>Ga0272449_1003041_pt1 | contig 14843 bp, 14 predicted proteins | sample YNPCB0241_FD_198679 | JGI IMG/M metagenome (GOLD analysis project Ga0272449, IMG submission 198679) | Hot spring sediment microbial communities from Yellowstone National Park, WY, United States - YNP-CB-024-1 | ecosystem: Environmental > Aquatic > Thermal springs > Hot (42-90C) > Sediment...
GGGATTTTATTCTGAGGGTTTGATTAGAGCCCTATCGTGGGATTCATTTATAAACATCCATCGGTTATTAATAAACCTTTACTCGAGCATCTTCAGAATCTTATACATACCAAAACCCGCTGTTCTGTTTACCCCAACCTGTGTCTTCTCTCCTACCTTAAGGAGAACGTTTACAGCTTTTGCACTATCCTCTCTAAAAATATCAGCTGGAAGGCTAAGCCTAACCCTCCCAGTAAATCCCACAAAAAACATTCCTTTGGCACGATTAAAGAGCTTATATGTTCTTATATCACTGACGCCTGAGATCGCGACTCCGCCCTCTTCTAGCCATCTGCTGAATCTATGAATCTTCAAGCTCAAGCCGGCATATTGATCCCACTGCCTCTTCAAGTTCCTCAGCATTAGGATGGGGTCTGGGAGTGGTAGAAATCGGTAATGCGACTTTGGCTTGCCCATGAACCTCATAAAACTGGCCATGAGTCCCATAGCATGAAGCGGGATGTATGGGCACGGCCTCCTAAAACATGTTGGGCTAAGGAACTCAAGCTCGTACCTTGTATATGGCTTGGAATCCCTCGTGAGCCTATCAAGATCCAATCTTGCATACGAAATCTCGAGAACGCGGAAACGTTTATTTAACAGCTCGACCTCGCTCAACCTACCAAAAGTCCTGACAAGCATATCGCTCAACTTGGTCAAATAGGAAGTTATCTTGAAAAGATAAAGCCCAGGACCAACCCTAATGAGGGGGGATACCGAAAATGGAGCCAAGCCCCCATACTCATGAAGCCAACTCGAGAAGCCCGGATCAACGGATTTTAAAGTCTTATAAAATAGGCCCCTTATATGGAAACCTGAAGAGAAGCTTGGCCTAAAATCGGGATTACACTCTAGCAAAACCCCAAGAGAGTCGATGGGCAAGTACTAACACCGTCCACTAAAATGAATTAATGTATTCTGCTTTAAGATTTCTATGACGACCTAAAACGGTACTCTAGGAGACTTCCTACAACCCTTCTAGCATCCCTTGCTATTGCTAAGATAGGGACATATGATGATGCTGGAATTGAAGATTTCTAATGATTAAAAAGGTAAAATTTAAAAATCCTCGGACTCTGGATAAATTGAGTCTGTATTTGAAGGTTCTTGTGGCTACGTGGGGTAACCCTGCAGAGTGGAGGGAGACAAATTATCTACTAGATAGTGAATGTGAGAAGGGAAGGACGTCGCTTAGATTGATTAAGAGGAAAGTGAATCCTGACAAAACTATATTAATAGGGCTAGATACGTTAGCGAAAGAAGGATCGACATATGAAGAAGTAAGAAGTTCAGCTAAGAACATCTATATGAGGCATCTGAAAGAATTAGATATTCCATCTGATGATATTGAGATAGTGGTGGCACCCGGTGTTGGAAGCTTTGATAGGTGGGACTTCATAGGTAGTATGGAGGACTTCTACGGATACTCCATTTACATGCTTGTAGATAAAGTTTCAACATTAAAATTAGATGCAGGTTCAGAGAATCTAGAATTCCATCTCGATCTTACACATGGAGTTAACTTTATGCCTGTATTAGCGTATAAAGCTGTGAGGGAGGTTGCTGAGATAACTCCTATGAATGTAAGACTGTATGTATATAATTCAGATCCTTATCGGAGGGAAGCTACCAAGCTGAAGATACATTTGGTGGAGTCGAGCAATATATCGTGGAAGCCGAGTTTAAACATATTGGAGAGGAAACCGAGATTTCTCAAAGCTATAGATGAATCGGTCGTAAATGATGAGTTTTATAGGAGGGAGATTAGAGAACTTGAGAACCTAAACGTAGATAGGTTGAATGCGTTTGTAGGATCGATTGTAAATGGTTTACCTCTCGTATTCTTCACTTTCTATCCAGACTTAGAGATGCTGAGGAAGGTTGTGGAGAGGGTGATTATGCTCTATTTTAGATATACTGTTGTTTGGGAAGATGGTGTAAGTGGTAGGATCGAAGTGAGAAGACGGCTATCGCTTGGCAAAGACTTCCCATCACTTGTTAAGGTAACCTTTCTTGCTAGAATGCTGGAAGGATTTAGACCAGAATGTGGAGAGATAGAGTTGGAGAAACTGGAAAATCTTAAAAATAGATTTTTCTCAAGGAATGAGAAGGTGAACGCAATGATAAGTAGTGACCTACATAGGATTGAGCAGGTTCGTAGCAAGTTATCAGATAAATGGGGTAAGCTTCGAGACTATTTTGAAGAGCCGGGAGGCTACGACCCTAGAAACTTCCTTGCTCATTCAGGACTGGAGAAGAATGTTACTGAGGTAAGAATAAATGGGGATAGAATATTGTTAAGATATTGTACAGACTATCTTAAGGATATAGCCAGAGACTCTGCTAGAGGTTTAACTCCAGCATAATTTGAGGAGACCTATTTTAGTAAATGTAGAGAAGATGAAAACGATAACAGTAGAAGCTAGGTTATCGGAAAACATGGATTGGAAAGCTTTAAGCTGGGATAGGTTCTACTCGATTGAAACTTCTAATGTATCTCCGACAGAATAGCCTGGCGTGTGCGTCTCAACTATAACCCCTCCACCAATCCTAGGGTCATATACAGCGATGAATTTAGTTGGATGGTAAAAGTGTGTTAGAAAACAGTATAACCATATGGGGCCACGTCCACTTAGAACCACGCCTTTTTTGTTATCCACTTTGGGTGGTGTAAGCTTCTTTAATATCTCTGGCGAGATAATGTGCTGTAGCTCAAAATGTACGACGACGTATTCTTCCCTCACGATGCTCTGGAACTTAATCACATCCTTATTATCCATACTCCCTGACAATTTCTTGTCAATCTTAACCATGCTATTTTTTAACCTTAGTCTTAATTTTAGATGTGCTGCGGTCTTAGACCTTTAAAATCTTAAATCGTATAGTGGAGATGTAGTTAGAAGGTCATGGGCGGTTGGGCTCACATAATACTTGTTGGAGCATCGATCGTATCTAATGCTTTTAGGGATGGGGCCATAGTAGAGGATGCCCGACGGCTTGAAGAGAGATTGAACATTGAACCCAACCTGTATGATTACTTAGCTGAGAGATTGTATAGCTACTTAGAGCAAGACTGTAAAAAGGCTAGTGCTGAATTGAATACCTGCCTAGATCTCATAGTAGAAGGATACACGAGTGGTAGACAGCAATGGAGTCACTTGCTAGCCTCGGAGACTAACATTGGAAGGCTGTGCAGTCAGGTCTTAGCTAGATATCTGAGGGTTTTCTCCAGCAGTAAATTGGATGGTAAGCTGTCTGTGTTGGAGCCGAGGTTTATAAAGTATCTGGGAGACCCCGGGAGGTTCACTGATGGGTTGGCTAACCTATTCGATGAGATTGTGAAGCTGATCACTTATCATAAGAGTAAGGGTGACGTGGTCTTCGTACATGCGACTGGAGGGTACAAGCCTGAGATAGCGATAGCAATACTTGCAGCTAACTCTCCAGGAGCGGGAGCACCAACATTCTACATACATGAGCATTTCAACCAGCTCATCAAGATCCCTGCATTACCAATAACCTTCCGTAGATGGAGGAAATTCTCTGATATGATGAACAACTTAGCAGGCGTTGAGAAGGTAAACAAAGAACAGTATACTAATATCTTTGGTAGAAGGGCCATCGAAGAAGCGATAAGGCTTGGATGGATTATAGAAGAAGACGGCTCTCTAAAATTAACTCTGTTTGGGAGACTATTGTGGAAGAAGATTAGGAGGTAATATATCGCAGTATTCAAAAACTAGGATCCGACCTGACTTAGTTAAATCGGAAAGGTAAAAACTTGTTGACCATTTTTCATAAAATTTATAAAACCTTTGCAATATAGTCAAATTATGGTCTTAGAGCACTCCACCCTCCTAGATTATGCTACAAAGATAGGTGTACAAGCTAGGCTTGAAGGTATAGCTAAGGCACAGGTAGAGAGCCTACTTGCATCTCTGGATCTCGTTGAGGACCCAAAGGTAAGCCTCTTATTAACATCAGCATATGCTCATAGACAAGCTGCTAGACTTGGAAGAGGTCATAACACAGCTAGAATAATCAATGAATTAATGGACAAGATGTATAAGAGTGGTGAAGGTAAAGAGAAAGCAAGGTTTACTCTAGGTCTCGCTAAATGGATCTATGAAATAACGGAGAATTATAGATTGCCTAGGATTGATATAGATACTTTAACATTTGAGAAGTTTCTTGAAGTCTTAAGGAGTGCGCAGCCCAGATGAACTTCAAAGACTTTCATGTATTAAGTTCATTCACGAAGATTACGGGGATACTTGTAAATGAGACGCCTCTGAGGATTGGTGTTGGAAGAGAGCCACCTATCGGTGCACCTGTAGACATAGCCGTCTATAGAGTTAACGGTAAACCGATTATTCCAGGGTCAAGTTTAAAAGGCGTATTCAGGTCTTTCATAGAATCTATCGCAGCCTCCATGGGGTTCAAAGTACATGACCCGTGGGACCGTCAAGCAATAGAGGATGAGGCAAGAAACAACGATTTCTGTATTGTCTGTGGGATCTTTGGTAATACGGAGCTCGCTAGCCATGTTAGGGTATACGATGCTGAACCGTTAAACGAGGCGAGAACATTCACTAAGACGGGGATAGGAATAGATAGGGAGTTCGGAGGTGTAAAACCTGGAAACCTATTCAATGAAGAGCTTGTATGCCCTGGGTTAGAATGGAGCTTTAGGATGGATGTATACAACATAAGACTTTTCCCTAAACCTGTAGAGGAGGGCGAAGATAGGAGAGGGAAGATTCTAAGAATCCTCTTTGACACATTAATGAGTACTGGAATTAGCGTTGGAGCAAGAAAGAGCGTTGGATGCGGATTGATAAAACTCAAGAAATTAGGGTGGGAAGTTTATACGATCAAAGACTTTGAGTTGAAGCTTCAAGAAAGAGGTGAATTATAATGGTTTTCTGGACATCATCTTCAATCCTTTTGAGAGAAACGTTGATACAGGGATACATAACTAACATAGAACCGTTACGAATCGGTGTGGGGAAAGAAGCGCCACTAGAGTCCCTAGTTGACCTAGCAGTACTTAGAATTAACTATAGGGGAAGAACTATTCCAGTTATACCTGGCTCCAGCCTTAAAGGTATGTTTAGGTCTACAGCTACAGCTATACTTAGAAGCCTACAGCTAAAAGCATGTAGCGGTTTATCAAAGGAAACATGCATGGATGCTGAGATCCCAGACCACCCCTACCAGAGAAGCTTGGGGGAAGCGATAGAATCCCGTCTAAGGATAGGTAAGACTTCAGAAGCTATGGAGCTTTTCTATAAGAATTCATGCCTCCTCTGCAAGATTTTTGGAGCGCCCTCATACTCTTCAAAGATAACATTCAGCGATGCTTATCCACTAGGCGAGGGTGGAGAAATCTTACCCTTCAGCTTCAATACAAGGACAGGTATAACGATCGATAGAAAGTCGGGAGCTGTACTTAGGGGAGCACTATATACAGTAGAATTCATAGAGCCTGGAGCGAAGTTCAGGTTTCTTATGACTTCTAGAAACCTGCCGAATTATGCTCTTGGACTAGTAAGTACGATAATCCGTATGATAAATTCAGGGGAAGTCAAGATAGGAGGGTTCAAGACAAGGGGCTTCGGAGCAGTTAAGATAGATAAACTATCATTCAAGGTTAAAGATTATCCAAGATCAGAGGAAGCAGTATTGAAGCCATTAGATGATAGAGATCAGAGGGTAGAGCTTACTGGTCTAGTTAGAATGGAAGATGGCTGGCTAGCTGCGGAGGATGAAAATGCTTGGATTATACTAAAGAAACTGGAGGATGCATGGTATGCATACGCTAAGAGTTGAGGTATTAAGGAGGCCTCCAAGAGACCGAAGCATTGTTCAATATCTCGCAGGAAGAATGCATATCACATTAACCTCACTACAATATCTACATGTCGGCTCTGGAGAAGAGTTAAAGATCGAGGAAAGCAAGATCAGTGAAATATTGAAGAGGGTGAGAGATCCAAACTCGATAAAAAGTGAGATGCAAAGACAGATACAGTATTTATCAGCATTCTCATCTATAGGTGATACTCTATTGATACCTGGCAGCACAGTAAAGGGGAATGTAAGGTCGAGGTTAGAGTTGAGCTTCAAGAATGTTAACGGTAAAGTCGATTCATGCTTTCTAAAAGCAGGTGTTCTTAAGTCTGAGCCTCTGGAAGGTATGCAAGGCTGGAGACATTACAGGTTATGGAGGGATAGAATCAATGAGGATAGAGGTCCCCCATGCGATTATACTCGTTCAGAGTCGGTCTGCCTAATCTGCGACCTATTTGGAACGAATGGGCTAAGAGGGTTGGTGGAATTCTCCGACCTAACATTAGAACATGGTGGAAAAGAGGTTCTAGACCTCCCCTATAATATGAGGCTGGAGGCCGTAAAGCCGGGCTCGGTCTTTAAGGGATCCATAAACTTCTTCAATATCATGCCCGAGGAGCTAGGGCTTATCTTAATTGGCATGGGATTAACAGATAAGAGAAGCGGTAAACCCGTACTTCTAGGAAGGCTAAAGTACATAAAAGAGATAAGTGGAAGAAGATTTGGCAGGGTCATATACACGGTGGAATCTTTAGAATTATCGAAATATTCGAGACCACTGGATATCGATGGCTCAATCTTGCTAGAGCCCGGTCAAAACGTCTCAGGAGAACGTCTGGAGAAGATAATCAGCCAATTAACCAGTTATGCTCTTCGAAGATACCCTGGCTTAGATGTAATCGATGAGGTGGAGGCTCTTGAGAGAGTTAGATGAAGTTGAGGTGGAATTCCCGCGATATCCGATATACAAGTCCTACATACTTCCATACAGGCTCGCTGGAAATGAAATAGTAGATGTGCTCGAGGTCACTCGAGAAAACATAGAAAATTGGAGGTTGATGCTATCTAATCTTAAAAAGTTTTTGAGAGAATGCATGGAATATGCTACTCGTCGCGAAAATAGGGTAGATGAGGTTACCAAGATCGAGTTATTGAATGACCTTGTAGTGCTATTCTTTAGGATACCCCTAGTCAGAGAACTTCTACCATCAATAATACCTGGCCCCCTTAAAGCATACCTCTTCTACAGGCTCTTAGAAGGGGGATTTGAGGAAATAGAATATGGTGGAGAGGATATCCTAGAACGCGTCTATGCATTCTATGATAGGGTTGTTAGAGAACGCTTTCTAGAGATGGGTGTTTCAAGATTCTTTGACGATCCCAATATATATAATTTAATTGAGAAATGCTGGTTCGAAATTCCCGCAGATACTAGGCCTGGATTAAATACGAGCGGACTTATACCACATTTGATCACCACAGCGGCTATTGTTTGGGCGTTAGCTACATCAGAGAAGCTAACCAGAGAGGAGAAAGCTATACTGGTCTTAGCTGCGCTCTTCCACGATATAGGCAAGCCGTTCAAATATCATGATCATGTAGATGTCTCGGTCAATGTATGTAGATGGGTTATCGGAGACCTGGTGCGGCCGGATACCCTGGATAGGGTGACTTACCTTATTAGGCACCATCATATAGATGCTGAAGATAAGCTGGTAAAGATTCTTAGAGCCGCGGATGCAAGATCCTCGGAAATAGATAGGCTGCAAGAGCGATTCCGCAGCCTTCTCCAAGGAGAGATAAAGAATCTGGCAGATAAACTAGGCCTAAGTCCGGAAGGATTCCACAAGAGAATGGATACTTGGGAGTTATGGGAACAGATACATAGGCAGGACCAAGAAGCCATTAGAAGATTAAGCCAGGGATTCGTCGCAAAAGTTAGAGAACTTCTGGACAATTTTCTAAAACTAGGTACACAGATTGGGGAAACTCCTATAGCTGGAGAAGCCCGGGAAAAACTACTCATAGGTCTAGTAGATATAGGCTCCATCCAAGACTTTGTTACATCAACCTCTGAGCTTAGATGCCTAGCTGCAGCAAGCTTGGTAATAGATACGGTAACGATGTCGTACATTCCTTACACACTCCAGAGATCAGCCCATCCCGACGGCCCACTCCCCTTAGCCAGCATACTCTATGCAGCCGGCGGCATAATAGAGTTCATGATACCTGAGGTCATCAAAGATAAGGTTGAGGAAACACTAGGGGAACTTAACAGGGCCCTCTCAAGACATGGTATACCTATCAAATGGAGCCTAACACCATTGCTAGACGATTATTCATTAAGCATGCAGAAGCTCGGAGAGAACCTAACTCTTACAAAATATAAGATAAAAGAGTTTGAGTACATAATCCAGCCAAGTGCAGGGAGAGGAATCAGGCGAGTTTGCAAGATATGCTATAAGCGGCCCATAGAGGTAGGAAAATATATACGCACACCAGAGGAAGTGAAAGAATCATGCAGCACATGTAAAACATTATACGACGTTGGTTCGGAGATACATTTCAAGAACAGATACGAGTCCAAGATAATATTTAATGGGTTAGAGATATCACCCAAGGATGCATTCGGCCTTGAATGGAGTGAAGCAGGAAGAGTAACAATAGAGCTAATCTCAGGTCATGATGGAAAAGAGCTGGAAGGCATCATTAAAGGTGAGCCGGGCTACAAGTATAGGAATATTGCAGTGGTTAAACTTGATGGAAATCTTATGGGCCCATTCATGGCATCCTGCATCTCACTTACAGATGCCTATGAGAGGAGTGCTAGAATAGATATAGCATTAAAGAAATCAATAGAAAAAGCATACAAGGATCTAGTCGAGGCTGTGAGGAATACTACAGGAGATGATAGAGAGGCATGGAAACTAATATCACAGTTAAAGCTTGGAATCATCTATGCAGGTGGAGATGATGCCTTGCTTCTGATGCCCTCATGGGCCGCGCCAGGATTCATATTGGTAGTAGGTAGAGAATTCCCCTTATACATGGGTAGTGCAAGAGGATTGTCAATAGGGTTAGCAGTGGGTGATGCTAAAACAAATCTCTGGGGTCTCATAGATGCGGCTAACGTACTTTTAGATGACAAGGCTAAGAAGAAAAGTAGAGGTGATCCAAGTAAAAGCTATGTATGCTATGACATATCAGAAACCGCTACACTCACAGGGACATCCGTAAAATCACGATACAAGGAATTAAGAGCATTAAATTTAACATGTCAACCATTCAAGATCGAAGGCGAAGATGGACTCACATCTCTAATGAAGCTAGTCATATGCCGAGAGGATGATCCATTACAGATCTTTAAGACCCTGTACCTCATGTCTAGGCTCGAGGGAGGGCTGAAAGAGGATATTATTAAAGATGTTAACTCGGTTAAAGAGAGAGCCAAGAGGCTGAGAAACTGCATACTCGAAGTAATAGATGCCGCACAGAGAATGTCCAGTAAGTTAGGAGACCTTAAAGATCATTGGATAGCCCTATCTTACGTGTATTCACCTAGACAGGCCGCCAGGGAAGGTGTCAGTGAAGAGATCAAAGAAAGCTATAGAACCGTGTCTCAGTTAGTTAGGGTTATTGAAGGGGATGGCTTGGCTGGGCGCAGATGGATATCCCTCTATTCAGATGCTGAGAGGCTGATAAAGATATGTGGAGGTGGAGCTCTCTGAGGTTTGGTGTAAGAATTAAAACAACAGGTTTAGCCACGGTGGGTTGGAGCACGCCCTCAGCTCTAGGCGTGGATATCCCAGTAGCGAAGAAATTAGTCAGAAGGATGGGTGAGGAAGAGTATAGGGTATACGTGCCTGGCTCAAGCTTCAAGGGCGCCTTAAGATCCGCTGCGAGCAGGATTGCTGAGACCTACAGCTTTACCTCATGCGGTTTCATAGACCCCGAAATGATAAATGAGGCCCATAAATCGACAGGTGTATGCGATGTATGTAGATTATTCGGCTACCCATCAGGGGGTGCTGGCGGCTGGGTCTCAATAAGCGATTTCGAGCTCAAAGATGACGACGAAAGAAGCTTGCCAATCAGGTTAACGAGAACAAAGCTTGAAGATGCCTCCCTAAAAGTTGAGGAAGGCGCGCTTTATACATCCGAGCATATACCCCCAGATATAGAGTTTAAGGGCTTCATCGAGATTAATTTTGAAAAAGATGAAGCCACGAATGTCGCCGAGACCGATATGCTTGGATTAGTCCTCCTCAGCCTGGCCGAGTTAAGACTTGGCAGGTTTGGGAGAAGATCCCTCATAGATATCAGGATTGAGGATTCAGAGGAAATCGAGAAGAGGCTAAGTGGGACTAAGTGGAGCTCCTTACTAAATGATTTAAGGAGGTGGATCTGGACTGGAACTACTTGAGATATCTTTTGAGTTATTATCTCCAGCAATAGTGACGAAGAGTCTTGGAGAGAGAGGCTACTACTCGCCTCTAGATCATATTCCACCATCAACTCTGAGAGGTGCTATAATTACATCACTATATAGGAGAGGTGTAATCGATAGGAAATATCTCAATATGGAGGCAGGGCAGCCAATAATAACAACATCGCCAGCATACCCGCTGGAAGATAGAAGATCCTACCCCTCACACCTATTCATATATAGATGTAAAGCATGCGACACAGATAACGAGAAAATAGCATACAATGATGCCGCAGAAATTTTGAGGAACGTAGAAAGGGGTGAGAATATAAAATTCAGACAGGTATGTGATAAAGGCCATCCAGCCATAAAACTCCTCCATCCCAAGCCTGTTAAACCCCTAGGAAAAATCGCTGAGAAAGTAGATATAATCACTCATGAATCAACTTGTGTAAGTATTAGTAAGCATAGAGCGACATTTCAAAGAGGGATGTTATACACATATGAGGCAATAGCCGGGGGGACAATGTTCTGGGCATACTTAAAACTCCCAGAAAACCTCTCAAACGAGGTTAAACCTGGACTAGAATTCTCCATCGGTAGAGGTATCACACGAGGATTTGGCAGAGCAAGAGTTACGAAAGTAGAGAAGATAAACATTGAGAAGGAGGGAGAGAAGATTAGAGAATGCTCAAACAGTGAACGAGTAGTCTTCTATGCTATATCAAGTCTAGCATCACTCTCACCTCTAAAAAATACATCTCACCCCTACCCAAGAGAGATAGACTTGAAGAGCTTCGGTAGAGAATTTGGTATAGAGGTAGATGGAAAGGTTACTTTTACAGAAGCTTACGGAAAGCTTGGCACCCTTCATTGTGGATGGGATATGAGGAACAATGTTGAGAGGCCTAGTGTAAAGTCCGCTCTCCCTGGAAGTATACTGATAGGTAGGGTTACGGGAAGCGGAAATATAGCAAGTGCCCTTGCCATCCTAGGCCTCGTCGGCACCATCGAGCACGGACAGGAATTCTTCATTACAGGAGTGAACATAATAACCCCACTAAAAGGTCACCCAATGGGGGGAGAATGATGCATCTACACCTAAACCCCTTAATGAATAAGATAATAGGAGAGCTCACATTCACGTTGAAATCTCCCCTTAACATAGGCTCAGGAGACGGTGAGAGAATAAGAGATTTCCTCAGACTTCCAGATGGAAGATTAATAATACCATCAACGACGTGGAAGGGCGCATTCAGAAACCTCAGTGAATTAATAGCTAGAAACACCGCGTTCAACGGCCTCCCCGGATTAGCTGTCAGACTATACACCGAAAAGAGAGCCGGCATAACCTATAGAGGAGACAGAGAACAATTCAATCAGTATGTGGAGGGCTTCAAGGAGGAGTTCAGGGAAAAAGGCGAGGGACTTAAGACCCTACTAAGAGAACTTGGATATAGTAAAAGAGAAGTCGAAAGGGCTCTAGAGGATAGAATCATCCTAGAGAAGATGGCTGAAGATTATCTTGCAATACACTGCCCCATCGGTAAACTATACGGTAACAGGGTTCTAGCAGGCAAGGTCCGATTCCTAGACACATTTCTAAGGTCTGGAATGATATACAAGCCAGGTGTGGGGATAGATAGAGCAAGCAGCAAAACTAAGGAAGGAGCATTATATGGGGTAAACGTCGTCCCCCCAGGACTCCAGATAAAACTAAAGATGATCATAGACAACCTGATGCCGGGAGAAGAGGATGCAAGACTCTTCGGAGTCACACTTAAAACTATAAAGGCGATGGACCTCTCAATCGGATCTAGGAAGAGTGTTGGTCTAGGGCATCTAGGCCTACAGGATGGAGTATTCTACATGGTAGACTTAAGGAATGATGAGAATTTCGCGATAGGAAACCCATTCAAGAAAGGTCGAAAAATGACGCTAGAGGAGCTCATACAATGGCTCCAAAGCTAAACTGGTCCACCGAGTTAAGGGAAATAATCCTTAAAGATGTTCTAGAAAGTTACCGCAAATACGCACATGATGAAAAAGAAGAGAACGGTCTTCAAAAATTAAATAAAGAAGACTTCTTTAAAGAAAAGGGCAGCCTATTAGCCTCATTTCTTAAGCAATTCATCAGTACTATAAGAAAAATACATCCCACTCAGCCTGATGATATTTCAGTTGATGAACTGAAAGAATTATACAATCTCCTAGTGGTACAAAATGGCATCCCTGAATATGAGATCTTCAGGATTGCGGCTAATTTCGGCCACGCTTGTCTACCAAAGACTTCGGTAATTATCAATGAAGAAGATGATTATAAAGAGAAGGAAATAGATTTAATCATCATAGAAGATAATAAATTACATCTTTTCGAAGTAACATTCAGAAAAAATACTGAAGAATGTCGGGAAAAACTTAACAGCATAGCTAATAAACTTGAAGAAAGCCTCCCCGGATACCAACTCGAAAAACACATAATCACCAAAGATAACTTTAGAAATTACGTCAATTGTTTATCTAACACTCTATACCTACCCAGTTCATGAAATTCATGCCTCAATTCCTTCCACTCTCTATTTCATATCAGGTTGTGCTTAGAGGTTTTTCCAATTTTTCTACAATGAGACTTATGTTTGCGATTACAACTTTAATCTTGATAAACATTTCTCGTCTCATTTACTCTCCACTTGAACTTATGTTATTGATTTTTCGCGGTCATTGTCATTCTCCTTTTAGCTTTCAATTCTCTTTTTGAGATTCGCAGAAGCCCCAAGGTGCGATATGTTCACGCCTAGGCCTAACTTTCAATTCTCTTTTTGAGATTCTATACCTGGATGACGTTTTGGAAATTGAGGGCTACGACCCATTCTTTCAATTCTCTTTTTGAGATTCAAAATTGATCTGGTCGACCGCCTGTTTTTGCTGGGGCCACCCTTTCAATTCTCTTTTTGAGATTCTTAGACTTGGCACTAGCTCTGGCAAGCGGGCTTTTCAGGGTGTCCACTTTCAATTCTCTTTTTGAGATTCTATTCGTTATTTTTGCCTTGAGCTTCTCCCTTTCATCTACGCTCATGGATACTTTCAATTCTCTTTTTGAGATTCGGCGCGCGCGGGCGTGCGCGCTTATGACCCGTCCGCGAGTTCTTTCAATTCTCTTTTTGAGATTCTCGTTGCCGCACCGAAGCCAACTGAGTCCAGCATATACTCCTTTCAATTCTCTTTTTGAGATTCGCGATCGAGCGGGGGCTTTATACCCGCCGCCGGTGCCTCAGGGGCTTTCAATTCTCTTTTTGAGATTCGGGGAGGGGCAGAAATGAAAATAGTTTACGACATACGCATAACTTTCAATTCTCTTTTTGAGATTCTAAAGACTGTGCTTTTCAGCCTGCTAGAGGTCATAAAGCCCTTTCAATTCTCTTTTTGAGATTCCGTGGAATATTGAACCCGATGATTTGCGAGTATTCTGTTGGCTCTTTCAATTCTCTTTTTGAGATTCCGAGCCGTTTTCTGGCTTTCTAGACCTTAATTCCGGGATTCTGTACCGAGGATGCTGGTAGGAGCCCTATCGTGGGATTCATTTATAAACATCCATCGGTTATTAATAAACCTATCTTTCCTTAGAGGTCTAACTCCTTATGGATAACAGAATCGCCTATACCAACATGAAGCACAAGGGGCCCTCGGCTTGGGCTCCAGAACCAACTTCCCCTCAAGGACCTCCCAAGTTCTTTCCACACCCATTAAGACACCAAAGAAGTGTAAAAATTATGGCTTGTGGCCAGAAGGCTAAGCTTCGTGAGCAAAGCTGTGACAACAGAGCTTCAGCAAAACTTCATATGCTTCAACATAGAGGACGTAGACAGAAAAAGAATCATTCAAATGCAACTTTTAAGTTTTTGTACTCGTGTTTCCTTAACCCATGGACTGGAGGCTTGTTGATGAGGGGTGTCAAAAACATTGAGGCTGAGCTGTGAAAGGTTCTCTGAGTTTGCGAGGTACTGGCTACTGCCCTTGCTCTTAGGTTTTGTAATAGGTTTAGCAATATTCCTCCTCGTCAATATTTACAGATTGCTAAATTTTATATCATTCCTCGTTGTAAACTGGAATTCTCTGCTTCTTCCAGCGTCTACAATCACCGCACTTCTTGGAGGATATTTAACAGTAAAATTTTTGGCGAAAAATAAAGAGTGTGGTTGCGGAACAGATTTCATGATTGAAAGATATCATTTGGGAAGCGGCTTTGTTAGCTTGAGAGACACAATAAGTAAAACTTTGGCTTCTGTGATAACAATAAGTTTTGGCGGAAGCGCTGGACTAGAAGGTCCAAGTCTTCTACTTGGCGGAGGAATTTCTTCATTCCTTACTAAGAAGCTGAAGTTGGATCAAAAGGATATTAAAAGACTGTTTTTATGCGGGGCGGCAGCGGGCTTTTCAGCCATTTTCAAGGCTCCGTTGACAGGAATATTATTCGCGCTAGAGATACCCTATAAAAGAGATGTTGAAACCGAAGTTTTCATTCCAGCCT
>Ga0272449_1003042_pt1 | contig 14826 bp, 12 predicted proteins | sample YNPCB0241_FD_198679 | JGI IMG/M metagenome (GOLD analysis project Ga0272449, IMG submission 198679) | Hot spring sediment microbial communities from Yellowstone National Park, WY, United States - YNP-CB-024-1 | ecosystem: Environmental > Aquatic > Thermal springs > Hot (42-90C) > Sediment...
TCAGTAAGTAACAGGCCGCGAGATAGGCAGTCCTGGAAAAGCCCTACACCAGCGGGTTTATATGGGCCGAACGTTCTCAGCCCGAGGCCCCTTCGGCCCCTCTACTTCATCGTACTCAACCCGCTGGCCGACTCGAAGCTGCTCGATCGTCGTACCCTGAACGGCGGAGTGATGGAAGAAGCGGTCTCCTTTTCCCCGATCTCCCGCGATGAAACCAAATCCCTTGTCCACCACCAACTTTTTGATAGTGCCCTGCGGCATAACACAACTCCCACAAACGCTACGAACAACACCTGGCTCTCGACCGGCGAGCCTGGCCCCGACAGGTTTCGGCCGAAGAACCAAACCTAACCATCTTCCGAGGGCCCGACCGGAACGTCCCGCACGCCGCCAACGCCTCCAAAAGCCGCACCGCCTAGAAGCCACGCGACCGCAGGCACTTCCGCGAAGGATTGGTCTCCCAAAACGCAGGAGATCACGGGGCAACCTTCGAACTTCGCTCTCGTCCCTCTGACTACGTTTTTGATAGTATAGCACCTCCGCTGAAGAAAGCAAGTTGAAAATTCTCCTCCCATGAAGAGGGGCCGCCTTTCCGCCGATTTTTGCGACAAAAAAACCTTCCGATGGAATCTCGTGGATCCAACTTCACTCGTTTGACCCTTAATACAGTTCGTGCATCGAACTTTACTCCTTTGACCCGTAACACAGATCGAATTACCCGTAACAGACATCCAATCGGAAAAAGCTCTGCCAATTTCTGGAACTGTCCGAGGGGTTCCTCTGCCAATACCCCTACCTAAGGAACCAACCGGCTGAAAGCTAGGAAACTTCTGCCCGCCGAGAAACTCTCGCCAATGGTCCAGGGGAGGAAATCGAACGGTTTGTGCCGGAAAGGCACAGATCTTGCTTTCTAGCACACCAAAAAGAGAAAGACTCTTTCTTCTTAGGGATATCGTTCCTGACAAACCGCGGGAAGTATCCCCGGAAACAGATGTTTATGGACGACCTTTTTGGCGATATAATAAGGGGGTAAGCACGTGTCGAAGAGGAAGTCTAGCAGAGGTACGGAAGAGGCAAAAACAAGTTTTTCCGCGGAGTAACCCCGTGTTTTTTCGGCGAGATACTTCCCGCTTATAAAGGCGGAAACCGTGCTTTACGAACGCGTGATCAGCCGGCCAAAAGTGGACGACCTTTCGTTCCACGTGTTCTCGCGGTGGCTCCATCCAGAACTGTTTGAGGTGGTGGCCACGCGGCAAGTGGAACGAGGGGGATATTTTGGCCAGATACAGATCACTACCTCTGGACATCTGATCACTTGGCAATACCAGGATACTGTTCTCACCGAGGTCTTGTGTCCTTTGGGACAACCGCTTCCCTATCGAGGTCGGCTGAATTTCTTCCGCGTTCGTGGAGGACGGAACGAGGTCATTTCGCTAGGGCCGTCTGTCTTCCACCAATTCTCGTTTTACGTGGAGCCGGTCCGTAGCGAAGTACTTCAGGCTTTTCAAGAGGAACTCCTTGCAGCTGCCGAATACCAAGGACTTCTTTGCCAGTTCGACCAACCAGGGCGGGGGTGCCTCCCCGCTTTAAGTTATGCCCATGTGGTCACCCGAAACCGCTCCATGCTTGTCCAGGCTTTCCATACTTTTCCAGAGGAATGGGTGATCGTGAAAGTCGAGTCGGTCTTCCGGATTCTTCCGCCTGCGGGTGGTAATGGTAACGGAGCAGGCGGCAAGTAGTGAACTTCTGTTCTAGGTTTCCACTGTCCGCAGGTGTTTAAAAGAAGTTCGTGCTTTTCCTTCAAACTATGGGCCCATTAGGAGTTACCCGTTCTCGCGGCCTTCGTTGCCACAGATGCACCTGCCAACCGTCAACGACTCGGCAAGGATCATGGCAAAGCTGATGCCTTCTGCACGCTGCCCGCCTCACTCGCGAGCTAGCCAACGTTCGCAAAAGCATCGGTTAGGTGACAGAAGCATCGTCTCTAACCAGCGGATTTACCCAGCGGCAAGACTACCCTCCTCAAGCCAGGACCCACGGAAGTTTTTCAACTGCCGTTGACCTTACTCTTTCAACCGAGATCTCGCAGGAATTGCAAAATGGCCTGGTTGACTGCCGAGGGATTTTCCAGCGGAGCTAGGTGGCCTGCTCCCGGAATCTTCACGAATTTCGCCCCAGAAATGGCGGCTGCTATCTCCTCCATTTCCGCCGGGGTGGAAAGGGCATCCTCTTCTCCCACAACGACCAAAGTTGGATGAGAAATTTCCCCCAACCATGCCCGAGCGTCCACTCGCTGGGCCATGCCGCGAAGGCAGGCGGCAATGGTTTGAGGAGAGGTCTCCCGCATCACCTGGCGGATGCGGTCTACGACTGGGGAACTCTCGGCTAGTTGCCGGGGTGAAAACAGGCGGGAAATCATCATCTCTGCAAAGAATTCGGGGCCTTCCTTCAGCACCCGTGCGGCGTTGGTGATCCGCTGCTGGGCCACCTCGGGGCTGTCGGGAGCAGCCCGGGTATCGCAGAGGATCAGTGCCCTCAGCCGATCCGCATGCCGCCGCCAAAATTGCCAGGCAATGTATCCACCCATCGATAGACCGCAAAAGACAACAGGCTCCCTAATTCCGAGCACCGTGAGAAGTTCCGACAACGAGTCCGCAAAATCCTCCATTCGCTGCACTTCCACGCTCAGCGGACCACTAGCTCCAAAGCCGGGCAAGTCAGGAGCAATTACAAGAAATTCCTTGCACAAGGCTTCAATCTGATGATCCCACATCGAGTGATCTAGGGGAAATCCGTGGACAAAAAGGACAGGAAGACCCTGACCCTCAAGGACCACGGCGAACTGGCACCCTTGAACATCAACCTTCTTCACTGGCCAACAGGTCATCTTGGCACTCCTTCCCTAACCTATCAGGTGGTGAAAACCTTTTCCCCCCTGAAGAAACCCCGTTTCCCCTGGTCGTAGTGACCTACCCCCCGGGGGCTTGTCACAACCGCTCTCCCTACCCATCGCCACCCCGAGGAAACACGCAAGTATACTTTATCTCGTTTCGCCGGCGGAGATGCCCAGGTGGAGAATGGCCTTCAGGTGGGGAGCCCTTTTGGAGTAACGGCCCGTCACTGGGTCTTCGCTCTCCCGCAGTGTTTTTCCGTTATTCAAGCCGCAAGAGGGAACGACTTACGGAACCTCTGAGCAATTCCCAAGGGGGTAACCAGTTCCGCGAAACCGCAAAATCCGGCCAAATAGGATGGGGAAAAATCGAGAGACTACGGCTGGGCCTTTGACAGCCGGAATGATTCAAGGCTTACACAGATGTTGATAGGCCAGAGGCTGGAGTTGCCCGCACTCAACAGCAACATCCGTCACCCGCAAAATCAAAGGGACTTCTCCCGCCCGATGGAAGAGACATTAGGAGTTGAAACCGAGGAACAGCTTCGGAGAAGGAACGGCCCCTCCGCCTCGGGACGAACCCCCTTCCTACGACCCCGCCTTAGGACCTTCTAGCTCCAATTGCATAAGGTTTTCTTATTAAGATTAGGCCTTGCTTTGACAAAAGGATTTTTTGCTCGGCCGTCGGGGTGTCTGAAGACGAATGCTCGATGCCAGGACCAGTGCTTCGGAGGTAGCCGAAAAGCCCCCCGGCTATTCTCGGGAAGCCGTTGCCCATTCGGAATAATACTAAAATAGTCCCTGGTTGGAACCTCCCCCAAGGCCATGACTTTTCAAGGTTTCCCAATAAGTCCGTGGCGGTCTCCCCGCCTCCGTTCCGGGAAATGCCCGGTACGTGCTGGCTTTTGCCCCTGCTTTAGCCCGCACCAGAGTTTTCCCACCCTGGAAAACTCAGGAAAGGGATCCGATGCCTGTCAACCCGGTGAGACCACCGCAACGGCCGTGCAATTTCCGTGGACGAAACCTGTAAGGATCTCTCCCACGAACATTCTGAAAACACAAAATGCGGCTAAAAACCGCGGGCAACCATCGAGACGCTGGGCTCACGTCCTTGACGGATTGAATAAATCGGAGTTTTCGGAGGGTTAGGCCGGCTGGGAGGATCGTTCCTACTCCTCGGACCGGCAAAAGACAGCTCCTCGGAGTTTCCTCGAAAACCTTGCCAAAGGTGCCGGCCAACAACTCGAGGAAGATTCTCCCTGAAGGGCTTAACTTGACCTCCGGAGGTAAAGTGGACGCTGAGACCCCAGTTGCGGCCCCGAGGTTTGGCTTTTCTGCAAGCCGGGCTTTTTCAGAGTTCCCCGAAACCTTTCCTTCCAATGTGTGTTTATAGGATTAGGGAGTTCCACCTAGTAGTTAACCTCCGTGGGAAACTTCCTCGCTGAGGGTTAGGGATGTGGCTTAAGGCTTTAGCCTTTCGTGTTTGATTCTACCTTTTTGGGAGTAACTAGGTTTGGGGGAAAGGAGCTTAACTTTACGAACCGGAGTCTGATTCGACCGATTAAACACAGGCGGAAATTTTGTCTGGGGTTTTTGCCCGAGATCCATTTGCCGAGGGGAAAGTTCCGGGATAATCGCAGTTATACACCGCCTACCCGATAATTGACCCGCTACCCAGTAAGTATTGCATAATGCCCTTTTTCCCGCTTTTCTCCCGCGGGCTCTTCTCGGGCAAATCCCCGCCGGGTGTTAGGCAAAACCGCCTGTTGCTCCCAATCTCGCTGGAGAGGAGTAAGGTTCGGCGTTGTTTTCGGGCCGCCACTGATTGTGAAAATCGAACGCACACGGTTCGTTTAGGTAGCCTCGAAGACAAAAGGTGCCGTCATGATAGGCTTTTTAGTTGGATGTCCCACCCTTGCGTATTTAACCCCTGAGACAGTTGTCCCAATTCTCTCCGTGATGGCTGGGGGAGCCGGGATCCTTATCGGCTTAGGGATCCGCATTCTCCGGTTGCCGCTTGTGTGCCTTCGGGGACTCCGAACGCTGATCCGCCGTGGGCGAGCAGGAGCTCCCACCGACTCACGCCTATGCTGCGATTGCGAGTTGGAACTCCAGCTTCGTCCCTCAGGTAATCATGGCAGTGTTTACCTTTGATCGGCATGCCTTCTCCCGACGGTTGGGGTTGATTGTCCCGATCTTGGGCTGGGCCTTATGGTGGGGCATTCTCACGGGCTTTCTAGAGATCGCCAACTGGCAGATCCGTGACTCATTGGCCCGATTTCGGTTACTCTTGGGACCCTACAACCTCTGGCTTGCTCCAGCGGTGGAGGTCCTTCTCTTTTTGTCGGTGGGGCTGTTGTGGGCGGGTTTGGTTTTTATCTTTCCGAAGGATCGAATTGTCTGTCTAGCCATCGGTTCTTATGTTTTCCTAACCGTACTTTGCTTAGCCCTCCAATACCCCCAACTTCACTTTTTTGCTGTGCTCCTTCTTGCGGGAGGAATGGGTTTGGCAGGTCTCCGTCACTTCTGTGCCTACTTACCCCAATGGCACGGGCTTGTCCGAAAGACTCTCCCGATACTGTGTGCGGGGTGTTTGATTTGGCTACTAGCCTTTCCCATATGGTGGAAATATGAGAAAGCGACAGCCATCGGGAGGTTACCCCCTGCTCCGCCTGGTAGCCCGAATATCGTGCTTATTGTGTGGGACACCGTCCGGGCCAAAAGCCTAAGTACCTACGGCTATTCCCGGGAGACCTCCCCCAATCTCAGTCGGTTGGCAAAAGAGGGGATTCTTTTCGAACTGGCGATAGCTCCCTCTTCCTGGACCCTTCCCAGTCATGCTGCGATTTTCACGGGACTTCCCCCAGAGGTTTTCCCCACAATTTGGGGAGATTATCTGCCGCCAGAGGCCCGGACTTTAGCGGAGGTTCTGGCCGAGCACGGGTACACGAGCGCTGGCTTTGTGGCCAATCAAATGTTCTGCAGCCGGATTCACGGGCTAAACCAGGGTTTTATCCATTACTCCGATTTCGACGACCCCGGTACGGAATGGCTCCTGAGTATTTCCTTAGGTAGGCGGGCGGTCTGTAGTCCACGACTGCAGCGGGTGCTTGGAGTTCAAAACTATTGGGGTCGAAAATCCGCGGAAAAGATCACCCGCGACTTCCTCCGCTGGGTCGGTAAGGAGGCCCCCCAACCGTTTTTCGTTTTCCTGAACTTCTTCGACGCCCACCAGCCGTACTTTGCCCCGCCGCCTTTTGCCGAGAAATTCGGCCCGAAAAGCCTCCGGCAAGGGATCCAGTATGATTTTGAGCTTCGATATGCCACCGTGGTGAACCCCGAAGACCTAACTCCCACCCAAAGGCAGGGAGAACAGGACGCCTACGACGGAGCAATCGCCTACTTAGACGCCTGCTTAGGCCGGTTGCTCGACCAATTACACCGAGGGGGTCTTCTTGATCGGACGGTGATCATTGTGACCTCCGACCACGGAGAGCATTTCGGGGAACACGGGCTTCGGGATCATGGAAACTCGCTCTATCGAGCCCTGCTCCATGTGCCCCTTGTGATCCGCCTTCCCAGAGGAGAGCATGGGGGAACTCGTGTGCGGCAACCGGTAAGCCTCGTGGATTTGGCCGCCACGATTTGTGATTTGGCGGGATACCCCGAAAGAATGCCCGGCAATTCGCTCCGTCGGCTTTGGGAAGCCCCTTCGCAGGGAGGCCAAAATAACAACCCACCCCCAAAAGCCATTTATGCGGCACTTCGACCTCTTGTGCCACCCCTGGTCGGTCATATTTATCTGGATGCTGTGATCTTTGACCGATATTGGTTCATCCGCAGTCCCGAAGGAAAAGAAGAGCTTTTCGACTGGCAGGTAGACCCCGGGGAAGAAAACAACCTGGCAAATCTTCCCGGGATGATTCCTGTGGTAGAGAAACTTCGCCAACTTTTGCTCGAGAAAGGGACCACCGGGAAAGAAGGAATCCCAGGTCCTCTACCTCTCCGCGAGCCGACCGAGGTTGTTCTTCGTGGCGAGCACAACCAGGCCGAGAACTATTCACCGGCAGAACTGCCGCAAGAGAATCCGATTTCTCCATGATCGAATGGGTACTTTTACTCCTGCTAATTCTCGGTTGTCTCGCGTTAGTCTCGGCGGGCGTGGGCTTCCTGTACCTATACTTGGTTACAGTATGGACCCAATATCATACCCAAGGAGGCCGGTATTTCTGTGCTCCCCTTGAAAAACGCCGCCATCTGAAAAAGCAGTTGGAATGGCATCGGAAGAATCTCGAGCCATTGCTTCTTCTCCTTGCCCGGCTATCGAATGTTCATCTTCGGAAGGTCACTTTTCGATTCCGTGGGGTAGCCGGGCCGAAAGGTTCCTGCAGCCCCGAAAGTTTTCGTCGTGCCGCTTCTTACAAGCCCGAGCCTTGCGACCTGTTCCTCGTCAGCCAACTACGTTGCGGCACTACCTGGCTACAACAACTTACCTACCAAGTATTGGTGCGAGGTCAAAAAGAACTGGCCGCAGAAGGAAAAACCCTAGGGGCTGTCTCCCCCTGGCTGGAATCCGTGTGGACCCTTCCCCCACAATTGGCCCCGAGGATAGGGGTTGGGCCGGCCTATCGATTGATCAAGACACATTTTCCCATCCAACTGTGTCCTTATAGCCTCCAAGCTCGCTACATCTACATCACCCGGCACCCCCTAGATTGTTTCGCAAGCTGCTTGGACTACTTCGAGGCAAATCTGGGCCCCTTCCACCTTGAACTGGCTGAAGCGATGAACTGGTTCTGCAGCTTGGAGTGGATGTGGTGGACCCCTTGGCCGTACCACGTGGCAGGTTGGTGGCACCAGGCCCAGGCAGCAGAGAATGTGCTCTTCGTGACCTACGAACAAATGGTGGAAGATCTAGGAGCAGTGGCCGAACGAATTGCCAATTTCCTTGGTTTAGAACCATTAACCCAGGAGGAGCTTAGAGCCATCTGCACCCACTCAAGCTTCGGCTATATGCGAGAACATTCCGAAGCCTTCGAGATGGCTCCGCCCCATCTGCTGCGTGACTTTGCCGGGCTATTCGTTCAGGGCCGGGCTGGCCGCCACACCCATCTCCCCGAAGAGGCAAAATCCACCATCCTGGAATACTGCCGCCGAATTCTTGTCGAGCAAAAAGTCCCCTTGGGGGAATACTATTCCGACCTTGCCGGGGGCTGAACCTCGAACCGTGGGATGCCGCGGCACGAGCCGCGGCTTGTGCGGGCCTTGGTTGGGGCAAAGGGTGCTCGAAAATTTTTATTTCCTCGATGGGGTTTCCGACGACGAGTCACCCAAGCTTGAAGCTCCTCGGACCGCACCACCTCCCATCGAAGGATCCCGGAATAAACCTTGGCCCAAACCCTTCAAGAAGGAAACCGGACTGATCTTCCCCCTTCTTCGGGCCGTTCAGAAATTACCGGCCCCTGAAACTGCCTTCCGGCAAGAAAATTCCCCTCTGTTCCCTTCCTTCCACCTGCCTTCGGAAAGAGCCTTGCCTTAACACTCCGGGTGGGGAGCAGTCTCCTCCCTGGATAAGGGCTCTTCCACCTCAATCGCATCCACCCGCAGCTCGCGGCCCCCATGGAAATGGATCTCAGAGGAGCCACACGAAGGGCAGGCCCCAACAGGTTCATTCACCTCCTCACGATGCCCACAGGCATCACAACGACACTCCGCAGGTATCCGCCGAATTACAAGTTTAGCCTCCTCAAGCGGAGTATTCGCTCTCAACACCGAGAAGGCAAACTCAAGGGCTTCTGGATGGACTCCAGAAAAAACACCCACAGCGACCTCGACAAACTGGACCTTCCCCGAAATCCCTTGCCTCTCTAGTTCCTCGGTCACTTGGTCCACCAAAGACTGTGCCAAAAAAGCCTCGTGCACAAGCTATCTCCCGAGCTCATTTTCGCCCACCGTAAGTCAGCCGATGAGTCTCCCCGAAAAATCCTCCCAAAATAAGATCCATGCTAAGGTTAGACCCCTTGTCACCAGCCGCCGAAATTCCTCGTTTAACCAGCCTCTTTAGCATCCCACTCTCACCTGCAAACTTCCACCCGCAGTGGGCAATCCCGCTTTGGGTCACAGGTTTTCACTCACAATTTGATGGAGAACCTGCACTACCAAACTGGCAGCCCTGGGGACCGCCTCGCGGACGGCGGTCGTACACTCCTCCCCAAAGGTGAGAACATCTTCGGCTTCCACAGCCACCACGTGGACCTGTTCCGGAGCCGGGACTTGATACCCGGCCATTTGCCCCAGCTGAAGGGCAGTAGCCAAATGCACGTCATGGGTTCCCCGGGTCCGCTGAGTGGGAAATTCCGCCAGGGAAAGCCGATACACGGTGCCCGGTTTTCCTCCGCGAAGGATCGCGTCCACCAAAATCACCCGCTCATAACCCACTAAACGCTCCATCAGGGCAAGTCCGCCGCGGGTGTCTTGGTCTAGCTCCACCACACACGGGCCGAGGTCTCCGGCACTCCCCAGGGAAACCGGGCTGAACCGGACTGGCGAAACCCCCGCGGCCTTAGTTTCCGCCTCTTCTATCAGCACCCACCGGGAATCTTTTAGCAACAGCTCCCGGACCGTCTCCACCACCTCAAGTCCAACCCTGTCATCGGTGAGGATTGGATTTCCTAGCCCGAGGATAAGAATTGTCATGTTGCCTACACTTTCGCAGCCCGGAAACAAGCTCCGGCTTCAAAACCGAAGATTTACCTCCGAGATTACCCAGCATGCCAAGTGGTCACCCAAAAAGGAGACATTCGGTCCATAATTCTTTCATAAACCAGGGCCTCCCTTTTTAGAAGGTCACAATCCGGCTGAACGTAAGGTATCTTTCCCGGTAATCTTTCGTTATCTATTGCTAATTCAAGCGGAATTGACCCTTAGCCACCTCGAACACCATACAGGTTTCCCGCGGGAGGAATCCCATCCACCATGCCGGTGGAAAGCCATGCGGAATTGGGACACCTGGGAGGAACAAATCCCGCCTGGAGGTGCTCCGCATTTTGCCCGGCTTCGGTCGTCCCGCCAGGAGGAGATCTTTCCTCCAATACAGCAAGGACCTAAAGCCCCGCCTTCCGGGTGAATATCAAACCGAAAGGTTCCGGCCGTTTTTGGCATTCCAGGAAGGCGGTAGATGCTTCGGGACAGAGCTTGCCGGGGCTGTGCTCCGTCGGATTTGCCGCAAAGAATCACCTCTGCAAGCCCAAATTTGGTTGCCGACCCTAAGTGTGCCCCGTTTTTTCGAGCACAGGTTTTCCCGCCGCCTTAGAGGGCCTTAGTGTCTATAAAAAGCCAGAGAGAACCCGGCGGAGTTCTTTCGTCTAAAGAGCAAAAGATGCCCTTCAAAGCTCGGCCCAAGGGGTTTATTATTATCCGGTTCTGTGGATAGTCGAACCGCCACAACCCCCTATGGAGAATGCCTGGAAAGCACAGGCGGGAACCATTTTAAGGATCGAAAAGCTACCTTCGCCGCCAACTGCCGATATCATCTGGATATCAACAGCCCGAAGCATCGGGATAAGAAGCCCAGTGGCGGATACTCTTTCGAGGATGCCCGGGGGTTCCGCAAAAATCCGAAGAGAGCAGATCCAAAAAGGGCTAGGCAAGGTTTGGCAGGGTACCAACTGCGGATTCGAAAGAACAGAGGTTCCAGCTTGATCTGGAACAAATACTCTCAAGTCAACAAAGTTTGCGAGTTTCGCGGAAGTTAAGAATTCCTCCCGCAATGTACCGATAGGCAACCTAATTTTCGAGGATGCCAGTGGATCAACCGGTTCTTAGCGGACTGTCTTTCACTTTTTGATCATCTGAGCCAGGACTGGCCGCGGTTACCCCGGGGACTTCCGCGGGACTTACACAAGGACTTCGGGCGAACGATTGACGGAGGTAAAAGCCCTGGAGAAGAGGATTCTTACAATGAGCACTACCACTCAGCGTGTATACAATTTTTCTCCTGGTCCGGCAACACTGCCCCTTCCCGCTTTGCAAGAAGCTCAAAGGGACCTACTATGTCTTCCCGGTGTAGGGGCTTCTATCCTCGAGATTAGCCACCGGTCGAAAACTTTCGAGGCAATAATCCAGGCGGCCGAGGAGAACATCCGTAAACTCCTAAACATTCCACCGCATTATCATGTGCTGTTCTTGCAAGGGGGTGCCCGGCTACAGTTTGGAATGATTCCCATGAATTTCCTTCGGGGTACAGGTCGGCCGGCGGACTTTATTCTCACCGGCTCCTGGGGAGTTGCCGCGTTGAAAGAAGCTCAGACTCAGGGTCCCGTCCGTACCCTCTGGGACGGCAAAGCGGAAGGCTATCGGCGGACCCCACGGGCTGATGAATACCAGATCAACCCCGATGCTGCCTACATTCACTTTACCTCTAACGAAACCATTGAAGGGGTAGAATTCTTCGGTGAACCGGAGACAGGCGATATTCCATTGGTATGCGATGCTTCCAGCGACTTTCTCTCCCGGCCCATCCCCATTGAACGCTATGCCCTTCTATATGCGGGGGCCCAGAAAAATGCCGGTCCCGCAGGAGTGACTATCGTCATCATTCGGGAGGACATGCTCCAACGCTGTCCTAGCGATTTGCCTTCGATGCTCAACTACCGGAAACACGCCGAGGCCAAGTCCCTTCTGAATACACCCCCCTGCTTTGCCGTCTACATGGTCAAACTCGTGACCGATTGGCTATTGCGAGATATTGGTGGATTGGAACAAATGTACGCCATCAATCGCCGCAAGGCGGATTTGCTCTACAGGGTGCTGGACGAATCCGGGGGCTACTACCGCGGGCATGCCAATCCGGAGTGCCGCTCCCTTATGAATGTTACCTTCCGCCTGCCAAACGAAGCTTTGGAGAAAAAATTTCTTTCTGAGGCGGAGAAGGCCGGCTTCATGCATCTGGAGGGACACCGATCGGTGGGTGGCTGCCGAGCATCCATTTACAATGCTATGCCCATCGAAGGTGTGGAGGCTCTCTGTCATTTCATGAGAGAATTCCAAGAAAAGAATCCCGCGTAAGGTCAGCCAAGCCGCCGGAAAAAAACTCTTATCGAGCTGTCCAAGGTAGCCCATTCTTCAAAAATGGTGGCCAAACACTAGTTGTGAACAGACGACCATAGAAGGTCTGCTTCTTAGTACGGGAGGAGGCATACACCTGTAGGATGCGAATCCTCATAAGCGGCTCAAGTGGACTAATCGGGCGGGCGATTGTGGCCGAGCTATCTCAGGCAGGCCATGAAATAACCCGGCTAGTTCGCGGGGGACCAAGTGCCGATCGACCCGCCATTTTTTGGGACCCCTTGGGTGACTTTTTGGACCCTTTGCCCCTCGAGGGGTTCGATGCCGTCATCCACCTTGCAGGGGAAAACATTGCCGCGGCTCGGTGGACACCTCAGCAAAAAGACAAGATTCTGAAGAGCCGAGTTCAAAGCACTCGGCTGCTTGCAAACACATTGGCAGGGCTTCGGCATAAACCGCGGGTGCTTGTGTGTGCTTCGGCCGTGGGTTTCTACGGAGATCGGGGGGCGGAAATCGTCGACGAAAGCACCCCAGCCGGCAAGGGTTTTCTGGCCCAGGTGGCTGCAGCTTGGGAGGAAGCAGGTAGGCCCGCCGAGGCTGCAGGAATCCGGACGGTCTACCTCCGGCTCGGAGCGGTCCTTGCCGCCGAAGGTGGGATGGTTCCCCGACTGCTTCCCCTCTTTCGCTGGGGTTTAGGGGCTGTGCTCGGACCGGGAACCCAGTTCCTCAGCTGGGTCAGTTTGCGAGATGTGGTTCGAGCGGTCAGGTTTCTTTTGGAAAGAGAGAACCTTCGTGGGCCGGTCAATATCACAAGCCCTAACCCGGTGACCAATCGAGAGTTTTCGAAAGCACTTGCACGGGCTGTGGGCCGACCTTTGCTTCTGCGAATCCCCGCCTGGTTCCTCCGCCTAATCCTGGGGGAGATGGCCCAGGAGCTTTTCCTTGCCAGCACTCGGGCTGTGCCACGGAAGCTGCAAAGTGCAGGATTCGACTTTGAGTATCCGCAAATCGACCAGGCCCTTTGCCAAGTTGTCAGAAGGGTTTGACGGTTCCACCCGGGGCTCGTGCCACCCCCAGTTGCTTGGCGAAAATCCGGTTCATGTAAACGTGTCCACTGTGCTCCCCTAGCTTCCTGCCTCCTAAAGCTTTTTCGTGGTGCTTCCTCTCGGTAAGCCCAAACACAACCCATCGAGTGGCACCTTAGGGAAGATTTCCCGAACTGTCCCGGCAGAAAGCAGTCACACAGGGCCGTGGGGTCACCGAATACCCCCTTTACGCCGAGGCCGGTTCGATTCCCAAATCCCGAATCGTAAGAAGAGCTTGGCAGGGCAACCCAGCAGCGGCGATAGCCTCTCGACCTCCCTCAAGCCGGTCGATGATTCCAATGACGCCCACCACGTTCAAACCGAATTCCTTGGCTCGCGAAGCTGCAGCCAGGGCTGAACCTCCTGTGGTTATGACATCCTCGACAATGACTGCCTTCTGTCCCGGCACCACGGGACCCTCGAGAAACCGTTGGGTCCCATGCCCTTTTGCCTCCCGGCGAACCAAAAAACCGAGGACCGGCTTTCCGCGAATTCCTGCCATTGTGACGATGGCACCGGTGATGGGGTCAGCTCCGACGGCCATCCCGCCCACAGCATCTGGCAGGCCCCAGGTGGCCTCGAGCAGGTCCAGAATCGCTTCCCCAATGAGCCGGGCCCCCTGAGGATCCAAGGTCACCTGCTTTGCATCGATGTAATAATGCGACTTCCGGCCCGAAGTTAAGGTAAAATCCCCAAACCGGAGGGCCTTTTCCTTTACCAGTTGAATTAACTCCTCCCGAGCTGCCACATCTGGGCCTCCCACCTACGCAATCACCTGGGACGAGCTCAAACCTTCCGGGAACTGCTCGCGAACTAAAAGACTAATTTGTTTAAACTCCGGGGTACCTGCCACCTCGCACCATTCGAATAAGGCGGCCTCTGTGGTAGTGAGCACTGCCCCCGCGGATTCCATCCGCCGCAAAGCCGTCTGGCAGTCCATGGGGAATCGCGATCCCACTGCATCCACGGCCACATACACCTGCCAGCCATCGGCCAGCAGGTCGAGCACGCTTTGTTGGACACAAACGTGGGCCTCAATCCCGGTTACCAAAAGCTTGGTAATATTCCGTGCTCGCAACTGCTCGAAGAGTTGATAGCATTCCCGGCAGCTGAACATCAGTTTCTCTGGGCAGGGGCCAACGAGCGGATCTAACTCGGGGACCATGGGGCCCAGCCCTTTGGGATACTGAACGGTCCCCACCACGGGAATGCCCAAAATGGAAGCCCCACGCAACAAACGACTGATATTCCAAACCACTTCCCGCCCTCGGTGTATGACCGGCAGGAGCCGTTCCTGCACGTCGATCACCACCAAGGCGGTGTCCCTCCGGGACATGAGCTGCGGGCTTCTTGGAGGCAGATGATCAACCTTCATGGCTCGTTCATTTCCTACACTGCCAGAGGTGCCATCAATGTACTGTCCCTATCAGGAAAAAGAAAGCCCCCGACCTGCAGACAGTCGGGGGCATTATAGGCCCCAATTTCCGGTTGGTCTTTGACAGCTGCAACCGGTTTAGCCTGATTTGTGAAGAAACAGGCTAAACGGTTCAAAGTGGTCTTGGGTTTACCTCAACCCAGCAGTCACGTCAAATAGCAATTCAGGATTCCTGATCTGCCGAGGAGGAAGACTCACCTTGGGTTTCCCCCTGAGTGGCTGACTCTTCAGCCGACGATTGCTCCTGCATTGCTCCCGACTCAGCAGGCTGGGCGGCTTCCGCTTCTGCTTGAGGAGTAGCCTCCGGCTGGGTTGCCTCCGCAGCGGGTTGTGCCTCCTGCGTGGGAGCA
>Ga0272449_1003045_pt1 | contig 14818 bp, 14 predicted proteins | sample YNPCB0241_FD_198679 | JGI IMG/M metagenome (GOLD analysis project Ga0272449, IMG submission 198679) | Hot spring sediment microbial communities from Yellowstone National Park, WY, United States - YNP-CB-024-1 | ecosystem: Environmental > Aquatic > Thermal springs > Hot (42-90C) > Sediment...
CCGGGCACGGCCAGCGTGCGCCCCCGGTGCAGGATGCAGGCCGTACAGGCGCGAATTTCCGCCGCAATCTGTTCCAGTTCCTCCATCGTCACCTCCCTGACTGACGGTTAACTGCTGACGGCTAACCGCTGACGGCTACCGGCTAACTGCTGACGGCTAACCACTGACGGCTACCGGCTAACTGCTGACGGCTATCCGCTGTATCCTCGCCTCTGTCTCCCGCAAGATTTCCTCCAGCCGCTCCATCTCCGCCCTGTCCAGTGGCCCCAACCGCATCAGCCAGGCATCCTCCCCGTCCCGGTAGTAGCCCCGCTGGACGCCAACGAAGCGGAAGCCCACTTCGGTGTAGAGTTGCTGAGCGACCCGGTTGGATGCCCGGACCTCCAGGGTGACGAAACGGATGGGGTGCCGGGCGGCCTGCTGGATGGCCATCAGGAGGATGTACTTGCCCAACCCCCGGCCCCGCCACTGGGGATGGACGGCGATGGTGGTGATGTGGGCCTCTCCGGGGAGGAACCGCATGCCCACATAGCCGATGACCGGGAGCCGTTCCCGCCGGCGCGCCGGCCCGAAAACCCGTTCCAGCCAGGTAGTCGGGGCAGGCTCCCGGTACGGCTGAAGGACGTAGTACAGAGAGTCCGTCCCGTAGCGGATTTCGTTCCGGTACGCGGATTCCGGCCAGGGCATCGGGAAGGACTGCCGCTCAATCTCCATGACCTCCGCGATGTCCTCTTCCCGCATCGGCCTGAAGAGATAAGGAAATGGTTCGGATGGTTGCGTGGAAGAATTCATGGCCAGTTCAGATACAACGGGGTCAGGGTGGCGGGGTCGTCCGTCTCCCCTCTGCGGAGTCGTTCCCAGGCCAGTTCGGCCAGGAAGCCGGCCCGGCGCAGGCAGTGGGCGGGGGACAGGACGGTCACCTGTTCGCCCAGTCCCTCTATCAATTGGAACCCCCTCTCGTCTATTTCGCCGCAGAGGAGGGTGGGCCGGGTGATGGAGGCCAGGAGGTCTTCCCAGGTGGTCAGGAAGGGCCCCTCTCGCCGCTGCCAGCCCCTGCGCCAGCGGTAGCGCGCGGCGCAGAGACGGCCCCGCCCGGCCTGAATGACCGCGAGGAGTGGGCGCCGGCTCCGGCCCTGGGCGGCCGCCAGAATATCCAGCGTGGGGATGCCGACCAGGGGAATCCCGCGCGCCAGCGCCAGCCCTTTGGCGATGGCCAGCCCCACCCGCAGGCCGGTGAAGGAGCCCGGCCCCAGCGAGACGGCGACCGCGCGCAGCGCATCCGGGCCCAATTGCAGTTCCTCCAGCGCGGCGACCAGCCGGGGCGTCAGTTGCGTCGTGTGCTGGCGACCGGCCTCCCAGGTGACCTCGTAGCGGAGGACGCGCCCATCGTGGAGGGCCAGACTGGCGAAACGGGTGGCGGTATCCAGCGCCAGGAGCATCTTATCCCCCGAAGATGGCCCGGCGCAACCCGTAGAGCAGGGGGAGGTAGGATTCCCCCTGGGCCGTGAAGAGCAACCGGCGCCGGTCCCCGTTAGCGAATTCCAGACGAACCCAGAGCCGCTGGGGGGGTAAAATCTCCATCGCTCGTTCCGGCCACTCCACGACGACCACGGTGTCGGCGTCCTCCAGCCAGTCCTCCAGCCCCAGGCTCTGGGCTTCCCGGGGGTCCTGCAGGCGGTAGAAATCCACATGGAGCAGGCGCTGGGAGTCGGAGGCCCGGCGATGTTCCCGCACCAGCACGAAACTGGGGCTCAGCACCGGAGAGACCGCGCCCCAACCCGTGCCGATGCCCTGCGCCAGGACGGTCTTGCCCACGCCCAGCGGCCCCTCCAGGCAGATGACCTCTCCCCCGCGCAGCAGTTGCCCCAGCCGCACGCCGACGCGGCGGGTCTGCTCCGCGCTGCGGGAGAGGACCTCCAGCGAATCCGGGCCCAGAATCGGACTCATCGGGGAGGATTATACAACGGTTGGGGGAGAGGAGCAAGAGCGCGGTGTTGGCCACGAATTGCACGAATTTACACGAATTAAAAGAAATAAATTCGTGTCAATTCGTGAAATTCGTGGCGAATTCAACGGTTCGGGGTCAAACTCCAGGCTTTCCCGGATTGGGCGGGGATACAGGCGTTGGCCAGCGAGCAGGAGGCACAGGCCCCCGGGCAGGCGGCGACCGGTTTCACATACCCGGCGCGCGCCAGGTCTTCCAGCATCATCTCCACCAGTTCAGGGGTCGTATCCAGCGCGCGGGCCAGGTCGGACACCCGATGGGTCCCCCCGGCCCGCAGAATCTCCATCAGTTTTTCCAGCATCCTGATCTCCGGTGCGACGGACATCCTGTAGGGGCAGGGCTTGCCCCTGCCCCAGGGCTTGCCCCTGCCCCAGGGCTTGCCCCTGCCCCAGGGGGCAACCGCAAGGGGGCAACCGCAAGGGTTGCCCCTACCCGGGGTGTGGCATCAACCGCGAGGCCACATGAAACGTCACCGCCCCGGCCAGCAGAGAAACGACCAGCAGTAGCCCGATGCTGAAGACGGTCCAGCGCCAGGACGCCGTCTCCTGGCGGATGGCGGCGACCGTCGCCACGCAGGGGACGAACAGGACCTGTACCACCAGAAACGCCAGCGCGGTAGCGGGCGGGTACGTCGCGGCCAGAAGGGCCGCCAGTCCCTCCTCACCCGCCCGGAAGAGCACCCCCAGCGTGGCAATGGAGTTCTCTTTGGCGACGAAACTGCTCAGCAATGCCACCGTCAGCCGCCAATCCAGCCCCATCAGGCGGCCGGCCGGCTCCAGAAACTTCCCCAACCGGGCCAGATAACTCGCCTCCGCGCCCCCGCCGGGCAGGGTGGAGAGGGCCCAGATGACCACGGAGACCACCAGAATCACCGTCCCGGCCTTGCGGACAAAAGAAAGGCTCCGCTGCCAGACGGAGAGGCCGATGGTGCGCCAGTTCGGGAGGTGGTAGAGGGGCAGTTCCATAATGAAGGCCGACCGGCGGCCCCCGAAGAGGGCCCGGTTCAGCACCATTCCCGTGAGGGCCAGCACGCCCAGGGAGAGGAGCACCAGTCCCCAGGCAACCAGAGGGGCCGCCGGGCCGAAAAAGGCCGGGGCCAGAAAGACGATGACCGCCATCCGCGCCGTGCAGGGGACCAGCGGGGCCAGCAGGATGGTCAGCAGGCGGGCCCGGCGGGAGTCAATCACCCGGCTCCCCAGAATGGCGGGGACGTTGCACCCGAAGCCCAGGAAAAGGGGGAGGAACGATTTGCCGTGCAGCCCGATGAGGTGCATCAGTCCGTCCATCACGTAGGCCGCTCGGGCCATATAGCCCACGTCCTCCAGGAACGCCATCGCTGCGAAGAAGATGACCAGGATGGGGAGAAACGTCAGGACGGCCCCTGCCCCGCCGATGACGCCGTCGGCCAGGAGGCCAGAGAGCCATGCCGGCGCGCCGGAGAGCCAGCCCCGCACCGCCTCCGCCAGCGTGCCCACCCCGTAGGTCTCCAGCAGCCCCTGGATGGGCGCGCCCACCGTGTACGTCAGCCAGAACACGAGCCCCAGGATGGACGCCAGGATGACCAGCCCCCACACCGGATGGGTGGCCCAGCGGTCCAGTCGCTCCGTCAGCCCGATTTGCCCCACGCGCGGGCGGGTGACCGCCGCGCGCACCATCCGGCCAATCCACTCGTACCGACCGCTGGCGACCGCCACCTGCGCGTCGTCGTGGGCCCGCAGGACCGCGTGAACCTCTTCCCAGCGCTCCGGGGGCAGCGCGGCGCGCATCATCCGGGTCACTTCTGCATCCCCCTCCAGCAACTTCAGCGCCACCCAGTCCCGGGGGTACATCTCGGGGACGTACCCGGCAATCCGCTCCGCAATGGTCTCCAGCACCTCCCGGTGGTCCGGGCGAATCTGGGGGAGGCGCGGGGCGTACGGGAGGTCGCCGCGCGCCATCCGCTCCACCGTTTCCAGCAACTCCGGCACGCCCATCCCGCGCGTCGCCGACATCGGCACCACCGGCACCCCCAGCGCGGCCTGCAGGACCTCCGGCTCCACCTGGATGCCCTCCTGTCGGGCGACATCCATCATGTTCAGGGCGACAACGACGGGCACCGGAAGGGGGAGCAGTTCCGCCACCAGGTAGAGGCTCCGTTCCAGCGTCGCCGCGTCCACCACCGCCACGACCACGTCGGGCCGCTCCCGCAGGATGAACTCCCGCGCGATCAGTTCCTCTGGCGAGTTGGCCGTCAGACTGTAGGTGCCGGGGAGGTCCACCAGTCGGTAGGAGACGCCGTTGAAAGTGAAATGCCCCTCTTTGCGCTCCACCGTTTTGCCGGGCCAGTTGCCCACGTGCTGGTGGAGGCCAGTGAGCAGGTTGAACAGGGTGGACTTGCCCACGTTGGGCTGACCGGCCAGGGCGACCAGGATGGGCCGCTCCCGGACGACTGGCAGAACGGATGTCTCCGGCGCAGTGGCGGACGTGCTCACGCTTCCCTCCGGACAAACACCTTGCTGGCCTCCCCCCGCCCCAGGGCCACGCGGGTATCCCGCACGCGGACGATGAGGGGCCCGCGACCGTAGTTCTGGAGGACGGTCACCCCGGCGCCGGGAGTGAGGCCGAGGGTGAGCATCCGGCTGCGCAGGTGGTGCCCCCCGGAAATCTCGGTGATGGTTCCGGTCTCCCCGGCGCGCAGCGCGCTCAGCGGGAGAGTGGAATTTTGGGGACGGGGCGCCTGCTCATCGGTCATCTCGTCCTCCGGCACGGCACCGGGCGCAGTAGCCGGTGAGGGAGAACTGGACTGCGTGGACTTCCAGGCCCTCCCGTTCCGCCAGTTCCTGAACGGCCAGGGCCACCTGCGGGGCGTCAAATTCCACCACCTGCCCGCAGCCCAGGCAGGTAAAATGGTAGTGCGGTGCCTCCGTGACGGCCTCAAAGTGTCCATGCTCCTCTCCCAGCGAGTATTCAGCGACCAGCCCCATCTGCTTCAGAACGGCGACGGTGCGGTACACCGTCGCCAGGCTGATGCGAGGGGACCTCTGGCGGGCCCTCTGATACAGGGCCTCCGCGTCCAGATGCTCCTGGCTTCCCTCCAGGACCTCCAGCACCACCCGCCGCTGGCGGGTGATGCGGTGTCCGCTGGCCTGGAGGGCGGCGATGAGGGGATTGGGTTCCATAGTGCCCTCGCGTTTTTGCAAATGATTCTCATTTACAATTATAACCGATTTGTGGGGGGTGTCAAGATGCGGATGTGCGCGGAAGCCCCCAGTGGGGCACACCTGTTGAAGGGATTATTTCCGGCGCAGGCCCCGGCGCGTGGCCCGGGCCCATCCCAGCGGGAACTCCTCCACCATCACCAGCACCCACCCGGAGACGTCGGGGCCGGGGATAGTCTCCCCGCGCAGGAAGGCGGGGAGCGCCGGGTCGTGGGGTTCCAGCCGGTGGACCTGCCGCGCCGCCTCGGGCCGGAGCCCCATCGCCAGCGCGCGGGACGGCACAAAGGCCTTCCCCTCCACCCGTCCCAGGAGCCAACCCGGACGGAAGACCCGCAGGCCCTCCCACATCTCCGGTGGGGCGACGGCCCGGTACACGTGGCCTTCCAGGGCCAGCAACCCGTCTTCGGGCGGGGGCTGCTGCAGAGCCTCCTGGATGAAGGCGTCGTACAGGGAGCGGACCTGGCTCGGGAGTCGGGTGCGGGGGCGGGGGCGGCGGAGGTGGGCATCCCCGGCGCGGCGCAGGAGGGCGTAGAAGTGGCCCCGACCGGGGCCCCGATGGGGCCAGAGGCGGACGGCGCAGCTCAGTCGGGCATCGGTCTCCCCCACCCATTCGGGGTGACCGGTGTCCGCCAGGCCCGGCGGGACCTGGTGAGAGACGTCCACCACATCAAAGTCGGGGTGGGCGCGCAGGAAGCGGGCGATGACGCCTTCGTTCTCTTCCGGGGCGAAGGTACAGGTGGCGTAGAGCAGATGGCCGCCGGGGCGGACGGTCGCGGCCGCCGCGTCCAGAATGGCCGACTGGCGCCGGGCGCATCCCCGCACGGCCTCTTCGCTCCAATCCCGCGCGGCCGCTTCTTCCTTACCAAACATCCCTTCGCCGGAGCACGGGGCGTCCACCAGCACCCGGTCAAAGAGGCCTTCCCAGCGGGCGGCCAGATGTTCGGGGGTCTCATTCAGCACCACCGCGTTGGTGACGCCGCACCGATCCAGGTTCTCCGCCAGGGCCCGGACCCGGCGGGGGTGGATTTCGTTGGCAACCAGAACGCCCTGATTCTGCATCCGTGCAGCCAGATGGGTGGTCTTGCCGCCCGGCGCGGCACAGAGGTCCAGAACCCACTCGCCGGGCTGGGGGGAGAGCAGGGGAGCCGCCAGCATCGCGGCGGGGTCCTGCAGGTAGTACAGGCCAGCCTCGTGGTAGGGGTGGGCACCGGGGCGGGCCGCCGGTTCAGGAACGACAAACCCTTCCGGGCACCAGGGGACCATCTGCAGAGGGAATGGGGAGCGTGCCCGAAAATCCGCCGGGGAGATTTTCAGGAGATTCACCCGCAACCCGATGGGGTGGAAGGCCTGCAGGGCCTCCAGAAAGGTGGCGAAATCCGGCCCCAGCCAGGTGGCCATTCGCTGGAGGAAAAGAGGATGGAGTTGCATCACAAGATACGCCGGACCAGCAGATGAGAACGGGATCAGCAAATGCGGGGGAGCAACTCTCCCAGCGGCATATCCACCAACCGCCGCCCACCGATGCTGGTGCGGGCCAGGACCAGACCGGGGTGCTCCGCTGTCGCCGTGCCAATGCGGGCCGCTTGGCGGCCCAGCGGATGGGCCCGCAACGCCGCCAGCGCCGCCTCTGCCTCTTCCGGCGGGACGAACGCCAGCAGTTTTCCCTCGTTGGCGATGGTCAGCGGGTCAAACCCCAGCATCTCGCAGGCCGCAGCGACGGCCGGATGGACTGGCACAGCGGCCTCCTCCAGTTCCATCCCCACCCCGGCTGCGACGGCCAGTTCGTTCAACGCCGCTGCCACCCCTCCCCGCGTCGGGTCCCGCAGGCAGTGGGTGTGCGGAGCGGCTGTCAGCAATGCCTCCACCAGGCCGTTCAACGGGGCACTATCCGAGGAGAGGTCCGTCTCAAAACCCAGGCCCTCGCGCGCACTGAGCACGGCAATACCGTGGTCGCCGACGGTGCCGCTGATGAGGATGACATCCCCGGGGCGGATGTTCTGGGGGGCCACATCCACCCCCTCCGGCACCACACCGACGCCCGTGGTATTGACGTACACCCCGTCTCCGTGGCCCCGCTCCACCACCTTCGTATCCCCGGCGACGATGGCAACCCCCGCCCGCCGGGCCGCCTCGGCCATAGACCGGACAATCCGCTGGAGGTCCTCTATCGGGAATCCCTCTTCCAGAATGAAGGCGGCGGTGAGCCAGAGGGGGCGGGCGCCGCGCATGGCCAGGTCGTTGACGGTGCCATGGACGGCCAGCGAACCGATGTCCCCGCCTGGAAAGAACAGCGGGCGCACGACAAAGGAATCGGTGGAAATGGCAATGCGACCATTCCCGGCCAGGGCCAGAACGGTGGAATCGGCCAATTGACGCAGGAGAGGGTTATCCAGGTGGCGCAGAAAGGCCTCCTGGATGAGGTCCGCCATCATCCGTCCCCCCGCGCCGTGGCCCATCCGAATGGTATCTTCCAACTTCCGCCTCCGGACACTCGCTACTCCTGCTCAGGAGCCAATGGTAACCCAGCCTGCGGAGTTTGTCAACCGCGCTGCCCACACTGGGAGATTGGCCTCGCCTGCGCTGTGCAAAAGCATCGGGCTCATCGGCGAACTCGTGTACAGCGTCGTCAGGCCGCACGGTGCGGGGAGGGGGCGAAAAGAGGGAATGGAGGCGGCGGCGAAGCCGTTGCCCCTGACCCTCTCCCCGCTATGAAGCCAGTTGACAAGTACCACAACGGATGTATATTTTATGAGCATCATCCGGGAGAAGATGCGATACTTCGGGAAGGAACCCACAATGAACGACGTGCTCTCTATCCTGTGGCTGTTGATTCTGCTGCAGGCGTTCGTCCCTCTCCTGCAGAAGCGGCTACTTGTGGCCCGGCGCCAGATGGCTATTCGCGCCATTGAGGTCAGGCGCAAGAGCCGGGTCATCACGATGATCCACCGGCAGGAGACGATGAGTCTGCTGGGTTTCCCCATCGCCCGCTACATTGACATTGAGGATTCGGAGCGGGTCCTGCGGGCCATCCGGCTGACCCCACCTGAGATGCCCATAGACCTGGTGTTGCACACACCCGGCGGGTTGGTCCTGGCGGCGGAACAGATTGCCTGTGCACTGAAGCGGCATCCCGGAGAGGTCACCGTTTTTATCCCCCACTACGCTCTCTCCGGCGGTACACTGATCGCCCTGGCCGCCGACCGGATTGTGATGGACCCCAACGCGGTCCTGGGGCCGGTAGACCCCCAACTGGGTGGGCCCCAGGGGAGTTACTACCCGGCGGCTTCTATCCTCAAGGCTCTGGAACAGCCCAACCCCAACCGGGACGACCATACACTGATTATGGGCGATGTGGCCCGCAAAGCAATTCGCCAGGTTTATGAAACGGTCTACGTGCTGATTCGGGATAAAATGCCGGAAGAACAGGCGCAGGAAGTCGCCCGCGCGCTCAGTGAGGGGCGGTGGACCCACGATTATCCCATTGACTACGAACAGGCAAAGGCCCTGGGCCTCCCGGTGAGCGACGATATGCCCCGGGAAATCTACGACCTGATGGACCTGTACCCGCAGACCTCCCAGCAGCGACCAGGGGTGGAGTTCATCCCCATGCCCTACCATCCTCCCCAGGCACCCCGCCGGAATCGCCAGGGGGCAGGAGGATGATAAAATGGGAAACAGGCACAACCGCTCCATCGTCATCCGTATGATCGTGGCGGACCTCGCGGTTATGGTCAGCGCGGTGGCGGTGTTCGCCCTCTTCCCTGGCCACACTGCCCGACTGATCACGGACCTCTATCCTGTCATCCTGGTCGCTCTATGCACCTGGTTTTCTGTTCTGATTTACCGTTCCCTGGAACAGGGACGACGGGCCCGCCGGATATGGGCACTGCTGACCGCTGCGATGGGGTCCTGGGTCCTGGCGGAAACAGCCTGGGCCCTGTACGAGTTCATCGGGGTTGAACCGTTCCCCTCCTGGGCCGACCTGTTTTACATGATTGGTAATGTCCTGCTCATCGCTTTCTTCGCCGTCCAGGTCCACTTTCTCCGCCTGGCTCTCCAGGGATGGAAACGGTTTCTGGCCCTCGGGCTGCTCTTGCTGTTCGTCTGGGTGAGCATCCTCGCCTGTTTGCCGATGTTCGCAGAGCCGTCCAGAGACTGGCTGGAGTTCGGCGTGAACCTCCTCTACGAGACTCAGTACCTGCTCCTCCTGATCGGTGCGACCGTCCTGACCTTCGCGGTTTACGAAGGGGTGGTGGGACGGAGATGGGCAGTACTGGCTGCAGGAATGTGGCTGGATGCACTCTCCGATCAGATTTTCTTCTACGCCAACTGGCATGGCCTCTACTACCCCAACGGTGAGGCCACGCCGCTCAGTGTGGGCTTTGACCTGCTCTACATTGCCTCCTATCTGGTGATCCTGAGCGGGCTCTACCTGCGGTGGGCACTACCGTTCCCGGCCGTCAGGGTGGAAGAACTGCTGGCCTCCATGCCGAAATTCCGCCCGCAGGAGACATGGGTTCTGGTCTCCGATGAGGGTGGACGGACATCGTTCGTGGACCCGCGTCTTCTCCAGACCCTGGGAGCCACAGACATCGGGCAATTGACCGGAGAATTTGTGGGGACCGTTCTGGGACTGCGGACAGACCTGGACTGGGAAATGCTGGAGGAAGTGCAGGCCCGGGGATACAGCCAGCCACGAAAAATCCTGATGGTCGGCGGATTCTACGCCCTGCAGGCCGTGGCTGAAGAGGGGCCGCCACCCCGTGATATTTACTGGTTGCTGACTCCCTGGGATGCCCGCCTGGAGATTCGGCCCGCAGAGAGGGCATCGCTGGAAACCCTTCTGGCCCAGGCAGTACGCGGTACTGTCCGGGCGCCGGAGGATTTGATGCGAGCATACGTCCACGCCGTCTTTCACCTGCTCTCTCTGCTGTGTGCCCGTTCCGGCGGTGAGGAGGTGGGGCACCAGTTCGCCCGCCAGTTTGGCCCCGACCTGAATGCTTGTCTGGAAAAACTCCCTTCAGGCCTACCCGCCGATAAAGAAGCCTGCCGTGACCTGCTCCAGCGCGCACTGGAATACACCCTGATGGTGGCCCCAGAGGACCAGTTAAGGGGCGCGCTGGAGCGACTGGAGCAGGGTCTGGGGGCAGAGATTCTCCGAGCGGCCGATATCGCGGGCCTGCGCTTATCCCTGTCTGGCAGGTGAGCCCCCTCATCGGATTACGCCAAAAGCACTTATTTGGTGTATAATTAGACCACAGACGACGGACCCCAGACGACGGACGAAGGTCTTTTTCGTGCCTTTCGTGTCTTTCGCGCGTTCCGCGTCTTTCGCTCGGCATTGCATTCCGCACAAATCTGGTGTATATTGGTAACGGGTTGAACGATGGCAATGGACGAAGAAGAAATCCTGCTGGAAGAAGAACTTCAGGGAAATCTTGAGCCCGTGGAGGAGAGCGGCGTGGACCATCTCCTGGCCCTTGGCCGCGCTCAGGGGTATGTCACGTTTGATGACATCCTGAGCGTCTTCCCGGAGGCAGAGGAGAACCTGGATCAGTTAGAAGAAATTTTCTCCCTTCTGATGAACGCGGGTATCCCTGTTGGCGAGCCGGAAGAACTGGGGCTGGAGATTCCGGAAGAAGAGGAACTGGAGGAAGAGGAGGAAATCGGCCGGGAGGGTGCCCTTTCCACAGATGAGGAGACGTATTTCCGTGCAGTAGAGATAGATGACACCATCGGTCTCTATCTGAAGGAAATCGGACAGGTCCCTCTGCTGACCCAGGAAGAAGAAATAGAACTGGCCAAGCGGATGGAGCGCGGGCGAATGGCGGAGAAGGAACTCCGGAAAAACGGGCTGGACCCGGAGCGGCGCCGGGAACTGCAGGCGCTGGTGGAGGATGGACTGGCCGCCCGTGACCACCTTATCCGCGCCAACGCCCGTCTGGTCATCTCCGTTGCCAAGAAGTACATCGGCCGCGGGGTCTCCTTCCTGGATCTCATCCAAGAGGGGAATATCGGCCTGATCCGCGCGGCCAACAAGTTCAATTACCGCCTGGGGCACAAGTTTTCCACCTACGCGACGTGGTGGATTCGCCAGGCCGTCACGCGGGCTATCGCCGACCAGTCCCGCACCATCCGCGTCCCTGTCCACATGGGCGATCAGATCAACCGGCTGATGCGGGTCTCCCATCGGTTGACCCAGGAACTGGGCCGGGAGCCCAGCAGCGAGGAACTGGCCCAGGCGATGGATATTCCCACCCAGAAAGCGGAACAGATGATTACCTTCGCCCGCCGGCCGCTGAGCCTGGATATGCCGACGGATGATGAGGAAGAAAGCGCCCTGGGGGATTTCATTGAGGACGAGAGCGCGGTGGTACCCGTGGAAGCGGTCAGCGCTTCCATGCTGCGGGATGTGATTATGGAAATTCTCCAGGAACTCCCGCCCCGGGAGGTGCGGGTCCTCCAACTCCGCTACGGGCTGGTAGACGGCGAGACGTACACGCTGGAGGAAGTGGGGAAGAAACTGGGGGTTACACGGGAGCGGGTGCGGCAAATAGAGGCCCAGGCCCTGAGCCGTCTCCGCCACCCTGCCCATGCCCGTCGGCTGAAGGACTTCCTGAAATAGATGGTCTCTCTTCTCCCTTTCCCCGCCCGCAGGAACCTTCGTTTTTGTGGCGGCGGCGTCCGCCGCCGTCACAAAACCATATACGGATTTCCCCTGGGGCAAAAGGACTACGCTCTAAGGCAAAACTCGCACTTTAAAACATCATAGGGTATACTTGGGGGTAGCCCACAGGGAGGTTTGGCTATGGCTCACCTGCGTCGCCGTCCGAAGCACTTGATTCCTCAGGAGTGGCGAATCTACCACGCCGAGTTGGAGATTTGTCCCTACTGGGGCACCCCCTTGCGACTGAGCGGCCACTATACGTGGCGGAAGACCGTTCAAACCCTGAACGGGGTGGTCTACGTCGCCCGCCGACCCCCAAAAGAATGCCCCAACTCCGGTTGCCCCCAGTATGGCAAGCGCTATCCGTCAGCAGCCGCTCAGCGAGTGGCCTTGCCGGACTCCACCTATGGCCTGGATGTGGTGGCCCCAATCGGCTGGTGGCGAGACTATGAACACCTCAGTGACGCCGCAATCCACCGCCGCCTCCAGGGACGGGTCCAGATCAGCCGCCGCGAGGTGGATTGACTACTCCAGCAGTACCGACTCCTGCTGGCCTGCGCCCACCCATCGGCTTTGGACCGGCTGACCCAGGCCGTAGCCGAGTATGGGGGCTCATCCTCAGTTTGGACGGTTTGGAGCCCGAGGGGTTCAAGAGCAACTCTGGGTAGTCCGGTAGGTGCTGACGCAAACCATCTTGTTGGCAGCCTGGTTGCCCCGCGTCACGGCGGAGACGCTGGGGGAATTGCTGCAGCCCGTCAAAGACTTCCTGGAGCATCAGGGATTCCTGGTGTTGGCCACCCTGAGCGATAAACAGTCGCCGCTGCGGAGAACCCGTCTCAGCGCTCGTAGAAGCCGCCGTGGTGCAGGGATATGCCCGGGCGCTGGTGGAGGCCCTGGGACAGCAGGGGCGAGCCCCCTTCGTCCTGGCCGGTCCGGCTCTCTGAGAAGATTTATAAGCGATTCAGGCCTCGCTGGCCCGCTGTCTGACCTGGCGGGAGAACCTCCATCTGCGGCGTTGGCACGATACCCTGGCGGAGGTATTGCCCGCTGATGAGTCGTCCTTTGCCGCCGTCCGACAGGGAAAGGGCATGGGTAGAGGTGCTTCGGGACATTTTGGACAGGGCTCCTCTACCGACTCAGGAAAATCCGGGACCTGGGGGTGATGAGGTGGCCCGTCGCTTTGCTCACGGGTTAGGCTGGCTGGCGGCGCAGGAAGTCCGCTGCCCCTGGCTATAGGGATTCCGAGAGCATCTCTTCACTGTGAGCGAGAGTTACCGGAGCGGTCTGTCCGTCTGCTATGATGTGAGGGGGTTGCCTCGCACCACCAACGGGCTGGAAGGTCTGTTTGGGCAGACAAAATAAGTGCTTCGCCGTCAGACGGGTCTTCGGCAGGCCCGACGGCCTTTGCAACGGCAGGGAGCCTGGCTCTTCTATCGGAGTCGGGAAGGACCGTGGCCGATTTATATCAGCGGTTGAGCCAGGTGCCGGTAGAGGCCTATCGGGCCGAACGGGAGCGTTTTGCTCGCCGTCAGGAAGGCTTCCGCTTCCGATGTCAGTGGCGTCGGAGACGCAGGGCTATCCTGGCTGGCCTGGAAGGCCTGTGGGCCCTTGCCCATTTTGATAGTTCTTAAAGTGCGAATTTTGCCATAGAGCGATAAATCCTGTGCTACTTTGCTGGAAAATCTGTGCTACGCAAATCCGTAGCATTAGGATTTATCCTGTCCTTTGCAGGATAAACCGTGCGCTACTTTGCTTTGCCAGATCCATCTGCGCTACACACAACCGGATAAATCTGTGCGCGTGGACGAAGCGGGCCGGGCATCTGAAATGCCCGGCCCGCTTCGCAACGTGCTCACTGGGGCCGCTCCGCCAGTGTCACGGTGATGCTCATCTCCTGACCACCCCGGTAGATGGTCACCTCCACGTTGTCCCCCACCCGCGTCTGCGAGTCCAGGTAGACATTCAGTTCCCGGAGCGTCGGCACCGGATGGCCGTTGACGGCGGTGATGATGTCGCCGCCGACCGGAACCCGATACCCACCGATGCGGACCACCTGGCCCCCGCCCCGGATGCCCGCCCGGTCCGCCGGCCCGCCCCGCACCACACTCAGCACCAGTAGCCCCTTCTCCACGGGCACCTCCATCCCGGCCTGCCGCAGGGCCTGCACCCATTCCGGCGTCAGGGAGAGGACCTGCACGCCCAGCCAGGGGTGAGGGTACCGCCCCTCGGCGATGAGATGCGGCACCACCCGCCGCACCGTGTTTGAGGATACGGCGAACCCGATGCCCGCCGATGCCTGGCTGGGGCTGATGATCTGGGAGTTCACCCCGATGACCCGCCCCTGCAGGTCCAGCAGCGGGCCGCCGGAGTTGCCGGGGTTGATGGCGGCGTCGGTCTGGATGGCCTCGCCGATGAAGCGGCCGTCGGGGCTCTGGATGACCCGCTCCAGCGCACTGATGACTCCCAGCGTCATTGTCCCCACCTGCCCGAAGGGGCTGCCGATGGCGATGACGAACTGCCCCACCCGCAACTGGCCCGAGTCCGCCAGGGGCAACGGGGCCGGCAGGTCCTCCGCCGAAATCCGGATGACCGCCAGGTCCGACGACGGGTCCACCCCGACAATCTCTGCCGGGAACGACCGCCCATCGGCCAGCGTCACCACCACCGACTCAGCGTTCTCCACCACGTGGTAGTTGGTGACGATATGCCCCTGGTCGTCGTAGAGGAAACCGGACCCGGTTCCTTCCTGAGGGATGGGTTGCATGAAGATGTCGTAGGCGATGCTGCGGGTGGTGATGTTGACGACGGCCGGAGCGGCATGCGCGTAGACCGCCTCCACCTGGGCCTCCAGCGCGTTGAACGCTTCGGGGGGGACGGTGGGCAGGACCGGCGGCGCGGGGGTCGCCGTGGGAGGGATGGTCGGCACCGGGGTGGGAGTGGGCAGGACCG
>Ga0272449_1003046_pt1 | contig 14818 bp, 17 predicted proteins | sample YNPCB0241_FD_198679 | JGI IMG/M metagenome (GOLD analysis project Ga0272449, IMG submission 198679) | Hot spring sediment microbial communities from Yellowstone National Park, WY, United States - YNP-CB-024-1 | ecosystem: Environmental > Aquatic > Thermal springs > Hot (42-90C) > Sediment...
GGGAGACGGAGAGGCTCAAGACGCTGCAGAGGAAGCTTGAGAGGACGAAAAAGGGCTCGAAGAACAGGAAGAAGCTTCGCTTCCTGTTGAGGAGGGAGTATGAGAGGCTAGCCAGAAGGCGTAGGGACGTTCACAACAAGGTCTTAGCCTTCCTCAAGGGCTACAAGAAGGTGGTCTTCCAAGAGGACTTCGTGAAGGGATGGGCCTCTCTTTTCGGTGGGCAGGTCCACGCCTCGGGGGTAGGTGGACTGAAGGCGAGGTTGAGGAACAGCCTCGCGACGCCGATCCCCGTGGACAGGTACGAGCCCACCACCAAGGAGTGCTTCGCCTGCGGGCGGCTTCACGAGCTCTCTCTTGGGGACAGGGTCCTCCGGTGCGAGTGCGGCTGGGTCTGCGATAGAGACCAGAACGCCGCCCTGGTCATCTTGAGAAAAGGGCTTGGCCTGAGCCCGGATCAGGCCGTAGGGCTGGACCGGCCCGAACTTAAGCCTCTGGAGAGGGAGGCCATCACACGGATCTTGGGGTCTAGTCCCTATATCCGTGTGAGTCTTTCTCGAGGAGGAAGCCCCCCTCTTTAGAGGGGGGAGGAGGTCACCTAAAAGACCTTTTCCCCCAGGAAGCAGTAGGGCACACCGACCCCAGTTTCCGGAAAAAGTTATCAGTTCTTCAAGAGGGGTTGCGAAAAGTCTTTGGGGTGTCGGGCTTCACCGCCGCCCTCACGGGCTCTGGCTCCTGGGGAGCGGAGGTGGCGGCCCTCAACTTCCTGGGGCCTTCGAGCCGGGTGGTGGTGCTTTCGGCCGGGCTTTTCGGAGACCGCTTGGCCGAGATGGCCCGCCTCCGAGGGGCGCAAGTGCACGTGGTGAGGACGGACGAAGAGGGGCGGGTCCCTTTCGGACTGTTGGTGGAAGCGGTAAGAGCCGTAAAGCCCGACCTATTCGCCGTCGTCCACGTGGACACCTCCACCGGGATCATGGTGCCCCTGGACGATGTGCTGGAGATGGTGCGGGCCGCCTCGCCCTACGCCCTCACCGTGGTGGATGCCGTGGCCTCTGCAGGGGCCATGCCCCTTAAGCTGGACGGCCTCGCCGACTACGTTTTCACCGCAAGTCAGAAGGGCCTCGAAGCCCCCGCCGGCCTCGCCCCATCGCCGTGTCCGCCCGAGGAATGGCCCACGTTCGCCCCGCTTCTTGGTACGGGGACTTGAAGAGGATCTGGGCTTTCTGGGAAAAAGGGGAGTACCACCACACCCCCGCCGTTCCCCTCATAGAGGCCCTGCAGAAGGCGGTGGATGTGGTCCTTGCGGACGGACTCGCCGAGAGAGAGAGTTGGAGCCGGGAGGCCTACGCCTTTATGAGGGAAGCTTTGGGCGACAGATTCGTCTTCCCCTACGAGAGCGTGGCCGCCCCCACGGTGGCCGTCCTCTACCCAAAGGAGGAGGACCCGGGGACCATTCTCCTCCGCCTGAAGGAGGCGGGCGTGGTGGTGGCCCCCGGCATCGGGCCTACCCGGGACCGGGCCATCCGGGTGGGGCTTTTCGGGCGACAAGCCTTCAAGGTCAAAACCCTGGTGGAGGCGCTTCTAGATGTCCTGGCTTGACCTACTGGCGGGGTTTGCGCTCGGAGTGGTGGGAGGGGCCCGAACCCCGGGCTTTTTCCCCGCCCTCTTGGGCGGGTTTTTAGTGGCCGCTGGGGGCGGGGTGATCCGGGATGCGGCCTACGGGATGCCCTTTTTCCTCTTGGAGCACCCCTCTTTCGCCCTGGTGGCTCTACTCGGTGCCCTCGTTGGGTTCGCCCTTTCCAAGATGAGCCCCTCTACCCGGCTTTTGGTCCTCATGGACTTAGCCGCCTCCTTGCACTTCGCCCAGGCGGGGGCATCGAGGGCCTTGACCCACGGGCTCACGGCGGGGGAAGCGGCGGTGGCCGGGGTGATCACGGCCCTTGGCGGCGGAGCCGTTCTCCTCTTCTTGGGCCTTGAAGAAGGAACCGGGCGCAGAGGACCCAATAGGGAAGATGGCGGGAGCGAACTTTCCCCGTAGTCAGAAACCTTTTTTGTTTGCTCCAGAGTCTCCGTGAAGTTTTACAAGAAAGAGGGGGCGTGGGGGAGCTATAAAGCCCCCCCCATTTCAATGGGGGACACATAGACTCCTCCACGTCCGCCGAAGGCGGACACGCCACCACGACAATGCGCTATGATAGCTGTATGCCCATAGAGGCGACCTCCACAAGGGTGGGCAGAGCGAAAGCGAGATCGAGAAACGGTCTTGCGATGCCCGTCCTTAAAGCGTGGAGGGCCTCTCGGGCTTTGCGAGGACCTGGCCCGAGTCCCCATCGGGCCGTAGGGGCGGCCCGCCCCGAACTCAAGCCCCTGGAGAAGGCGAAAGTCTTCGCTGAAGGGGGAAGCCCCCCTCTAAGAGGGGGGAGGAGGTCGCTCTCTCGGATGAACCGGGAGCAAGGGAGAGAGGGAGGTCACCTTTAAGGGTGATGGCAACCTACAAAGCGAAAACTTCTAAACCCCAATTGCGAAAAGCCAAACCCTACACCCTAAAATACACGAGGCTCCTTGATTGCAAGCAAGGGGCGAAGGAAAGGAGGGAAGAGGTGAAAGAAAGAAGCGTTAGTTACCCCGCCTTCGTTGAATACCATCCGGAAACTGGCAAATACGGGGGATTTGCCCTCGATTTGCCAATCCACGTAGCAGGCAAGGCCTCCTTCGAGGAGGCGAAAGAGGCTTTAGAGGAGGGGGCTAGGGTCTACTTGGCCTACCTGGAGGCTGAGGGAAAGCCTGCTCCGGAACCAGGGTCGTGCCCTCCCCTCGATCTGGATGACGAGATCAAGGCCTGGTTAACTCCAGTCTTGATCTCTGTCTAAACAAGCTTCAAGTTGTGACTGGATGCCCACTCCTTTGGAGTGGGCGCTTTCTACAGTTAGACCGTAGAGCCACCATAACGACTGGCTCAGTTCTCTCTGGTTAGACGGTGGGCTAGTACGGGAAGCCCAAACGGAGGTTCTTTATTTATGTAGAATGACAAAAGAATGCTTGCGGGCGATCTAGTAGAGTTTCCTTTCCCTTCCCTGGTAAGTGCCCTCATGGGGGCGGGAAACACGGGGCGCCTTTTCCTCCGAGCCCCCTTTCTGAAGGCCGAGGTCTATCTGAGGGGCGGCCAGCCCCTCCACGCCCGGGTCCAGGCCGGGGAGCGGGTCCTCGAGGGGGAGGAGGCTTTGGACCTCCTGGCCGGGCTCAGGCGGGCCTCCTTCACCTTTGAGCCCGAGGTCCTTCCGCCCCACACCACCCTATCAGGTGGCCTCGCCGTCCCCGCTCGCCTGGCGGAGGCCCAGGCCGCTTGGGAAAAGCTCAACCTCCCCCCGGACTGGGGGTATGTCCTGCGGTTCGGGCCGGGGGGTGGGGAGATGGAACTTCCCCCGGAGGCCTTGGGGGTCCTGGCCCAGGTGGAGGGGAAGCGCATCGTCGAGGTGCTTCTGGCTCCGGGGCCCCTGCACCTTGCCCGTATCCTGAGGGACCTCTTGGAGGCGGGATTCTTGGAGGCGGTCCCCCGGGTAGCCGTCCTCCCCACCCGGCTCCTCGTCCTTCCCATCTACGGTCCGGGAACAGGGGTCGCCTACGTGGACGAGCCCCTTTACGCAGGGTGGGCCCGGGCCATCCGCCACGGGTTCCGCCTGAGGCTAAACCCCTCGGGGGCCCTCATGGAGGTGCGCCCCAGGCTGGGCATCCCCGGGCGGCTTGGGCTTCTGGAGGAGGACCTTAGGCGCCTCCGCCTGCGCCGAATGAGCGAGGTGGAAGTCGTGCCGGAAGTCTGATCGCCAAGACCCTCATGCGCAACTCCCTCTGGACGAAGAGCCTCCTCTGAAGGCCACATAGAGTGCGATGGTCTCCCTTCCAGGTGACTCCCCTCCACTTTGACAATCCGCTCTTCCCGGTATAAAATCTCCCCAGCGCTGGGGTGTCGTCTAGCGGTAGGACAGCGGACTTTGGATCCGCTGGTCGTGGTTCGAGTCCACGCACCCCAGCCAAATCCTCGTGGAGGCGTAAACAACAGAAATATGGTTCGCAAATCCTCACACCTTGCCTCTTTTCTCAGCCCATCCAAGAAGGCAGAACTCCACAGGGGTGACAGAGGAAGCGAAAGGGATAAAATGAGATCAAAAATGATCGAGGGTGCAACCCCAAAACTCCACCCTACCATCCGTACCCGCCCAGCCTTCCCAGTTTCCAGGTTGGGGAGGCGGGGATGAGGGCCCTAGAGGCCAAGCGCCGAGCCACGCTGGTCTTCCTGACCGTCCTCTTTCTTCTCGCCATCTTCAGCGTCCTGAGGGTGAGCCCCTTCGCCGCCATTCCTCTCTTTCTCACCGTCTTCGCCTTATTGGGATACGCCCAAGAGGCGAGGCGGGTCCTGGGAGAGGAAGCGGCGAGAAGATTGGGCCTGGTCTTCTCCCCAAAGTCAGAACTCCCCGCCGTCCCCCTTCTCTCCCAAGGTGAGCCCGAAGCCTACGGAGAGTACCGGGGTGAGGTCCTGGGCCGCCCCTTCCGCCGCCTTGAGGTGCAGGTCTACGGGGCCAGGCGCTTCGGGGCCGTGGGCTACCGCTTCACCGGGGTCCTCTACGAGGTGGAGCTTCCCCAGCCCTTCCCCTTTCTCCACCTGGCTCCCAGGGACTGGCCCACCTACCCCAGGGAGCGCTGGCCCTTCTTCCTCGCCCTCCTGGGGCTTTCCGGGGTCCTCCTCGCCCTCCTCGCCCGGCACCTCTCGGGCCTCCCTGTCCTGAAGTTCGGGACGAGCCCTCTCCTCCTCCTGGCCGTCCCCGCCCTCTACCTCTACCTGCTCGCCGCCTGGAAGGTGGTCACAAGAGGGATCGGCCCCGAGGTGACCCTAGAAGGGGAACTCGCCCGGCGCTTCCGGGCCTGGGGGAGTTGGGACTCCATCGGCGAGGGTAACCACCTAGGCCAAGCTCTACTGGAGGCGCAGAAGGCCCTCGGTCCCTTCTGGCTTCAAGTGATGGGCAGGAAGCTCTACCTGGCCTTCCTAGGAGAGTTACCCACGAGCCCCCTCTTCTCCCCCGAAGCGGCCCTTGTGCGGTGGGAGGCGAGGTTCAAAAGGGAAATGGAGGCTCTCAGAGGTCTGCTCCGAGCCTTGGAATAACGGTGAACTCCCCCCTTCCCCTCTAAAGAGGGGGCTTACCCCTTTAGTGCGAGAAAACGACAAGCCTCCGGCTCGCTACGCCGGAGGGCAATGAGGAAGTTGGTGTCAAGAAGAAGGCGCTTCGGCGGCCTCATTCTTGCGCCTAACCTTGCGCAAAGGGTGGCGGCGTCCGGTTACTCGCTCTATGGCCTCTACCATCTTCCTGGCATCCTCATCCGTAAGGGGAGGCATAGACTGGACGATCCTGAAGACTTCCGCCGCCTTCTTGGACTTGAAGACCAGGCCCTTAGCCATCGTGTCCTCATCTTACACACAGGAAGAAAGCGGGATCGAGGAACGGTCCTGCGATGCCCATCTCCAAGGTGTGGAGGAACCCTTTGGCTCATAGAGGGCCTGGCTCGATTTCCGATCGGGCCGTAGGGGTGGACCGCCCCGAACTAAAGCCCTTGGAGAAGGCGGTCGCCTTCGATGAAGGGGGAAGCCCCCCTCTTTAGAGGAGGGAAGAGGCCACGCTAGAGGAGTTTGGGTATGCCGAAACGGAGCTAGTTGGTCAGATAAGGTCAGCCCAGCGGATTCCTCTCCACAGGAAGAGAAAATCCAAGCGCCAGCACTCAAAGAAGCGGCGTTTGTAAAGCTCTTTTGCGAACCCCCTCGACCTGATTTCTATTACCGCATCCAGGATTATCACCATCCAGAGCCCGCCTTACCGCCCCCGCCAGGGCCTCCGCCAAGAGGGGCGGCACGGCGTTACCCGTCAGCGCCCGTCCCTGCACCATACCCCCCTCGAAGACGAAGGTGTCGGGAAAGCTCTGCAGTCGGGCTTGCTCCCTGACGGTCAGGCCCCGGTTCTGGAAGGGGTGGGCGAAGAGAAACTGAGGCCTTATGCCCCCGGCGATGACGGTGGGGCTTGGGCGGTTCGGGTCCAAGCGGATGCGTTGCCTAAAGGTTTCGTATAGGGGCTCACCGGGGCGAGTGTTTGCGATGCGCTTCAGCGTCTTTTCATCGTGGAAGGGGGCCTCGTGGTTGAACAGCTGAGATGCGCCCGCCCGCATGAGCCGGGCGTAGGCGCTGTGCGCCTCGACTATGTACTCCCTTTTGCTCCCTCCGGGCTCTAGAGGGGGGAGGTCGCCTATGGCTTCCCACACGGTCACGTACGGGCGCTTCTCTAAGGAGGCTGGCCCGAAAAGCGGGTCGGGCCACTCGAACCAGAGGCCCTTCTCTACCCCCAGGAAGAATATCCGCTCTCGAGTCTGCGGGACCCCGTAGTCTGCGGCGTTTAGCTTGGCGAAGCTCACCTCGTAGCCGAGTTCCTCTATGGCGAAGGCCACCTCGTGGACAAAGGATAGGTCGGCACCGCCTTTGCGGGCGGAGGCCATTCCGGGCACGTTCTCTATGACGAGCACTTTTGGCCTTAGAGCCCCGGCGAAGCGGACGACCTCCAGGAAGAGGTAGTTCCTTTGATCGTTGGGGTGTCTTTTCCGGTTGTTTACCGAAAACCCCTGGCACGGGACTCCGGCGGTGATGACATCGGGCCTTAGGCCAGCGGTAGCCTCGAGAACCAGCTCGATGGACACCCTTCTCGCATCGCCGAGAATGAACCCGGCCTCAGGGAAGTTGCGCATGAAGGTCTCGGCGGCCGCCCTGTGGATGTCGAGGCCTAAAATTGTCTTGAAGCCAGCCCGCTCAAAGCCAACGCTAAATCCGCCGGCCCCGGAGAAGAGGTCTATTAGCGTTGGCGCTCCTTTCTCCGAGTGGGCTCCTCCTTTCGCAAAGTGTCTTTTCAAGATAGGGTGCCCCCTGTGGTTGTACGGGCTTTCCTCAGGGGGGACGGTGGGGTCCCAGGCACTTCCTTTTGGCTTCATCTCTTTGGCTTCCGGGGGTTTCAGACTTGCACCCCCATGAAGGTAGAATACCCAATAAACTTAGAGAGTGCAAAGGTATGGTGAACTCGCCTACCCTGATCGGGTACCCCTAGGCCTCAAAGCCCCTCACCCAGTCCTATACGCGGGGAATAGATGATCCTACAGAGGTTATTTCTGCGCCCTTGGTGCAACTTCCAAGAACCCTCGGTCTATATGAACGTTCCATTACTTTAAGGGATTACCGCTATTTTCACTTTCCAGCTGTTTGCGCCTCCTCTTCCTCGTGTGTCGCTAGCTTCCAATTTCCTTGGAAACTGGCTCCAGTTCCCGTCCATCAAGGCGCTTCTTGATAACCCTGGCAAAAAGCCTCGGCAAGGGGCGGAGGGACGGCGTTGCCGATCTGACGCTGGATCGAGGTCAGCGGACCGTAGAAGAAGGCATCGGGGGGAAACCCCTGGAGAAGGGCAGCCTCCCTAGGAGTAATGGGTCTATCTTGCTCAGGGTGGGTGAAGCGCCCCTTGGACACGTTGCAACACCCCGAGGTGATCACCCCCGAGAGACGGTCCCAGGCGAGCCTACCGTAGGTGTCCTTGTGGCCATCGTGGCCTCGGTGGCAGGAGAGCCACGCCTCTTCGGGTACCTGGGTCCTGCTCCCCCCGTCCTTAGGGACCTGGGTGAGGAACCTTAGGACCCGCTCCCCTAGGCGGGGTGCCCGGTGCATGGGGTCGCTGGGGTCCCTCCCCCCCGGCCGGAGCGGGGGCAGGTGGCCGATGGCATCCCGCACCGTCCGCCAAGGCTGGCGCACCCCAGAACTCACGAGGAGGCTCCTGGGGTCGCCGTGGGTCGGTTCGGGGAAAGGTGGGGTTCCCACGTCCTCTCGGCTCCCGATGATGATTAACCTTCTCCTGTGTTGTGGGACACCGTAGTCGGCGGCATCCACTTCCTTCTCCAGAAGGTGGTAACCTAGACGGAGGAGACCCTCCTTAAGTGTCGAGTAAAACACCTTGCCGTGAGGCAGACGAGCTAAACCAGGAACATTCTCAAAAAATAGGAAGCGTGGGCGGAAATAGGACACGTAGTCGAGAAAGACAAGCACCAAGTTGTTTCTTGGATCGCTTGCCCCCGCCCCATTTCTGAGCTTGGTGAAACCTTGGCACGGCGGGCACCCGATAAGAACGTCCAATTCTCCGGGGGTCACGCCCCACAGCGACCCCGCCTCTTTTGGGGGAAGCGTTGATAGGTCTACGCAAAGAGGGCGACTGCCAATCAAACCTTCATAGGTTTTGCAAGCATCAGGGTCGATTTCTGCGGCACCCGCTACACGAAAACCAGCCCACACGAAGCCAAGGGCCGACCCTCCAGCCCCAGAAAAAAGGTCGACAACAACCCTTACGCTACCCATGTTTTCAGCCAGGCCTCCTCCGACTCCCCTCTTTCATTATTGTAGGAAGGTAAATAAGTAGGATAAGGTGCTTTCTCCATTTACAAAAAAGAAGGGTATGATATGGAGGAGCTATAAAACCCCCGCTTCAATGGGGGGATGCGTGGACTCCTCCCAAAGATGCCAGTCGTCGCTGTTTGACATTAGATACCGCTAAGGAGAAGCTTTTTCTGCTATATGAGTCTTCAAAAAATGGGTAACTGGAGTGATATAATGCCTCTTATGAGTGCCCTAATCCTCGTGTTCGCTAGTGCCCTTGTTTTGCTTTTTGTCTGGGTCTACAACACCGTGGTGGCCCGCAAGAACCAAGTAGAGAACGCCTCCGGAGCCATAGAAGCCCAGCTCAAGCGCCGCCGAGACCTCATCCCCAACCTGGTGGCGGCGGTGAAGCAGTACATGACCTACGAGCGGGACCTCCTGGAAAAGCTCACCCAGCTCAGGGAGTGGGCCGAAAGGACCCAAGGGGAGGAGCACTTCAAGGCGGAAGGCGAACTCTCCAGGGTCCTGGGGCAGATCTGGGCCCGCCTCGAGGCCTACCCCGACCTCAAGGCCAGCGGTAACTTCCTCCAGCTCCAGGCGGCCCTCACGGAGGTGGAGGACTCCATCGCCGCCGCCCGGCGCTTCTACAACCAGGCGGTGACCGACTACAACAACGTGCTGGAGCAGATACCCTTCACCTTCATCGCCCGGGCCATGGGGCTCACCCGCAAGCCCGTCTTCACCATCCCCGAGGAGGAGCGGGCCGTCCCTGACCTGGGAGAACTCTTCCGGAAGTAGGCCGACCCCGAGGTTAGAACGTGTCCCTGGAAGAACTGGAGACCATAAGAAAGAAGGTACTCCTCCACTCCCGGGGCCTCCTTTTCCTAGGGTGGGTCCTCATCCTATTGGGTCTAGGGGGAGGATGGCGGAGCCTTCTTCTACTGGTCGGGCTTTATCTCATCGGCCTTGCCCGACTCCAGATGCGTGACCTCCAGGCGAAGTTCAAGGAGACTTTGGTAACTCCCCTGGCCGAAGCCCTGGGTTTCCGCTACTCGCCCGAGCGAGGTTTCTCCCGGGAGGAGATCCTGGCACCAGGACTTTTCCCTTCTCCTGACGACTACGACTCCGAAGACCTCGTGGAAGGCGAAGTGAACGGTATCCCCTTCGCCTCTTCCGACATCGTTCTCTACGACGAGGTGGAGGTCAAAATCAACAATACGACCACCTACCAGTACCAGGAATTCTTCAGGGGAACCCTCTATCGCTTTCATCTACCTTTCTCCATTGAAGGAGAGGTGCGCTTTGGTCCTGGGGGCAGGAGAATACAAGTGGTACATAAGCTACCTCTGTTCGTCGGCACTTTCATATATGTCGTCGGTCTCCTCATGCTTGTCGTTGGAGTTCTTTTTGGAGGAGCTAGCGTTCGAGATGTGCTCCCCTTCGGCGTTCTTTGGGTCTTATCCATCTTTCCGATCCTCGCCTCCACGATCCGTATAAAGAAGGGGTTTGAAGGGTCAAATCGGGTAGTCCTTGAGAGTTCCGAGTTTGAACGATTCTACGATGCCTACGGAGACCAGGTAGAGACGAGAAAGCTTCTCACCCCCAGAGTCCAGGAAGCCTTGGTCCGCCTGAGAAAATACTTTGGTAAGCCCATCTGGGGAACGGTCCGGGAGAGATACCTGTGGCTCGCCGTAGAAGGGAGAGACCGGTTTTTTGTGCCCCTCAATCGCCCGGTGAGCGAGGTCTTTGAAATGGAGAAGGAGCGTTACCAGGAGGAGCTTTCAGAGGTCGCCCGGGTGGTGGAGGTCCTCAAGCTGGAGGAAGAGGCTAAGCGGAGGGGAGCCCGGTGGGAAAACCCGTTCGTTGGACAAGGTGAGTCTCCGCCAGCCCCCAAAAAAGAAAACCCTACCCTTGATGGCGATGAACCACAGCAAACGGGAGATACCCCAACAAGGAGCCATAGCGCACTCTACGATATACTCTTCGGGAAGAGGAGGTAGAACATGTCTTTGGAGAAACCGGAGATTTCTAGAAAAAGAACCCTCACCGCCTCCGGAATCCCCTTTTCTAGCAGGAGTTATCTTCCTCTTAGGCTCAACGGGGCGAGGATGGGCCTTTTTTCTCGGAGGCCCCTTCGCCCTCTTTGCCCGATTCCTGGTAGGAAGCCTCCCTCGATGCTATCCCACACTTCCCCCCGCCGACTCAGGGATCGTGGGAGAGATGGAAGACAGGCCCAGGCCCCCCTCCTGGTGAGGGCGAAGTCCGCTAACGTGCCTTTGCTAACCAGGTAAGCCATGTCCTTAGAAGAGCTGGAAGCGGAAAGGCAGAAAACCCTCTTCACCATCGGAATACTCTTCTCCTTGTCGGGGGTTTTCCTTCTTATAGCCCTAGGAGGGCAGCTATGGGGTCTCATCCTAGGAACCATCCTCGCCGCCCTGGCTCTAGAACGAATAAGCAACTTCCAGACAAAAGCCAAACAAGCCTTGGTGGCCCCCCTAGCCGAAACCCTAGGATTTCGCTACTGGGCTGACCGAGGCTTTTCCCAAGAGGAAACCCTGACCTCGGGACTTTTCTCTCACCCTGACAGTTACAAAGCCGAAGACCTTGTGGAAGGTGAAGTGAATGGCATCCCCTTCACTTCTTCTGACATCACCCTCTACCGCAAGGTGGAACACGAGGTGGACGGTAAAAAGAAAGAATACTACCAAGTGCTCTTTGGGGGAGTTCTCTACCGCTTCCGCCTCCCTTTCACCGTTGAAAAAGAGGTGCGCTTTGGCCCCCGGGGCACAGGAAAAGGAGCCTACACAAACAAGAAATTGGAGCGGGTGGTTCTGGAAAGCCCCGAGTTTAAGCGCTTTTTTGATGTCTACGGGGAAGACCAGGTAAAGGCGAGAAAGCTTCTCACGCCCAGGGTCCAGGAGGCCTTGGTGAGTTTGAGGCGGCGCTTGGGTAAACCCATTAGGGGAACGGTCCGGGAGAGATACCTGTGGCTCGCCGTCGAGGGGAGAGACCGGTTCCCCAAACCGCCCCTTCTCCGCCCGGTAGCCCAGACCTTCGAGGAGTGGAAATCCCGCTACCAGGAAGATCTTTCGGAGGTCTCGCAGGTGGTGGAGGTCCTCAGGCTAGAGGAGGAAGCTAGACGGAAGGGGATTTTCCTCGAAGGGAAAGGGCCTTCCTCTTTTGGGTAGCCCCGTACGGATATGGCTACCAAAGGCGGGCGTGCGGGTCTGCGCTGACTTAAACGGAGGTTCTCTACACCTTCCTTTTGCGAAGCGGGCGACAAGCGTCGAATCCCCCAGCCGCCACGAGTGAGGTATCCTGATCGGACGATTGGGGAGCGCATGGGTGCGAAAAGACTTGCGCAACTACAGGAGTTCTTGCCTGAAAACTCCCCCATCTCAGAACGCAAGAAGTCGTTTTTGGCGAGCCTTAGGGGGAGCAGTAGGGGAGAGGTGAAGTACCGCCGCTATTTGGGGGCTCCCATCAGGTACCCCGGGGGCAAGAGCTACGCTGTTGGGCGCATCATCGAGCTACTGCCCGACAACGTGGAGCGGGTCGTGAGCCCCTTTATAGGCGGAGGGAGCGTGGAGGTGGCCCTGGCCAGAGAACTCGGGTTAAAGGTCATCGCCTTTGACATCTTCGATATCCTCGTCACCTTTTGGCAAGTGATCCTAAACCCCCTGGAAAAGGCGCAGATGCTTTCGATCCTCGATGGGCTATCGCCTGACAAGGGAACCTACGAGGCCGTGAAGGAGCGCCTAAAGCGCCATTGGCGGTTCACCCAGTACGGGGAGGGAACGTCCGAAGACCTTATTCTTGACAGGGCCGAACTTGCGGCTCTCTTCTTCTTCAACTACCAGCTCTCCTACGGACCGGGGTTTTTGGGATGGCCCAGCTCCGTCTACCTGAACCGGGAGGCCTACAGGCGCACGTTGGACAAGCTGACGGAGTTCGAGGCCCCGGGCCTCGAAGTCTATGCGGCCGACTTCAGGGATGTCCTCCCGAAGTACCGGGACGACTTCCTCTACCTGGACCCCCCCTACTACATAGGCCCCGACTCCAAGATGTTCCGGGGGATATACCCCATGAGGAACTTCCCCATACACCACCACGGCTTTCCCCACGAGGTCCTAAGGGACTTGCTGAGGGAGCACCGGGGCGGGTATATCCTTTCCTACAACGATGCGCCGACTATCAGGGGCTACTACGCCGATTGCCGGATGTTCTTCCCGAAGTGGCACTACTCTATGGGATTGGGCGAGACCAGGGTCGGAAAGCACAGGCGGGAGCGGGGGGCGCAAGACCACAGGAAGGAGAGCCACGAGTTGCTCATCTTCTGCCCCCCTCTAAAATAGCCTCTAGGGGCCACTTGGTAGCCAAAAACCCAGGGAGGACTTGCGAATATGAATGCGAATATGAAGGCAATGGCGACCGTGGAGACCGTGGAGTCCGTTGGCCGGAAGATGATGAAAGACCTTAGGGAGGCCACAGGAGTCGAAGGCGATGGCTACATCCTCTGGGGAGTAACCCCGGAAGAACTCATCGCCTCGCTGGAGAGCTTGGCCAAGGAGGTTCCAGCCCTCGCTCCCTATCTGCCTGCCTACAGGGCGCAGATCCGAAAAAAACGCTTTACCCTTATGGCCCTCTTGTTGGACGACAAGACCGCCTACGCATCCGGGGCGAAGGTCCCCATCCAGGTCCTGCCCCGGGCTAAGGCCTAGAGAGAGGGCGGCGTGAAGGCCATTAGCCTCTTCTCGGGAGCGGGGGGCCTCGACTGGGGGTTTCACAAGGCGGGGTTCCGGATCTTAAGCGCCCTGGACATCAAGCCCGATGCCGCCAGGACCTACGCCAAAAACTTCGGCTTGAAGGTGAACCCAGAGCCCGTGCTCGTGGAGGACAGCTACGCCGTGGGGGACATCGGCCAGTCCCGCCTGGGGTACACCCCGAAGGGCCCGCCCACCGTCCTCTTAGGAGGCCCCCCGTGCCAGGACTTCTCCATCGTGCGGGGCGTGGAGAAGGAGCGTGCGGGGACGAAGACCGTCCGGGGCAAGCTCTATCTGCAGTACGCCAGGTACTTGGCGGTCTTGAAACCCGCCCTCTTTGTCTTCGAGAACGTCCCCGGGCTCCTCTCCTCCAACTCTGGGAGGGACATCAAGGCCGTCCTGGAGGACTTTTCCCACCTAGACCTCCTCCCGAGCAGGTGGAGGGAGCAACGCCGCTTTAGCCCCGAGAGCACCCCGCCCCTCCCCGAAGACCTGGCCTCGGAAGAGGGCGAGATCCCCCGCTACACCCTGATCTACAGGGACGTGATCGATGCCTCGTGGCACGGCGTGCCGCAAGGAAGAAAGCGCCTCTTCGTCATCGGTGCCCGAGAAGACATCGCCCTCGACCCCGAGGGTCTCCTCGCCCTGAAGGAGGCCCTCTCGGGGAGCCCCGCCCTCAGGAAGTACCCCCTGACGGCCCTGGAGGCCTTGGAGGGGAAAGCGCTGACCGAGCTAGAAGGGGTCTACGGGAAGATCCTCCAAGAGTACGGGGGGATCTATGAGGGGAAAGGTGCCGTGGAGGACTACCTCCGCCTGCACGGCGGGAAGCCGGGAGACCCTCTCTTCGAGAGGGCCATGGAGGAGCACGCTCGGGTCCTAGACGTGATGGGTTGGTCTGGGGTCTCACTCACGGAAGCGGCCGAAGGAACCTACCCCGACGGGACCCACAGGCGGGCCCAGGAGAGCGCCGCTGTGAGGGAGCGGATGTGGGAAATACCACCAGGCGAGAACCACCTGGCGGTGAAAGGCACGAGGCACGAGGTCGAAGGAAGAGGCTTCAGTCTGGTCTACCGGAGGCTCCACCCCCTCCGCCCCGCCTACACCGTGGTGGCCCACGGGGGAGGGGGGACGTGGGGCTACCACTACAGGCGCCACCTGAGCAGGCTCACCAACCGAGAGCGGGCCAGGTTGCAGGGCTTCCCCGATGGCTTCCTTTTCCACGGCACCCAGGAGAAGGTGCGGTCCCAGATAGGGGAGGCGGTGCCCCCACTCCTGTCATGGCGTATAGCCCAGGCCCTTTTGGAGTTGCTGTGACCCTTCCCCTTAAGGGGCGCTACGTCCCCACCTCCTCCTCCTTTGAGGAGCCTCCTCGGGTTCAAAAAAGGACCCCACCCTGTGGGGTGGGGTGGAGGTGGCGCTGACACCTGGCTTCTGGCAGGTCTGGCAGGGTTAAGTATACACCCTGGCCCAGAAGGGATCAAGAAGGGGCACCTACTCCTCCCGCCTACCAAAGAGGCCCAGGAGGCTGGCGTAGTAGAGGATGGTGGCCAAGGAGCTAGCTAGGGCCGCCACGTAGGTGAGGGCTGCCCAGGTAAGGACCTGGCGGGCGGGGCCCGCCTCC
>Ga0272449_1003047_pt1 | contig 14812 bp, 14 predicted proteins | sample YNPCB0241_FD_198679 | JGI IMG/M metagenome (GOLD analysis project Ga0272449, IMG submission 198679) | Hot spring sediment microbial communities from Yellowstone National Park, WY, United States - YNP-CB-024-1 | ecosystem: Environmental > Aquatic > Thermal springs > Hot (42-90C) > Sediment...
CCTGAAAATGTAGATCTTGCTGTTATAGCGGTTCCAGCAAAGATTGTTTTGCAGGTTGCAGAAGAATGCGGAAAAAAAGGTGTAAAGGGGATTATAGTTATTTCAGCAGGTTTTAGTGAAGTAGGAAAAGAAGGTGTATTTCTTGAAAAGCAACTTGTAGCTATTTGTCGAAAATATGGAATGAGGTTACAAGGTCCTAATTGTCTTGGAATAATAAATACTCGAATGGGTATAAATGCTTCATTTGCTAGCGCAACTCCAACTTTAGGAAGAGTAGCTTTTATTTCTCAAAGTGGAGCGCTTGGAAGCGCAATATTAAATTGGGCTCTTGAAAATAAAATAGGATTTACAAGCTTTATAAGCCTTGGAAATGAAGCTGATTTAGAAGCTGCCGATTTTCTTGAAGCTCTTGGTGAAGATGAAGAAACAAAAGTTATCGCGCTTTATATAGAAGGTGTAAAAAATGGGAAAAAATTTATAGAGGTTGCAAGAGAAGTTAAAAAACCTATCTTGGCGCTTAAAGCTGGAGTAACTGAAGTGGGAGTGAAAGCTGTAGCTTCTCATACAGGATCTCTCGCAGGTTCAGAAGCTGCTTTTTCAGCAGCTTTTAGAAAAGCAAGAATAATTAGAGTTTCAAGTTTAGAAGAACTTTTCAATCTTATATTAGCTTTTGAATCGCAACCAATTCCTAAAGGAAACAATGTATTAATAATAACTAATGGTGGAGGCCCAGGAATATTAACAGCAGATGCATGTGAAAAAAATGGATTAAAACTTCCTCCTTTAGAAGATGCGTTTATAAATAATCTTAGGAAAAATCTTCCAGCTCATGCAAGTTTTAGCAATCCGCTTGATATATTAGGAGATGCTGATGAAAAAAGATATTTTCTCGCTATTCAAGCTGGTCTTAAAAGCGAAAGAATAAATGCATTGATAATTATAGTGACACCTCAAGCTATGACACCGGCTGAAAAAATAGCTGAAGTTATAGCTGATGCTAAAAAGCAATTTTTTGAAAAACCTGTGTTAACCTCTTTTATGGGCTTTGGAAATGATTCTATTCCATTGAAAATATTAAAAGAAAATAATATTCCTAATTACCAGTTTCCAGAAGATACTGCATATGTTTTAAGAAGAATGTATGAGTATTATCTTATTGTTAATGCTCCAAAAGAAGAGTTTGCAGAAATTCCTGACATAAAAAGGGAAATTATCAAAACTATAATAAATAAGGCGCAGCAAGAAAAGAGAACAGTTTTAACTATTGATGAAGCTATAAGTATTGCGGAGGCTTCCGGTATACCTATACCTAAGGCAGCTGTAGCTAAAAGTATAGAAGAAGCTGTAAAGATAGCTTCAGAAATAGGCTATCCTTTAGCAATGAAGATTGTTTCTCCAGAAATTATTCATAAAACAGATGTGGGTGGAGTAATTCTTAATATTAAAACTCCTGAAGAAGTGAAAAAAGCTTATGAAGAAATTATAAAAAGAAGTAAATTATTTATGCCTCAAGCTAAAATTTTAGGAGTTTTTTTACAAAAAATGATGCCTTTAGGAAAAGAAGTTATTGTAGGAGCGGTTAGAGATCATGTTTTTGGTCCACTTTTAATGTTTGGTCTTGGAGGAATCTATGTAGACTTTCTTAAAGATGTAGCTTATAGATTATGCCCATTAACAAAGATGGAAGCTAAAGAAGTTATAGAAGAAACAAAAGCTTATATTCTTTTAAAGGGTGTTAGAGGAGAAAAGGCAGCTGACATAGATGCTCTTATTGACGTTATTTTAAGGATTTCCTATCTTATAAGCGAATTCGATGAAATAATGGAAATAGAAATAAATCCTTTGAGAGTTTATGAGGAAAAAAATGGATGCAGCGGATTAGATGTAAAAGTGACTATTAAAGTATAAATAGTTGATTAATAAAAAGAAAATAAATGGAGGGAAAAATTCTGAAAAAAACAATTTATATAGCTTCAATTGAAGAGTTAGCTGGAAAAAGTTTTGTTACAATTCCTTTAGCATTAAAAGCTAAAGAAGAAGGGAAAAAAGTTGGTTACTTTAAACCCGTTGGTTTAGCTTCAACAATTAATCCTCAAGGTCACCTAGTAGATGAAGATGTTGAATTCATGAAGAAACTTCTTAATCTTAAAGAGGAAGAAGAAATTATATGTCCCATAGTTTTTTTAGAAACAGATTTCATAAAAAATTTCATTGGAAAAAACTTTAAAGAATATGAAGAAAAAATTTATTCTTCTTTTGAAAAAATTTCAATAGAAAAAGATATTATTTTTATAGAGGGGGGACATACACTTTCTACAGGAGCATTTCTAAATTTATGTGTACCAAAACTTGCAAAAATTTTTTCATCAAAACTCATTTTAGTTCATCAATTTAAAGGAGATCTTTCAGTGGATGAACTTATTCAAGCTAAAGATTACTGTCTTAAATGGAACGTAAAACCATATGGAGTAATTCTTAATAAAGTTCCTCAAGAAAAAATAGAATTTATTAATGACGTAATAAAAAAGTTTCTTGCTATTCATAATTTGGAACTTTTAGGTGCTATTCCTGAAAATTCAATTTTAAACTCGTTAACTGTGAAGGAAATTTATGAAAAAATTGATGGAAAAATTTTAGCTGGAGAAGAGGGAATAAACAATCTTGTTCAAACTTTTCTTGTAGGAGCTATGAGCGTTGAAAGCGCTATGAAATACTTTAGAAAAGCTGTAAATAAATTGGTTGTTACAGGAGGTGATAGAACAGATTTGATTCTTTCAGCTTTAGAAGCTGGAGCATCCGCTTTAATTTTAACTGGAAATCTTTATCCAAGCATTAAGGTGTTTCCAAAAGCTGATGAATTAAAAATACCGTTGATTCTTGTTCCTTATGATACATTTACGACACTTCAATTACTTCAAAAAATAATTGGAAGAGCTAAATTGATGAATGAAGAAAGAATTAAAATTGCAAAACAAATCTTTGAAGAAAATGTAGATTGGAAACGAATTATTGAAGACTTATGAAATAACCGTTACCAATTAGTTTTTAAACGCTTTCTTAAGACGCTATATAGAGTATTCAAGATTTTACTGAAAATGGGTTTAATGTTTTATTGCATTATTAAGATTTATGCTTATTTTGTATGGTGTGTATGGTTTTCCTGTTCCTTTAAAGAATTTTGTTGAGAATTCATAGTATAATAGTCTTAGGGCTTGAATCATTACTACCATTAATTCTAGGGTTAATGAGAATAGGTTTAGGAATATTAAGCCTAAGCCTATTCCTAAAGCTGGGTTTGCATGCATAAGTTCAGCTACTACAAGTGCGAATGCTGCATGAGCTATGCAAAAACCTGCTATTCTAGCGTAGCTAAGCATGTTAGCTAAGGAGCTTATTAATGTTTCAATTAAAGCGCCTAAACTCATTGTTGCTCCTTCCCTAGCTAAAATAGGTTTTAAAGCTATGCCTAAAACACCTATAATTGTTAAGGCTAAACTCCAATGCTTTAAAACATTCATTTTAAGTTCTGGAAAACTTATTAATCCAGGTATAACAGTTATGCCTAAAAAATGAAATGCTATAAAAACTATGCCTATAAAAGTTAATAGGCCTGCTAAACCTTTTTCACCTAATAAAGCTTCAAGCCAATCTTTAGCCTTTAAATAATTTTTAATACTTAAAGTTAAAGCTAAAATTATTTGAGCTATACCAAAAAATATAGCTATTTTAATAAGCCAAACAACATTACTTGATGTTTTAACCCAACCTGGTATAAGTCCAGGCCATAAAGGTTTAACCTCTAAAAGAAAGAATTCACCAGCTAATAAACCGAAAAACATGGCTGAAAGCCCCAAACCAATCATAAGTTTACCTAATTTAGCAAAGTTTAAACCCATAATGTTACGTTTTAAAACAAAACCAAAAATTAAACCTAAACCTAAAATAATTAAGCCTTGACCAAAATCAGGAAACATAATTCCAAACATTGTAATCCAAAGAATAGTACTAACAATTGTTGGATCAGTTTCCTCATGACTTGGATAACCATACTGCCTAGTTAAAACTTCATAAACCTTAAAAAGTTTAGGATTCTCCATAACAGTAGGAACATCTTCACCAGGTAAAGGATCATCATAAACATAAAAAACACTACCACCAACCATTTTATTAAAACCATCAAGATAACTATTTAAAACTTCAATTTTATTAATTGGAACCCAACCCTGCAAAACAACCATCATTCTACTCCTCAATAAATTACCCTCAGCCAAACAAACATCCAAACCATACCTAACAACAACCTCTAAGTAACCAGCTTTTTCTTCAAATTCTTGCTTAAGAGAAGCCCATTTTTCTTCAAGAGTTTTTAATTCATCTTCATATTTTTTTATTTCTTCTTCAACCCATTTTATAGCTTCATTTATTTCATTTGGAATTCCTAAAGGAAGCTTAAACTCTTTAAACTCTACAGTTGTTAAAAGTTTTTCAATCCAATCCTTTAATTCTATTAATCCAGTTATATAAAGGAAGGTTTCTTCAGGCGAGACCGCTGCTTCTCTAAATGTTATTTCTTTTCTTGGTTTAAGCCTTAACATAAGCGATGGTAAAAGCTTAGTTTTAGCTATTCCAGCTTTAGCAAATATATGCTTAAATTCACCTATATCTCCTGGATTTATTTTTTGATTTTTTAAAATTTGAAGAATCGGTTTAGATTCGTTAAGGGTTTTTAATTGTTCTTTAACCGATTTAATTTTTTCTTCAAGCTCAACAATTCTTTTTTCAAATGCTTCAATTGAAGATTTTAATTCTTCAAGCGAAGGTTTAATTTTTGTAAACTCTATAGTTTCAGGCTTTTTTAATGAAGCATTCAATTTATTTTTAAGCGAATTAAGCTTTTCATATAGGTTTTCATATTCTTTAGCTTCTTCCGAAACTATTTCTTTAAATCCTACAAACTCGCTTTCATCAAGTTTTTTTAATTGAATAACTCCTAATCTACCTAGGGTATCAATAAGCTTTCGCGCATTATCCGCTAAGGTTACTGCAGTAAACTTTTTTACTGGAACAATCATTTTTGTTTTACCCTCAATCTTATAGTTAAAAAATTAAAATTATTTTATTTAAAGTTTGCTTTTTATGGAATTAATTGCGAAAAAATTGCGCCAAGCTCCTTGCTAATTAAGGTTGGGTAAATTCCTAAAATTAAAGAGAAAGCTGCAAGAATTATTATTGGAGCTAGCATTGTTAATGGACCTTCACTAGTTATTTTTAGGTTTTGTTTACGCTCTCCAAAAAAGATTCTTCTAAAAGCTTTTAAGCCATAGCCAGCTGTGAAAATAGAGGCTATTACAGCAAGCATTGTTATAACCCCTCTAGTTAAACCTTGAGATACAGCATTTATTAAGCTAGAATGCATTGCACCTGCAAAAATAAATAATTCACCCCAAAAACCTAAAAGGGGTGGTGTTCCAGCTAAACTTAAAAACGATATTAATGTGGCTGTAGCTGTATAAGGCATTTCTGCAGCTAAACCGCCTAAATCGCTTATTTTTCTAGTATGAAATTGATGAATAAATATTCCTGAAACCATGAAGAGAACAGCTTTAGCGAAGCCATGGCTCATATAAAGCAATGCAGCTCCAGTTAAACCTAGAATAGAAGCTGAAGCTACACCAAATAAAAGATAACCCATTTGGCTTATGCTAGAGTAAGCAAGCAATCTTTTTACATCTTCTTGAACTAAAGCCATTGAAGCACCATAAAACATTGTAATTAAAGCTAAAACTGAAATTGCAACAATAAAATTGTAATTAAAAGCAACCATTGGAAAAGCAGTGTAAATTATTCTAATAGCTGCGTAACCTCCTATTCCAATCATAGCTGGAGAAAGCAAAGCGCTAATCGGGGTTGGAGCTTCAGCATGAGCATCTGGAAGCCAAGTATGAAGCGGAAAAATCGCCATTTTAACTATAAGACCTAATAAAATTAAGGCTACAGAAATTATTGCTATTTTTTCCATTTCTGGAGCAATTTTTGAAGCTATATCAAAAATTTCAAATGTTCCAAATTGAAATCGTGTTATTAAAATTCCAGCCAGTAAAGAAAGCGCTCCCGCTTCAGTAAACATAAAGTATTTAAAGGCGATTGCTTCTTTAGGGCCGGTTCCCCAAACAGCTATTAAAGCCCATGAAGGAATAAGCATTAACTCAAAGAATAAAAAGAAAGCTGCTAAATTAGTTGTAAGCACTGTACCAAGCATTCCAACACCATAAAGCAAATATAAAGAATAGTAAACTTCAATGTTTTCAGCTTCAGCCATATATCCAATTGAGTATATTGCAATTAAAGCTGAAAGCAAAGCTATAGTAAAAGCGATTGGAGCGCTTAAACCATCAGCAAGCAATGTTAAATTTCCTATGTAAGGCGCCCAAACATAAGAAGCTTTAATTCCATCTTTAATAAAGCCTGTAAAAAGGCTTAAAGTTATATAACCATAGATTCCAGTAGCATAAAGCAAAACTAAAAACACAATCCATCCAGCCTTTTGTTTATAGGCTTTTCCTAATGGAAGAATTAATACTGAAAAAATAGCTGGTATAATAAGGGATTGAAGAAGCAAATTAAACTGGTCATTCATTTTTTTCTTCACCACCATTATTGAAGCATTTTCAGCAAAGTAACCATTGTAAACAATAGATTAAAGAAGTTTAAGTATATATAATTTACTCTTTTTGGTTAAAGTAAAAAAAGCTTAGAGTAAACTTTAAAAAGGGAAAATGCGTTAAAAAGGGTATCGTGATCCAAAATGAAAGCGAAAAAAATATTGTTTTCGTTAATAATAATGTTTTATTTAGCGATTGGGTTAGCAAGCGTTGCTTTAGCTCAAGAAGCAGGAGCAGCTCCTCAAGAAAATAAGTTTCTTGCTATGGCTATAGGCGTTGGATTATCATCTATTGGTGCTGGCTATGCTGTAGCTAAAACTGGTTCAGCAGCTTCAGCAACAATAACTGAAAAACCTGAATTATTCGGTAGAACAATTGTTTATGTTGGTATGGCTGAAGGAATAGCGATCTATGGGCTTCTCATAGCATTCCTAATATGGATAACTTAATTGAGGAGCAGCATTGGAAAAAAATAAAGCCTTAAACATCAAATTAGCAATTATTTATTTTTCTATTTTAATTGGAATTCAAATAATTGGTATTCTTTTTATTTTAAAGCATAAATCGATTGTTTTAGGTTTTATTGCAGGTTTAGGATTAGCTTTTATTCTTCCAATAGTTTTAGGTTTAGCTTTAATTTCTATAGTTAAGCATAAAGAAAAAAGAGATAAAATAGCGAAAATTTAAATTATTAAATATTGTTTAGCTTCAAGATTTTGCTGTGTTAAAAAAGCTATTAAAATAAGGTTTTTCCATTCAATTTCGCATAAAGTAAGATAGGCTATTGCATAAGCAAATTCTATATTAAATTTCAGCATAATTTCTTCAGCTTTTCTTTTAAGAAGCTTTAAAATATTGATTTCAGCTAAAGCTTCATCTCCTTTTTCAAGCAAAGGTTTAATAAAGTTTTCATAGCTTTTAAAAAGTGTTAAAGCTGTATGCAAACTTTTAGATTCTATAACTTCTTTAAGGCTTGAAAAAGGAATTTTAAAGAAAAATGGAATAAGCAATTGCTTAGTTAATTCTGGTGCATAACCATAAAGAAGAGGCGCTAAAGCTGTAAAGCAGTTTGCTGCATCAACTTCAATTCCTAAAAGCTCCCTTATTTCTTTTTGATCTTCGCTTGGAAGCATTTCTAAAGCTTCAAAAACCATTTCATAATAAACTTTTTTTAATTGAATTTCTAAAGGTAAAACGCTGTTATATTTTTGATATAAATCTAAACCTTTAACTATTTTGGAGTAAGGTGTTCCTTTAAGAAATTCAATTATCCGCTCTATGCTTTCAGCTTCAATTAATTTATCTAAATTTAAGCTTGAAAAACTTTGAATTAAAGGAAGAAAAGATTTAATGTCTTTGCTGGAGGTTTTAAAAGCTTTGCTTCTTAAAATTCTTGTTAAGCTTTGAACTTCAAATCTTTTAGCGTAAGCTTTTAAAAAATCCTGCATTGCATTTGAAGAAGCATTAACTACATAATTATATCTTTTTATTAATTCATTAGTGAAGATTTCTTCTAATGCATAAACATCTATTTCTTTTAACTCTCTTATTTTATCGCCATAATCTGTTGAAGCTAAAACATCAGCAAACTCTTTAATATTTTTTGATGAAGCTAAAGCTTCTATTGCTTGATTTGGAAGAAGATGCGTTTTTAATCCATGGCATCTAACAGCTAAATATTCAGGCATAAATTAAGCTCTCCTTTTAGCGATTATTGCTCTAACAAATTTTGTTCTAATAAATTCTTCAAGCATATCTTCATCTAATCTATCTTCTATTTGCTTTATAATAAACTTGTATTGGGGTATAACTATTTTTTCAAGCGCATTTACTTTTCTATTTGTTTTTTCTAAATCATCAGCTATTCTTTCTATTCTAGCTTCAAGCTCAGCAACTTTAAGAAGCTCTTCAATTAAATCGCTAAATTGTTTAGCTGCAAATCTAGCTATAGGTCCAAGCTTATTATTTATTGAGGGTTTATTTACAATTTTTAGATAGGGCACTAAAATTCCCATTACGCTTTTAGGTAAAACTTCAATTTCAAAATTTTTTTCAACAGCTTCAGCTTGAGAAACAATTTCTTTAGAGCCTAAAAGCGCATATGCTAAGCTAAGGTTTTTAAATGCAGCTTCAATTTTTTCTTCAAATTTTCTTTTTTTAGCGCTAAGTTCTTCAAGGTTTGCTCTAAGTTCATTAGCTAATTCATCTCTTTTTAATTCAAGAAGCCTATAGCCCTCTTCAATAAAGCTTACTCTTTTTTTAAGTTGAAGAAGGAAACCACGTGTGGGTTTAACTCCAGCTCCTAAACCTACAGGCATTAAATTTACGCTCCAGAACTTGCAGTTTTATATTTTGGATGATATTTTCTTATATGCTCTTCTTTAATTCTTATTAATTCATCTTCTGGAAGCATTGAAAGTAAATCCCAAGCTATTTCAAGCGTTCTTTCTAAAGGTCTATTTTCATAAATTCCTTGATTAACAAATCTTCTTTCAAATTCCTCTGCAAACCTTAAGTATTTTCTTTCTCTTTCGCTTAAACCAACTTCTCCAATAATTCTAACTAAACCTCTAGCCTTTACTCCTTCAGCATAAGCCATATATAATTGATTTGAAACTCCCATATGATCTTCTCTTGTTCTTCCTGGGCCTACACCATCTTTCATAAGCCTTGAAAGCGATGGAAGAACATTTATAGGTGGATATATGCCTCTAAGATATAAATCTTTATCAAGAATTAATTGTCCTTCAGTTATGTAACCGCTTAAATCTGGAATTGGATGGGTTATATCGCCTCCAGGCATTGTTAAAATAGGCATTAGAGTTACTGAACCTTTTTTCCCCTTTATTTTTCCAGCTCTTTCATAAATTGTAGCTAAATCAGTATATAAATAGCCTGGATAACCCTTTCTGGTTGGAACTTCTTCTCTAGCTACAGAGATTGATCTTAAAGCTTCACCATAGTTAGTCATATCTGTTAAAATTGTTAAAACATGCATATCAAGATCAAAAGCTAGATATTCAGCTATTGTTTGAGCCACTCTAGGGGCAATAATTCTTTCAATAATTGGGTCATCAGCTAAATTAAGAATCATAACAGAGTTTTCTAAAGCACCTGTTTTTTCAAATTCTCTTCTAAAGAATTCATATTCTTCATGCTTTATTCCCATAGCGCAGAAAACTACAGCAAATTCCTCTTCTTTACCTGGGATTGTAGCTTGCCTAGCTACTTGAGCTGCAGCAATATTATGGGGTAAACCTGCTTCAGAAAAGAATGGTAATTTTTGACCTCTAACAAGAGAATTCATTCCATCTATAGCGGATATTCCTGTTTGAATAAACTCGCTTGGAGGTTCTCTAGCAGCTGGATTAATAACTGAACCAAAAATTTCTCTTCTTTCTTTTCCTATAGGTTCAGGTAAATGATCTAAAGGTTTAAAGCTTCCGCTAAAAACTCTTCCTATAAGATCATCTGATAAAGGAATATTTATAACTTCTCCAGTAAATCTAACTGAAACTTTAAGCTCTAAACCTTCTGTTGCACCAAAAACTTGAACAACAGCTTTATCGCTAAATGTATCTAAAACTGTTCCAATCATTTCTGAACCATCAGGAAGCTTTACTTCCACAAGCTCATTGTAAGCTGCACCTTTAACACCTTGAACTACAAGTAAAGGTCCTTTAATTTCGCTTGTAGATCTATAAACAAGCCCGGCTTTTTCAACCATATTTCCTTACCCTCCATTTTATTTAAATTTAAGCTATAACTAAACCGTATTCTTCGCTAAGTTTTTTAATTTCAGATTTAGCCTCCATCATAACTTTATCAATAACTTCAACGCCTTTTCTTTCTTTTAAACGCATTATTTCAACTATTAAAGGTAAGCTTCTTATTTTTTCTACTGGAACTCCAGCTCTAACCAATGGTTCAAGCATATCATAAAATTCAATTAAAAATCTAAGCATTTTAGCTTGTTTTTCAGGTTCGCAATAAGTATCAACTTCGTGATAAGCCTGCTGAACTAAAAAGCCTTCCCTTATAATTTCTGAAATAAACAATATTAAGCGTTGTTCTTCAGGTAAAGCTTTTTCTCCAATAATTCTAGCTGTTTCCTCTATTTTAGATGCTTCTTCAAGCAATGATAATGCTCTATCCCTAAAGTAAAGCCAATCAGGATCATATTTAGACCAGAAATCTTTTAATAAATCTGTGTAACGACTGAAGCTTAAAAGCCAATTTATAGCTGGAAAATGCCTTCTAAAGGCTAATTCTGTATCTAAAGCCCAAAGAGTACCAACAAACCTTAAAGTTAAAGAGGTGACTGGTTCGCTAAAGTCTCCTCCAGGCGGGGAAACAGCACCCATAATTGTTACTGAGCCAATTCTTTCTTCACTACCTAAAGTTATTACTCTTCCGCTTCTTTCATAAAATTCAGCTATTTTTTCAGCTAGGTAAGCTGGGTAACCACCTTCAGCTGGAATCTCTTCAAGCCTACCTGAAATATCTCTTAAAGCTTCAGCCCATCTTGATGTGGAATCAGCCATTATTGCTACATCATAACCTTGATCTCTATAGTATTCAGCTATTGTAAGCCCCATATAAATGCTTGCTTCCCTAGCTGAAACAGGAAGATTGCTAACATTAGCTATGAAAATTGATCTTTCAATAAGTTTTTTTCCAGTTCTAGGATCTTCAAGCATAGGGAAATGAGTTATAACATCAGCCATTTCATTTCCTCTTTCACCGCATCCTATATAAACTATTATATGCGCATCAGACCATTTAGCTAATTGATGAAGTGTAACTGTTTTTCCAGTTCCGAATCCTCCAGGTATAGCTGCTGTTCCACCTTTAGCAACTGGGAAAAATGAATCTATAACTCTTTGTCCAGTAATCAATGGTTCAACAGATGGAAGCCTAGCTTTATAAGGTCTAGGAACCCTTACAGGCCATAGTTGCATAAGCTTTAACCCTATTTCTTCACCTTCAGGAGGCTTTAATAAAGCAACATCATCCTCAACAGTAAATTCTCCTTCTTTAATTTCAGTTATAATTCCTCTTAAACCAACTGGAACAAGAATTTTATGTTCTATAACGCTTGTTTCTGGCACAACCCCTATTATATCGCCTTCAACAACTTTATCTCCCTTTTTAACTTTAGGTGTGAAAACCCATTTCTTTTTTCGATCTAAAGGAGTTAATTTTACACCTTTCTTCATAAATGGTCCAACAAGCTGCCACATTGCCATTTCAGAAAACTCTAAACCATCAAATATTCCTCCAATTAAACCTGGTCCTAACTCTGCTGATAAAGGTCTACCAGTTGATACAACAGGTTCTCCAGGTTTAAGACCGCTTGTATCTTCATAACATTGTAAAGCTACATCTCCACCGAAAATTCTAACAACTTCACCAATAAGTTTTAATTCACCTATATGAACTACATCACCAATTTTTGCGCCATGAAGCCCTTCAGCTACAACTAAAGAACCGTTAACTCTTTTAATTTTACCTTTTATAACCAAAATTTAAACACCTCAAAATTTAACTAAATAAAATTTCAGCTATTTTACCTCTTAAGGATTCCTTTAATTTAAGTAATCTTCCTTCAAGAAGATTATAAAAAATCTTTGTTTTGCTATTGTTATAAGCTATAATTCCACCAATGCAATTGCAAGGGCTATTTTCAATTTTTAATTTAACTTCAAAACCTTCATTTTTAAGTTTATTTTCAATTTCTTTTAAATTATTATTTAAATAGGCTAAAGTTTGCTCGTTAGAAGTTATAATTAACTCTTTTTCATCGATTTTAGAAGCTGCTTCCTTAATAAGTTTAAACAATATATCTTCATATTTATGCTCTTTATCTTCTCCATTAACTATTTTCCTTAACTTTTCTTCTACAATATTGAAAACTTTAGATATAGCTTCATCCTTAGCTTTAAGAATCATTTTTCTTCCTTCAAGTTGAGCTGCACCTAAAATTCTTTTTCGCATTACAGCAATTTCAGGTTTAATGGATTTAGCTAAAATTTCTTCAGCTTTTCTTTCAGCTGAATTAATTGTTTCTTCAGCTTTCTTTTTAGCTTCAGAAATTATTTTTTCAGCTTCTTCACGGCTTCTTTTTATAATTTCAGATTTAATAACTTCTAGGGCTTCACTCAATTTTAAGAACCTCCATTAAAACTAAATCTACAGCTTTTTGAATTCGTTCTTCAGCTATAGATTTGATTTTTTCAGCTTCAACTTCATGTTTTTTTCGAATTTCTTCAGCTTCAGCTTCAGCTTTTTTCTCTTCCTCTTTTACTCTAGCTTCTATAAACTCTCTTTTAGTTACTTTGCTTAAAATTTCTTCAGCTTTCTTTTTAGCTTCAGAAATTATTTTTTCAGCTTCAATTTTAGCTTCCTCAATTATTTTCATAGCCTTTCTTTCTTCTTCAATTAATTCTTCTAAACTCATTTATCCTCCCTCAAAATTACATAATTTAACCATATTTAACTTTTTTATAATTTTAATTCTGCTCCTACAGCTAAGCTTATGCTTTTCTTTAATTCCTCAATTCTTTTACCTTTAATTTTAGTGTAATCAGGTATAAAAGCAAATATGGGAGTGATTCGCCCTTCTTTAATAAGCTTAAACCTAAGCTCCCTTGTTTTTTCTACAAATCTTTCAGGTAAAATTATAACAGCGTAATTATTGCTTTCAATAATTTTTTTCAAAATTTGATTAAGCTCCTCCTCATTTTTAATTTCAAAGCTTTCAGCTCCAATTAAAGCAAAACCTGATGTAAAAATTGAATCTCCCACAGCTGCAATCCTCAATTTTCCCTCAACCCGCTATTAAATTTCTTTATTAAATCATTTTTAAGTTTTTCGAAAAAGGAAAAGGTTTGTATTTTTATTGCTTCCATAATAAACAAAATCATTAATTTTTCCAGTTTAATTAATTGCGCGCATTCTTCAATTTCTTCTTAAAAAAGTTTTACGATTATTTAAAATACTATATAAAACTTAAAGCATTAAGCAACCGCTTAAAATAATAAAATTTAGTTAAATAAAAAAGAAAAAGAAGTTTTAATCTGGAGGTATCTCTTTAAACCTTAACTCTATAGGAACACCTTTTCTTTTTTTCACGCCACATGTATATTGAGCAAATAATTATAGGTATTGCCCAAACAACTGCTATTGTGCTTCCTAAATATTTTAATTGAAGCGCCACAGCTGCTCCGGTTAAAGCTGGATAAAGCACAAAATAAACTACCATAGCACTTATTACTGCGGTTACGAAACCTAATATAGCTGTTACTGGAATTCTCCCTATTTTCTTCTTAACCACCGATGGAGAAGCTTCATAAACGCTTTTTTGCCTTATATGAAAGAGCATTCCAGCTATACCAAGAAGCACCCAGCTTAAGAACCATAAAGCTATAGTATGCGCTATATAAGCCAACCAAGGTGTGAAGGAATTTATTGTATGAATTATCGCAGCTATAATAAATCCTAAAAGTGCAGCTCCCCAAGCTCTTCCTTTTTTATCTACACTGCACACCCATCTCGGTAATAAACCATCAAAAGCATAGGCAAATAAGTTTCTAGTAGGCGCAAAACCAAGCCCCATTATACCTCCAAAGTTTATTATAAGAAAGCCTATTGGACCAGCTATATGCATTAGAATTGGATTATCCGTTAAGAAAAGAGTTAAATAGTAGCATACTGGTGTGAATGGTAACCCCCAAACTTTTTCATCTAAACCAGCTGCATTTATATAGGATATTGCTTCTATTAAATTTCTTCAAGACCGGAGTAAGTTGCATAAGAGAATAGTTCCCAGTAAACTATAAATAATGCTAAGGAGCCAAATTGCGCTAATAACTGAGCTTTTTGAACCTCCTTAACTTCACCAGCTATATTAGCTGCATATGTTGAACCTAAAGTGCTAAGGTTATAATAGGTCATCCCAGCCATCATAGTAGCAGCTATAGACATTATACCAGGAGGCCAACCAACAGATTTTGCTTGCTCCAAAACATAATTATAATCAACTCCTTGAAGCCGCGCCATTCTTTCAGCTATTGCTTCAGGAGTAGCTGTAAGGTTTATGTATATATATGCGCCTAACATTACCCAAGTGGCTATAGTAATAAACCATG
>Ga0272449_1003048_pt1 | contig 14810 bp, 8 predicted proteins | sample YNPCB0241_FD_198679 | JGI IMG/M metagenome (GOLD analysis project Ga0272449, IMG submission 198679) | Hot spring sediment microbial communities from Yellowstone National Park, WY, United States - YNP-CB-024-1 | ecosystem: Environmental > Aquatic > Thermal springs > Hot (42-90C) > Sediment...
GCCAGTATGGCACGTGAATAGCCGCAACCAGCGTGGAAAGGCTGATCACCGCCAATAATGCTCCGATGATCCGGACAGGCAGACGAGGAATTCCCCCGGCAAAAAGTGATCCCGAGGCTAACCCGAGCAAGATCACCACGAGATATGCTCCTGCTCCAAGGAGCGAAAACAGGGCCCAGGAGAGGTAGGCCCCCACGAGTCCGCAAGGATTGGCCGGCTCGAGGTAGGCTGGGGCTTCGTGAGGGAAGGGCGGATCGGCGGGGTGGTACCCAAGGAGGCTTATTGCTACGAAGACGGTAACAGCCGCCACCACCAGACCCAAGAGGTCGGTAGTTAAACTTCGCTTCTTTTTGGTAGTGGGCTTAGGAGTGCCCGCCGGCTTGGTCTGCACGGGTTGCGGGCCGGGAGGACCGGCAACTTCGGTTCGGACAACGGGCAAATCTTTGCTCGCGTTTGGAATCGGGTCTTTATGAGCGTTTGGATTCGGGGGTTGCGGTGCCACCATGGTGGGCAGGAAATCCTTCCCTTTTCTGGGGGAAATTTTCGACTCCAAGGGTCATTTCCGCTGGCGGGTGACTTAGCCAACCGAGGCGGTTTCGGTCGGCATGGAGTTTTTTCTTCCCGACAAAAGTTTCCCTTTTTTGTTCTTCGTTCGAGGATATCCGGCCGAGCACGCGATGGGAGCCTTCTTGTTCCAAGTTCGGGAAATGTTTCCTGGTTTAAGCAGAAAAGGCTGTATCCATCGCGGGATTGGTGCAAAAGTTCTTTTCGGCATCTTTCGACAAGCCGGCAGGACCGCCACAGCTCCATCTACCATGGTGGGTTACAAGGTATGGCCCCATTGAGAGGGGATGCTACCCCAGGGGTTTTCCCGGGGCAAAATGCGGCTTTGCATAGGACAGCGGGGGATAGTCCGGGCCTTTGGGACGCTCGGGGGGCAGAATCTCCAATTGAAAAGGACACTCCCGGTTAAAGGGGGGCATTCGGTTCAGTCTTTAGGGTGGGGTTCGGCGGATCTTGCCCCAAAACCAGGGACCCAGTCGGTTGGGGTCCAACGCACCCGGCTGCGGAACAAGTGACGACGGGAAAAAGGTTTCCTTAAAACAAAAGTTTCCAAAGTTTGGTCAGTGGGGTTTGCGATGCCGCTCAAAGATGGATGTCTAACTCAACTCGAGAGGTAATCACGAGAATAGCCTTAGTCAGGAAAGTTTCAGGGCAATAAGCCCGTGAAAGGGATTCATCTTCCATGTGGCGGGAAGGGAAATCGACCACTCCTTTCAAAAATAAACGACGCCCGGCAAAGCCGGGCGTCGCGGGGGTGAGGGACGATTGGGACGGACGTACAGTTTAGACAATTCGCGGATTGACGTTACTCCATCACGGCTGTCCGATTTATCCTGCCGCTGTCCCCAACTTTGTGCCGAAGTTTGATCTCGCCTGTTTGGCCTTCATCCGGAAACCCCCGCTACCATCTCCGCAGCAACCTGTCCTTGAGGTTGAGGTGGCTCCCATTGCCGCACGATAAAGGAGCTTTGACCGACCCGCAGCCGAGCCCCTGATTCGATCTTTGCGAAAGTTATGGGCACGTCGTTCACAAATGTTCCCGATCGGCCGGCGAGATCCCGGACGAAAATCTCATTTCCCGCCACCTCGATCTGGCAGTGGATCGGCTGCACTTCGGGATCGGTAAGCTGGATTCCTGCGTCTCGGGAAGTCCCGATGGTTACGGGGAATTTTTCCACAATGAACCTTCTGCTTCCCGTAAGCCCGTTCTGACCGATCAACTCAAGCCTCATCATAACCACCGCTCCCCAAAATAGCTTGAACTACCTCTTTACCACGAGACCGACGGGAAGCGAGGAGACGGGAGCGATGCCAATTTGCCGCATGGTTTCCGATTCCCTTTCATGGGGATAACCCACCGGGAAACCGGAGGAATAAATGGTAAACATTGATGATTGCAAAACCGAAACCTCTTGCCTGTCTCCGCCTCCTCGCCTGATAGTGCTCCCCCTCGAGTTAAATGAGCGATTGAAAAAGCGGCTGTCAGATTCACCCAGGACCTGAGAAGCGTGCAAATTCCGTTCCGCTCATTAAATTACGATGTTCTAAGCTCCAAATGACTTACAGATTCCATCAAGGCGTACACGACCGGCCGGTACATCTCAACCGCCCAGCCACCCCAGCCCCCAACTGCTCCGAAGACTGGATAAGTAATCGGAGCGGGTAGAAAGGTCTCATAACGAAGTTCAAGGCCAGCCGACTTTTGCGAACCCCAGCACGGTGGGGGGTGGTCTCCCCGGATTTCCCGGCACACCCCTAAGTTCGGGAAAGTAGGACCTCCTACGTACCGAGTTACCCATCAGCGGGTGGGAATATACCCTAATAGTAGAGAAAAACCTAGAAGGTGCTGCATTTTGCTGCAGCAATTTTGAACAGTTCTTGATTCCTGATTTAATGCTGGCAAACAGTCCCCGGGCATAAGTAAGAGGGTTCCCAGACAGTTTCTTTGACCTCTCCACACCCCGGCCTAAATTGCTCGTGCTGGTGTTCCCCCCGGTCTACCTCGAAAAACTACCACGATTTCATAAGGTCCTTTTGGTGAATTGGTCGGCCCCTCGCGGACTATGCGCTGGCCTACGGCCACTGTGCTTCGGCTGGCAACCATTGGCACGGGCGGGGGTGATCGGCCGACTTTTGCTCCCGTTCCTTAAAGATGATTGCTACTCAAACGTCGTACTGCCCTTCTTTTGTTGTGGCGAACTGCTGGCCCCGACACACCGCTCAAAACCCGTACGACCCGTTTTACCGGTTTACTCGGTATATCCGAACAATCTTTTTAAAGCCGTAGCTCCCAAAAAATCGAACTAATCGGAAAGGGGGCTGCGTTGCCAGCTTGCCATTCCCGTTGTGTTCAGGAATATACCACCTGGTTCACCCGTTTTGTACCAAACAGCGACAGGTCCAATGTCGACGGCTCGGGAACTTGGGGAAACGGAGGGGTTTACACGTTCCCGGATATCAAAATCACCACACTGCCAGGTGCCGACAATCCCTAGCAACTTCGAAGCCCGAGTTTTCCCTGGGGTGTGTCTTCCACCGAGGAGATCGTCATCCAGCCGGGCGGTGGTGACTGCCGGTTATGGGAAAACAAAGGGGAAGAAGACTACCAAGAGACTACTTTGATTCCCCCCCATTGGATGGGATGCCAATTTTCATTCCAGTAGTGCGAAATCCGCGAGGCCTAAGATTGCGGACCTCTGAAGTGATAGTTGCGGATGTGTTATTTGAAGCGAAACTTGCGGACGTTTTAGGAGATGACTGCAGGAGGTTAGGGAAAACAAATCCCCGGTGGGGGTAATTTTGTCGGTAAAAACGTTTCGGGCGGAACTACGGGGTCGCGCGTGGATTGTCTATCTTACGGATTTTCCCTGTTTTCCGAGTGGAAAATAGGCCGATTTCAATTAATGCAAGGACGCCGGTGAAGCTATCGCCCGGTCGTCCGTTGGAAATAGATCTCGGATTGGCAGTGGGTGGCACCCCGACCCAGCTGTTCCAGCCGGGGCTTCCGGGTGGAAAAAGATAATCTCCAGGGAAGACGCTGTCGCGAGCTCCGACTGGACAGAACTGGTGCCCCCAAAGGGAAGTGTCGGTCTCCAACCCGGCACACGCAACCGAAAAGTGGTGTTGCTGCTTCAGAAGGTAGAACTCGGAGAGCCTGCGATGAAGGTCTACACAACCGGTCAAGTGGCTAAAATCTGTAAGGTGGCCCCTCGGACGGTCAGCAAGTGGTTTGATTCTGGCCGGCTGAAGGGCTATCGCATTCCTGGCTCGCAGGATCGCCGCATTCCGCGCGACTCCCTCATTAAGTTCCTCAAAGAGCACGGGATGCCATTAGGCGAATTGGAGGATGAAACCACCGCAAAAGTGCTGGTGGTGGCCCAAGACCAGGTGCTCATCGACAACTTGAAACGGGAATTACCGCCGGAAAAATCCTACAAGCTTGCCATCGCCGCTTCCGGGTTCGAGGCAGGTTTGCAGGCGGAGAGTTTTCGGCCGGATTGTGTGGTCGTGGATTTCTCCATCGGCCGTACGGAAGCCCTCCAGATCTGCCAAAACCTGCGTCGAAACCAGGAATTTGCTGATGTGATCGTCATCGCCCTCCTGCCGGACGATGGCCCCTCGGTCAGCCTCGATCCCAGTACTATCAACGAAATCTTCAAGAAGCCGTTTGATGTGGCCCTTTTGGCGGAACGCATTCGAACCTTGGTCGGGGCTAAGAAGGAACTTGTTTAAGCGACCACCAAGCTTTCCGCGGATCTTGCCCCTCCTGCACCTCCACCACCTCCCCACCCTTCCCTCCCCAGCCCGCCTAGGTTTATCTTAGGCGGGTTAATTTTTTGCAAGACTTGGCCAGGACTCAAAGTCCATCTAACTTCCTCTTCTGTGCTTTCTTCTCTTTCGCTTGCAGAGGACGTTGACCTTTCTCCGGCACAGGGTCCGATCGAGGAGCGAAAGCTCCTGCCGGTGCGTTGAAAACTACCGGCATTGTCTTTGACCCAGCTGCGGAAAGAGCCGGTCTAAACTTCCCCCATTTTCGCTTACTTGCTCGCGGGCTGAGGGAACCTGAAATTCCGGGGGAGAAAGCCCAAAAATCTTGCGGTGCCTCGGGATGTCTGGGGAAAGTTCCCAGCTTTGCCGACGGTGAAGGGTTCGACCGACCGCTCTTGGAATTCGGCCTTCCCGAATCCGCTGGGAAAAGCTCCTCTCCGGTGGATTAACAGTTTCCGCCGTGGAATTTACCGACGAAAGAAAGCCCTTGGCAAATTTTGTGTGTTCGACAAAACCGCTACATTTGTTCGACTTTTTGTGGTCGGTCAACTTTATAGAGCTGCCTTTCCGATTTCCCCTTTTAGAAAAGATGACCTAGATTTTAAGGGCTACCTGACCCGCAAGGTTTTCCGCGGGGAGTGGCGGATATTCCCCTGGCCTCCGGTTTTCGGTGTTTCCTGTGCCGGAAGCGGAGGAGGAGTTTTTCCACGTCGTCAACTCCCCGCCAATGCCTGCCGGTATTCCCGCCTGAGTTCCGGTATCGAGTAACCGATTTGCGGTGCCGGTTCTCCCGACACGCGAACTATTCGGGAAAGTGCAAAACCCAGAGGAGGAAAGCACCACACTTGGGATTTTCCGAAAACCTACCTGCCCAACCCAGGCTGAGTCAAAGTGTACCGAATGCCATAGATCCGAGTTTGCCGAACAGTTGTGCCGGCCCAGAGGTCCCTTGTGCCGGGGAGGAACGAGTCTTGGGGGAGAAACAGCGTGAGTAAGACATCGGGAACGACTCGCACCAAGAAAAGTCCGGCGAAAAATCGTACCAGCGGCAAAAGTTCCGCAAAGAGCGGAACCGTCCGTACCGGGGAAAGTCAGGAGGTTTTAAGCTCGTTGCCACCGGATGTGGTCACCATCGACCGCCGTAGCGGAAAAGACCGCCGCAGTGGGGAGGATCGTCGCAAGCAGCAAATCCCGGTGGCCGTGGAACGTCGAAAAGGCGAACGCCGCAAGGTGCAGCGGCGTCGCCTCATTGATCCCACCACTTGCGAGCGGGATTACACCCCGGAAGAAATCGAGTTCATGCTCGCCCTGGACCAGTACAAGCGGGCAAGTGGTCGGATGTTCCCCACCTGCAGCGAAATCCTGGAAGTTCTCCGCGGCCTCGGTTATCGAAAGTGTACTTGCGGCGGCACCCAGGCGGAAAACACGGTGGGCGGCGGCTCCTCGGAACCAGTAACCCCCTCCCACACTTCGTGCGGGTCGGGGGGCTCTTCGGGTCCTGCGGGAAACCCCGAGGAGAAAAGCTCGGCCTAGGCTTGGCCAAGCTCGTCGGGCTGCGGTTTTACCCCTCCCGATACCAGTATTCCGGCTGAATCGTGCCGGCAACGCCTGCCCCACGGAACTGGGTCAAAAGGATGGCAGGTGATTTTCTACGGATCTTAGGAAAGTTTCCTTACCCATCGGGAGGAGACCCTAGCAGAGGAGGTTCCACAGAAATTCCACAGCTAACCATTCTTTGCCTCCCCGGGAGAAACCGGCCTTTCCCAGTTGAGAGGCAGGGTTGTAGACCCCGAGATTTCGCCACCAAGCCGGGCGTTTTCTGCCCAAGGCAGGCAGGTGGGAAGTAGCCAGGTAGGAGTCCCCTTATTGCCTTTTAGCCTGCTTTTTTCGGCGGAAGATGGGAGTAGGGGTATCGCCTGGCCGGTAAGGGCCGCTCGCCTAAGTTCCTCTTTCTCTTCAGGGTAGGATCTTACGGATTGTTTCCAGGTCGAGGGCCCCCCGGCTTGACACCCGGCTACCGAAGATCTGCAGACCGCGAATTTCCCCGCGGAACTGCCGGTCGAGCCCGTAGCCGTGCATCGTGCGGTTGAAATTGCCGATTGCCAAATCGGCCAGGTCGGCTCCTACCCTGCCCCGGTTGTAGGTGGTTTTCCGATCGAGCCTGATTTCCGTCGGGCCAGGTGCGTCCAGCGGCGGACTAAAGTACCAACACACATTCTCTTCGCTCTTACTTGCATCATAGGTGACGGCAAAAAAGGTCCACTTGCCCACAACAAGTTTGCCCGGGGAACTATCGTTCTGGATGCGATCGGGCCATTCGTTGACGGCAAGCCGAAGTCGGCCGTCACGATGACACACCAGGTCGATCCCGTCGCGATCCTGGTTCAGGCAGAAGACGATTCGGTTGCCGCCTGAACCAATCTCGAGACTGGTGGGACGGACCCAGCCACAAATGGTGAAGGAGCGAAGCCCTCTTAGCTCTTCGAGAGGTTTATCTCCTACTTGCACCCAGCCCCACGGTTCTTTGACCGCATGGAGAAGCACGGTGCCGTCTTTTGCCCGCTTGGTACTGCCGTGGAGGGTTACTGCCGGATGCTCCCCACGCTCGAAACCCACGCGAACCAAGGGAGCATCAGCGGTTTCGTGTGCCGTGACGATTTCCGTAAAGGCGACAGCGGCAGCACCCGCGGCATCCCGTGCTGTACAAGCGACCACAAAGACCCCGGGTTGTCGGAAAGAATGCCGGACCTCGTGGCCGGTGGCTTTGGTGCCATCGCCGAAATCCCATTCCACCTGGGCCGCCCGTGTAACCGCTCGGAACGTCACACTCAGCGGGGGAATGCCTTCGGTAGCACTAACCTCGATCCGCACCTCGGGCCGAAGGGCTTCCCCCGGAGCATATCGGCTAAACCGGTAGGCCACATCCCCCCGGGGAGGCTCGATCGTGAATTCGCCCGGTTGGGCACTGCCTACCGGGGTGATGGTCATCTCCCACGGGTCGATAAGGTCCATCTTATAAGGTTGGGTACCATCCAAGCGAATACGGATCGGCTCGCGTCTCACACAGTACACCAGGTAGAATTCGCCGGGCTTGCCGAGAATAAATCGCCCCTTGTCATCGCCAAGGGGTTCCAGCTCGTGGAACGGTGGACATTGGGTCATGAAGTCCTTTAGCCACTGGATCCGTTTTGGACTTTGTCCATGGAGCACCCCGCCTTTCGACCACCAGAGGATATCCTGGGGATGTTTGTAGCACTCGCCGTGGCCCACATAACAGCCGCTTAGGGTGCCAAGCCAAAAGCGTTGCGTCATCGTGCGAGGATCCAGGTTGCCCCACCCTTGAGGAATGTCCCCTTCGTAACGGCATTCGTCGTAAATGACCGGCTTTTGGAACTGGGCTCGGAACCGCACACCTCCGTTCATGTCCGAGCTTTGCAGGCTAGCGTGAGTCACCCAAGGCTTGGTGTGATCGTAAAACTTGCGGCAATTGTGGATACTTCGGAGCCGCTGATGGGGATCCTCGTTTTGGAGGATCTGGAAAAATCGGTCCCAATCTTCCCACTGCTTATTGCCCCTATGACCTCCCGGAGGTTCGACCATAAGATCGTACTCATTGGCAAGCGACCACCACACGTTGCGAAAAGCCCCAAGCCGGGCGATGCAGTACCGCAGGTAGCGGTCGTCTTGCTCTTTGCTCATCGTCGCGAATCCCCACCGGTCGTAAGGATGCCAGAGGATCACGTCGGCCTCGATCCCCAGTTTTTGGAGGTCAAGGATCCGCTTTTCAAAATGCCGCCAAAATTCCGGATCTGGTCGATCGAAATCGAAGGTACCGTCCGGTCGTCTGACAAAAGGAAACCGATCGGGCTCATTCTGGTTGTAGACATAATGTTTGGGAAAAACGCAGAACCGGATTTTGTTGAAGGGAGAATGGGCTAGGGTGCGAAGGGTCTGCTCTTGAAGTTCATCGGTCTGATGGACCCACGCATAGCAGGTGGTGCCGAACTGATGATAAGGTGTCCCGTCCGCATATTGAAAATAGTAGGTATTGAACACTTGTACGGGCCCGTGATTGCCGGGGGAAGGAGGCCCTGCAGTAAACGAGCCGCTCTTGCCGTGCAGCTCCGGCCGATTGCTGCGAGTTTCGTAATGCCACACTCCTTGCGTGGGCGGCGAAAAGCGGATCTTGTAAACCCCATCGCCATCATAAAAACCCGGTACCCGAAAGCTTTGACCTCCCTGCCGGACCATTGCAAGAAGCTCGACATCCAAGTAGGGATTTCCCTCCTTCGGCCCTGTCAAAGTGAGCTCCCAAACCCCCCATTGCTCCACATCTCCCGCGAAGATATGCCCCGCCACCAAAAAGGCGATCGTAGAAGCGATCCCCAGTATTGCCACCGCACCCTGTTTGGACCAGTTTTTCCTCACCATCACGTTCAACCTTTGATCAAATAGCTAATTCCCTTGTGCCTTCCTCGTTTGCCTTGTACCTGTGCTGTTCCATTGCCTGACTTCCGCCCCAAAAATGAGAGCCGACGGCAGGAAGGGGCGAGATCGATTTACTGGAAGCGGCTCCGAAATTTCCAACGCCGGCTGGGACTTGGCCGTTTCGGTGGGTGTAAGTGTAACCTTTTTGCTCCGCAGAACAAAGTCATTTCCGCTTTTGTGCCCCACAAGCCTCGGAGGCCAAGGATTGGCACAGTCCGGAAGAGCGTGAATAGCACTCGGGCCACTGCCGGGGAATAATCCTTTCGGACTGCTGGGGGTCAGGGCCTTCTGGAACAAAACCCCAACCGGTTTCCGGACTCCATAGGTGCTTTCTGGAAGTGCCGGGGTTTTTGCAAGCGGAATGCTGTTAACCGGGTTCGGGGGTGGGGGCCAGGGGCCAGTCGGTTCCTAATGATTCCCGCTGGAGGCGGAAGAGGTGGGTGGTTGCTTGGCGGGCAAGGGCAAGCATCGCCAGCAGGTCTTCTTCGCTAAAGAGGGCTTGCTCGGCGGTGCCTTGGACTTCGACGAGTTTTCCCGAGCTGGCCATGACGACATTGAAGTCGACAGCGGCCAGGTTGTCTTCCTCCTTATTAAGGTCGAGGAGGATCTGCCCTTCGACCAAACCGACGCTGACGGCCGCCACCGACTCGCGGATCACTTCGCCCAGGGGAACGGGCAAATCTGCGGCGATCGTTCGTAAAGCATCCACCAGGGCGATCCATCCTCCGGTGATGGCCGCGGTTCGGGTGCCCCCGTCGGCCTCCAGTACGTCGCAGTCGACGATGATACTCCGCGGTCCGAGGGCTTCCAGATTGGTCACTGCCCGGAGACTCCGGCCGATGAGTCGCTGGATCTCGGCCGACCGCCCGTCCACCCGGCCCGAGCGTTCTCGAGCCTTCCGCGGGGAGGTCGCCCCCGGCAGCATCCCGTACTCGGCGGTGATCCACCCCCGGTTTTGCTCCGCCAGCCAGGGAGGCACCTGCGGCTCGATGTTGGCCGTGCACAGCACCCGGGTATTCCCAAATTCGATCAGCACACTTCCCGCACTGGAACCAATAAAGTGCCGGTGGATTCGCACCGGACGAAGTTGCTCGGGAGACCTTCCGTCTTTCCTTACCATTGGAATAGTCCCATTAACCTGAAAAACTTGTCCAACACCTTCCGTTTTTCTAAGCTATGCTTCCAATAGAAGGGATTTGAGAACTTTTCTACAAGGGTAGTTCCCCTGGGACAAGGTGGTTGCAGCGGGGTGGGGAAGGTCGATGAATAACTCCCCGGGGATTTTTCCTCGAGGACAAGTTCCGCCCGGTCTTTTCGGAGGGTCCTCCCATGTTGGTTCGAGTCTTATCCAAAGTGATCTCTGCCTGCGGACGCCGCAGGGAAGGGGGCTTGTGTCCCAGCCCGGATCGCCGCGGTGCCATTCTGGTATTGTCCACCATCCTTTTGGTGGTGGTTGCGGGGATGGTAGCCTTCTCGGTGGATTTAGGATACATGTACACCGTGCGGACGGAGCTCAAACGAGCCACTGATGCTGCCGCTTTGGCCGGAGCTGGGGCACTGCCCGAGGGAACCGACGTCGCGTACTATCGGGCAGTGGATTTCCTCCTCCGTAACCCGGTGGCCAACCGCTTCGTTCCCGGCGAGGAGAACCGCCTGGAACAATTAGAAAGCTGGCTTGCGGCCCACCCGGAAGCGGTCCAATTTGAGGTCGGTCATTGGAACCCGGTTACTCGGGAGTTCGTGCCCTCGCTGGATCACCCCTCGGCGGTCCGATTTGTGGCCAATTTCCAAGGGGCCCCACTATTCTTTGGAAGGATCTTCGGCCGGGATCAGTTTAGCGTGCAGGCCGAATCGATTGCCCGCTTTCAGCCGCGGGATATTGTCTTGGTGCTAGATTTCTCCGCATCGATGAACGACGACAGCGAATTGCGACGGATTTCGGAGTTCGGAGAATCCTGGCGACCTACCATCGAGGCAGGACTTTACCAGATCTGGCAGGAACTTGGTTCACCTCAGTTTGGGAACCTCCCTTGGCAGCCGGATTATGTTACCTTGGTCGGAAAAGCTCCCCAGGAGGGATGCGAGCCCCAAATCTATGTCAAATTCCTCGAGTACGAGCGTCAGGTTTGGGTCCAGTCTACGAAGGACCTGTCCAATGTGGTGGTTCAGTATTCGGACGGGAGCACGCAGCGATATGACAACCTCCGCGGCCGAACCGGAACCTTTGGCTCCGGGACGAAAACCATCGCTCGGGTGTGGGTAAAATCCGGATGTAATGAAAGCGGGGATGGACCGGGCTATGGTGAAAAATTTGAGGCCTCGTGGACTAATGACAATACCCGGATTAAAAGGTGGTTCGGTCTCGATCGATTGCCTTATCCATTTCCGGCGGGCAGTTGGGATGAGTACATCGATTATGTGAAGACCAGTAGTTTCATCCACGGGGCGAGATACCGGAAGAAATACGGCCTACTAACGTTGGTGAACTACTGGCTGGAGCAACGGCCCCAATCCAACGAAACCCCCGTGCTGTGGCAGACGAGTGCTCAGCCGGTGCACAGTCTGAAAGAAGCGGTTCATGAGTTCATTAACCACCTCAAGCGGGTTCGGGCAGACGATTGGTTAGGTCTTGCCATCTACAACTCTCCGGACGGTACGGCTTTGATAGAGCAGCGGCTAAGTCGGGATCTTGACATCGTTGGGACGATTACCGCCGCTCGCCAGGCCGGCCATTACGATCGGTATACCAATATCGGTGCGGGGCTCCAGAAAGGTTGGCAGGAACTGGATGCCCGGGGCCGACCGAATACCAAGAAGGTCATTGTGCTGATGACCGACGGATGGGCCAATCGGCCGACCGATAATCCTCGCGAATTTGCCTTGGAACAGGCCCGAATTGCCGCAAGTAAAGGATACCAAGTCCTCACCGTGAGTTTCGGTGTTGAGGCGGATACCCAGTTGATGGAAGAAATTGCTCAGATTACCGGCGGCCGGCATTTCCGAGTACCGGGAGGCACCTCGGTGGAGCAATATCGGCAAGAGCTGATTTCTGTATTCCGGCAGATCGCTGATGATCGGCCGCTTGTCCTCGTAAAGTAAGCGGACTACGGGATGGAGCCTGCCTTGCTGCTCAGCCAAGCCAAACGACCGTGGAAAAAGTAAGCCTGACCCAAGGCAGGGTTATTCGAAGCAGTTGGTGAGAAGGAGTCGGACGCCGCGGATGAGAAAGACGGCGGGAGTGGTCTGCGGTAAGTTCGATCGGTGAGCGACTTTGGGTTGGCCTCGTAATTGAAGGGGCAGGATTTTCAAAGGGCGATTCATTTAGCTGCCTTGGGGCCACCCTTCCTTCCCTGGGGTACGGCAGGAACTTTCTGCCGTGCCCTGTTTTTTTTGGACGAACCTATTGCTAGACCCACAACCACGGACCTGCCGAACCGGCCATTTGCACCTTAAACATCAAACGGGAAAGCAGGTACCCGTCAATCGGGCCGAACGTGTCCGCCCGGTAGATGGTTTTGGGAAATCGATGGCTGGAAGAGAGGGTTTTCGGTGTATAAGCTATTCTCGCGACTAACGAAATTCGCTTGGCTTGAGAATCGGTCGGAGACAATGCCGAAGGCCAACGCTTCAAAAGGAGGTCAAGCCTTGAGACGTCGTGCCAAACCTGCCAGCTATTTGCCATTGGAGTCCCGGGCGGTCGTCTTCCTTGTTGGGTTGGCAGTCTCTTTAGGAAGTTTTTGGCCGGGGAGCGGGGCTCGGCCGGTGGTTGCCGCAAAGGAGGTGGCCCCCGACGTGACCTCCGTTCCTCCCACCGCTGCCCGGTGGGAGCCAGTTATCGCCAAATTCGAAGCCCAGGAAAAGGTTGATCCCTCTCCGCCAGGAGGAATTGTGTTTTATGGTAGTTCCACGATCGTGCGGTGGGATCTGAAGAAGTACTTCCCCGACCTAGTGGCGATTAATCGTGGGTTTGGGGGCTCCCAGATGGCCGATGCCCGATACTTCGTGGGTCGGGTGGTAATTCCACTTCGGCCAAAGACGGTAGTGGTATACTCGGGTGACAATGACTTGGCCCGGGGCGACACGCCGGAGAAAATTGCCGCCGAATTTCGCGAGCTTTGCCGCTTGATTCACGCTCAGCTCCCGGAAACGCGAATCATCGTGCTGGGAGTCAAACCCAGCCTGGCTCGGGCCCATCTGCTGGAAAAGCAGCGGACGGTCAATCGGCTCCTGCAAAAGCTCTGTGAGAATGACCCGCGGCTTCGATTCGTCGATACGGAAAAGCTGATGCTCCGAGCGGACGGATCCATCCGCAAGGAACTTCTTGCCGCCGACGGCCTCCACCTAAGCGAAGAGGGATATCGCCTCTGGACCGAAACCCTGCGACCGTTATTAGCCGAAAAATAGGTGCATCCACAAAAAAGTGTACATTTGGAAACTTGTGGACAGTTAACCTCCTCTGAGATTCCCGCAAAAATCAACAGCGGCTGTCGGCCGGCAGGCTTTTCCTGAAACTGTACCGCCTGTGAATCCAGAAAATATCGAGGGTGTGTGCCCTCGTTTTTCTGGCGAGATTTCCTGCAAAAAGGTCTATTTTCCTATAACCGGCACAGCCGGATATTCTCTGCTCCCCTCGATCCCCGGGGTAGGATGGTCCGATAAAAGTTATCAGCCTAAGTTCGGTTTCCGCCGGAAAAGAGGATGCTATTCTTTCGAGCTTGTAAGGCTACGGATGGATCGGCAGATTTTGGCATTTGTGGTTTTTATCGTTTTGGCTGTGGTGGTCCCGGTGGCTCTTCTTTCCGGCCCGGATTGGTGGCATAAGCTTGTCAGTGTGATGGGTAGCTCTGAGGAGACTCCGGCGGAAGGTGGTGTGGGAACTTCCAAAGAGGCTCGCGGAGAGAGACCGAAGGAATCCGCTAGCGGAACCCTTGCCACTCCCGCAGAGCAGGTGGTCCCTACCGCGGTACCGTGGGAAGAGATTTTCCGATTCGACCTAACCCCCGAGGATCTGGCTCGACGTTTTCCGCGGATCTCCGTGGGGTTAGGGTCGCTCCAGTGGCAGGGGTATCGCGTTCCTGTGGTGACAGGGACTCGGCCGGACGACTTGGCCGGATCGCTTAGCTACTACTTTGATCCTCGCGGGCAGCTTGTGATGATCGAGTTTGTGGGAACCACCGGGGCAGTGGGACGGTTAGTCAATTTCTGCCGACAGCGATTTGGGCTGGCCCAACGGATTACGAATTCCCCGGCAATCTTCTACTACGAACGACCGCACCCCAAACTTCGGCGGACAAGCTATCTTGTGATTCGCCCTGCCCCCGTGCTGGAAGCCGCCGATCCGTACCAACGCTTCTCCATCGAACTCCGCCTGTACAAAGACCCAGATGAGGTGGAGACAGCCCTCCGCAGTTTGACTTCTCCCTACCTGGTGCACCTAGGCCCGTTTTCCGAGTAGCCCTTTCTGCGGTGACTTATTACCCAAACATCGAGGGAACCCTGAAAAACGCTGGGGGTAAGGGAATCGGCGTCCCTTGGGGCCTGGTGTTCAGTTCGGTGGGGAAAGTTAGATTGATGGGTACTACTTGCGGGGGGTGTACGAGGAGGATTTTGTGATCCTTCGTCCCAGATTCTGAGCGGTGCCGCAATATTTTCTTATTCAGCTGCAATTTTTTCTTCTCGATAACTCGAAGTGGCGTCAGTCTTGACGCCGTTTTCGTTTCTAGGCATACTTAAGCGGGGAACTGGTCCCCCAAAAGGGTGACCGCCACGGAAAGGCAGAGGATCCCTCTCCGGTGGTAAACCGGACGTTTGCGAGGTAGCTCCTCTTTAGCCGGAGTTGAAATGTCAGCTCATGCTCAGCGACTGACGCGGTTCCTATTTCCCCAACACATTTGTCGGGGTTAGGAGTTCTTCGGGCGTTGGTGACCAAGTTCGGAGGGGAGGGTTTTCCGATGATTCGGCCATTAAGCTGGGTTCAGGAACTCAGGTCT
>Ga0272449_1003049_pt1 | contig 14810 bp, 18 predicted proteins | sample YNPCB0241_FD_198679 | JGI IMG/M metagenome (GOLD analysis project Ga0272449, IMG submission 198679) | Hot spring sediment microbial communities from Yellowstone National Park, WY, United States - YNP-CB-024-1 | ecosystem: Environmental > Aquatic > Thermal springs > Hot (42-90C) > Sediment...
CTGTTTCCAAACATCACCTCAACCAAGGAAGAGCTGTTGATGTTAACCATTCTTGTTAAAGGTGTTGTATTTGTCCAACCAGCAGGTAAATTTTCTGTTACATAATATTGCCCATAAGGCAAGTTGCTCAAAATGTAATAACCATCGCTTCCGGTGACGACTGTCGCATTAACAGGACCTGTAACATTAAAGGTAAAGCCTGGCAAAGGTTGTTCGCCTGCCTCCCATATGCCATTGCCATTAGAGTCATAGAACTTGAATATCTTCAGGCTTCCCGTCTCTAGCTTACAGTCATAATCCAAAGAAAGCACAGCATATTCTCCTGTGTTGAAGACTTCCTGCCAGGAGGAGCCGTCGAAAGCATAGATTTTGCCTACAGGCCTCGCTGAGCCAGCATACAATTTACCTTTATAAGTTTTTAAAGCCGAAATCCATTCCTCAGGGCTATCAAAGGATAAAGACCAACTATTGCCATCGAAGGAATAGACTCTACCGTTAGGGTATGTGCCTATATACAATTTTCCATTATAAACTTCAGAAGAATAAATGTGTTGTTCTGTAGAATTGTAAACTAATTGCCATGTATTGCCGTCGAATGCATACACCTTTCCTGTTTTATTCGTCTCTGCTCCTGTGGTCGCATACAATTTTCCATTATAAACTGTTAAAGAGAAAACAGCCGCATCAGGGGTATCGTATGCCACTTGCCAAGAGGAGCCATCGTAAACATAAATTATTCCATTGTATTCTGTTCCCATGTACATTTTCCCGTTGTAAACAGCAAAGGACCTTATATAAGCTTCTGGACTCTCGTAATTCAAAGACCATACAGAGCCGTCATAGCTATAGACATTGCCAGTAGGGTCAGCGCCCACATAAAGCTTGTTATTGTATTCGCATAACGCTTCAACATATTTCTTCGGCGAATCGAACGAAATTGTCCAGCTACCATCTTTCTTCAAAACATATCCATTGTCTGATGTACCTGCGTACAATTGATTGTTATATTTTCCCAAAGCCCATATTCTTCTCTCTGTCGTATCTTGTGATAATTGCCACGAAGAGCCGTCAAAAACAAATATCTTCCCATCATTTCCGGTTCCTACATATAAGTTCGATTCTACATAGGGGGATGAACAAAAAGAACAGGTAGAATCAGCGTAAGCTAAACCTATGAAGATTAAGCAAAAAACAAATGCGGCAAGTATTTTTAGTCTCATAATTGTCTCTTCAAGAATTCCTGTTCCTGGATAACTTGTATAATACGTATTATTTGGCATATTAACCCTCTAATCCTTTTGTCGGTGTTGGTGTTGGTGTTGGTTGAGGAGTTGGGGTGGCTGTTGGTGGGATTGGAGTAGGTGTTGGTGTTGGTTGAGGAGTTGGGGTGGCTGTTGGTGGGATTGGAGTAGGTGTTGGTGTTGGTTGAGGAGTTGGGGTAAAGGTTGATGTGGGAGTTCTTGTAATTTGAGGAGTATAAGTTGATGTTGGGGTAAAGGTTGGTGGTGCTTGTCTATTACCAAATAAAAGCACTAAAGAATCAATAACTTCACCTTTATGCCCCTCTCTAGCTAATTGATTTGTAGGGTGCCAATATCTTTCAAAATCGCCTTCTCTTACTTCAGTTATTCTTACTTTACTATCACCATAGCCGCAAACCCAAAAAAATCCATAAGGATTAGTATGCACCCTTAAAGTCTCGCCTTCTCTAACCTCAAAAGGTTGACCACTATTTTCAGCTGCATTTACAATACTTATAGGGCCCTTATTTGCAGTAACATCAAAAGGATAATAAGGTAAAACAGGTTCCCCGGGTTTCCCGGGATCCCCGGGATCCCATTCTCCATTACCATTCCTGTCATTGAATTTTTTCACCTCCATGCACTTCATATTATTGAAATAAGGATATTGTGATAGTGAAGTTGGTGTTGCAGTAGGTGATGGTTTTGGAGTAAGTGTAAAAGTTGGCGTATAAGTAGGTGTTGATGTATGAGCAGATAGAAATACAGTGGCAGTTTGTGGAATTGCATATCCACTTGAAAGACTGGATCTATGTAACTCTACCACTCCTCCTACCGTCGCCATCAATAATACTGCTAATAATCCAATTGCTGTTGCATTACTTCTTACATATCCCCCGAAACTTTGAGTGTATCTTTGAATTCCTCCTCCAACCTGACTAAAAAATTGTCTATATCCTGCCAAAACTACCCCCTTTAACAAAAATTAAAACTGAAGCTATTTATAATTTTTTTAACCTAAAAAATGGAAAATTTTCTTCTTTCAAAGAAAAATTATTTTTTCTTCCTTTTCTTCTGTTTTTCTCCCTTCTCTCTCCTTCTTTTTCTGTATATCTTTATCATCAAAGCGATAAAGACGATTACTAGCAGGCTCAAAACAGTGCCGACAAAAAGGCTATAGTTACGCCATACTTCTTCCATCGATTTAACTACAGGTATCTCTACTATTTCTCCTGTGGTGTGAGCTCTAACTGTTCTAGCCAAAGTTAGCAATGCCACTATAGCTCTCTTCATTCAAGACACTTTAGATTGTCGGCAGGCTCGGCGGCCTTCTAAATATGCTCATTATTCTCTCGAAAAAGCTTGGAGTTGTTGTCTCTACTTCTCCTAGCAAGGCTCCTGCTATCCTGCTATACTCCTTTACTGTCCTAGAGTTGGGATTGTAGAATATTAAAGGCGCCTTTACTGTCAAGCTCCTCAATATATCATGGTCATAGTTTATGCTACCTAGGACTGGTATTTGTGTAAAGCTTTCAATCTCTTTAGCTGTCAACTCATAGAACGTGTTATGCTTCATGTTGACTATAATGCCTATTATCTCTTTCCCAAGCTCGTTAGCAACTTTTTTCGTTCTCAGTATGTCTGAGATTGCTATCGTGTATGGTGTCGTGACAAAAAGCAGCTCATCGCTTGCTTGCATGGCTGCTATAGCTTCTTTACCAAGGCCAGGAGCTGCATCGAGGAAGACTATATCAAAGCCCTCCATCGTCTTCTTTATCAAGCTTCCAAGCTTGTCTAAGTTTATCCCTTTCAAGTCTTCCAACGAAAGGGATGCTGGTATTATGTTTAGGCCTAGTGAATAGGGATGAATTACATCCATCAGATCTTTCTTGCCCCTTAAAACATCATTTAGTGTGCTGTAAGAGTCGTGCAAAATACCTAAAGATAAACCGAGATGAGGTGTTGTCACGTTGCAGTCGATTATAGCAACACTCTTAGAATACTTTTGAGCCAGGACAGAGCCTAGGTTTATTGCTGTTGTCGTCTTGCCAACCCCTCCCTTACCAGACATTATACCGATTATTCTCGCCATGATAAAACCTAATTAGTTTTTCTCTAATATAAATTTAATGTATAAGTGCGAGAAATAAATTTTTATAGGAAGCAGGGGTCGGATAGCCTGGTCAATTCCGCCAGCTTGAGGTGCTGGTCTCTTAGTGAGTTCGAGAGTTCAAATCTCTCCCCCTGCATCAACTTTCGCAATGATTGAGTTCAGTTTTTGGTAATGATGGTAAGACTTAAATAATAGAAAGTAAAACCATTAATCATGAAGAAAGTAAAAGTTTCTTTGAAAGGACAAATAGTAATCCCGAAAGCTGTTAGAGATGAAATGGGAATAAAAGAAGGTGATGAACTAATAGTAGAAAGTTCAGAAGAAGGTATAATCATAATGAAAAAACCCAAAGACCCAGTAAAGGAAATGCAAGGGTTATTTGAAGGAAAATTCAAAAAAACCTCAACAGAATTGGTTAAAGAGTTAAGAAAAGAGTGGGACAAGCACATCGGTAGGTAGAACATGAGAGTTTTAGTAGATACTGAAATTTTTATTAATGTCTTGAATAATGAACTTGGTGCTGAATTTTCGGAGAAATTTCTTCAAAAAATTCAAAACAAGGAAATAGATGGTTTAATCAGCACAATAACTGTAGCCGAAATCTTTTCGATTTATCATCGAATGGACGAAAAAGATACTATAAGAGCTAAAGTCTATGTAGAAAGTATAATAAAGAAAGATAAAATTATTCCTGTGTTTAAACCTATCGCTGAGTTGGGTGGAAAGATTAAATCCAAATATAGATTATCCCTTGGTGATGCCATCATAATTGCAACTGCGATGTTAACAAATTGCGAGTGTCTAGTTTCATTGGATAAAGAAATGAAAAAAGTAGATTTGATAGAAATTAAAGAGCCAAAAGATTTGCTCTAATCCAATTTTAGTATCACGTAAAGGTCTACATCAAACCTCATCTTCGCCTTTTTATGGAACTTGAAGGTATATGGCAGGAAGAATTTGAACTTGAAGATTTTTTCTATCTTGCATCCCAGGCTAGAGACAAAATTCTGTATAAAAGCCCTAGTCTCCTTTCTCCCATTTCTGTGTAAAGAGTAAATCTTTTTAGCCGATTCTGCGGCTTTTTCTAGAAAAATCTTATCGCTATATATACCTCTAATCCCAAAAGGAGGGTTTTGTAAGACCGTGTCAACTTTACCATGCCATTTTGCTATGTCAGAGCAAACGAAGTTTACTTTAAGCTTTCTGCCAGCGATATCTTCGGCGATCTTCAAATTTTCTTTCGCTGTATCTATAGCTCTTTCATCTATGTCAATCGCTATAACCTTTTTAGCACCGAGCAGAGCTGCTCCTATCGCAAGCTTGCCGCTGCCGCAACCGAAGTCGGCTATTGTTTTGCCTTTAATATCACCAGCGAGGTAAGCGAGGTTCAGGATTTCTGCTGCAAGGTAAGAAGGTAAAGTATACTGCTCTAAGCTGACTTTTGGTCTTTCCAAAGGCTTTAGTTTTTCTAGGATGAGCTCGATTTCTTTCTTCATTCTATATCTATAGTCGTTTTTTGTTTTTCACGATAAAATAGTATAATATTGCGCCAAAAATGTTAAGGAATATTAGCACTATAACCCACACTAATTTGTCCTCAAACCTTTTTTTACTTAAGCAGTCGACAAGCATCCACACCCAAAACACAACTCCAAATATAGCTAAAAAGATGAAGCTCAACATTAATAAGGGTATCATCCAAAACATAATAATTAAATTGTTTCTATTGCTTTTATAGGTTTAAGCTGAAAAATTAAAATTAATGAAAAAACATAATAAAGTCATGAAAAAGGCAAAGCTCGACAAGGCTAGCATTTTGAAATCGCTCGCTTATTTATTAATGGGATTTGGTCTTGGTTTGGCATCCTATCAATACCTGACTGATTGGATGCCTCTGGCTGCAGGTGTTACTGTCATAGTTGGCATTCTTTTGCTGGTAGCCTTTAAAAAATAATTTTAAAATTAAATCCTTTTTTTAATAATGGACAAGTGGCCCGGTTGGCGTAGCCTGGTAGCGTAGGAGCCTGTGGAGCTCTTGGGCGGAGTTCAAATCTCCGGCCGGGCCTAGAAGATTTTAAGGCTAGATTCCACATTACCACACCTTATGCAGATGTCAAAACGCCTGAGACCTTTAAAGAAAGAAAATACCTCGTAACCTTTGCATTCTTTGCACATACCCATCACCTCAATTTATTAAAGGGTTGAATTAGCTGATATGGCTTTGGGAAGAGTAAGGTTTGGATGAAAGGAGGAGAAAGGCCAAAAGAATGTCGATAATTTTTTTAATAAACAAAACCGAACAAAAATAGGGGTATTTTATTGTTTACTGCTGAGAGACCGTCTACAGCAATATAATCGGCTTTTTGGTGTGTTAGCTTGGATTCGCCACCTATCTCTATCGTAACATCTTTAAACCTAAAGTCTGGCATTTTTTCTCCCCTCTCTCCTTTTAAATAGCACACATCCCTTATGTGGTTAACAAAAAATTCCTCCCTTAAAGCTATTCTTTACCTATCCTTTTTATTTATTCAAACAAGTATCTTGTTTTTTTGAACTTGCTCGCCCATCTTATTTGTTTTTGGCTATTGAGCATCAGCTTATCTATTATCGCACCTTCCATAAACTAGAGTTGTGATTTTGAATTTATAAAAATGTTGACATTTTGTATTTTTGAGAAGATGAAATGCACGCATTTTGTCTTTTTGTAAAAACAAATTGTGCGCAAGCCTTTTTAAATAAAAAACAAAATATATCTTGTGGCCGATAGGAATTTCAACGTGCTTCAAAAGATGTATTATTCCATCTTCAAACCAATATTGTTTTTTAATGCAATAAAAGATGAAAATTTTTCTTCCACTTTTTTATATTTAATCTTTATCCAGTTTGTTGGCTCATTGATGTATGTTTATTTGCTATTAACAATTCTGCAGAGATATGTTGATAAAGGCATATATCTGTTGGGCGATGTTTTTGTGCTATTTATATCTTATGGTTTATTTGCATTATCCTTCCTGGCTATTAGTGGGTTCTATCATGTATATGTAAAATCGATTGGCGGTGTATCGAACTATAATGACACGTTTAAAGCCTTGGTTTACGGGTTTATGCCGACATTATTCGCTGGTAATACTATCTTTACTTATATGTTTTTTGCTGAAAGTCTTCCAGCAATTTTTGGAATAATTTTGTTTATATTTTTATTAATCTCCATGATTGGGTCATACTATGGGATTTATCTTGTGATTAAAGCAGTATCATTCTTTCACAAGATACCTGCAGTAAATTATCCTTTGTGGTTTATCACATTTTTAGCATGGTTTTTTGTAATAACATCGGTTTCGTTATTCTCGCTTTCATGGTTTTTGGGTTCTTCGATGTTTGCAGCTGCTGTTGTGGGAAATCCTGAAGTTATGATACGAATAACGGACTCGTTATTACATAACGCGACAAAAGTATAAACATAAATGAATGTTTAAATTCTGAATCATTCCAACAAAATTCCTAATAAAAATTTAGAGGATATACCGCTTACCTCGATGTACTACTTCAAAGATACCATTTCTCCACATTTAAACTACTTGCTTTATATTTTGACGCCTTTCTACTAGCCAGAGAAAGATAGAAATAGCTAGCAATGAAATGCCGAAGATGAATGCTAACAAATATTTCTTAAAGGCTATAGCAAGCAGGTTCTCTACTATCTTGTCGACAACTTCTGAGTATGAAATAAATCTCTGCTTTATCGGCTCTTTCAGGAAATTAATCGCTATCGCGGGTAAGCAAACCAAAAAAATTAGCACAGCAATAGCCCTAACCCTTTTGGATATTTTTCCTTCTTCTAGAGCGAAAGTTGCCAAACCGGATAAAGCTGAAGCAGTGATTAAAGGCAGAAAAGCTTGATTATAAAACTCATTACCTTTTCTGCTGACTAAAACATCGTACCTCTCTTCATTCAAGCATTCGATGACTTCACAGCTATAACTAGCTTCATAAAAAGATTCTGCTATCGATTCGGCAAAAAACTTTTTTAAATCGTTTGCGACGAAGAAATCCTTGCAAGAAAATTTCAAATCTATACCGCTTATAGTCGTCTCCACGTTTTCTTTGTTTGCACAAAGGGTTGAAATGTATCTTTTTAACTGCTCTTCTGAGTATGCATCAATTTGTCGATTCAACTCTTGGTAAATTACCTCAGTCATCAAAGGCTTTATGTTGCTTTTTTGGCTAAAGTCGGCTAGAGTCCAGACGATAATAAAGGAGGAAAGTGATAGCACGAAAAGGAAGCTTAAAAAGAACCTCAAGAGGTTGAGAAAAAACCTTGCTATTATGTTCATCGAAAGAGTTATTTGGTTTTTAAATTAATTAATTCATCTCACGAGAAACCTTTTCTTGTTTTCTTTGGTATCTAAATTAAAGACAAACTAATTGATATGGCTCGAGAAAAAGAATGGTTTAAATGAATATGACCGAAAAACTTAAAAATGTTAATATTAATAGGTAAGACATGAGAAAACTGACAAGAATATTTTCAATTCTTGCTCTTTGTGCTTCGCTTATAGCTTGCTCAGCGAAACAGACACCTACACCAAAACTAGAAATCATTCAACCATCCACTACAGCTGGTGTAGTGTCAACACCCGCATCCACAACACCACCGTCATCAATTTATGGTCATTGGGATAGAAAAACGATGGAAAGTTGCGTAAACACAGGCGGTGTTTATCAAAAATATCATGGAATTCAGCCTAATGGAAGGTTTGGCCTGATAGGTCCTATATGTTCTTACGGTTCAATGTTTATGCCATATCGAATACAACCAGGAGATACTCTTTATGAAATAGGCAGAAAAATGGGAGTACCAGAAAAATATCTTCCAACTTTTACTGAAATGGTATTAAGGGCAAATAAGGGATTGGATCCAAAAAGAATGATACCAGGAGATTACATAGCAGTGCCTACCCCGGATGTTGTCGATGCCTATATAAAAGGAATTTCACCTTGAGCTCTTTCTATAAGCAACTATAGATATTACCAGGAATGAAGCTCGATAATTAGGATTAACAAATATTTCTTAAATGCTATTCAAGCAAGTTTTTTACTATCTCACGAGGAACATCTTGAAACCTTTTGGCTCTAACTGCATTCTAATTGCTTCCTCTACCTTTTTATCCTCGAACAAGTCGACAAGGTATCTGGCATTTATCTGCTTTAAATCGAGGTTAAAAGTGATGTTAGCATTATCAGGGTTGACTATCACTAGCAGTCTATCCTCGCCTTCTTTAGTAAACGCCAAAAGCCTCGTGTCATCGGCATAAAATAGCTTCGCCTCTCCCTCCCTCATCGCCTTTATCTTCTTCCTCAGCAAGCATAGCCTTTTGTAATGCTCAAGCATTTCTTCATCCTGCTCCTCCCATTCCATCCTTCTCCTTGCCTGCACATCTCCGTGACTCGGCAGCTCCTCTATCCTCATCGCTTGGCTTAGGCCTATTTCATTGCCGTAATAGATTATAGGCGGTTGGCTCATGCTGAATTGCAGGACGCTGGCAATCTTGTAAAGCTTTTTGTCATTGCCAACCTCAAAAATTAAGCGATTCATGTCATGGTTGTCGAGAAAGCTTGGCAGGATGAAATCAAGGCTTTTGTAATGTTGCTGAAGTTTAGAAAAGAATTCTTTCCCGGACAAATTTCCTTTCAAGTAGTCTTTTATCAAGGAGTTGAAAGTAAAGTCTAAAAAGCTGTTTATAGCATCTAGCTCTTTGATTGCCTCGTCTTCAAGGCTTAAACCGCTTTTTTTGCTATTTTCAAATACTTTAAGCAAGTTAATGCCTTTTATCGTCTCAGCATGTATTGGCTTGACGCCGAAGAGCCAGACTTCGCCTATTAGAAACTTATCCTTAGCAAGCTTGGCAAGCTCTTTTAGGAATTCTTTTGGCAGACCTATAGCATGGTCTATCCTAAAGCCGTCCAAGCCTTTTTCAAGCCAGAAAGAAGCTGCTTCGAGTATATACTTTCTTGCTTCCTTGTTTTCCAGGTTTATCTTTGGCAAGTGCTTCCAGTCTAGGAAGCAAAGGTAATCATCCGGCCAGCTCTTGAAGTAAAACCAGCTTCTGTATTTGCTGTCTTTGTTGCTTTTAGCATCGACAAAAAAAGGATGATGCTCTGAGCAATGGTTTGGGACGAAGTCTGCTATGACTTTGACGTCCATCTTATGTGCCTTTGCTATCAGCTCTTCTAAATCCTTTTCCGTGCCTACTGCTTCGTCTACTTTAAAAAAGTCCAAGATGTCGTAGCCGTGATAGCTTTCTGCTTTGTAAAAGGGTGAAAGCCAGATACAGCTGACGCCAAGCTTTTTCAAGTAAGGAAGCTTCTTGACTATAGCCTTTAAGTTGCCTCCTATCCTTTGAGGCTGGGAGTCGTCTTTGTTTATGTCAAACCCAGCGAACCTGTCGATGAAGATGTGGTAGATGATTTCATCGGAAAGGCTCATAATTCATTTTTAGTGTTTTTGGATTTTTTAAATTAGGCCAAAACGGCGAAATATTTGAATAGTTTTTATTTTTTCATCAACCAATTAATTTATTATGCCGGAGTTTATCGTCACACCTTGGGAGGTAAAGGGAAAAATAGATTATGACAAGCTCATAAAGCAGTTCGGCGTCAAGCCTTTGGACGATGCCTTGCTAAAAAGGCTAAAGAAGCTTACAGGGGAGTTACATTACTTCTTAAGGAGAAGGATATTCTTCGCTCACGTATACTTTGATAAAATCCTAGATGCTGCTGAGAGAAAAGAAAAATTCTACCTATACACAGGCCGTGCACCTTCTGGTCCTGTGCATCTAGGGCATATAATACCTTGGATCTTTACCAAATGGCTTCAGGATAAGTTTAATGCTCCTCTGCTTTTTCAAATACCTGATGAAGAAAAGTTTTTGTTCAAGGATAGCTTGACACTGGAAGAGACGAGAAAGTGGGCTTACGAGAATATACTCGATATCATCGCTTTAGGCTTTGATAGCAAGAAGACAAAAATATTCTTGAACACGGATTATGCTAACACCCTTTATAGGCATGCATGTGCTGTGGCTAAAAGAATAACCGTCTCTACTGCTAAAGCAACCTTCGGCTTTACAGATTCGAACAACATAGGAGAATTCTTTTACACATCCATGCAATCAGTGCCAGCTTTCTTGCCGACGATATTCGAAGGGAAGCCTACTCTTTGCCTGATACCATGCGCAATAGACCAAGACGTGCACTTTAGGCTGACGAGGGATGTGGCTGATAAACTAGGTTATCCCAAGCCTGCTACAATCCTCTGCCGCTTCTTACCAGGCTTACAAGGCATGCAGGAAGAAGGTAAGATGTCTTCTTCCGTTCAGCATACAGCTATATTCACTACCGATAGCCAAAAGCAGGTAAAGGAGAAGATAATGAAATACGCCTTTTCAGGCGGACAGCCGACGATAGAGGAGCACAGGAGGAAAGGAGGAAACCCTGATATAGATGTATCCTATCAATGGTTGACGTTCTTCGAAGAAGATGATAACAAGCTGAAAAGGATTTATGATGATTACAAGTCGGGTAAGATGCTGACAGGGGAGCTGAAGCAGATATTGATAGAGAAATTGTGCAAATTCTTGGAAGAGCATCAGAAGAGGAGGGAAAAGGCAAGAGATGAAGTAGAGAAGTTCTTGGTAAAAGATAACTAGTTAATCGTGTGAAGAGCTGACGAACAAGTTTTACTTGTTATTACTTGTATATGGTGAAAATAGAAAAGTTTATAAAAGAGTGAATATAAAAATAAATTATGAATAGATTAAGAAGGTTTTTAGAGAATCATGACTTGTCAAAAGTGGACATATTATTTATAGGTGAAGACCATTGTGACCCTACTATAAGATATGAATTATGTTGTTTAGCAACATATTTAGCCGATAATGGATTTGAATTTTATGGTGCTGAAGCACCTTTATCCAGCAGTCTTCTTTTGAAGCATTATCCGAGCATAGACATAGGGATATAAATTATAATGTAAGATGGGGACCTATACTTATTGAATCTAGAAGAACCTCTCTATCAGCAACATATTTAGATGTAGCACTATATATGGCTAGTGCAGGTTTAAAAGTGTTTCCATTTGATGTTAGAGAAGAACAAGAATATGAAGGATTACCAGTAGAAGCTCAAGAAGAGTGTATGGCCAATATCATTCAAAAGACGATTGGAAGAAAAAAAGCTGTAATATTAGTAGGGGCAATGCATGCATCAAGAGAAGGTTATACTATTAGATCTATACTAGAGAGTAGAGGTTATAGGACCTTATCTAATATAGATGATGTTTTTCCATTTTTCCGAAAGACCAACACAACACATAAATTAATTTTTTAAATCTAGCCTCCAATTTTATTTCTGATGATGCCAAACCAATTTACTTGCTAATTCTCAAACTTTTATTATTCATAACTCTAAAAATTAAGAGAGGATAGTCTATGGAGGATAAGATAGCGCAGCTACATGAATATGAAAAGAAGATTATAAAATTCCTGGAGAAAGCCAAGATAAGCTCTGTCGAAAATATCGCAAAGCAGCTAAAGCTGAACAAGGATGCCGTCGAAAAAGCTGTTTTGTGGGCAAAAGTCAAAGGTTTTGTCGAAACAAAAGACAAAACAACAGAGTACTTGGAGCTTACGCTAGAGGGTGAAGAATATAGCAAAGTCGGCTTACCAGAGAAGAGGCTGCTTCAAGCTATAGAAAAGGGTGTGAATTCTATCGCTGAGCTAAAAGCCAAAGTCAGCTTCTTCTCCATCGGCATCGTCTGGGCAAAGAAGAATGGATGGATAGAGATAAAAGAAGGCAAGCTTTCGATAACACCGAAAGGCAAAGAGGCCTTGTTTAGGAAAACTAAGGAAGAGATGATGCTTGCTAACATCTCTAAAGGAAAGACAAGGGCTGAAGAGTATGATAAAGAATTGCTCGACACGCTGGTAAAAAGGGGTTTGGTGAAGATAAAGGCTGAGGTTAAAAGGGATGTTTTCCTCACCCAAGCTGGCAAAGAAATAGCTGGAAAGATAAAGCTGACGAAGGAGATAACGCAGCTTACTCCCCAAATTCTCAAGAAAGGTGAATGGAGGAATGCTTTACTAAGGTCTTATGACGTCAAGCTGCCGACGCCAAAGGTTTATCCTGCCAAGAGGCATTACATGATGCAGATAATCGATTACATAAGGAGAATCTGGATAGAATTAGGCTTTAAAGAAATGACAGGACCTCTCCTGGATATATCTTTCTGGAATTTCGACGCCTTATTCCAGCCACAAGACCATCCTGCCAGGGATTTGGCAGATACATTTTATATGACCAAGCCAGAGAAAGGCAAGCTTCCAAGAGATGACATAGTCCAGGCTGTTAAGGCAACGCATGAAAACGGCTGGACGTGTAACTCAACAGGATGGCAATACAAGTGGGATGAAGAGATGGCAAAAAAATGCATACTAAGAACTCATACCACTATCCTCTCGGCGAGGACCTTGGCAAAGCTTAGAGATGATATAGATAATGGCGCTTTACCGGCAAAATACTTCTCAGTCGGCCGAGTCTTTAGGAATGAGACGCCTGACTGGAAGCATCTTGCAGAATTCTACCAGACTGATGGGATAGTAGTAGATGAGAACGCAAACTTCAAGCATTTGTTGTTCTACTTGAAGAGGTTCTTCTCTAAGCTCGGTTTTCCCAAAGCAAGATTTAGGCCTGCTTACTTCCCTTACACAGAGCTATCAACAGAAATAGAAGTTTGGCATCCTGAGCATCACACTTGGCTTGAGCTAGGAGGAGCAGGCATCTTTAGGCCTGAAGTCGTAAAGCCTTTGTTAGGCAAAGACGTCCCAGTCCTAGCATGGGGTCCTGGGTTCGATAGGATAGTGATGATGAACTACAATGTAAAGGATATAAGGGAACTCTATTGGAATGATTTAAAGCAGTTGAGAGAGGCAAAGGTCTGGTTAAAATGAGGGTAAAGGCAATCTTATTCGACTTGGACGGTGTCATCATAGATAGTCCTCATGCTATCTGGAAATCTCATAATATAGCCGCCAAGAGGCTTGGCTATCCTCCATGCAAGAAAGAAGATATTTACAGGCTTATAGGCATGAGATGGGATGATGTGATAGCCGTCTTATGGCCTGAAGCTGATGTAGAGCTTTTCAAGAAGACTGTTAATGAAGTGTATGAAGATGTCTACAAGAATGTAAAGCTTATAGGCAATGTTAATAAAGTGTTAAAAGAGTTGAAGAAAAGAGGCTTCAAGCTTGCTCTAGTCTCTGGCAGTAACAGGGGTTATGCTGATAAAGTTTTGAGAAAGCTAAACTTTGATTCAAGCCTATTAGATGTGAGGGTTCATTCTGAAGATACTGAAAGACACAAGCCTGATCCTGATCCTATATTACTTGCGCTGAAAAAGCTTGGTGTTAAGCCAAAAGAGGCAATTTATGTAGGAGACAGTCTCTTAGACTATAGAGCGGCTAAAGCTGCTGGAGTTAACTTCATCGGAACATTATCTGGCGTCGCAACCATAGAAGAATTCTTGGAAAACAACGTGATTTACATAATAAAAGACATAGGCGAATTGCCGAAGCATCTTGACAATAAAGAGTTGAAGTTTGTAAGAAGAACTGTAGCTGCTTTCGTCATGTATGATGGCAGGGTATTGCTTCTCAAAAGGTCTGATAAGGTGGCAACATACCCAAACCAATGGGCTGTAGTGCATGGAAGGATAGAGGATGGTGAATCAGCTGAGAAAAGGGCCGAAATAGAGGTGAAGGAGGAGACTGGACTTGACGTGAATCTCATAAAAAAAGGTAGAGAAGTTGTCTATGAGGATAAAGCTCTTGGCATTTCTTGGCATATAATTCCAGTTTTATTCGAGGCTAAAGATTATAGAGTAAAGCTCAATTGGGAGAATACAGACTACTTGTGGGTTAAGGTTGAGGAGATGGAAAAATACAACAAGTATTTGAGGCTATTCAAGGATTTTTTGAAGGTGGGTTGAATGCCGACGATAAAGGTTGATAGAAGAGACTTTTGCTCTTTGTTAGGCAAGAACATAAGCATGGAAGAGCTTGCTGAGAGGCTGCCTATGCTCGGCGTTGCTTGGGAGGGAAGCGAAGGGGATGAATTCGAGGTAGAAGTCTTTCCTAACAGGCCTGACATGCTATCAGTCGAAGGTTTGGCAAGGGCCTTTTCTTCTTTCTTAAGCATTAGTGTAGGTTTAAAAAAATATCATGCCGAGCAGTCTGAATACATGGCTGTGGTGGATGAAAGCGTTCTAGCCATTAGGCCTGTGTTCGTTGCTTGCGTCATAAAAGATGTAGAGTTTTCTGACGAATTCATTAAATCCATTATCCAGATGCAAGAAAAGCTCATGGTCACGCATGGGAGGAAAAGGAAGAAAGTTGCCATAG
>Ga0272449_1003051_pt1 | contig 14804 bp, 13 predicted proteins | sample YNPCB0241_FD_198679 | JGI IMG/M metagenome (GOLD analysis project Ga0272449, IMG submission 198679) | Hot spring sediment microbial communities from Yellowstone National Park, WY, United States - YNP-CB-024-1 | ecosystem: Environmental > Aquatic > Thermal springs > Hot (42-90C) > Sediment...
CGAGCGATTCGAATCCAGGTCGCTCCATCTATCTGGGCAGCCTCTTCAATAGCATACGGGATCTCCTCAATGAAACCTTTCATAATCCAAACTACAAAAGGTATGCTGGCCATGGAATTCACCAAAATCAGCATAAAATGTGTGTCAAATAGATCCAACCGCCTCGCAAAGAACCAAAATCCTACCGCCGGCGCAATTGGGGGCATGAATCGAAATGAGAGGATAATGAAAGATAGGTTATCGCCCCCAGTACGAAATCTTGCTATACTATAGGCAGCCGGTACTCCTAACACTAAAGAGATTATTAATGTACCCAACGCTACAATTGCACTATCTCGAATTCCCTGGGCTCCTCCATGCGTCCAGGCCTCAATTACTCCTTCAAGAGAGAAGCTCTTTGGAAACAGGGTGGGCGGATAGGTCCACATTATTTCCGGATGAGGTTTGAAAGCAGTAATAAACATCCAATACAGTGGAAGAATAGTCCATAAAGCCCCAAGAATTATAATTAACACCGCTCCGATGCGAGTCCATAGACTTCGTTCCATTTTTGACCCTCCTGAATCTTGTCATTACGCAAGTGCTGCCTCTTGAACTCTCGAAAGCTGTCGAAGTAGCATCTTTCCTGCAATAATGATAATTACCAACTGGAGAACGCTCAACGCACCAGCCAGCCCAAGGTCAAAGTACTTGAAGCCAATGACATATGTATAGTAGGCGATGCTCTCTGTAAGGTCGCCGGGACCGCCGCGGGTGACAATAAACACCAAGTCAAACAGCTTGAATGCATCGATAAAGCGTAAGAAGACAGCCAAGAAAATATATGGCTTCATCATAGGCAAGGTGTGGTCCCTAAAAACTTGCCAGGCTGTTGCACCGTCAACATAAGCAGCTTCATAAACCTCCTGTGGCAGGCTCTGCAACCCGGCCAACAATAAAATTGTCATGAAGGGAGTCCATTGCCAGATATCCGCCACCACTAAGGCGGGTAAAGCCCATTGGGAGCTTGCCCACTGTGGGCCTTGAATCCCAAACCAGGACAATGTGTAATTCAATGGACCAAAGGTGGGATGATAGATCAGTTTCCATAACGTGGCAACCACCGCTGGTGTAATCATGAAAGGGATCAGGAAGAGGGTTGTCATGAGTTTGCGGACCGTACTCCCAATACGTTGTAATGCCAGGGCCATAACAAACCCAAATACCAGTTGGATGGTGATTCCAAGGACTGCAAACCATGCTGTCACGTACAACCCGTGCCAAAAGCGGGGAGAAGTAAAGGCTCGGATATAGTTCTCCAATCCCACAAAGATCATCCCAGCCCCGGGCTCATAGCGGCTGAAAGAGAGCGCAAACACAAAAATCGTCGGATAGAGACCAACGAGAAGCAAAAATAACAGACAGGGTAACGTTAATCCCCATGAGAAAGTCTTGGTCTTTTTCCACCATGGTTGAGAAGTGACAGAATACGTCAACGCGCGTTGTTCACTAACCATGTTGTCCTCCTTCAGACCATGCTTTCAGAACAAGTACAGAGACTCCTAGTTCATAACCTGACCCGAGCCGAAAGGGAAATTTGCAGTCAGATCAACAAATACGGAGTTTCCAACACCTCTTTCAGTTCTGTTAAGAAACGCCCAGCTGCTACTCCATCAACCACTCGATGATCAGCGGACAATGTTAGGCGTATCATTGGGCACAGTTCTATCCTGCCTTCGATACCAACTGGCGCTTCGGTAATTTTCCCAACTGCAAGGATTGCTGTTTCGGGTGGATTGATGATCGCTTGAAACTCTTCAATCCCAAACATCCCTAAATTCGAGATTGTGAAGGTACTCCCACTCATCTCTGAAGGAGTCAACCGTTTCCCGCGAGCACGTTCCACCAGATCGTTCAACTCGATAACGATTTGTTCAAGATTCTTATTTTGTGCTTGACGAATCACGGGGACTACCAGATAGTCCTCAACTGCCGTAGCGATACCCAGGTCAACATCTTCCCAAAGGATAATCTCGTCATTGGTCAAGGAGGCATTAAGCAGTGGATGGTGGGGAAGAACCGCAGCTACTGCACGAGCAAAAATCGCGGTATAGGACAATCGTAATCCTGTCCGCAAGCGAATTGGTTCCGATAGTCTTTCATACAATCTCGCTGACTCGCGCATGTTCACCGAGAGGGTCAGTACAATATGGGGTGCAGTAAATGCACTGTAACTCATCCGTTCAGCTATAATCTTCCGGGGGCCAGTCAGTGGAACGACCCCTTTTCGACGGGCAGTAGGGAACACAATTCGGGGTTTGGGTCTTTCCTGCAGAGTTACACCCGTGACCCGCTCCTCTTGCACAGCTTGCTGCCGCTCTTGGTACGTCAGTACATCCTCTTTTTGAATCCGACCATCTGGGCCTGTCCCTTGCACTAGATGCAGGTCAATGCCTAGTTCAGCCGCCAGACGGCGGGCAGCCGGAGTTGCACGCACCTTTTCCCCGCCTGCCGTGTCAGATCGTTCCGTCGGTATCGAAGTCGCCTCTGCTTGAATAGCACTGACTCCCTCCTCCAAGGGACTGGGGAGTGTCTCTCCAGGTTCCACGAGATAAGCAATCACTTCTGTTACAGGAACCACTTGATTCGGCTTTGCGCGGATTCCTGTCAGGATCCCACTTGCCGGCGCTTGAATTTCCATATTTGCCTTATCCGTCATAATGATGAAGAGCGGCTCCCCTTTCTTCACATATTCCCCTTCTTTCTTGAGCCACTCTACTAGTGTCCCCGTTTCCATAACCATATCCACTTTAGGCATGATTACTGGTATAGCCATTTTATTTCCCTTCCCTCACCAGTCTTCTTGCAGCAACAACAATATCTTCCACTTGGGGCACAGCCGCCCGTTCCAATGTGCGGTTGTAAGGGATGGGGACGTCTCGCCCGCAAACCCGTCGAATCGGGGCTTCGAGATAGTCAAAAGCTTCACTTTCAGCAATTACAGCGGCCAATTCACCTCCAAAGCCCCCGGTCACCGGTGCCTCATGTACTATGAGCACTCGCCCTGTCTTACAAACCGAGCGAATGATCGTTTGCTTGTCAAGCGGCTTCAACGTACGTGGATCGACTACTTCAGCCTCTATCCCTTCACTGGCCAACTGTTGAGCAGCTTCGAGAGCCCGAGGAACCATTACAGAGTATGCAACAATTGTCAGGTGTTTTCCTTCCCTCTTTACATCGGCGGTACCCAGTGGAATCGTATAGAGCTCCTCAGGAACTGGTCCCTTAGTACGATACAGGAGTTTGTGTTCCACGAACATCACGGGGTTATTATCCCTGATAGAGGCAACCAACAGGCCTTTTGCATCAGCCGGCGTAGAGGGCGCCACAACTTTAATGCCCGGGACATGGACAAACCACTGTTCCAAACATTGGGAGTGTTGTGCGGCCGCACCCGTTCCTGAGCCCGCCGGTGTTCGGCATACCAGGGGAATACTGGCTTTTCCTCCAAACATGAAACGAATTTTTGCGGCTTGATTAACCAACTGGTTCATGGCAATAGTAACAAAGTCCATGAACATAATCTCCATGATAGGGCGCATGCCCATTAACGCAGCCCCTGTAGCCGCACCAGCAATGGCGGCCTCAGAAATGGGGGTTTCGCGAATACGTTCAGGTCCGAACTCCTCTAACATACCCCATGTCACTCCAAACGCTCCTCCATACACACCAATGTCCTCGCCAATGAGGAAGACGTTGGGATCGCGCCTCATTTCTTGTGTCAGAGCTTCTCGGATTGCCTCGAGATAGGTAATTTCACGATTCACACCCCCATTCATGGCGCGTATACCTCATCTTCAAGATGTTCGGGAGATGGTTCAGGCATTTTAAGCGCATCCTCAGTAGCGCGATCAATAGTGACTTTCGCTGCTTTATCAATTGCATCCACTTGTTCTTCACTCATAATCCCTGTTTCAATGAGTAATCTCTTAAAGCGCATTATTGGACAACGTTTCTTCCACTGTTCGATTTCTTCTTGCGTTCGATACAGATTCCGATCGCTTTTGGAGTGTCCCCTCCATCGATAGGTGAGATTCTCGACAATAGAAGGCCCCAAGCCGCCGCGAGCTCTGTCTACTGCTTTTTTCACCGCATGATAGACTGCGATGACATCATTTCCATCAACTGTCTCTCCAGAAATCCCATATGCCGTTGCTCGGATCGCGACACGTTCGATATTCATCGCTCTGCGAAAATGCATAGACATCCCATATTGGTTATTGTCACAGACGAATACTACGGGCAATTTCCAAATTGATGCCATATTGATCGATTCATGGAACTCGCCAGTGTTAGCAGCTCCATCCCCAAAAAAGCATAGTAGAACCTGGTTTGATTTGAGCATTTGAAGTGCTAATGCCACCCCTACAGCCGTTGGCATCCCGCTTCCCACCACCCCTGTCGCCCCCAAATTGCCACCTGGGATGTCTGCAATATGCATAGATCCGCCTCGTCCTCGACAATAACCTGGTTCTTTCCCAAGGAATTCAGCCATAATCAAGGTGATGTCCGCTCCCTTCGCGATGGTGTGTCCATGACCCCGATGGTGATGGATGATCAGGTCATTGGGTTCCAGTGCTGCTATGCTTCCTACTGGGGAGGCTTCCATACCAATTGACAAATGCATGGTTCCATGAACTAACCCTAAGGTGTATAATTCCTCTGCCTTTTCCTCAAAGTAACGCGTCTCACACATTTTCTGGAGCATCCAGGTGAGCTTTTCCACTGGAAGCTCACGAACCAGCCGGCGGCTTTCTTCTGATATTTCAGCCTCGTAAGTTTTCGCTTCCAATGTCATTCTTTCCCCCTATCCTCATTTCTGAGCTGTTATAAGTTTGCACGTTGCCCATAACGATGTTCATAGAGTTCCTTAGTTTGCGCAAGTTGCTCTGGAGTCAGCACGATCGGCTTTCCCCGTAGCATTGCAAGGTAGGTAATTTTGGCCACTTCTTCGACCACAACAGCCATTTTCGTGGCCTCAGAAGCGGAACTCCCTATCGCAAATACCCCATGATTCTGCATAATGATCGCACGCGCGTTTCCTATTTTAGCTACGATTTCACGACCGATCTCTTCCCCACCGATGGGAACAAACCCCCCAATGGGTATTTCTCCTCCCAGCATTGCACAGGTAGTCAAGCATGGGGGAATTGATTCTCCTAAAACAGCAAAGACACTTGCATAGGTGGAATGAGTGTGTGCCACGCCAAAGACATCAGAACGATGCTTGTAAAGATATAAATGAGTAGCCGTATCCACAGATGGTTTCAAATGTCCTTCGATGATATTCCCTTCCAAGTCCACCACGACCAGGTCGGCGGGGGCCAGTTGCTCATACTTGTATCCACTGGGTTTGATCACAACGAGATTAGTCTCTGGATCACGCCCACTTACATTACCGCTCGTCATAGTAACCAGGCGATTTTTCGGAAGTTCCAGGTTGCACTCCCACACTTCCTGCCGAAGCGCTTCTAATAACATGATCAATACCTCCTCTCAAGGGGATGTATGTATTTTTGCTACCAACACGTTTTCCACAAGCTTTCCTACAAACTGGCGCGCATGAATAATGGCTTGGAATGCATCTCTATGGGGCTCCATATGGCTCCACATTTCAATTGTTAACGGTCCCCAAAACTGTATCTGAGCCAAAGCTTCAAATACGGAAGAAAATCGAACGATGCCCGACCCGAGCGGTACTCCCCTAACCACGCCTGGCAAAGCATCTTTCACATGAATTGCCAAGATATGGCCGGCGCCTTTACGTAATTCATCAGCAGGATCATATCCCGCCGCAGCGAGGTTCCCCATGTCTGGATAAAGCTGAAGCCATGGCGAGTTCAACTGGGATATATACCATAAGGCTTTCTCTACAGAGTCTACAGTCTCATGATCCACATTTTCTAAACCGAGGATTACCCCTGCCTCACTGGCCCATTTACAACCATACGCCAGGCCCTCCAAAAAACTTGCCCTAGTCTCCTCCGAAGAAGATTCATAAAACACATCATACCCCATTACCTGTACAATCCTTATCCCGATATCGGCTGCAAAACATATTGCTTTATAGAGAATCTCCAACGCACGCGTTCTAAGCTCCGGCGAGCTACTTCCCAATGGATATTTCCGGTGTCCACTTAGACACAGGGTCTTGATGGGAATACCGGTATTTTCGATCGCACGGCGAAGATCTCGTTTTGCCGAGGCGGGCCAATCAAGTCGAGCCAATCGTTCCTCACTTTCATCTATCGAGATTTCAACATAGTCATATCCAGCTTGCGCCCCTAACATCAGACGCTCATGCCAGTCGCTTGCTTGGGGTAGAGCTTTTTCATAAATTCCTATAGGGAGGGAGAATTTGGGAACCATGGTCACCTCATAATCATGCCAATTTCAACGACGACGAAAATCTTTCTCGAATAGCTCAATGATTCCACGCGCTGCTACTGCATCAGTGATCAACGCGTCAAGATAGCCTCCCCTCAATGCCCCATAAAGAGGCAAAGACTTCGCGGCCGTAGCCGCCACACCAATGACGAAGGGTATCTGCTTCAATTCAACTAGATTTAACCCAACAACACGTGCGGCATATTCGTGAGCACAAGGCTGACCCTCGATATCATACACATATGCGATAATTTCCCCCACGCCTTTGCACTCCTCTGCAATATGCCTCATATCCTTCTCGGATAATGCAGTAAACTCCACAAACCGAGAACGTTCATGGTCGACTGTTCCTACCCCAAGCAATGCGATGTTAGCTTTTCGAGCTATGTCAAGGATTTCCTTGATTGGGCCCATCTGTAATAGCATATCTCGATGCTCCGAAGTATCCACAAAGGCGGGGGCATGGAGTTGGAAAGCCCTTCCACCAAGTTTTTCTGCCATCAAGGCTGCTAAGTAGTTCACATCTGTGGTTACTTTGCCTTGGACTGCCCCTAGCAAGGGCACAACCTTCACATCATACTTGTGTGGAGGATCCAGGGCTTGTACTACAGAATAGACTCCTGTGCCTCCTCCAATTCCAATAGTATCCCCGTCTTGGAGATGTTCGAGGAGGCACTTTGCTCCAGCCCGACCCAGGGTATATGCAAACGTATTCGGGTCATCAGCTACAGGCGGGATCACCACAGCCTCCGCCAGGCCAAAGATTGTCTTCAGCTTAGCTTCCATGTCAAACAGATGCTGAAATGGTGCATGAATCGATATTTCGACCATTCCATCCTGACGAGCTTGTTGAAGAAGTCGGTTGACTTTAGCTGTTGAAAGGCCTAGCCGCCGAGCTATTGCAGCCTGGGTGAGATCCTCAAAATAGTACATGTTCAAAATCTGAGTAATCAGACGTGCCTGATCGTAGTCAGAGGTTTTCATCGTTCTCAAGCCCATGAACCCTTGTAGGTCTCATTCGTTCAATCGCAACAAGAATAGAGTCCCTTTATACTCGGCAGGCAATTTTTAATCAGTCCTAGGAAGCCCTCGGACACACTCGATATTTCGTAATCCCAGAAGGAGGTCGGTCCTCTTGTCATTCAAGTGAGAAAGCTCCGCCCTCCTTCCATCTCGTCATAGGTAAAGATGATTAGCCAATGCGCTTCTCGGTTTTTGCATCAAACAGAAACATTCGCTCTGCCGGCACCTCCAGGTAAACCCTCTCATCCAATTCAAAGCTGTGAGCTTCGCGGCTGAGAATGTGCACCAGTTCCTGGCCAACCCGCACTCTTACCAGCCATTCTGTGCCGAGCGGTTCTGTAATGTAAACAACCCCTGGGAGAATGTTCCGGCTGCCATTTAACTGGACTTCCCCTTCACGGTGAATCAACATATGCTGAGGCCTTGCACCCAGCAACAATTGATTGGACGTTGCCTGCAGAATCACTTTCTGGCGCCATGCATCGGAAAGTATCACATCCATCCCCTCGCGAACCAAGTGCATTGTTCCGTCTATTTCCTGGGCTTCGCAAGGGATCAGATTCATCGGTGGTTCCCCGATGAATTTAGCTACGAAAACGTTTGCCGGCTGTCCATATAACTCGAGAGGGGTTCCATATTGTTGCAACACACCAAGGTTCATGACGGCCACCCGATCTGCCATAGTCATTGCCTCAAGCTGATCATGGGTGACAAACACTGTGGTAATTCCTAGGTCCTTTTGAAGCCTTTTTAACTCAGCCCGCATATAGGCGCGCAAATTGGCGTCGAGATGGGACAGCGGCTCATCCATCACGAAAGCGGCAGGTTCACGTACTAGGGCACGTGCGATGCCAACACGTTGCTTCTGGCCGCCGCTAATTTGACGTGGGAATCTATCCAACAGTTCATCAATCTCTAACAAGCTGGCAACTCTCCTCACCTTCCGGTCAATCTCATCCTTCGACACCTTTGCCAGTCGTAATGGATAGGCGATGTTATCATATACTTTCATGTGTGGGTACAATGCATAGTTTTCAAAAACCATTGCAATGTTACGTTCTCTGGGGGAAAGGTGGTTGATGGGCTTTTCGTCAAAATAAATCGTCCCGGAAGTAGGTTTTTCCAACCCTGCAGTCATCCTTAATGTGGTAGTTTTCCCACAGCCCGATGGTCCCAGGAGACAGAGAAATTCTCCATCCTTACATTCCAGATTCAGGTCCTTGACGGCAACTACTGTGCCGAAATCCTTGGTTATGTGCTCCCAGCGGATACTTGCCATCGCTACTTTCCTCCTGTTTGTTTCAGTCAGTTTGTCAGTATGAGTCGCATGATTCAGTGTCATGCGATTATTCCCGTAGGGCGCCATACGACAGCCCACGCACGATGTATTTCTGCATGTAGAACGCCAGTAGCACAATAGGCATAATCACCAACAACCCCAAAGCAGCTATAGCCCCCCAATGCGGCTCCACATGTCCAATGTTGATGCCCGGCACAATCTTGGTGAATGGTTGGATATGCCGGCCAGTTAAGATAGTTGCAAACAGGAGCTCATTCCATGCAAAGATGAAACAGAACAGCGACACCGCTACCAATCCCGGCGCGGCAAGGGGCAGCACATGATCCTTGACAATTCGCAACCATGAAGCACCATCTACTTGCGCTGCCTCTTCAATCGAGTAGGGTATTTCCTCAAAGAAGCTCTTCATAATCCAAATCACGAATGGGATGTTCACCATGCTATTCACTAGAATGAGCAGTCCATACGTATCAAAGATACCCAGCTTTGTAGCAATCAAGAAAAAGGCTACTACTGGAACGATCGGGGGCATGAATCTAATGCTAAGCACAGTAAACGCTAGATCCATTCCGCCAGTCTTATAGCGCGCTATACTGTAAGCCGCCGGCATCCCCAATCCCATAGATACAATAAATGTGCCCATCGCGATCACAAGGCTATCGCGGATCGCCTTTGCTCCTTGCTGACGGACTAGTCCCTCTACAAAGTTATCCAAGGTCCAATGACTGGGCCAAAAGGTTGGCGGATATGTCATGAATTCATCTAAGGGCTTGAACGCCGTAATCACTAGCCAATACAACGGAAATATAGTCCAGATCAGGATCAAAATAACCCATGCATATGCAAGTAATGTAGTGAACCTCCCACGTGTCAACATTTTCATCCTCCGACATGTTCTCAAGACCTTGTCTCTTCTGTGACTGTTACCAATTGTTGTAGTAAAAATCGTCCAAGGAAAATAATGACCAACAACTGGATAAAGCTCAGAGCAGAGGCGTATCCTAAATCAAAATATGTAAATCCCACCTTATAAGTGTACCATGCGATACTCTCAGTGAAATCGCCTGGTCCACCGCGAGTAACTCCGAAAATAAGGTCAAATGTCTTCCAGGCATCCACCATTCTCAGAAACACGGCTAGGAAAATAAAGGGTCGCATTAGTGGAAGAGTCATGTTTTTGAACACTTGCCAAGCTGTAGAACCATCCACATAAGCTGCTTCGTATATTTCCTGGGAAAGGCTCTGCAGCCCAGCTAAGAGCAAGATAGTCATGAAGGGAGTCCATTCCCATACATCAGCAATGATCAGGCCTGCAAGGGCCGCGGTTTTCTCAGCTAGCCAATCTGGTCCTGTAATCCCAACTTGTTCCAACAGATAATTTAATGCCCCATAACGTGCCTTATACTCCATTTTCCAGAGGACACCCACCACAGTGGGTGCTATCATCATCGGGACTAGCATCACTGTAGTCGCGAACTGTCGAAATCGTGCGTGTACACGTTGTAGTGCCATGGCATTTGTGAATCCCAGGATCAGTTGAATGCCAATGCTTACGAAAACAAACCACCCTGTAATATATAGCCCTCGCCAGAACCTGGGATCTTGGAACGCACGGATGAAGTTTCCCAGGCCGGCAAATCCAAGGGTCCTGCCCGGAGAATAATTGCAAAAGGAAAGGACAATAACATACAGGGTTGGGGCAATGGCCATGATCAACAAGAATACGCACGCCGGCAGCACCAAAGCCCATGGGAACCGACGCTCTTGTCGGACCCAACACGCCATTACATCAAATGCCCTTTGCATCCTTGTTTGTATTTGCGTGACCGAAGCCATGTTTTCGCTCCTTAATCCACACTAGTTCCCCCGACTCTTAAATAACAGGAGCGCCTTGACATGTCGTACATGTAGGGGGCTCAGCCCGACAGGAAGAAAGCTGAGCCCCCGTTCCATTTGGGTCATGGCCAGAGATTCAGGGGCTTCAGTACTTCGTCGACGTACCTCTGGTACTCCTTGATCTGCTTATCGCGTCCCAACAAATCTGTAATCTCTTCAAACTCTTTCTTCATGCCCGAACAGGCTTCCTGTGCAGTGACCTGGCCGGCCCATGCCTTCTTTGCCCAACGCTCCTGCACCTCTAAATAGCGACCCACACCGGGAATTTGCAGAGCAGGATAGCCATGCGCAGTAGCCTTGTCGATGACCTCCACGTAATTCTGACAGTTTTCAGGGCAACCCTGGCAAAGATGCGAATACAGGTCTGGTCGCAAATGCGTGGTTCGCCATGGATCCAGCCATGTTTCGTTATTACAGACCAATTTCGAGGTTCGATCCTTATCGCTGAAAAACACTAGGACCTTGTACGCGGCCTCTTTTACCTTCGAAGCCTTGTTGATCGCTAAGACGCGCCCACCGTTCATCTCATTCCGATGGACCACCACGCCATCCTTTAGGAAGCCGGGCATTTCGGCGACCGAGACCTTGCAAACTGCTTGCGAGAGCTTCGGATCGCCCGCCCACTTCCATACATCCGGCCACTGCGGGACAAACATCACTCGGTTATGGACGATGATCTGATTGCGTGCATCCTCGAACTCAAACGAACGAGCCTCGGGGGGAGAAGCAGTGGCAAAGGTGTCAATGCCGTTCTGTACAGCTTTGACACAAATATCAAAGTTTGACTCTCCTGTGCCGCCGGTCCCACCAAAGGCCTCCATGGTATTATAGTCGAAGAAATGGCCTCCCATACCGTGGAAGCGGTCTCGGAAGAAGAAGCCCGCCAAAAAGCCGGCGATCTCAGCCGCACCGTAGAAATCTTGCTCCGGGCGCATGAACCATCGCGCAACGTCCAGATACTGATCCCAAGTTAAGTTGTTGACGTCAAAATCGTATCCATACTTCGCCTTGAAGCCCTCATGTTCTTTGGGATCCGTAGCTAGGTCACGGCGATAATGCAACAACTTCACATCACCGTCATACTGGGTTGAATACAGCTTGCCTTTATATTGGAGGGTCCATTGATAAGCAGGATGCACATCATCGATCTGCAAATCGCGCCACACCTGATCCCTGCCACCAGGTGCAATGTCTTCCAAGGATGTCAGATACGGCGCGAAATCTGCCAGATACAACGGCCAGAACGAGAGGACATCGAATTGGCCTGCCCCCGAGGAGAGGTCGAGGAACTGAATCTCGTATTGTTCAGAGAAGGGATGTGCCACTACTTTGAGGTCTATGTTGAGCTTTTCTTTCAGCTCGGGGGCAAAGGAGCCAAGCGTCTTTTCCTGTGCGCCAGATTCGACAGAGAGCACAACAGTGGTCAATTTCTCCATCGGACGGGTTGCCCAATCTGCCGGCACAGGCGTGGCAGCAGGTTGAGTTGGTGCAACCGTCGGCTGAGCCGGCGCTGGTGTCGGCTTAGGAGCACACCCCACTGGCAATACCATTGCCACAACCAGCATTACGGCCAATACTTTCAAGGCTTTCATTTTCCTCACTCCTTCTTGCGAGAAAACATTTCGGCGCACCATACAGTTTCAAATTAGGGAAGCACATCAACACCCTCTAATACTCATCACCCCCTTTCTCTCTCCTTTCTTTCATATCTCCCTAGCCTAGGCGGCAAACGTCACGACTACTTTGCCAAAGCGTTCCGCTGACTGCATTTCCCGAAATGCCTCTTTGGCGTGTGTGAAAGCAACTATCTTGTAAATAACAGGGTGTAATAAGCCTTGCTCTACCATTCGCAATACTGTTTCGAACTCTGTAGCATTAGCCATGCTGGATCCATGGATGCTGATCTGTTTTCGCCAAAGGTACCGCAAATCAGTCTCTCCGATCGGACCCGCACTAGCTCCACATACCACAAGCCGACCTCCCTTTCTCAGGATTTGCAGACTCTTAGGCCACGTAGGTGTGCCCACAGTATCCACGACAATATCTACACCTTTTCCACTCGTCAGTTCTGCAACTCGGTCAATAACGTCTTCCGCTTCGGGGTCAATCACATCATCAGCACCCAGTGACCTCGCCAATTCTCTCTTCTCTCTACCGCGAGTAGTTGCAATAACAGTAGCGTGAAACAGCTTTGCGATTTGAATCGCGGCTGATCCAACCCCTCCTCCTGCACCCCAAACTAGTACCTTTTCCCCAGGTTGCACTTTTGCTTTCGTGACCAGTAACCGCCATGCGGTCATAAACACGACTGGTATTGTAGCGGCCTCGGCCCAAGAAAGATTCTTAGGGAGTGGAATCACATTTTCCACTGGCACCGTCACATATTCAGCTAGACCACCCCACGTATCACGTCCAAAAATGCGGAACTCCTCACATAAACTTTGCTCGCCTGCACGGCAGTACCAACACCTTCCGCAACTCAATACAGGGTTAACAATTACTGCATTACCCAAATAATGTGTTCCAACACCATGGCCAACCTCGGTGATTTCTCCCGCCACATCACACCCACCTACATGTGGCAATGCTACACCCGGTCTTCCTCGCATTATCAGTAAATCTACATGATTTAACGCACAAGCCTGAACTTTTATCAGTACTTCCCCTTCCCGCGGTAAGGGATCAGGGAACTCCTTGAAATGAAGCCCATTTATCCCCCCAAATTCTGTCAATGCCAGGGCAATCATACCGCGTTTCCCCACAACCGGGCGATTGCTTCCCTCATTTGGCGAGCCGCACCTGCTGGGTCTGGAGATTGGTGGATAGCTCGTCCCGCAATGATAATGCTGAGAGGTAGCCCCCTGAATAATGCCAATAGATCAACGGTTATGCCTCCTGTAACAGTCACTCGAAACCCCATCGCGATGAGCTCTCGGATCAGATCAAGATCGTATGTACTCCACTCTCTATGGGCGGCTTGTTCATCCCATCCCCTGTGATATACCAAACGCTCTACACCGATTGCTCTCCATTCCTGTGCTCTGGCGAGAATATCCCGTACCCCTGTCAGCTCCACTAATATCTCTTTCCCCCGCTGATGTGCTACCTGAAGTGCTGATTCTATCGTAGCAAGTGGTGCACCCCCGATGACCGTCATCATATCCGCGCCGGCATCGAAGGCCATTTGTGCCTCCAAACCGCCCACATCAGGGGTCTTAAAGTCCGCCAATATCAATTTGTTTGGGAACAACTCGCGAAGGGCATGCACAATTTCCACACCAACTGCTTTGCATAATGGGGTGCCTGCCTCAATGATGTCCACTTCATCCGCAACCTTCAATGCCATTGCCAGTGCTCTGGGCAAAGAGGTGAAGTCTAGAGCCACTTGTAAAAGGGGAATAGTTCTCATTTTTCCTCGAGTCTCGATAATTTTTTGGATTTATTTCTATTATACCCCTTTCGTTGGAAATTGTCAATACTTTTTCAGAAGTTGAAAAAAATTTCAATCAGCGAGCCGGCAGTTCTGTCCCTAGCATTCTTCCCCAACCCTGCTTCTTGGATTATAATCGCGACGTGTACTCATATGCGGCTATCTCGTTCCACCCCTGGTCCGGCATAAGCGACTATCCAGCGTTTGACAAGATGGGCCTCCTTCAGTACAATATATGTGCCAGTGCCAAGGTAGCTCAGGTGGTAGAGCACTTGACTGAAAATCAAGGTGTCCCCAGTTCGAGTCTGGGCCTTGGCACCAGCAAGCGGAAGTGGCTCAGCGGTAGAGCATCTCCTTGCCAAGGAGAGGGTCGCGGGTTCGAATCCCGTCTTCCGCTCTGCGTGAGGGGCTGGGCGACGTAGCCAAGAGGCAAGGCAGGGGTCTGCAAAACCCTCATTCGCCGGTTCGAATCCGGCCGTCGCCTCCTGATGGCCGGCAACATCTCCAGGTTGCCGGCGCTTTTATTGCCCGGCTTCCCCTACCGCCTCCATAACATCCCGCCCTGCCCCCCATATGCGCGAGCATCTTTGCCGGCGCGCCTCTTTTGCCAGGCCATATTGTCAATTCATGGTACGTGGTTTATAATCACCTTCGCCGCACTTGCTGGACCCCAGCAATGGGCCAAAACTTCCAGGTCAGTGGAACCCTGCCCCAATGATCAAACAGCTC
>Ga0272449_1003052_pt1 | contig 14803 bp, 15 predicted proteins | sample YNPCB0241_FD_198679 | JGI IMG/M metagenome (GOLD analysis project Ga0272449, IMG submission 198679) | Hot spring sediment microbial communities from Yellowstone National Park, WY, United States - YNP-CB-024-1 | ecosystem: Environmental > Aquatic > Thermal springs > Hot (42-90C) > Sediment...
GGCCAAGGAAGGAGGTCGCGTCATGATCGTTCGGCCCATGTGCACTCGCATCGTCGCAGCCCTCCTGGGATTCATCGGACCGATTGGACTGGTGTGGGGGCTTCGCACCATCGGCGCGGAACCGCGTCCGGCTTCGCAACCGCCCGGCGACAACTTGGCGGTGTTCGCGGAGGTCAGCAGTTCGTACGTCTCGGGACACGAACAGCTTGAGGCGATTCAGGACGACGTGGACCCTCGCGACAGCGGGGATCATTCGCACGGCTGCTATGGCAATTGGCCTCGCACCGGCACTCACTGGGTACAGTACGATTGGCCGGCACCCATCCGTACGGGCGAAGTGGACGTCTATTGGTGGGACGATCATCGAGGCGTCCGGCTCCCCGTGGCGTGCCGTCTTCTCTACTGGGACGGACGCGAGTGGATACCCGTGCCCAACGCGCAGGGGCTGGGCGTGCAGCCCCACCGCTACAACCGCACGCGGTTCGATGTCATCGAAACCACTCGACTGCGGCTAGAGTTCGACAGCCAACCCAAATTCTCGACAGGCATTATCGAATGGAAAGTCTATGATGCGGGCGGTTCGCCTGCGTTCGCTCCGCGGGTTCGCGCGGGTCCGGACCGGGTAGTCGTGCTGCCGGCCGCCACGCACCTGGCCGCGCAGCTCCGCGGGCGTTCCGACGGGCGGCGCTGGTCAGTCCGCTCCGGCCCGGGGACCGTGACGTTTGCGGATCCGACGAATCCCGTCACGACCGCGTCGTTCCAGGTGCCTGGCGACTATGTGCTGACGTTCTGTGCGTGGAGCGCCGGCGGAACCTCCTGTGCGCCCCTACGGGTTCGAGTCGAACCTCCTCCGGCGCCGATGGAACTCGGCGAAGTCCCGGTCGAACAGTGGAGTTGTGACAGTCCGTTCTGGCGCCCGCGATTGCGTGCGCAGATCGTCGGCTGGATTCCTCATTGCGTTGCCACGTTGTCCAAACCGGACCTCCAGGAAGGCGGCTTGGAAAATTTCGTCCGGGCAGCGCGCAAACAGGTGGGTGGGCCAGCGGAACCCCACATCGGCGCTCCGTGGGCCAACGCCTACGTGCTCAATGTCCTCGAAGCGATGTGCCGTGCGGTCCAGCTCGATCCAGCGGGCGATCGCGAACTGCAAGCGACGCAGTCCGTATTGCGAGCGACGATCGAGCAGTGGGTTCTGATCGTGCTGGGGGCCCAAGAGCCTGACGGCTACCTCCAAACGCGCTTCACGCTGGGCACGTCCTCCGAGCGTGGCCGGCCGCCTCCGCGCTGGACCCGAGTGGGCGACCACGAAGGGTACGTGGCTGGCTACTTCATCGATGCGGCGATCGCCCACTATGAGATGAGCGGCGGCCAGGATCGGCGCATGCTCGACGCCGCCTGCCGCCTCGCCGATTGCTGGGACGCCCACATCGGGCCTCCACCCAAGAAGGCCTGGTACGATGGACACCAAGCGCTGGAAATGTCGCTGGTTCGGTTGGGCCGTCTTCTCCAAACCATGGATCGAGCTTCTCAGGCGGATCGGTACTTCCGTCTGGCAAAGTTTTTGATGGACTGCCGCCGCAATGGGAGCGAGTACGACCAATCGCATGTGCCGGTCACCCAACAGTACGAGGTGGTGGGTCACGCCGTACGCGCGACGTACCTCTATGCGGCCATGGCGGACGTCGCGGGGATCTTCCGCGATCCGGACTACCACAGTGCGGTTCGGTCGCTTTGGGAGAGCTTCGTACATCGGAAGTACTACCTGACTGGCGGCGTAGGTAGCGGGGAAACCAGCGAGGGCTTTGGCCCGGAATTTTCCCTGCCCAACCATAGTTACTGTGAGTCCTGCGCCGCGTGCGGCGCGATCTTCTGGCACCACCGCATGCGTCGCACCTACGGCGAGGCCCACTTCGCGGACGTGCTGGAGGACACGCTCTACAACGCGCTGTTGGGCGCGACCGATTTGCCGGCAAAGAATTTCACCTACACCAACCCGCTCGAACAAGACCACGTGCGCTATCCTTGGCACGGATGCCCGTGTTGTGTCGGCAACATCCCACGCGTGTTGCTCGCGTTGCCCACCTGGATGTACGTGACCGAGCCGGATGGAATCCGTATCGATCTCTACATCGGCAGCCGGGTACGCGTAACCCCGGACGTGGAGATCGTGCAGCGGACCGAGTACCCATGGCAAGAAACCGTGGAGATCGAAGTCCGCCCCCGCACCCCACGCGAGTGGACGCTGCGGCTGCGGATTCCAGATCGTCGCCCGAGCCCGCTGTACACGGTCCACCCCACCGTACGCGGACTGCGCGCCGCATCCGTCAACGGCACGCCGATTCCTACGCCGGTCTCGGGGTATCTGGAGGTGCGCCGCATGTGGCGCTCGGGCGATGTGGTTCGCCTGGAGCTGCCCCTGGATATCCAGCGCGTGCGTTGCGATGAACGTGTCCAAGCCAACCGAGGGCGCGTGGCCCTGCGCCGAGGCCCGCTGATCTACTGCGTAGAGAGCGTGGATCAGAAATTGGACTCCGCGTTGCCCGCCTCCTCACCGTTGTCTGCGGAGTGGGTCTCTGACATGTTCGAGGGCATCGTGGTCGTCCGCGGGCGTTGGGCGAACGGCTCGTCGTTGACCGCGATCCCCTACTATGCGCGCAACAACCGCGGGGGTCGATCTGTGGTGTGGATCCCCGAGACCGGCCGCGGACCGGGCGCAATTCATCGGATCGAGCCGCCGCGCCAATGGTTCTTTTCCAAATGCCTGTACTATGCGGGCATTCCCATCCTCGCGCACGAAATCGTCTCGGACGAAGCGCTACGGGCTGCATACCAACGGCTGGCTCGCATGCTCGACCCGATCCCCGACGTGACCCGCCGGCTCGAGCGTGCCGGCGCGGAACTGCACATCATCGGCCGCAATCAAGTCACAACCGATTTGCCAGAGTTCCGCGATCAAAAAGGCCGCCCGCTGCCCGAGGAGCATGGCGCCACGCTCGACGACCGCACCCGTGGGATGGGTGGGCTGCTCGCGTCCTGCGGCGAGGAAAACCTTCTGCAACTCCCGGGCGACCGGTACCACGGCCGAGACATTTGCGTGCACGAGTTCGCACACACAATCTACCAGTACGGATTGACCCGCGACTGGCGCCGCTCCTGGGAAGAACAGTTCCGAGCGTCCTTGGCGCGCGGGCGGTGGCGCGGAGCGTACGCGGCCTCGAATCCGCATGAATTTTTCGCCGAGCTCTGCATGTGGTACTTCGGAACGCACGGCGACATGGGAATGCCCGACCCCAAGCCAGCGCCGGGCCCCCAGGGATTGAAAGCCTACGACCCTGAAGCCTTTGCGCGTCTCGAGACGCTATTGGCTGGCGCAGGCTCAGACTACAACATCCACTAAGCTCCATTGGGAGACGTGAACACTGGAAACCCCACGAGGCCGAATCCCATTCAGATTGTGTGTGCGCTTGATTAAACCTAGGTGCTGGTGTAGACTATTTGGCCGTCAAGTCGCGGATCCGACCAGGTCTGCTGCAACGGCTGCCCGCGCAAATCTCGCGGTGAGCTTTGCCGAGCAGACGTCCGAATGCGGAAAGGAGTCCGATATGCCATTCAAGATACCAGGTCCCAAAGCCGCGGCTCTGGGACAATATAAGAGCCGCTGTGAAGAGTGGGTTGAGGCAATGCTTGCGAGTGACAAGGCCAAGGCGGCCGAGATCATGAAGGCCATCGAGGCGGAGCCGGAAAGTCGCGAGCGAACCGAAGCACTGACTTACCTGCGCAAAAAGCTGAAGACTGGTTTGAAAGTGCAGGGGCGCCCGGCCCGCACATCTGGGGAGCCTGTCAAGAAGACTCCCATTGACACCATGCGCCTGGCCGTCAACTTGCTGACCATCAGTCGGCGGCCGTTTGCCGAAGCGTTGATGGAAGCGGTTCAGAAAGAGAAAGTCAGCGAGGCGGTTTTGCTGGAAACCAAATCCGTAGTCGAGCAAGCGCTGGTGGCGTTGCGCCGGCAGAGCGAGTTTCGGGACTTGTACAAGATTCCAGAAACGATTCGCTAATCTTGCCGAAACACTTTGGGGGTCGCAAGAGCGCTTGGGCGGCCATTCATGGTGCGGTCGCAAGTACGGCAAGTGTTGTAACCGGAGGGGTTTCCTCGCGGCCGCTCCGAACTTGTCTATGAGTGCCTGTTTCTGCCCCTTTTCTGAGAGCGGGGGGAGGGGGAAATTTTGTCAGGCGTTTGGACAACGCTGTCATGTAACGGGCAGCAGTGAGCCGCAGAGGAACCGACTCAACGGCACTGGGGCAATTGGTGCAGCGTGAACGTTGGATTCGAGTGCTTTTGCACTCAGGGGCGCCTTCGCATCTACTCCCCCGATGAAGAGGGGGTAGTTGGGTGAAAACACATCTGGAATTCCAATTTCCTGTGCAACCGTCAGAGACACCGCCGCGCCCCCCGGGGCGCGCTGTCCTGGCGACGATCAATTTCCTTGGGTCTATTGGTCGGCCGCGGTCCTCGTGATTGTACCAGCGGCTCCCGCCCAAGTGTCTTTTTTCGAGTGCCTAGTCCACGAACGCCCGCGCCGACTCCTCGTCGATAACGAAAAACGAGCGGACAAAATCTCGGTAGTCGACAAGCGCAGATGAATGGAAACCGAAATCGGTTTTTATGCCTTCTCTCCCAACAGCCTTTCGAGGCCGTGCACACAGCAACGCCGCAAACGCCCATCTGAGCCGCCTGGACCTGCGTCAGCACGATCCAGACCCGTTGGGAGGGAGGATCCACCCCGAGGGACCGAGTCGAGCGCGAGATTCTCGCTCGACGATTTGGGGCGGCGTCGGATCCGTACAGACCTGGGTCAAGCGTTCCGGCACGTCGGGAGTTCGGGCAAGAAAATCCATCTGGCATCTTGCGTCGGTTTTTACGCATCCCATCTGGGTCCTCTGGCGTACCCATTGCGTGGAATTCCGCAGTTTCTATCGCACGTCCCATCCTTGCACGGCCGCAAAAGTCAAAGGCTCCTGTAAACCCGGAGGCGACCGGGGGGACCATACATGGGTTGGCGTTGCGTCGCCGCTCGGACTCCATCGCAAGTGGCGCCAGGCTCAGCAAGAAAGCATCCACCCGATACCTGACCAAAGCATGGACAGTGTCCTTCGATACCGCGTGCCCTTGGGACTTGAGATCACGGTCCAGGGCATGTGCACTACATGGCGCGGCCGGATTGCGTAAACACATCCAGGGGATCCAACGCAGGGCGGCTGCCGGACTCACCGGGTGGCTCTCCACCACGTCGCACAAGAGCCATGTACCTAGATAGGAGCCAGTGGATGCGCAGGCGTGCTTCCACTCCCTGGGCTTCGGGTAACTCGACCACTTCCAGATACTCGCGCACACGGTTTTCGACCAGCGAGCGATTCGCGGCACGGAGACGACTCGCCGGCTGGACGGGCTCTTCGTAGCGAGGTCGCAAGAACTCGTGAACGCCGAACGGGCGGAGAATCCTCCTGAACCCGCGTCCGCACAAGGAGGCGTGGATCTCGCGGGGCCACCGGCGCGCCGAGGAACTGGAAACCACTACGGTGGCGTTTTCCCTATCCCTCCGGCGGCGGACGATTTGTTCCGAGCCCCAGATCACGTGGATCTCCGTCGAAACCCACCCCACCATTCCGCGCCGCGGAACTGCAAACCCATGCGGTCCGCCATGCTCGAGACACGCCGCGCGGACGACCTCCGGTGCCGAGGGATCGTCATCCGCGGCTCGGCGCCTTTGTGCGCGCCTCGTATGGTCCGGATGGTGAACCGCTTTGACGGCGTACGTGCACCGACCCGACCGCCGGCCGTGGACGTGTTGAACTTTGCGAACTAGAAGGTAGACTGTCAGACGTGAGTATCGTGGCGCACATTCATGGTTGGCGTCGGACCGGTACGACCCGGGCGGGTTAGGCGTTTTCGTGGCGCTGGAACCCCGGGGAACCGGGGTTTTTTTGTTTGGGTCCATGGCCATGTTGGCAAAACGAATCATCCCATGTTTGGACGTGCACGCGGGGCGCGTGGTCAAAGGTGTCCGGTTCGTATCCTTGCGCGACGCGGGGGATCCGGTGTCCTGTGCCGCGGCCTATGAAGCCCAAGGCGCCGACGAACTGGTCTTTCTGGACATCACCGCGTCGCACGAGGGCCGCCGTACGATGGTGGACGTGGTCCGGGCGGTGGCGGCGCGCGTGTTCATGCCGCTGACGGTAGGCGGGGGCATCCGAACGGCGGAAGATGTGCGCCAACTGTTGGAGGCCGGAGCCGACAAGGTCTCACTGAATACAGCGGCGGTGCAACGACCGGAATTGTTAAGCGAGTGCGCGGCCCGTTTCGGACGTCAGTGCATCGTCCTAGCCATCGATGCCCGCCGGCATACCCATGGGCCCGGCTGGGACGTGGTCACACACGGCGGTCGGCGTCCGACCGGACTGGACGCGGTCGAGTGGGCGCGCCGAGGAACGGAGCTGGGCGCCGGAGAGATTCTATTGACCAGCATGGACGCGGACGGCACGCGCGCGGGCTACGATCTGGACCTCACCCGTGCGGTGGCGGAGGCCGTGTCGGTCCCTGTCATCGCTTCCGGCGGCGCCGGCGAACTGGAGCATCTGTATCAGGCGCTGACGGTGGGCGGCGCGGATGCTGTGCTGGCCGCCTCGATGTTTCACTTTGGCGAGTGGACCATCCCCCAAGTAAAAGCCTGGCTCCGCCAACGGGGCGTGGAGGTCCGCGAGGTCGACACGGCGTGTGAGGTGATCCCATGAACGAACGCGAAGAAGGATCGGTGTTGCAATTGGATTTCGACAAGCTCGCGCGCGCCGCGGCGTGCGGAGGACTGGTGCCGGTCGTGGTGCAGGACGCGGACAGCTCCGAGGTGCTGTTGCTGGCATACACCAACGCTTTGGCCCTGGAGGAAGCGCTGCGACACCAACGCCTGATTCTTTGGAGCAGCACCCGGAACGAACTGTGGGAGAAAGGTCGGACGTCAGGCGAGACCTTCGACCTAGTGGAGGTGCGGGTCAACTGCGAACAGAACTCGCTACTTTACAAGGTGCGCCAGCGCCGAGGCGGAATCTGCCACACGCGCAACCGTTCAGGCGAGCCTCGACGCACTTGCTTTTATCGTCGGTTGAACCCTTCGACGCGGGAACTGGAACATCTCGACCCATGAACGCGGGACTCGATCGATGGCTGGAGCAGCATGCTCAGCCGAATTTCACCGAATTCAAGCGACGGGCGACTCGCGGCAATCTCGTGCCCGTGTCCATCGAGTTGTTCGGGGATTTTGATACTCCAGTGTCCGCCTACGAACGCGTTCGGAAGGTTCTTCGAACCCGGGATCGAGCGTCGCACACGTTCCTGCTGGAAAGCGTCGAGGGGGGCGAGCGAATCGGACGCTACTCCTTCATCGGTGGCAAGTCGCGAGCCATCGTGCGGGCCTGGGGACGTCGAGTCGTGGTCCAACACGAGGATGGACGCACGAGCACGATGGAGGACGTGGACCCTCTGGAGGGGCTCAAGCAGTTCATGCAGCAGTACCGCCCCGTACCGGATCCCACGTTGCCTCCGTTCATCGGCGGCGCCGTGGGCTTTCTCGGCTACGACTGCATCCACGTCTTCGAACCTCGTGTGCCGGTGCGGACCGACCGTGCTCTGCGCGCGCCGGACATGGTGTTCATGGTGACGGACGCGCTGATCGTGTTCGACCGAGCGCGCCAGACCATGCGGCTGATCGCCAACGCATACGTCCACGAAGATCCGTCAGCAGCGTACACCCGCGCGCTGGACACCCTCGGGGGACTGCTGGACGCCCTGCGGACGCCCCGACCCGTGCAGCTTACACCAGTGCCGATGGTGGATCCGGTGCCGTTGCCTGCCTCGACGATGACGCGCGAGGAGTTCGTTCGGTCGGTCGAGCGCGCGAAGGAACATATCCGTGCCGGCGACATCATTCAGGTCGTGCTCTCGCAACGGTTTGAGATGCCGTTCACCGGCGACTCACTCGACGTCTATCGAGCGCTGCGTTGGACCAACCCATCGCCGTACATGTTTCTTTTGGACCTTGGGGAGAGTGCCATGGTGGGCAGCTCTCCGGAAGTGCATGTACGCTTAGACCGAGGCCGAGCGGAAATCCGCCCGATCGCCGGCACCCGGCCTCGTGCCGAGGATCCCGAGACCGACGCAGCGCTGGAGCGCGAGCTGCTCGCGGATCCCAAAGAACGGGCCGAGCACATCATGCTGGTGGATCTGGCGCGCAACGACCTGGGCCGCGTGTGCCGCCCAGGATCGGTCCGCGTGCCGGAACTGATGGTCGTCGAACGCTACAGCCACGTCATGCACATTGTCTCTGACGTGGTGGGCGATCTCGCCCCCGATCACGATGCGTACGATTTGTTGCGCGCGACGTTCCCGGCCGGAACGGTCACCGGCGCGCCCAAGATCCGGGCCATGGAACTGATTGCCGACCTGGAGACTGCACGGCGCGGGCCCTATGCCGGAGCCGTGGCGTACTTCAGCTACGACGGCCACCTCGATTCCTGCATCACGATCCGCACGGTGATCCTCGACGAAGGTCGCGCCTTTGTCCAAGCCGGCGCGGGCGTCGTAGCCGACTCGGACCCCGAGCGGGAGTACGAGGAAACCTGCAATAAGGCTCGTGCGCTGTGGCAAGCCATTGAGATGTCCCGCCAACTTCACCAGGAGGCAGTGGGCTCGCCATGATCCTGATGATCGACAACTACGACTCGTTCACCTACAACCTTGTGCAGTACTTGTGCGAGTTGGGCGCCGAAGTGCTCGTCCGCCGCAACGACGCGATCACGGTGGACGAAATCGAACGGCTGGCGCCCGAACGGATTGTCATCAGTCCCGGCCCAGGCTCTCCGGACGAGGCTGGTATTTCGTGCGACGTCATCCGCGCGTTCGGGGGCCGCATCCCGATCCTCGGAGTCTGCCTCGGTCACCAGTGCATCGGGCAGGTCTACGGCGGCCGCATCGTCCGCGCGGCTCGCCTAATGCACGGGAAGACCTCGTGGATCCGCCACGATGGCCAGGGAATCTTCCGCGGGCTTCCCAGCCCGTTCGAGGCCACACGGTACCACTCGTTGGTCATCGAACGCGCCTCGCTGCCATCCGTCCTCCACATCTGTGCGGAAACGGAGGACGGGGAGATCATGGCCGTGCGGCACCGCGACGCGCCGGTGGTGGGCGTGCAGTTCCACCCGGAGTCCGTTCTCACGCAGCACGGGCATCAACTGCTGAGGAACTTTTTAGAGCTCGCCTAAGGTACAATCCCACGCAGAACGACCATGGTACATATCCACGCCCGATACCTCGGTGATCTACGGTGCGAAGCGACGCACGGGCCGTCCGGTTCGCGCATCGAAACCGACGCCCCGGCGGATAATCACGGCCGCGCAGAGCGGTTTTCACCCACCGATCTAGTGGCCGCGGCCTTGGCCACCTGCATGATGACGGTGGTGGGCATTCTGGCGAACGAGCGCGGCTGGGATCTTCGCGGCATGACCGCAGAGATCGAAAAAGAGATGGTCGGACCGCCCCGGCGGATCGGTCGTCTTCGCGTCACTGTTCACATGCCGATCGCGCTGGCCCCCGCCGACCGCCAAGCGGTCGAAACCTTGGCCCATGCGTGTCCGGTCGCCCACAGTCTCCACCCTGGGATCGAAACGGTGATTCGGTTCAACTGGCCCGGGGCGTGAGCTCGCCGACCCAACGGTCCAGCGCCGCGGCCAACGCCTCCACCTCCGACTGGTACGCGGCCAGAAGTTCGAACAATTCGCCGCGCCCTACGCGCACACGACCCAGTTTCAGTTCCATGACCCGACGCACGGCGTGCATGGGCTGACCAGTCAGGCGCGCCCAAAGTTCCAACGCGTCCAGCTTCGCCGCGGGTGTGGGTTGCCCACGCAAGCGCAACGCTGCTCGCACCAACGCGCCCACCGCGCCGATGGTTCGAACCATGAACGCGCGCACTTCCCGAGCCCAACGACATTGGAGCCGCGCCGCTCGCAGGCGAAGCACCATCGCGCGCGCTTCCCGCTCCAGCTGCAGTCGCAGGTGCTCCGGCTGCACCTCGATGCCCGCCGCTACGTCCTCGCCGTACAAAACCGTGTGCGCCTCGCGCACGTCGGAGAGCTCGATCGGGAAGACATCGCGCGATCGAGCCAGTTCCTCCCCGACGAACACCCACGGCGCCGGTTGCCCAGAGCGGAGCCACCGACGAAGGCCGTGCTGCAACGCCGCCCATCCATGGTCGTCGAGTTCTGGAAACACCATGAGCACGTTGTAGTCCGACTCGCGCCCGGCGTGATCGCCCGCCGCCGCCGAGCCGTACAAAATCACCGACCTCGGTCGCAGGCCGGCCGCTAGCACATCTCGAACCAACTCTCCTGGCGTCATCGCTGCTCTCCTTACCAACCACGCGTTGCCCCTCCGCCCCCCGACAGCCCTCCGCCGAAACCGCCGAACGAACGACCGCCGAAACCGCCTCCCACACGGTAGGACCCCGGCCCAATGAAGATGATCGGCATCCACGGATGCCGAAGCCACACCAAGAACCAAATGAGTAGAACCACAATGATCACCCAACTCGGCGCCGCGGGCGCTCGCGACGGATTCGGCCTTGGCGCTGGGGGTGCGCGCGCCGCGCCCGGGCCCACGCCAGCGATCCGCTGGCCAATGGCCTCCACCACGTCTTCGATCCCGCGCGCAAACGCGCCCTTCCGAAACGCGGGCACGAGATATTGGTCCAAGATGCGGCCAGCCACGGCGTCCGGAATGAGGCCCTCCAGCCCATAACCGACCTCCATCCGCGCTCGTCGCTCTGCCATCGCGATCAGCAGCAGCCAGCCATCGTCTTTACCTTTGCGCCCGATTCCCCAGCGCTCGAACAAACGGTTGGCGAGGTCCTCGATGGAATCGCCGCGTAGATCGGGCAAGATCACCACTGCGCCTTGTGAACCGGTGCGCTCCTCCAACGCAGCCAACCGATTCTCCAGACGCGCCCGCGACGGCGGGTCGAGAACCCCGGCCAGATCCGTCACACGCGACGTCGGCGGCGTGGCGGTCAACTCGTCCAGCCACGGCCGGTTCGCGCGAACTGGCGAGCCCACCATCGCGCCGGCCGCAGTGGCGAGCCCCACGAGTCCGAGCCCGATGAGCCATCGCAGGTGCATCACCGAGCCTCCGATGCCGGCGCGGCGGACGCTTGGGCCGGCGCCCCTAGCGCATACAGCCACTTCATCGTCGCGACGTACAGGCGTCCATTCGCCGCCGTCGGCGTGCCCCAAATGGCGCTTTCGAACCGCGTGCTACCCAGTCGCCGAGGTTGCGGCCCCACCTCGTAGGCGTACAGCGTACCGCGATGCGTGCCGACGTATACTTTGCCATCCGTCACCAACGGGGAGCCGGAGACTTCGCCATCGAGCTGCTCGACCCATTGGGGTTGTCCGGTCTCGGCATCCACGCAGTGGAGCCGGCCGCTGCTATCGGGCACGAACACCCACCGATCGGTGACCGCGGGAGTCGAGAGGCATTGTCGCACGAGGGGGTAGCGCCACAACTCGCGCAGCTGAACTTCTCCGCCGGACTGCGACATTCCGAGGGCCACCAACCACGACTCGCGCTTGCCCCACCAACGGTCTCCGCCCACCGTGACGTACCACCGGCCGTTGGCCCATACCGGCATGCCGTGGATCGTCGAAGGGCCGCCCGGCTCGCGACGGCCGTTCCATTCACACGCGCCCTCCTTGACCGTGGTAGGATCCAAGTCGAGCCGCCCGACGCACCGCAGCGACTGCGGACGCTCGGGGACGCTCTCTACGCGCGGTGCCAGCGCTTCGAAGACATAGACCACCGCGTCGGCCCCGCCCAGCACGATGTACTCGCGACCGTTGAGTCGGACCAGCGCGGGCGACGACCACTGGCAATGAACGATTCTGGGCCCAATCCGTTCCCGGTCTTCGGCCATCACGCGCCCCGTGGCCTTGTGCACGGCCACCAGCGTCGCCGCATCGGGATGGCGAATTCGGCGGTGCGTGTTGTCCACCCCATTGCAGGTGTTCAGGTACAACAGGTCGCCATGAATAAGCACCGAGGCATGACTGCTATCGTGCGGATAGATGCCCGGCGTTTCTTTGAGATCCAATCGCCACAGAACATCCGCATCCAGCGACCCGGGCTCGATGGGGGTCTCGTCGGGCGCGGCAAGCCACGCAGCCTCCTCGCGGAACGGTCCATCGTTGCCGTTGGCCATCCCGTGCACGTCCAGACACAGCAGCTCCCCGCGGTTGCTGAGCACGTACACGCGATCCCCCTCGACCGTCGGCGGTGAACACAGACCCGCTCCCGGCCAATCGAGGTACACGTCGCCGCCGATCTTCGGGGTCGCCACCTGCCACAACAACATGCCGTCGGATTCTCGCAGGCACATGAGTACGCCGCGGTCCCCACCGCGGCGCGGATCGCGCGGATTGCGGTTGTTCGTACCGATGTAGACGCGCCCGGCAGCGACGATCGGTGTTCCGTACGTCTCCGAACCCAGCGCCGCCCGCCACACGACATGCCGGCCCGTGCCAAGGTCAAACTCCGCGGGCAGGTTCGTGACTGCTGCCACCATGTTCCGAGTCCAGCGCTCGCCCCACTGCGGCTGGTCCGAGAACATCGGGCTCGCCCAGGCCAGTGCCAGGGCGGTCAACCACGCGACGGTGCCATTACGCCAGCGGGGTGGATGCACGCGCAGTCCCATTCCGCCAAAATGGCAACGATACGATCTCACCCTCGATCGTCCGCTCTTCGCTTCCACTTTCCAGGCGAACGCCTGGTCGCGCCCAGGCCGACTCCACATAGGCCATCGAGACGCCCACACCCAGCGAAGGCGCCAACGCGCCACTGGTCACAGTCCCCACGCGCCGGCCCTCGGAGCGGACCTCTCCGCCCGCGCGCGCCGCACGGCGAGACTGCCATCGAATCCCCACCAGGTACTCCGGACATCCTTCCCGAAGATCCCGTTCCACTGCGGGGCGACCGAGAAACGCCTTCCGAAGGTCCACAAACGACCCGCGGCTCGCGGCGACGGGAGTTCGCTGCACCGACAGCTCGTGGCCGTAGAGGGGATATCCCATTTCGAGCCGCAGCGTGTCCCGCGCGCCCAGCCCAGCCGGTCGAGCGCCACATTCGAGCAGTCGTTCCCACAGGGCCGCCACGCGCTCCGCGGGGACGTAGATCTCGTAGCCCCATTCGCCCGTATAGCCGGTCCGGCTGATTCGAATCGGGACGCCATCCCACTGAAGGTCGCAGAAGTGGAAGTAACGCAGGTTCGGCATGTGGTCGCCCAACAGCGCGCGTACGACGCGATAGGACTCCGGCCCCTGCACGTCCAACTTGCCCGTGTCATCCGAGCGGTCGTGGAGCTCCACTTCGGGTTCCATGTGCGCCTGCAGCCAGGCGAAATCGCTCGCACGAGTGCCCGCGTTTACCACGAGCCAGAAGTGGTTGGGGCCGACGGCATAACAGGTCAAGTCGTCCAGCACGCCGCCATCCTCGCGCAACAGGTAGCCGTAGCGGCAGCGGCCCGGTGCCAGGTCGGCCACCGACAGCGTGAGCATTCGGTCGAGGTAGCGCGCGGCCCCTGGGCCGACAACTTCGAACTCGCCCATGTGGCAGGTGTCGAACACGGTGCAATGTTGGCGCGTGGCGTGGTGCTCCTCGAGAATACTCGAATAGAGCACGGGCATCGTCCAACCGGCAAACTCCACCATGCGCCCGCCGAGTTGTCGGTGCATCTCATACAAGGGTGTCCGCATGCCGTCATGCTACACTTCACCGGTCCTCCGCGCCAACGTGCCACGTCCTCCGCAGCCCACGCAGTTTCGCTACGCATCTTTTGAAACCTTCCGGCGAAGCCGATGGCGCGCCTGCTCATCGTTGCCATGGGCAATGCCGGACTTTCATGCCACGCCCTCGAACGACCCCCTGGCGCCGCCTTGGGGCCCACGCGCGGTTGACCTCAATGCGCCACTGAATCATCATGCGAACCTCGATGGAGCCAAGCTATGACGGATTCCGGGGTCGAACCGATTGAAATTCGAGCGGATCACGTGGACGCGACGGCGATCGTCGCCGAGCTACAGGCCGCCGTGGATGCGCGCGCCGCAACGGGCGCCTACGCCGACGCCCGAATTGCTCGGGCCGAGCGCTTGAACCTCGTCAACTTGCCCAAGGATGGCGAGATCCTCGCGCACTATCTTCGCTCGCTGCGGGACGCGGTCGAGGTGGACATCAGCGATTTCGAAATCCGCGAACGGCGCGCGTACCTCGCGCCGCTTCTGGTGCGGTTGAAGCGGCTGATCTGGCAGTCGCTGAAGTTCTACACCTATCGGCTTTGGTCGCAGCAGAACCAAGTCAATGGGCTGCTCGCGGCAGGATTGGAAGGACTCGACGAACACTACTCCGCACGCCTCCGACAACTGGAAGAGCGCGTCGCGGAACTCGAGCGGCGCCTCGGAGGTCCTCCGCCCGCCTCCCCACCGTCGGCATGAACCGCGCGAACACCATCGCCGTGGTCGCACCCCGCCATGCGGTCGGGGACGCGATCGGAGGCGCGGAAACGTTGCTTCGTGCCCTGGCGTTACGCGCCGCACAAGCCGGGCGTCAGGTCCGGCTGCTGACCACGTGCGCCGCGGACCATTTCACCTGGGACAACACCCGCCCGCCCGGCATCGTGCGCGACGGTTCGATCGAGGTCGAATACTTCCC
>Ga0272449_1003053_pt1 | contig 14802 bp, 13 predicted proteins | sample YNPCB0241_FD_198679 | JGI IMG/M metagenome (GOLD analysis project Ga0272449, IMG submission 198679) | Hot spring sediment microbial communities from Yellowstone National Park, WY, United States - YNP-CB-024-1 | ecosystem: Environmental > Aquatic > Thermal springs > Hot (42-90C) > Sediment...
TTGATAAAGAATTTTTTAAAAAAGAAATTGAACTGGTAAAAAAAATAGACCCTGAAAGAAAAATTATTGTTTCTGATTCAGGAGAGGGCTCTTTTTGGATAAAAGCAGCGCTTTCAGGAGATATTGTGGGCGTCACCCTTTATCGAAAAGTTTATTTTAAACCTTTAAACTTTTATCTCTCTTATCCTTTTCCTCCTAATTTTTATTTTTTGAAAAAGAAGTTTATTAATTTTGTTTTTAAAAAAGATGTCTGGTTGTTAGAATTGCAAGCTGAACCCTGGTGTCAGAATTTGCTTTATGATTGCGACGCTAAAGAGCAAGAAAAGACGATGGACTTTGAAAAATTTAAAAAAGTTTTTAATTTTGTCAAAAAGACCGGATTTGAAAAGGTTTATTTTTGGGGCGGAGAATGGTGGTATTGGTTGAAAGAAAAAAATCAGGATGAGAAAATTCCAAATTTTTTAAAAGAGAATATTTAAAAAGAATTTTTTCTTGACACTTTCTTTTTGATTTTTTAAAATGAAATTAGTGGAGAAAAAGAAGATTGTTTTAATCGAGGATGAAACGATGATGATTGATTTCTACAAGGAAGTCCTTGGAGACATTGCTGGTTTTGATGTTTTAATCATTGATTCTTTTGAAGGTGCTTTTTCTTATCTAAAAAACCTTCAAGAAGGAAAAGAACCCTTGCCTGATTTAATCTTACTCGATCTTTTAATGCCAGCGACCTTTTCAGAACCCAAAGCCATTGATTTTCTCTTACAAGCAAGGTCTCATCCCAAAACAAAGGATTTAAAGATTTTTGCCTTTACCAACTATTCAGGTCCTGAATTCTTAAAAGAGGTAAAAAGAGCTGGTGCTGATCGTATCTTAATTAAAATCCATTTTTCTCCTCAAGAATTAATCTATTTTTTAAAAAGGGAACTGGGCCTGGAAAAGTAGTTTTAAAAATGAAATGAAAAGTGAAAAGATTTTTGATTTAAAAAAAATTTTTTTTGATAATTTAAGCATTAAACAAATTATTTTAAAAAATACTTTTTGGTTGGGTTTGGCTGAACTTATTAATGGTATTTTGAAGTTTTTTTTGTTCGTTTTTATTGCCCGAATTTTGGGTGCTACTGAATACGGAAAATTTACTTTTGCTCTTTCTTTTGCCGGCCTTTTTGGTTTTATTGCTGAGACGGGATTGTATTCCATTATTGTTCGCGAATTTTCTCAAAACAAAGAAAGAGAAAGCGATGTTTCATCGCTTTTTTCCTTTAGAATATTAAGCAATCTTTTATTTTTTATTTTTGTCTTCTTTTTCTCTTTTTTTGCCACGCCCGATCAAAAAATCAGAAATTTAATTTGGCTTCTTTCATTTTTATTAATCTTTGAGAATTTTTTATTTCTTTTTTACGCTTTTTTTAATGCCAGACAAAAGATGGAATACGAAGCTTTCAGCAAGATCTTAGAAAATTCTCTTATTTTTATTTTTTGTATTTTGACGCTTTTATTTTTTCCTTCTGTTTTTAGATTGGGCGTCAGCTATGTCTTTGGCGCTTTTTTAACTTTTGTTTTTGTATCGTTATTTTTTTATTACAAAATTTTTCCTCTTTCTTTGAAATTTGATATTAATCTTTGGAAAAGATATTTAGCTTTTGCTTGGCCGCTTTTTGTTTTGGGACTATTAACTTCTTTTTCAAATAATTTTGATTCTGTTTTATTGGGATATTTTCAAATGATGAAAGAAAACGGTTGGTATAACGCTGTTAAAAGAATTGTTTCTATTAGTGTGCTTCCCTGCGGGATTTTGTCAGCCAGTTTTTTTCCTGCAATGAATAAATTTTTTGCTGAATCAAAAGAAAAATTTAAAAAAATATGGTTTCTTTTTTTAAAAATGATTTTTTTTATAGTTTTTCCCGTTTTATTGGGCGGCATCTTTTTGGCTCCGCAAATCATTGATTTTGTTTATGATCCTTCTTTTTTTCCAGCGATTTTGGCTTTGCGTTTTCTTTTTTTAGCGATATTTTTTAGCGTCATTTCTTTGCCTTTTTCTCGCATTCTTTTGGTTTTCAACAAACAAGATAAAATTCTTTATATTTTTTTGGTCAGTACTATTTTGAGCGTTCTTTTAAACATTTTTTTAATTCCTTATTACTCATTAAACGGCGCTGCTTTTTCTTCTTTTTTAAGTTATCTTTTATATTTTCTTTTGGTTTATTATTTTACAAAGAGATATTTTTCTTTTAAATTAAGCGAGGAAAATTTTTTACCTTTTCTTTTTGGGGTAGTTATTTCATCTTTTTTGATGATTTTTTTCATTTCGCAAAATTTTGTTTTAAAATTCCATGTTTTCTGGATTATTATTTTTGGCGCTTTATTTTATCTGCTAATTTTTTCGATTTATTGTTTTTGCCTTAAGCTTTTTAAAAAGGATGTTTTTAATCTTTAATTTTCTTTATTTTGTGTTAAAATAAAAAATTAAAAATATGAAAGTTTTAGTAACAGGCGGAGCGGGATTTATCGGCAGTCATCTTGTTGACAGATTAATCAAAGAAAAACATAAAGTTATTGTTGTTGATAATTTGTCAACTGGAAAAAAGGAAAATTTAAATAAAAAGGCGAAATTTTATAAAGTTGATATTTGTTCTCCAAAAGTTAAAAAAATTTTCGAAAAAGAAAAACCCGAAATCGTTTTTCATTTAGCTGCTTTAGCGAGAGTGCCCCTTTCAATTTTAGATCCTGTTAATACTTCAAGGGTAAATATTTTGGGAACGATTAATGTTTTTAGGGTAGCCATTGAGAATAAAGCCAAAAGGATTATTTTTGCTTCTTCTTCCTCTGTTTATGGTCCTCAAAAAACTTTACCTTTAAAAGAAAGAATGAAACCAAATCCCATTTCTCCTTATGGTTTACAAAAATGGGTGGGAGAAGAATTTGCTAAGCTTTTTACTCAACTCTATAATGTGCCCATTGTTTCTCTAAGATATTTTAATGTTTATGGTCCGAGAATTGATTTTCAATCTGATTATAGTTTGGTTTTGGGAAAATTTTTAAGGTTAAAATTTCAAGGAAAGCCATTAACGATTTTTGGCGATGGAAATCAGACAAGGGCTTTTTGTTATATTGATGATGTCATTGAAGCCAATATTTTAGCGATGAAAAGCAAAAAGATAAAAGGCGGAGAAGTGATTAATGTTGGGAGCCCAGAAAGTTGGTCTGTGAATTATTTGGCAGATTTAATTGGGGGTGAAAAAATTTATTTACCGCCAAGAAAAGGCGACCCTTTACACACAAGAGCAGATATTAATTTAGCAAAAAAAATTTTGGGTTGGAAACCAAGAGTGGGTTTTAAAGAAGGAGTTGAAAGAACAAAAAAGTGGTATTCTCAAGTTATTAATCAAAAAAATTAAATGAAAAAAAATTCACTTAAAACAAAAAAGATCGGAATTGTTGGCGTTGGTATGGTTGGTGGTGCCTTAAAAAGATACTTTGAAAAAAAAGGAATTAAACCTTTTTTGTATGATAAAAACAAAAAATTAGGAAGTCCAGACGAAGTTAATTTAGCAGATATTATTTTTATTTGTGTTCCAACTCCTTTTGACAAGAAAAAAGGATTTGACCTTTCTTATGTTAAAGAAGCAATTTCTAATATTAAAGGGAAAAAGATCATTGTCATTAAATCAACTGTTATTCCCGGCACCACTGAAAAACTTCAAAAAGAATTTCCTCAACACACTTTTTTATTTAATCCTGAATTTTTAAGCGAGGCGACAGCAGATGAAGATATGCAACATCCAGATCGTCAAATCGTTGGTTTTACTCAGAAAAAAGAAAGTTTAAAAGTAGCGCCAGAGATTTTAAAAATTTTACCTCGGGCGCCTTTCGAAAAAATAATTCGAGCGAGCGAAGCAGAAATGGTGAAATACTTTAATAATACTTTTAATGCCATCAAGGTGATTTTTGCCAATCAAATGTATGATTTATGTAAAGGAGCAGGTATTAATTATGATGTCGTTATGGAATGCGCAGCGAAAAGCAAATTTATCTTAACGGATAGTCATTTACATATTTTTCATAAGGGATACCGTGGTTATGGGGGAAAATGTTTGCCCAAAGACATTCGCGCTCTAATTGAGTTTGGTGAAAAAATAGGCGTTGATCTAAAACTGCATAAAGTCGCAGAAAAAATTAACAATCAATTGATGAAAGAACAAGGGATTAAAGACCCTGAAACCCTTTCAAAAAGAGAATAAATTTTTTTTTTAATGTGCGGAATTTTTGGAAAATTATTTTTTGAGAAAACAAAAATAGAAAAAGAAGAATACAAGAAATGTTTAAATGAAATTTCTCATCGGGGACCTGATGATGAGGGATTTTATGTTGATGAAAACATAATTTTAGGATCTAAAAGATTGGCAATCATTGATTTATCTGAAGCGGGTCATATGCCAATGACAAACGAAAATGGGAGATTTTGGCTTGTTTTTAACGGAGAAATTTATAATTTTTTAGAACTGAAAAAAAAATTAGAAAAAAATCATAAATTTAAATCAAAGACAGATAGCGAGGTTTTATTACATCTTTTTGAAGAAAAAGGAATTGATTGTTTAAAGTATCTGCGAGGAATGTTCGCTTTTGCTATCTGGGATAAAAAAGAAAAAATTTTATTTTTGGCCAGAGATAGGGTTGGAAAGAAACCCTTAAAGTATTATTTTAATAATAAATTTTTTATTTTTGCTTCAGAATTGAAAGCAATCTTGAAAGATAAGGGCGTTCCCAAGGAAATCGATTGGGGCGCAATCGATGAATATCTGACCTATCAATATGTACCTTCTCCCAAGACTGGTTTTAAAAATATTTTCAAATTAGAACCAGCTCATTATCTTCTGGTTTTTTCAGAGGGAAAAATTAAAAAAGAAAGATATTGGGATTTGGACTTTAGTAAGAAGTTGAATTTTTCAGAAAAAGAATGGATAGAAGCGATCGAAGAAAAATTAAGAGAATCTGTGAAAATAAGATTAATTTCAGATGTTCCTTTGGGCGCCCATTTATCAGGGGGAGTTGATTCTTCTATGGTTGTGGCAATGATGTCTCAAGAAATGAAAGAGAGGGTGAAAACTTTTTCTATTGGTTTTAAAGAAAAAGAATATGACGAAACAAAATATGCAAGATTAGTTGCCCAAAAATACAACACGGATCATTATGAATTAATTGTTGAACCGAACGCGATCGAAATTTTGCCAAAATTAGTTTATCAATACGAAGAACCATATGCTGACTCTTCCGCTTTGCCAAGTTGGTATTTATGTCAAATAACCAAAAATTATGTTACAGTTGCTCTTAACGGAGATGGTGGCGATGAAAATTTTGCCGGTTACAATAGATATATTGGATGGAAAATATATTCTCAATTAAAATTTTTGCCATTTAAAAAATTTTTTAAAAAAATTAATTCTTATCTTTACAGATTAACGGGAGTTTCTCTTTTCGAAAAAGGATTTCGTTTTTTTTCTGCTTTAGATCAAAGGGCCCTTTTGTTTTATTTAAAATTAGTTGGTTTTTTTAATGATGAAGAAAAAAAAATGCTTTATGAGCCCTGTTTAAAGGAAAAAATTAAAGATTCTCGTAAAGAGAATTTTTTAGAACAAATTTTTAAAAGGGCAGAAGAATTTTCTAATTTAGATAAAGTTTTGTATACTGATATTAATTCTTATTTGCCAGATGACCTTTTGGTAAAAATGGATATTGCTTCGATGACTCATTCCCTGGAGGTGCGTTCTCCTTTTTTGGATCATGAATTAATGGAGCTTTGCGCTCAAATTCCAGAAAATTTAAAAATAAAAAATTATTCAAAAAAATTCATTCTTAAAAAATTGGCCGAAAAATATCTTCCTTTAGAATGTATTTATCGCCCGAAGCACGGCTTTAGCGTACCTTTAGATTTTTGGTTTAAAAATGAACTGAATGATTTTCTGAAAGAAAATATTTTCTCTCAGGATTTTTTAAATTTTGGTTTTTCTAAAAGTTTTATTGAAAAATTAATAGAAGAACAAGAAAAAAAAATGAGGAATCATACTAATCGATTATGGGCCTTGCTTGTTTTGTCTCAATGGTTTAAAATTTTTCATTAAATAGTATGGAAAGTATTGTTTTTTTAAAAAAAGAATTAGAAAGGGTATTGAATTATTGCTGCGAAAAAGAAAAGAGCGATTTTTTATTTTTTCAAAAATATAATAAAAATTTAGATAAATTGGGAATAATAAGAGAAATTTTAAGGAAAATTATTCCTCTTAAAATTAAAGAAGAGCTTTATTCTTATTTTCGAAAATCAAATAAAAATTTATGGCAGGTTTCAAGCGCTGAAAAAAAATGGGCGCTTGATTTTTTGATTTATATAATTGAAAAAAATCCAATTATTCCTTATGAATTTTTTCCTCAAAAAGATCATGAAGAAATAACAAAATTTGTTAGAAATAAAATTTTAATATCTTTTTTTGATTATATTCCCCAAAAAGAGTTATTTGATGAAAATGATTTTAAAAAACAAAAAGAATGGGAATTTCTTTTTAAAAAGAATAAAATTAATAAGAAAAAAGAATATTATGAATTTATGGGGTTTAAATCAAAAAGTTATCATTTTGAACCCAACATCTTTTTTGAAAAATACGGACTTAATTTTTTAAATTCTAAGGAAAAACTCAGAAATTCTACTATTATTGACTGCGGAGCATATATAGGAGATTCTGCTTTTGTTTTTAAGAAAGAATTAAACCCTAAAAAGATTATTTGCATAGAACCCGATGAAAAAAATTTTGATATTTTAATTGAAAATATAAAACTAAATAATTTAGAAGAAATCATTCCGATTAAAATTGCTATTGGTGAAAAAGCTTCTCGTGGCGATATTTATTTATCTGGACTTGGCAGTTATATTTCAGAATCAAAAAACGGGAATATACAAATTTCTACTATTGATAATTTAATTTTTGATCAGTTAAAAATTGAAAACGTTGGTTTGATAAAAATGGATATTGAAGGATTTGAATTTTTAGCAATAAAAGGCGCAGAAAAAACGATTAAAAATTTTAAACCAATTTTGATTATCTGCGTTTATCATAAAGGTCAAGATTTTTTTGAAATACCACATTATTTAAAGAAGATTGTTCCTGAATATAAATTTTCGTTTATCAATATAAATTTTAAAAGCCCAATTTTTGAGAGGATATTAATTGCTCAATTATGAAAAAAATCTTAATTGTTGGCGCTGGAATCACAGGAATTACTTTGGGAGAAAGATTTGCATCAAAAGGATGGAACATTTTGATTTTAGAAAAGAGAAACCATATTGGAGGTAATTGTTATGATTTTAAAAACAGGTATGGAATTTTAATTCATAAATACGGTCCCCATATTTTTCACACAAAATATAAAGAGGTTTGGGATTATTTATCGCAATTCACTCGATGGATTCCTTATGTTCATAAGGTTTTAGGATATATTGACAAAAAGTTTGTTCCTATTCCTTTTAATTTAAACACCCTTTATCAATTGCTTCCTGAAAAAGCTAAAAAATTAGAAAAAAAATTGATAGAAAATTTCAGATATGGCACAAAAATTCCAATTTTAGAATTAAGAAAAACAAAAGATAGAGAATTAAAAGATTTAGCGGATTTTATTTATCAAAAAATTTATTTTGGGTATTCCAAAAAACAATGGGGAAAACCTCCTGAAAAAATGGACCCATCAATTACAAGTAGAGTACCAGTTGTTATTTCGCGAGACAATCGGTATTTTCATGACAAATACCAAGGAATTCCCAAAGAAGGATATACAAAAATGTTTGAAAAAATGTTAAAAAATAAAAACATTGAGGTTAAATTAAACATTGACTTTAAAAAATTCAAAGAAAAAATAAAATATGATATTCTATTTTATACAGGACCAATTGATGAATTCTTTAATTTTAAATTCGGTAAATTAAAATATCGTTTTTTGAAAATGAAATTTAAAACATTAAATAAAGAAAGCTATCAACCAGCAGCTCAAGTAAATTATCCAGATTTGAAGTATAAATTTACTAGGATCGCTGAATTTAAAAAATATACTCAGAAAAAAACTAAAAAAACAACCATTGGTTTTGAATATCCAGGAAATAAAGGTTTTATGGGTTGGCCATTTTTAGATGAGAAAAATAAAAAAATTTTTCAAAAATATTGGAAAGAAGCAGAAAGATTGAAAAAGAAAAATATTTATTTTATTGGTCGTTTGGCAGAATTTAAATACTATAATATGGATGAAGCAGTAAAAAATGGATTAACTTTATTTAAAAAAATTTATGGAAAATAGCAAAGAAAAAATTGCCGCCGTACTTATCACTTATAATAGAAAAGAATTATTAAAGGAATGTTTAGATGCTCTTTTATCACAAAGCTATCCTTTAGATTCTATTATTTTAGTCGATAACGCATCGACTGACGGAACGCCCGAATTTTTAAAAGAAAATGGTTATTTAGATAATCTAAAAATAGATTATGTAAGATTATCTAAAAATACAGGCAGTAGTGGAGGATACTATGCGGGAATAAAAAGAGCATATGAAAGGGGATTCGATTGGGTATGGCCAATGGATGATGATTGCAAGCCATTAAAAGAAACCTTAAAAACTTTGTTAGAAACAGCAAAAAGAGAAAATTTGAAATATATAAGTTCAGTTATGATTTCTGATCTTGAAGAAAAAAAACTTTGCTTTTTTGATAAAAAATATAAAAAAGTTAACGATTTAATTTTTCATCCAAATTATAGAAAAGATTTAATTTTTGATAAAGGCGAGGGTTTTTTTTCCTTGATACACAAAGAAGTAATAAAAAATATCGGTTTTCCGGAAAGGAGATATTTCATATATGGCGAAGATACAGATTACCTTTTAAGAATAAAAAAAAGATTTCCAGTTGCAACCTCTTTAAAAGCTTTCTGTCTTCATCCATCTTGTCGAGTTAAAAGAATTAATTTTTTAGGAAAAAATTTTTATGTTTTTTGGAGGGAAAAACCCTTGCTTAATTTTTTTTATTTGCGGAATTTTTTTATATTGTTTAAAAAATATCGTGGTTATATTAGCCCAACAATGACAATAAAACAAATAATCAAATATCTTATATTTTTTTCTTTTAAGGAAAGAAAAATAGATAATTTTAAAATTTTATTTTTTGCTTTTTTTTATGGAATTCAAGAAAAATTTAGAATACCCAAATTTTTAAAATGAAAAAAGTTTTGCCAGAAAAATTTCGTTATTTTGAGTATCACTCTGATATTAAAATAAAAAATGAAATTCAAAAAAAACACTCGACCTGTATTTTGATTTTATCGTTTAACGAAATAGAGAACGTCAAAAAAATCTCTTCTTATTTGTCAAAAAAAATCAATTTACTTGATGTTTGTTTTGTCGATAATAATTCTTCTGATGGAACTTTTGATTTTCTGAAAAATAATTATGGAAGCATTTTTAATATTATCCTAACAAAAGAAAATTTAGGAGGCGCAGGTGGATTTTGTATTGGTCAAGAATGGGTCATTGAAAGGGGATATGATTATTGTATTCTTACCGAAGCTGATGCTTATCCTCTTGATGAGGATTTAATTGAATCTTTGTTAAAAAACAAAAAGCAGAATCAGATTGTTTTGGCAAGGTATTATGAGCAAAACCTTCCTTCTTTTACTTTTCATTATAGTTTATATCCTGTTGAATTTTTTAAAAAAATAGGGGTTGTAAATAAAAATTTATTTTTTAGGGCTGACGATTGGGAATACGGAGAAAGAATGGGAAAAATATTAAAAAATGAATATAAAATTGAGATAATAAATAAATTTTATTCTCATCCTATAATTAAAAAGGGGTTCAAAATCGCTGCTAATTATTTTCATTTTAGAAACGGACTTTTGGTTCGAGCTAAATACCCGGCAATAAATTCGGTTCTTGATGTAACGAGAAATTTTTTATTATACACTCTCTACAGTTTTTTTTCATTTTTTAATGATAAAAATCTCACAGTTTTAAAACAATTTTATTTTGCTTTTTTTGACTTTTTAAAAAGAGATTTATCAAGAAATAAAGAAATGTTGGAAAGATTTAAAAACGAAGAATTAAAACCAAAAGAAAAAATTAAATTTTTGGAAGATGATTTTTTTTCTTTTCTTCGTAAATATAAAAATTTTAAAATTGTTTCTCCTTTAATTAAGAAAACTTTTGCTTTTCATTTTAATTTTAGTGGCGCTTTTTTTTCTGTCGATTGTATTTCATCTAAGTTTGCTTCAAGTAATCGGGTCATTGCTTTTTTGTTTAAAAGAATTGTTTTTGTTGAAGAGATAGATTTTTTAGAAAAAAAAATTTATTACTTTGAATATCATAACAAAAAACTTTTAGAAAGTTGGTTTTGTTTTTTTATTTCTCTTTTTTTAAGTTTTCTGAGTTATCTAATCTTATTTCCGTTAATTTTATGGACAATTTTCAAAATAAAAAAAGAATAATTTTTGTTTTGCCCACATTATCAGGAGGGGGGCAGGAAAGGATTGTTTCCAGATTAAGCTTTGCTTTAGACGATTCTTTTTATGAAAAAATTTTAGTTATTTTTTATCAAACGAAAAAGGATTATCCTTTTAAAGGAAAAATGATTGAATTAAAACTGCCATTAGTTAAGGGACCTTTGAAATTTTTTACTAAAATTATTTTTTTACTAATGAGAATCTATTTTTTAAGAAAAATTAAAAAAAATTTGACTCCGGACATTGTTGCTAGTTTTGGGCCCGAAGCAAATGTTGTCAATGTTTTTTCAAATTTAGGATTAAAAAAAACTCAAACGATCGTTAGCGTGAGAATTGTTGAAAGCGTTCATTTTCAGAGATATTTTTTTCTTTTGAGATGGTATTATAATTTTGTAACGAGGGTTATGTATAGATTGGCTGATAAAATTGTTCCGAATTCGAATTGGATTGCAAAAGATTTAATAGAGAATTTTAAGGCGCCAAAAGAAAAAATTTTTGTAATTTATAATCTTTACGATTTTGAGAACATAATCGAGGATTCAAAAGAAGATTTGAAAGAGTTTAAAGAATTGTTTTTAGAGAAAAAAGTGATAATTTCTGCTGGAAGGTTAGATTCTCAAAAAGGTTTTGAATATTTAATTGAGGCTTTTGAGAAAATTAATAGAAGTTTTCCAGATGCTGCTTTAGTAATTTTAGGAGAGGGGGATTTTAGGAAAAATTTAGAAAATTTAACAGACAAATTGAATTTAAAAGAAAAAGTTTTCTTTTTAGGTTTTCAAAAAAACCCCTTTAAATTTTTCAAAAATTCTTTTATTTTTGTTTTGCCTTCTTTATACGAAGGTTTTCCCAATGTTTTACTTGAAGCAATGATTTGTCAGGTTCCTGTTATTGCTACTGACGCTCCGGGTGCCATGAGAGAGATTTTATCTCCAAATTCTCGAGGACAAAAAATAAACAATATTTTTTTGGGAGAATACGGTGTTTTAATACCTCCAAAAGATCCCAAAGCAATTTCAGAGGCCATATCTCTTTTTTTGAACGATGAAAAATTAAGAAACGAATATATTAAAAAAGGAAAAAAAAGGGCCTTAGATTTTGACCAAGAAAAAATAATAAATTTATGGAAAAAAATATTGAATTAAAAAACAAAATTAACCGAATAAAATTTTTAGGGTTGAAAAATTTTTTTCTGTGTTTGCTTCAAAGATTAATCTTTACTCTCTTTCGTTTTTTTTATAAGTTTGACCCTTGGCATTCTCAATCTCCTTTTTATTGTCGGCCCTATAAAAAAAGAGTTGTTAAAATATCCAATTCTCTAAAACCAAATTCAGTGGTAGAGGTTGGTTGCGGTTTAGGAGAGATAATTTCAAGAATAAAAGCGCCTTTAAAATATGGTATAGATATTGATAATAAAGTTTTAAAAGTAGCAAAAATTTTAAATCCAAAGGTAAAATATTTTCTTGGAGATTTTAAAACAGTGTTTCAAATTCCTTTGGATAGCATTGACTTGCTTATAATGGTAAATTTTATTCATGGCATTCCTCCTAAAAAATTAAAAGAAGAATTGAATTTTCTTTTGGAAAGAAAAAAGATTAAATACATTTTAGCTGATAAATATTATGAGTCATACAAAACAAATGGTTATCGACATAATTTAGAAGAATTAGTAAATAAAATTAAAAAAGTTAAATCTTTTGAAGACCCAGAGAAAACGAGAAAATTAATACTTTATGAAGTTTTTTAAAAAACAGAAGTATTTAATCCGACTTGACGATGCTTGTCCATGCCAAAATAGAAAAAACTGGGAGAGAATTGAAAAAATTTTAATAAAATACGATATTAAACCAATTGTTGGAGTAATTCCCGATTGCCAAGACAAAAGTTTAAAATACGATGAACCAATGAACCATTTTTGGCAAAAGGTAAAAGAATGGGAAAAAAATAATTGGACCGTAGCAATTCATGATTATCAACATCTTTGTTTTAAAACAAAATCTTTTTCTTTTGTTCCTTTTCATAAAAAAAGCGAATTTGTAGGACTTCCTTATGAAATTCAAGCGGAAAAAATAAAAAAGGCTTGGAAAATTTTTATTGATGCTAGAATTAAGCCCAAGGTTTGGATTGCTCCTTCTCATTCGTTCGATGAAAACACGCTTTTGGCTTTAAAAAATTTTACAGAAATTCGAGTTATTTCAGATTGTTTTGCTTTTGATGTTTTTTTTGAAAATGATTTTTATTTTATTCCCCAGCAATTATGGGGCTTTAAAATTATGCCCTTTGGGCTCTGGACAATTTGCTTGCATCCCAATACAATGAAAGAAAACGATTTTGAAAAATTAGAAAACTGCTTTAAAAAACACAGAAATCTTTTTATAAGTTTTAATCAAATTAAATTTAAAAAGAGAAAGTGGAGTTTTTTTGAAAAATTTATCAATGATAAAATTTGGTTTAATAAATCTTTGATTAATTTTTTAATTAAAATAAAAGAAAAAATAAAAAACAAATGAGCCAAAACAATAAAAAGAAAATTCTTTTTATCCTTCCCACGCTTTCAAAAGGAGGCCAAGAAAGAGTCGTTTCGCGATTAAGTTATTTTTTACCAGAATTTTTTGAAAAATTTTTAATCGTTTTTTATAAAGATAGAATTGATTATCCTTTTGATGGAAAAATTATTTTTTTTAATTTTCCTGTATTTAAGGGACCGATTAAAATATTGGTAAAAATCATTTTTTTATTCGCAGGAATTTTTACTGTCAGAAAAATTAAAAAAGAGATAAAACCAGAGTTTTCTTTAAGTTTTGGACCAGAGGCAAATATTGTCAATGTTTTTTCAAATTTAGGATTAAAAAAAACTCAAACGATCGTTAGCGTGAGAATTGTTGAAAGCGTTCATTTTCAGAGATATTTTTTTCTTTTGAGATGGTATTATAATTTTGTAACGAGGGTTATGTATAGATTGGCTGATAAAATTGTTCCGAATTCGAATTGGATTGCAAAAGATTTAATAGAGAATTTTAAGGCGCCAAAAGAAAAAATTTTTGTAATTTATAATCTTTACGATTTTGAGAACATAATCGAGGATTCAAAAGAAGATTTGAAAGAGTTTAAAGAATTGTTTTTAGAGAAAAAAGTGATAATTTCTGCTGGAAGGTTAGATTCTCAAAAAGGTTTTGAATATTTAATTGAGGCTTTTGAGAAAATTAATAGAAGTTTTCCAGATGCTGCTTTAGTAATTTTAGGAGAGGGGGATTTTAGGAAAAATTTAGAAAATTTAACAGACAAATTGAATTTAAAAGAAAAAGTTTTCTTTTTAGGTTTTCAAAAAAACCCCTTTAAATTTTTCAAAAATTCTTTTATTTTTGTTTTGCCTTCTTTATACGAAGGTTTTCCCAATGTTTTACTTGAAGCAATGATTTGTCAGGTTCCTGTTATTGCTACTGACGCTCCGGGTGCCATGAGAGAGATTTTATCTCCAAATTCTCGAGGACAAAAAATAAACAATATTTTTTTGGGAGAATACGGTGTTTTAATACCTCCAAAAGATCCCAAAGCAATTTCAGAGGCCATCTCTCTTTTTTTGAACGATGAAAAATTAAAGGAAGAGTATGCTAAAAGAGCTTTTGAAAGGGCAAAAGATTTTGATGTTGAAAATATCATTAAAAAATGGAAGGAAATTCTTTAAAAATTAAAAAATTTTTACAAAAGGAAATTTGGGTTTTGTTTTTTAATTTCTCTTTTATCAGACAATTTAAGAGCCAATTTTCGTTACCGAATGCTTGCTTTCTTTTTGCTATTTTCAATCTTTCCCTTGGGTTTAAAAGAAATTTTAAAAAAATTTAAGAAACTACCTAAGGTATAGTTTTAAATATTCTTTCAAACACCTTTCAAATGAAAAAAGTTTTCTTTTTTGAAAATCAAATTTACTGTTTTTCACTTTTTGAAAAATTTTTAAAAAAGATTCTTTGTTGTTAAAAGAAAAAACAAAATCACTGCCAACAATTTCTTTATTGCCCCCAACATCCGAAGCAATAGCTGGTATTTTAGCAAAAAGAGTTTCAATTAAACTGAGAGACAATCCTTCATAACGAGAGGGTAAAATGAATAAATCAAAAGCTTTTAAGTATTGAGAAGCATTTGGTTTTTCTTCAAACAAAAAAAATTTTTCTTTTAAATTTAATTTTTCGATTAAATTTTCGAGTTTTTTCCTTTCAGGACCATTGCCAATAATCAAACCTACGGCATTTTCTTTGATTTTTAAGATTTCCGGAAAAACTTTAATTA
>Ga0272449_1003054_pt1 | contig 14802 bp, 11 predicted proteins | sample YNPCB0241_FD_198679 | JGI IMG/M metagenome (GOLD analysis project Ga0272449, IMG submission 198679) | Hot spring sediment microbial communities from Yellowstone National Park, WY, United States - YNP-CB-024-1 | ecosystem: Environmental > Aquatic > Thermal springs > Hot (42-90C) > Sediment...
GTTGGAATATCGGTTGAATTTGTTTGTCCCCAAATGTAAATGTAGTTATTAGTAATAAGAGGTCTTGCTTTTTGGTCGTTTAGGGTTCCGCCGTAATAAGTAAGCCATATTAAATTATCGTTATTGTCGAAAGCAGCTATAAATAAATCAGTTGAACCTGTAATGTTTCCATTAAAATAAGCTCCATTTCCAGGGTTAATTGTTGGCAAATTATTTGATGTTGTGTTCCCGGCTACTATCAATAAATTGTTAGAGTAATAAACACCTTCGGCTACTTCGTCACCATTTCCTCCAAAATAAGTGCTCCAAATTAAGAAAGGGTCTATTATTAAAGTTTTTGATTTATCGTACTCTGAAATATTTAAAGTTAACGTTTTGTTGTGGACTTCCCAGTTTGATTTATAAATGAGTTTTCCTTCTTGAAAACATATAGGTTTAGTTTCTTTTATTTGACCAAGTGGAGTTGTAAAAATAATGTCGCCTTCGTTATATGAAGGATTATCAGTGTATAAGTATTCAATTTGTATTTGTTTGTAGTCGGCAAAAGGTTTTACGATAAAGTCGTATTTCAAATTATTGTTTTCGAAATAGAGTTTCAAGTCTATTCCATTGTAAACATTTTTGAAATAAAGTTCGCTAAAGGCTGGAACATTTTTAATTCCCTTTGGGCAATGAGCATAATAAAAGTTATAGTGCCAAGGTGCAGGGTTTCTTTCTTCTACAGTGGAAAAATTTGCATTTTTTAGATTTACATCTACTCTTTGCCAGTGTGTTAATTTTATTGTAGGGTATTCTGTACTGTCTGCTTCATATTCATTTTTTAAGAATAAATAAGTAAAACCATATTTAGTTATGTAAAATTTTGCATTTGTCGTTGAAACGTAATAAAGTACGTAGTTTAATGATTCTTTGGTTTCAAAACTACTAATTTGTCCTTGGTTTTTAATAAAATAATTATTTAAGGAATTAAGGCTGTAAGTATTTAAGAATAAAGGCATTAAAATTAAAAACACTGCAAACTTTTTCATATGTTTTTTTTTAAAAGACGATTTTAATATTAATTATGGTTGCATATTATTTTATTTTCCCCATTCTTTAATATTAACAGGTATGTTTATCATTTGTAAAATCCTATCAGTAATACTTTTCACCAAATCTGTAATGCTTTTCGGATTGTTATAAAAGGCTGGCGAAGCTGGTATAATAATTCCGCCCATTAAAGTAACTTTTTCCATATTTTGTATGTGAATTAAATTATACGGTGCTTCTCGTATAAGCAATATTAATTTTTTTCTTTCTTTTAACATAACGTCGGCACTTCTTGAAATAAGGTTATTGCTAATTCCGTTTGCAATCTTGGATAAAGTCCCCATTGAGCATGGAATAATGATCATTGCATTATATTTAGAACTTCCGCTGGCAGGTGGTGCAAACATATCGTTGTTATTATAAATACTTATTCTAATGTCGTCTTTAAGTTCTGGTAAATTAAGTTCGTAGTTCCAAACTTTTTTACCATTTTCTGAGTATATAAGCGAAATATGATAATCAGATAAATTTATTATATCTTTTATTAGTTGTTGTGCATATATTGCACCACTTGCACCTGTAATACCAATAATTATTTTATTCATATAAGTAAAATATGCTTAAAATTAAGTAATTATTGTATTGTCCTCTGTCAAAATACCAAGTTTGATTACCAGGATGATTTCGTATAGGTAATATAGAGTAAGAGTAATGCAACTTTAAAGAGATACGTTTACCTATTTTATAACCTAAACCGCATCTGAATGGAATATCATAAGATTTAAATGGAGGATAAGGTTCCATAAAGCCGTTTCCGTCAACATCTTCATTTGCCTTAAAAAGATAACCGAAAACAAAACCTAATTCGCCAATATATTTTGATTTATAAGTGTATTGAAAAATAAATGGAACTTCTATGTAATTTAATCGTAGTATATAAAACCTATCATCGGGAATGTCTGGATTTGCTAATTTTCTGCTTCCCTTTTGAATATAATCTAAACCTAAATAAAATGAATAATTTGATTTTAATTGATTTTTAACTAAGATACCGGCTTTAAATCCTGGTTTGTCGTAACCGTCGAGCCTATCTCCATCTACTTGCGATGCTACTATACCTATTGAGATTCCCGGCTTAAAGTTTTGTGAAAAAGCCATTTGATTAAAGATAAACAATATCAAAAATACTTTTTTCATTTTTTACCAAATTGCATTAAATATGCTTTAATAAAATCATCAAGGTTACCATCGAGCACGCCGAAGGCGTCTGATGTTTCATAATCTGTTCTGAGGTCTTTTACTAATTTATAAGGGTGTAGGACGTACGACCTGATTTGTGATCCCCATTCAATTTTTAATTTTTTCCCTTCAAGTTCCATTTGCTTTTCTCTTCGTTTCTGCAGTTCGAGTTCATAAAGTTGCGATTTTAGAATTCTTAAGGCATTTTCGCGATTAGTAAATTGTGAGCGACTTTCTTGATTTTCTACTACTATACCTGTTGGAATATGTCTAACTCTTACACCGGTTTCTACTTTATTTACATTTTGCCCGCCGGGTCCACTTGAGCGAAAAGTATCCCATTCAAGATCTGCTGGATTTATTTGTATTTCAATATTGTCATCAACTAAAGGTGAAACAAATACAGATGCAAAACTTGTTTGTCTTTTACCTTGAGCATTAAAAGGTGAGATTCTTACTAAACGGTGTACTCCTGTTTCACTTTTTAGGTATCCGTAAGCATAATCGCCATCAAATTCTAACATTGCCGATTTTATTCCAGCTTCTTCGCCAGGTTGAATATCTATAACTTTAATTTTATAGCCATGCGATTCGCCCCAACGTTGATACATTCGTAATAACATGCTTGCCCAATCTAAACTTTCTGTTCCACCTGCACCACTATTTATCTTTAAAATCGCAGGTAATTTATCTTCTTCCTCCTGCAACATATTTTTAAATTCTAATGCTTCAATTGCTTTTAAAGTTTTTTGATAGTGTTCTTCTAAATCTTTTTCGTTTGCTTCATTGTTTTTGTAAAAATCAAAAATTACAATAAAATCTTCTACAAGTGTATTAACTTCATTAAAAGCATCTATCCATGATTTTAAGTTTGAGATATTTTTTAAAATTTCTTCAGCTCTTTTAGGGTTATTCCAAAATTCAGGATCTCTTGTGTTAATTTCTTTTTCTTCAAGCTCTATAATTTTCTTGTCTATGTCAAAGATACCTCCTTAAGGCGTCGCGCCTTTTAATAAAGTCTTTTACTGTTTCAATTGTAACCATAGTTTTTAATTTTTAGTTTATTCAGGAATAGTTTCTATTATCTGATAATCATTTCCGACTTCTTCGTAAGGTTTAATTTTATTACATTCATTATCTTCGATGTAATTAGCTGGTTTTTCGAAAACATCTTTATCTGAGTAACCAAGATCTGGGTTTTCATACACTTTCTTCATGTAATATGCCCAAGTTGGTAATGACATACTAGCTCCTTGTCCGAGTTCAAGGCTATTAAAGTGTATACTTCTTTCTTCACCTCCTGTCCAAATGCCGGTAATTAATTTAGGAGTGATTCCGATATACCAGCCATCTGATTGATTTTGTGTAGTACCTGTTTTTGCGGCAACATCTGCTTGAATGTTATATCTACCTTTTAGTCGCCAGCTGGTACCTTGGTTTACAACAGCTCTGAGCATTTCAATCATTTTATAAGCAGTAATTTCACTAATTGCTTCTTTTCGTTGAGGTTTGAATGTTGCAAGTACATTTCCGTTTGCATCGGTAATTCGTGTAACAAATATAGGCTGAACATATATACCTTTATTAGCATAAACTGCAAAGGCAGCGGTCATTTCGGCTAATGAAATTTCCGGAACACCGAGGCAAATAGAAGGTACAGGGTCTATTTTACTTCTGATGCCCATTTTTCTAGCTATGTTTATAACAGCATAAGGGTTATATCTTTTCATTAACCAAGCCGAAATGTAATTTACAGAGTTTGCTAATGCCCATCTTAATGTAACTAGTTGGCCATCTCTTTTAGTAGGTCCACTGTTTTTTGGTGTCCACACATTACCATCGGGTAGTTCAAATGATACAGGAATATTTGGAACTTCATAACAAGGTGAATAGCCTTCTTGCATTGCTAATGTATATAAAAATGGCTTAAAAGTAGAACCGACCTGTCGTTTACCAATCATAACATTATCGTAAGCAAAATATTTATAATTAATGCCGCCTACATAAGCTTTAACGTAACCTGTATTTGCTTCAATAGAAATTAAGCTTGAACGTAAGAAAAATTTATGATAACGAACTGAATCGTATGGTGACATTAAAGTATCTTTTTCTCCTTTCCATGTAAAAATAGTAGTAGGTATAGGGGTTTTAAAAATTTTCATTATTTCATCTTCGCTCAATCCCTGATTTTTGAGTATTCTGTATCTATCCGAACGCTTAATAGATGTAGTCATTATTTGTTTAATTTCTTCGTCAGTTACATTCCAGGCGAAAGGGGCTTTTTTTCTGCCTTTTTGTTCTTTGAAGAAAGCTGGTTGTAAAAATAATGCAAGATGCTGGTAAATTGCTTCTTCTGCATATTTTTGCATTCTCGAATCAATTGTGCAATATATTTTTAATCCATCTTTGTATATGTCGTAAGGCTTTCCATCGGGTTTTTTGTTTTTATTGCACCAGCCATAAAGTGGATTTGTCTCCCAGTCGAGCGAATCTTCATAATAACGTTGTTTGTCTATGTAATTGTCAGGGTCGGGTTTATTTGCTGTTAATATTAATCTTAAATACTCTCTAAAATATGTTGCTAAACCTTCTTTATGATCAACTTTCTGAAACTTTATTATTAGCGGTAATTTTATTAATGAATCGTATTGCTTTGGGTTTATAAATCCGTATTTTAGCATTTGTGAAAGGACAGTATTGCGTCTTTCTAATGTTTTTTCTGGTCGTTTAAGGGGATTATATAGCGAAGGGTTTTTGCACATCCCGACAAGTAAAGCAGCTTCTTCTATCTTTAATGAATCTGGCGTTGAATTAAAATAAACCTTCGCTGCAGATTTAATACCAACTGCTAAATTAAGAAAATCAAATTTATTTAGATACATCGTTATAATTTCTTCTTTTGTATAACGCTTTTCAAGTTTAATAGCCATAACCCATTCTCTTAATTTTCTGAGTATTTTGCTTATAGGGTTAGAAAAATCTTCTCTAGGAAAAAGCATTTTTGCTAATTGCTGACTAAGGGTACTACCACCACCTTTTTTTCCAGTACCTATGATAACTCTAAAAATAGCTTTAATATCAACTCCTGAATGTTTGTAAAAACGAATATCTTCTGTAGCAATAAGTGCATTTATCATATTTGGCGATATTTCTTCGTATTTTACTGGAGTTCTATTTTCTCTGAAGTATGTTCCTAAAACTACTCCATCGCTTGAAATAACTTCTGTTGCTAATTGATATTTTGGGTTTTCTAACTCGTCAAAGCTTGGCATGTAGCCAAAGTATCCTTCTGATATGCAGAAAAAAAGCAAATTCAATAAAACAATGGGTATAAAAAATAAAATCCATGATATTTTAATCCATTTTTTGATATTTAGTTCTATATTGTTTGTCTTTTTCATTAAAAATCATTTTGATAAATTATAAATAAAATTCATTAAATTGCAACCCAAAATTATAAAATTAAATGGAAAAAAATTTAGTGATAGTAGAATCACCTGCAAAGGCTAAAACTATTGAGAATTTTTTAAAGCAAAATTATAAAAATTTTATTGTAAAATCAAGTTTTGGACATGTTCGAGACTTACACAAGAATAAAATGAGCATTGATATTGAGAATAATTTTACTCCAATATATGAAATTCCAAAAGAAAAGAGAAAAATTATAGAGGAATTAAAACGTTTATCGAAGGAAGCTACAACAGTATGGCTTGCTTCTGATGAAGATAGAGAAGGAGAAGCTATATCTTGGCATTTGTCTGAAGTTTTAGAATTACCTAAAGAAAAAAGAAAACGTATTGTATTTCACGAAATTACAAAAGAAGCCATCGAAAATGCTATTAAAAATCCACGAGATTTAGATTTAAATTTGGTAAATGCCCAACAAGCAAGACGAGTTTTAGATAGAATTGTAGGTTACGAATTATCGCCTTTGTTGTGGAAGAAAATAAAGAAAAACCTTTCTGCTGGTAGAGTTCAATCTGTAGCAGTAAGAATTATTGTCGAAAGAGAAAGAGAAATATTAAATTTTGTTTATGAATCGCATTATAAAATATATGCTATATTTACTTTTAAAGATTCTGAAGGCAAAGAACACAAAATAAAAGCAGAATTAAATAAACAATTTAAAGAAAAAAATGAGGTTATAGATTTTTTAAAAAATTGTGTCGATTCTGAATTTTATGTTTCTGCAATAGAAAAGAAACCATATTTAATAACTCCACCACCACCATTTACAACAAGTACGTTGCAACAAGAGGCATCAAGAAAACTTGGTCTTTCGGTAACACAAACTATGTCAATAGCCCAAAAGCTCTACGAATTAGGTTATATAACGTATATGCGAACCGATTCTGTTCATTTGTCTAATTTAGCAATACAGTCGGCAAAAAAAATAGTAGAATCGTTATTTGGTAAAGAATATCATAAAAGTAGACAATACGAAACAAAAATAAAAGGAGCTCAAGAAGCACATGAAGCTATAAGACCTACATATTTTAATAATCAAACTATTGATGGAACTGCTCAGGAAAAGAAATTGTATGAATTAATTTGGCAAAGGGCTGTAGCATCACAAATGAAAGAAGCTAAAGTTGAAAAAACTTTGATATCTATAAAATCAAGCAACTTGCCATATGAATTTATTGCTTCTGGAAAGGCAATTCTTTTCGATGGTTTTTTGAAATTGTATAAAGAAAGCCATGAAGATGAATCGGAAAATGATGAAGAAACTATTATACCAGCTATTTCTGTTAATCAGGTATTAAAAACAGAAAGTATGCAGGCAATAGAAAAATATAATCAACCACCAGCAAGATATACAGAAGCAAGTCTTGTTAAAAAGCTTGAAGAACTTGGAATAGGCCGACCATCTACTTATGCACCTATTATTTCAACTATACAGCAAAGAGGTTATGTTGTAAAGTCAAATAAACCTGCTCAAACAAGAAATATAACAGTTATAACTTTAGAAAATGGAACAATTAAAGAAAAACAAAAAAGAGAAACTTATGGCTATGAAAAAGGTAAATTAATTCCAACCGACACAGGAATAGTTGTAAATGATTATTTAATATCTGTTTTTCCAGAGATTCTTGAATTCAACTTTACGGCAGAGATAGAAAAGAAATTAGATGAAATTGCCGAAGGAAAGATTAATTGGGTAAGCTTAATTAAAGAGTTTTATACAGAGTTTCATCCGAAAATATTGAAATTAGAAAGCTTAAAAAATAAAATAACACAAGAAAGATACCTTGGAATTGATCCAGAAAGCGGAAAAAAAGTATATGTGAAATATGGAAAATATGGTCCTATTGTTCAGTTAGGCGATAGTAGTACTAAAGAAAAACCTAAATTTGTAAGTTTAAGAAAAAATCAGCTTATAGAAACAATAACTTTAGAAGAAGCACTCGAATTATTTAAGATCCCAAGAAATATCGGCAAGTATGAGAACAAAGATGTTGTTGTTAACCTTGGTAAATATGGTCCTTATATTCTTTACGATAATAAGTTTTATGCCTTAGATAAAACAAAAGACGATCCTTATACTATTACGTTAGAACAAGCAATAGAAATCATTAAACAAAAAGAACAAAATCCTAAAGGAATTTTGAAAGAGTTTGCTGAAAATAAAGATTTGTTTATTTTAAAAGGAAAATACGGTGTATACATTAAATATAAAAATAATAATTACAAAATTCCTAAAAATTTTGATTGGCAAAATGCTACTTATAATGAAATAATGACCTTAATAGAAAAAACTCAAAAAAAATGAATATTAATGATTATTTCGATCCATTAGATATTAAGGTAAACAAAAAAAAGGGGAACATTAGTTATTTTTTTGATTTTTATAACGAAGATTTTTCTTTCGATGCCAAAAAATATCAATTAGTTTTATTTTCAATTAATGTTAATAATAATGATGACTTATTCGAAAATATTAGAAATAATTTTTACTTTTTATCAGACAATGTCGTTAACCCATTTAAAGCAATAGATTTAGGAAATTTAAAGAAAGGTAATACCTTTTCAGATACACTTTTTGCCACAAGAGATGTATGTGAATATTTTTTATCAAATAAAATAATTCCTATAATTATTTCAGATAATTGGTATATTTCATACGGTTTGTATCTTGCCTTTGAGAGCTTAAATAAAACAGTATCATTTTCTATTGTCGATTATACTGTTAAACTTCAAAAAAAAGATCAAAATTTTTTAAACCAAATTTTATCAAGAGAAAACAATACCTTATTTAATAACACATTTATAGGTATTCAAAATTTTTATACTAAACAAAAAGATATTAAATCAGCACTCTCAAATGGTTTTGAATTAGTAAGATTAGGAGACATTCAGGCAAATATAAGAAAAGTAGAGCCATACATTAGAGATTCAGATGTCTTGCTTATTAATACAAAGTCTTTAATAAACGCTTTTTTAGATGAATATAATACATTTTCGCCAAGTGGATTGTTACATAAAGAAGCTTGTCAAATAACCCGCTATGCCGGAATAAGTGAAAAAATGTCAACTTTTGTTCTTTACGTCGATAAATTAATACAAATCCCAGCTATGTCATATGCTCAAATACTATGGTACTTTATTGAAGGATATACATCACGCAAAGGAGATTTTCCTGTTTTACCATTTAGTAAATTAATAAAATATCACGTCGAAGTCTCAAAAAATACTTTTATTACTTTTTATAAAAGTCCTTTAACCGAAAGATTATGGATTGAAGTGCCTATTCCACAAGCAAATTATGAAAAAAGTTGGCTCCTATCGTGCGACGAACAAGACTATCAACACGCCTGTAAAGGTATAATCCCTGATAGATGGCATAAATATTTAAAAAAATTATTTTGATAAAAATACAATTTTTCATAGTATATTTACGTTAATTTTAAAAAATGTTAAACTGTGAAAAAGTTATTAACAATTTATGGATAAAAATAAATTGACATATATAACTGATAATGAAACATTTTTATTAATTTTGACGTTAAAAGGAAAAAATTTTATAGTTTTCAACAAAAAAATGTTGAAAAAGTTTTATAAATTAAAATTTTTTTATTTAATTAGCCCTTTGTAAAATGAAGGTAGATTTTAAAGAATTAAATATACGATATTCTAATATGAAATGCTTGATTTTATTAGCAGTTTTAGTATTTTTAGTTGTTGGTGTTAATGCACAACAAGACCCCCAAGTTAGTATGAACAAGTATAATATTTTACCAATTAACCCTGGTTTTGCAGGAAGTAACGGAGCTATATGTGCTTCAGTTTTGTACAGAAATCAGTGGATTGGCTTCGATGGAGCACCCAAAACTATGATCTTTTCTGCCGATATAGCTTTACCTGAATTTAATAGCGGTGCTGGTATAAATGTAATGAGCGATAATGTGGGATTCGAAAAAAATACCTATTTTAATCTAAATTATGCTTATCATTTACAAGTTGGTGGAGGGGATTTAGGAATAGGGATTGGTCTCGGAATAATTAATAAATCAATAGACGGAGAATGGGTAACACCCGATAAGCTTCAAGGGATACAGCAAAACCCTTATGCCGACCCAGCTATACCACATTCTGAATCTAAAATAGTTTTCGATGCCAATTTCGGATTATTTTACAGAGCCCCAGATGATAAAGTTTACGGCGGAATAAGTACAACTCACTTAACACAACCACAAATTAAATTCGAAAGTGGTAAGCTTCCTTATATGCGACGTCATTATTATTTAACAGTTGGTTCATTTATTGAAATGCCCGACAAAAACTGGGGATTATGGCCTTCTGCTTTTATAAAATTAGATGGTTCAACAGCTCAATACGATTTAAATTTGCTTGTCGAATATAGAAGACAATTTAGAGGTGGCTTATCTTATCGCTTTGGAGACGCATTTGTTTTAATGCTCGGATATACCACTCAATCTAATATTACTTTCGGTTTTGCTTACGATTTAACAATTTCCAAATTAAGAACTTATGAAAAAGGTTCGTTAGAGTTTTATGCAAAATATTGTTTTACAATTACAAAATCGACAGGCCGTGGCAAATACGGCAGTGTTCGATTCTTGTAATTAAAAATTTTGAACTATGAAACTGAAAAAAAATAAAAAACAAAATATGAAAGGAACAGCAATTTTAATTATAATTTTTGCCATTTACTTGAGTTTTACAAGTTGTTCAACTCGAGGCAATGGCGAACTTATTGGCGTTCGTAATAGAGAAGCATGGTATGAACCACAACCATACGGAATGGTTTTTATACCAGCAGGTTCATATAATATGGGACCTGACGATCAAGATGTAGCATGGGCAATGACCGCCGAAACTAAAACTGTTACCGTAGGCGCATTTTGGATGGATGAAACAGAAATAACAAATAATGAGTATAGACAATTTGTATACTGGGTAAGAGATTCTATAGCTCGTAAATTATTAGGTGCTCAACTTGAACAATACTTAATCACTCAAAATGAATACGGAGAAGACCTTAATCCACCTTTTCTTAATTGGGAAGAAAAAATAAGATGGAATGAGCAAGAACAAAGAGAAATTTTAAACGAATTATTTTTACCCGAACATGAAAGATTCTACAGAAGAAAAGAAATAGACGTTCGGAAACTTAATTTTGAATATTATAGAATAGATTTGCATCAAGCCGGCAAAAAATACGATTTTGATAAAGAAACACGTCGCGCATGGAACTTCGACGAAAACAAATACGATGGTGAAGTTACAGACTATAATTATAAAAGTCCTACAAAAGGACAAAGAATCCCTGTTAAAGATAGATCATCGTACATTATAAAAGATATAGTTAATGTTTATCCTGATACCTTATGCTGGATGAGCGATTTTACATATTCCTATAACGAACCTATGGCAAGAGCCTATTTCTGGCATCCTGCTTACGATAATTATCCAGTTGTAGGTGTTTCTTGGCGACAAGCAAGAGCTTTTTGTGTTTGGAGAACAGAATTACTTAATAGTTATTATCTTGAATCAATGGGTGAGCCATTCGTTCAAGAATATAGACTGCCCACAGAATCTGAATGGGAATATGCAGCAAGAGGTGGTTTAAAAGGTAGTATGTATCCATGGGGTGGATATTATACTCAAAATTACAAAGGATGTTATGTTGCCAATTTCAAACCTATGAGAGGAGCTTATACACCAGACGGAGGTATATACATGCTTGTTGTTGCCCATTTCGATCCTAATGAATATGGTTTATATGATATGGGTGGCAATGTGAGCGAATGGACAAGCAATGCTTTCGAAGAAGCAGCTTATAGTTACACAGACGACTTAAATCCCGATTATACCTATGAAGCATTGCCAGACGACCCGCCAGTAAGAAAAAGAAAAGTTATAAGAGGAGGATCCTGGAAAGATATATCGTGGTATATGCAATGCGGAACACGATCATACGAATATCAAGACTCTGCTAAATCGTACATAGGTTTTAGGTGCGTACGCTCTTACTTGGGTCGTGATTTCCGCGATGGTTCAGAAGGTTCTCAAGTATATTAATTTAATTTGAAAATAATAATGTATAAATTAATTTAAAATTTTAAGTAATATGGGACTTTCAGAATTAGTTCAATCGCATGGATGGAAAAGTTTCATGTCTAAGGTTTATGGAATTGGTGCATCAGTAGTATTAGTTGGTGCAATGTTTAAAATTATGCACTGGCCTGGTGCAGGGGTAATGCTTGTAGTAGGATTATCTACTGAAGCATTTATTTTCTTTACATCAGCATTCGAACCACTACACAAAGAATGGGATTGGAGTTTAGTTTATCCAGAACTGGCAGGTATGCACGAAGACATTGAAGATGAAGAAGTAAAAAAAGCTAAGAGCTCAAAAAAATCTGCACTCGAAAAATTCGATGAACTTTTAAATAATGCAGAAATTACACCCGATTTGTTCGAAAAATTAGGAAATGGTTTACGTTCCTTGAATCAAACAACTGAAAAATTAGCAGATATTAGTCAAGTTTCCTTGGCAACAAATAATTATATATCAAGCTTTGAAAAAGCTAGTGAAAAAGTTACAGAATTTTCAAATTTATTTGGTAAATCGGCAGAAATAGTTAATTCTGCTGCAATACAAAATGCTGAAAAACTCAATAATTCAATAAATAAACTTGCAAGTACATACGAAAATGTTGCACAAACTTTAGAAAATACATCAAACAAATTTGCTTCTGATATTAATAATTCAGGTTCAAATCTAATAAACAAGTTTTCAGCTGTATACGAAAACGGTTCAAAGTTAATAGAAAATTCTATAGAAAATTTTGTAAAGCAAATTTCCCAATCAAGCTTGTCATTGTCTGAAGCCTATTTGAAATTGGCTGAAGTCGTAAATTCTGAAGCAGAACAAAACAAGAATAATGTGAAGTCGTATAGCGAACAATTGCAAATTATGACAAAAAACTTAACTGCACTTAACGCAATATATGAACTACAATTGCAGGGCTCAAATGAATATCTTGAAAATTCGAAAAAAATATTTGCTGGAATTGATACTATTATGCAAACAATGACTGAATCGGCAAATGACGTTAAGAAATATAGAGAAGAAATAGCAAAACTTGGACAAAACCTTGCAGCAATGAATACTATATATGGCAATATGCTTGCAGCAATGAATTTTAATAGAGTTTCAAATTAAAATTATTAGTTTTTATTTATTTAAAAGGGGAAAAATATGGGTGCAACGAATTGTCCGGAAACGCCGCGTCAGAAGATGATAGGGATGATGTATTTGTTCCTTACGTGTTTGCTTGCATTAAATGTTTCTAAAGATATTTTAAATTCTTTTGCAATTGTTAACGATGGATTGCAAAAGACTAATGTTAATTTTACCCTCAGAAATAATTTTATTTACACCAATTTTGAAGTAGCTAAACAAAATGACCCCATAAAAGTAGCTCCTTATTATGAAGCTGCAATGAAAGCAAAAAAATATTCCGAAGAAATGTATAATTATATTGAAGAAAAAAAGATAGAATTAATAATGAAATGTGATGGTAAAACTAAAGAAGAAGCCCAAAAAGCAGCGGAAGATTTGAAATTATTTGAAGCAAAGGACCAACGAGATATCCCACATTATTTTATGTTAGGCGAAAGTGTCGACGGTTCACAGGGTGAAGCTCGAAACATTAAGAATAAGCTGATTGAATATAAAAAGAAATTACTTGATTTATTTAATGATCCTAAAATTGTTTTACCTAATAAGGAAAATATTATTAAAAATTTAGGAAACTTAGGAATTAATACTGACAATAATCCTAATCCAAGACCAGATTACCCTGATGAAAAATATTGGGAAACTGAAAAATTTTCAGAAATACCTGCAATAGCAACTATTACAGTTTTATCTCAAATACAAAATCAAGTAAAAAATGCAGAGGCAACAGTAATACAAACATTATTAAGCGCTATAGGTGCAACAGACTTTAAATTTGATACAGTTGCTCCAAAAGTTATTCCTAAAAGCAATTATCTGATTTCGGGTGATAAGTATGAAGCTGATTTATTTATAGCAGCTTTTAGTTCAACTGATACGATGTCGCAAGTTTTAATAGGTGATGCATACGATTCTGTAAACCACAAATTATTAGGAAATATTAAAACATTGAAAATGCAACGAGGAATTGCAAAATATGTTGTCGAAGGTGCCGGTGTCGGGACAAGACAATATGCAGCTGTTATTAAAGTTTATAATCCATCTTTAGGCGAATATAAAGAGTTTCCAGTAAAAGTAGGTGGAAAATATTCTATTGAATACACGGTTGCACCACCAATGGCTGTTGTTTCTCCAACAAAGATGAACGTTTTATACACTGGTGTAGATAACCCAATTGAAATATCTGTTCCTGGTTTTAGAGATGACCAAATAATGGCAAGTATTAGTGGTGGCGGGACTATATCAAGAAGTGGTAAAGGTAGTTGGGTAGCAAGAGTTACAACACCAGGTAAGGTAAATATAAATGTTTCAGTTAAAGCTGATAATGGCCAAACCCGCAGTATGGGCTCAAAAGAGTTTCGTGTAAAGAGAGTACCAGACCCCGTTCCTACTATTGCTGGTCAAAAAGGAGGTTCAATTGCAAAAGGATTATTATTAGCTCAAGGTGGAGTACAGGCAACACTCGAAAACTTCGATTTCGATTTAAAATTTAATGTTATAGAATTTACTGTTTCTGCAACAATAGGTGGGTTCGAAAAAGAAGCAACAGCCAAAGGAAGTAAATTTACACCTGAGCAAATTGCTCTTATTAATCAGGTTCAAAGAGGGAAAAAATTGCGTATTGAAAATGTAAAAGCAGTCGGACCTGATAACACAGTTAGAAATCTTAGTTCAATTGTATTTAAAATTGAATGATGAATTTATTTATTAAACATATAATATTACTTGCATTTTTTTCGTTTAAAAAAAAAAGATGCAGTTTATTTGTAAAAACTTTTAAATTATGAAAAAAATCTTTTTGATAGTTTTATTAATAAGCTTTG
>Ga0272449_1003055_pt1 | contig 14799 bp, 13 predicted proteins | sample YNPCB0241_FD_198679 | JGI IMG/M metagenome (GOLD analysis project Ga0272449, IMG submission 198679) | Hot spring sediment microbial communities from Yellowstone National Park, WY, United States - YNP-CB-024-1 | ecosystem: Environmental > Aquatic > Thermal springs > Hot (42-90C) > Sediment...
TTGTTGGCTTTAGCTTATACTGTTACATGTTTGCCCGAGGAATATGCCACGCTCACTGTCCTGGAAAGTGGCTTAGTTAGGATAGACTATTCCTTAAAAGTCAATGCTACAAGCATATATGATGTTTCCCTTATAGGTACACCCATAAGTGAGCTAGGCATCATAGTTACTGATCAATCCGGCAACCCATTGGCATACGACATCAACCAGACAAGCAACACTATTACCATTCTTGCCCTTAACTGCACGAGAATAAATATCAGCTACTATACCCAGACCATAACCACTTTTTCCAAAGGTGTATGGAGCCTCCAGTATAATTCGCCCATAGAAAGCATTGTGAAGCTTCCAAAGGGATCCACCTTGATTTCTATGCAACCCGTACCCCTAGCCGTATCTACTTCTGACTCCTACCTCGTCCTCGAGTTCCCCAGTGGAAGCGTGGCTATATCCTTTGCATACATACCGCAAAGTATCTCGCAGGATAAAACCACGCCGCAAACAACTCCGCAAGTAAACAAACAGCCAGCCTCTACACAGAACGGGTCATCTCTAGCTCCAGGCAAGCCAAGCCAAACCTCCACTCAGATATTCAGCGCTGAAACAATAGGTATAGCATTGGCTATATTATTGCTTGCGGGAATAGCCATGTTCTATTTGCTTAAAAGGAGGAATGGTAATCTCTCGGAGGAAGATAGAGAAATAATAGAGCTTCTAAAGAAAAAGGGCGGGGGCATGTTTCAGTCAGAAATTGGTCAATACGTGAAGATGCCGACAACAACGCTGTGGCGCCGTATAAAGAAGTTGCAGGAACTTGGGTACGTGAAGGTAGAAAAAGTTGGCGGAAAAAATTATGTCAGGCTTCTTAGGTATTAGAGACTAGTTTAAGCACTTGTTTTGCCGCTTTTACATACTCGTCTGGCACTGTGCCCTCTGCTATTATCTTTGAGAAGACGTCTGCGCTCGCCCTCTTTTGTCGTTTCTTTGTCTGTAGGTCTACGTAGATGAGGCCGAAGCGCATTCTGAAGCCGTCGGCCCACTCATAGTTGTCTGTGAGTGCCCAGTGTAGGTACCCGTTGAGCTGTATTTCTTTGTTCATTATTGCGTCTTCTAGATATTTGAGGTGTATTGCCAGGTAGTGTGGTCTATACTTGTCGTCGCGGTCTGCGATTCCGTTTTCGGTGATCATGAGTGGGACATTGTAGTTTTTCATGAGTTTTACTGCTTCAACTATTCCTTCTGGGTAGATTTCCCAGCCAAAGTTTGTTGTGGGTCTGCCTGCTAGGCTTTGTGAGTCTGGTGTGCATTCAAAGCCGTATCCCTTGACTAGGACTGGGTATGCGGGGAATGGGATTAAAGGTTTTAGTATGTTGAATTTCCCTTTGACGACTGCTCTTGAATAGTAATTGATGCCCATCCAGTCGAGTTTTCCCTTGTATTTCTCATAGATTTCTCCCGACTCTTGTTTTAGGTCGAAGTCTAGGTCGATCCATCCATTCACGATGGAGTTGGGAATCCATGCGTTGTGAAGATGGTGTACAACCCTTGACGCATCTATGTCAGACTTCTTTGCAGTGTTTAACGGGTAGGATGGGACAACGTTGTGTATGATCCCAACGCTTGCCGGAACTTCGGAGCTAGGATAGGCCTTTACTTTGTCAAATTTTTTGATGACGTGGTATGCTAGGAAGTGTGCTTGGGCAATGTTTATCATTGCGTTTTTATATGCTTTGAAGTTGAATATCCCAGGTGGGAATTTTCCTTTTCTCGTTAGGAATCCCGACTCGGTTACAACGCTTGGCTCGTTGAATGTTGACCATGTGTCGACGAGGTCTCCAAAGTTTTTAGCGATGTAGGCGGCGAATTTTGCAAACTCTATGGGGAATCTGGGGTCAGCGTAGCCTAGAGGCCCTTTTTTCGCATTTGTGGCTCTCGAGGTTATTGGGTCGTGGAGCCATATTGGAAGCGTGAAATGAACTAGGTTCAGGATGACGTAGAAGTTTCTCTGTCTGAGATCCATTATGATGTCGCGGTAGTGTCTTAGCGTTTCCTTGTTTGCGAGCTCGTCTAGCTTTTCAAGATCAGACTCGGATATGTCTATTCCTGTCTTTATGCCTTCCTCCTCCTCGATACCTACCTCTACGTTGAATGTTGGTTTAGGGAATATCCTGCTCCACTCTATGTTTAGTCTGTAGGCGTTTAGACCTATGCTCTGTGCTAGGGCGTGATCTTCCCTGTAAAGGTGCCAATAATCTATGCCGTTTTCTGGCAGATCCCCACTAACTATTTTGTTTTCAATGTTGTATTTGTCGTGAACCCATACATACCAGTCAGTGTTTGGGTCGAGGGCCTCGCCTGCTGGGTCTCCCATCTCGAACTGGAAACCTGCTAGTGATACGCCCCACAGGAAATTCTTTGGGAACATTTTTAGCCACCTTTTAATTTCTCGGCTCTCTCCTTCATAAGGCTTCTTAGCCTGTCTACGTCCCTTGGTATAGTTATGGCTAGCAAGGAGAAGAAGACAAAGCATAGGAGCCAAGTTGATACGCTTATCCATAGAATAGCTTCGCCCAGCCCTATGCTTTCAGCTAGCAAGCCGGACAGGAAGGGCGAAGCGGCGCTTCCAAGGTTTTCGAAGAATCGGAGATATCCTGTTGCACTTGACCTTAGCTCTGGCTCTGTAATGTCTGTTATAGCTGCTACAACGTTGGGTCCAGCCATTGGTATCTCGAACGCCGTCAAGATTGTGAAGAGCATGAATTCTTCGTTTGTTCTGGCCCGGATAGCTAAGTAAATTAGTACAGCTGAGAAGAACACAACTATAGCACCAAATATGGCTCTTCCCCGCTTTGTCCTTTTGAACATCCAGTCGCCAATTACACCAGCGACAAGGTTGCCGATAACCATGGCTATCAGCGAGAGAGACATAACAACCATGACTATATCTGGGGCCATTCCTCTTTCTTTCACCATGTAGGTTACGAACCAGAACGTGATGGCGTTCCAGGGAAAAACACCCCAGAAGCCCTGGAGATAGAGCAGTATTAGGGACTTGTTTTTCAATAGGCGTGGTAGATCTGAAAACTTCGCCTTGTAAATGTCTTCTTCGAGGAGGTTTTGAAGTTCTGGTTCAGAGCTTCCTCTAGGAATGTCCTTTATGACGAAAAATGTTAGGATTCCTATGATGACGCCTATGGGACCCGTTATGAAAAAGGCGTTCCTCCAGCTAAGACCCATCGATACAATTGACAGCGAAAGTATTGTTCCTATGATTGCGCCGAGGGGTCCCGTGGCATTTAATATACCGAGGGCTTTTCCACGGCTATAGGGCTCGAAATAGTCTGCTACCAAGCTATAGATTCCTGGTGGGGCGGCGTCATCTATGCCTGTAGCAAGCCTTGTGGCAAAGAATTCTCCGAATGTCCTTGAAAGTGCATTAAATATTGTTGTAAATCCCCATATTAGTGCAGCGAGTCCAGCAAGCATTTTGCGTGAATATCTGTCGTATAGATATCCCCAGACTGGGTAAAGCAAAGCTGCTACGAGGACTGTTAGCGAGAATACTAAGCCAAGTTGGCTATATGAAACTTTGAACTCGTCCATTACTTGTGGCGCCACCGCTGATATGATGAATCTATCTGCCTCGTGTATGGTCAAGAATATGAAGAAGAATATTACTATGAACCATTTATATTTGTTTGTCATAGCGTTTATTAGTCGCTCTAAAACTAAATAAATTTTATGTTCATATGGTCTGTCGTTACTTGTTTCTCCTCTCAAAATTAAGGCAGACTTGAGAGGGGCCGCTAAGTTCTTATATTTCAAGCCTTGATTTTGCCTTTTAGGACGTATTGGCTCTCAAATTGAGGTGCACCATGCTTGGTAGAATCAAGGTCTAAACGTGCCAAAGAAGTAATCGACACGTTTGGAGTGAAGACTGACGTGTGTAGGAGGGTTGAAGAAGAATTTTTAGGTAAAGATGCAAGACTATTCAAGGTAGATATAGATGTTCCGGGGCAAGTCTACCTGCTTGATTCGCAGGAGGGCGTAGAGATTGCCTCGCAACCAGAGCTTGTTGGTTCAGATTTGTCTGCCAAGGCTCTAGCTTTGGCAGAGAAAGCCTCACGGATACTAGTCCACATGATTAAGTATGATCAAACAGTCTTCCTCCATGTTTTGAGGGGTTCTCCTGGCTATATGTTGCATGAAGCCTTGAGGAGACACACCGCTAACATTAGAGAGATATACATTAGGATATCTAGTCATGCTGTCCCAGGCGAGAGTAGCGTAACCTATGGATCCCTCGGAAAGATACCTAGCATGATCGAAAACGTGATTGTAGCCGATACAGTTGCGACTGGGCAGACTCTTGAATCAGCTTTCAAGTACCTGGTTAAGATAGGGGAGCTGAAGGGCCTAAGGTTTAAGCGTGTTTTTATTTATGGATTCCTATCTGAGACTGGGGTTAAAAAGGTGGCAACTTTTCTTGACAGCTTGGATGTGGAGCCGGTTTTCATAGGGATCGAGGACTTGTCTGCCCTTGCTTCAAACAACTTTGACATGCCCCTATATGGTCTCGACCTCGATTTGCCAGGCAAGAATCCTCTCGGTGGCACTACAGACATCAGTATCCTGGAGAAAATGATTGATTCTTATTTTCCGGGGCTAGATCAGCCGGGTGACTGGAGCGAGAGACAGTGCATCCTTTTTACTGGCGAAAGCATGGAGCACGGCAGGATCCGTGAACACCTTGAAAAGACACTGGCAAGGCTTGAGGCTTCAAAGAGCAAGCTTTCTGATTATGGATGGTACCCTGATTGGCTGGAAAGAGTATATGAAACGAGGAAAAGAAGGCTAGAAGAGGCTTTGACCCTGCAACATTGCCCAATGTAGCTTCTAAGATTTTTTGTTGCCATGCTTGCAGAGCTGTGCAATGAGGGGAGTTTTAAGCTTTGCATCCCTCGTTATAGCATCGTTAGTCAATACATCCACTGGGGATCCGTCTGCTATTATCCTTCCCTTTCTTAGGATGATTAATCGGTCAGCATACTTGGCTGCAAGCTCTACACTGTGGGTAATGACTATGACGCTCTTATTCTTGTAGGCCAGTTCTCTTAGTAGTTGGAAAAGTTGCTCTGAGAAGACTCTGTCCTGACCTGTTGTGGGCTCGTCAACTATAAGAATGTTGGGGTCTAGGGCATATACACTTGCCAGTGCTAGGCGTCTTTTTTCGCCCTTGCTAAGGAAGAACGGGTGCTCATCTCTTAGGTGACCAAGCCTAAATGTTTCCAGGGCAACTTCAACCTTCTCCTCGATTTCGTTAATAGGTAAACCTCGGAGCTTAAGTCCAAAAGCTACCTCTTCATAGACAGTCTGGCAGAACAATTGGTGCTGTGGGTTCTGGTAAACATAGCCTACCTTTGATGCTAGCTCTAGCCTATTAAAGCTTCTCAGGTCTTTTCCATCTATTAATACCTTGCCTTCGGTTGGATCCAATAGGCCTGCAAGAATCTTGGCAAGGGTCGTCTTCCCGCTACCGTTTGGACCTAGAAAAGCTACAAGCTCGCCTGTCCCTATAGCTAGGTTAACGTTTTCAAGCGCTTTGACTCCGCCTGGATAAACATGGGTGATGTTTACTGCTTGTAGCTTTGGTTTTCCCTCGCTTCTCGTCTCGTAGAATTTGCAGATGTCGTGGTTTAGGTTGCCGCTTCGGGCCATTTCTAATAGCTTCTCATAGGAGGGGCTGTTTAGCCCCGCTTTGAAAGACAGCTCGTATAGCTCGGGAGGATATATTGAAAACCTCTTTAGGTGCTCTGGATTCTTGTAGAGTTCGCTTGGCTCGCCGTCGAAAACTATCTTCCCGTTGTTGAGAACTACTACTCTATCGGCAAAACGTTGAATTATTTCTGGGTCCTGCTCTACAAGAATAATCGTTAGATCTGTCTCGCGCCTTAATTTTTCTACTGCCTGTATAACTTCCTCTTTGCCGAGTGGGTCTAGGTCTGAGGTTGGCTCGTCAAGGATAAGTATCTCGGGATCTTTGGCTATGGCTGCTGCTATGGCTACCCTCTGTTTCTCTCCGCCTGAGAGCTGTAACGGGTTGCGTGGAAGGAAAGACTCGTCAAGCCCTACAATTTTTAGGGCATGATTAACACGTCTACGAAGCTCGTCTTCGGATAAATCGAGGGGCTCAAGTGAAAGCGAGACTTCGTCCTCCACCGAACCCATTACGAATTGTATTTCGGGATCCTCAAACACTACGCCGACTCTCTGCATTAGTCTTGCCAGGTCGGCCGAGAGAGTAGACTCGCCGAGAACAGTGACTTCTCCTTTAAACTTCCCGGGGAGCCTCTGCGGGATAATGCCTGTAAGTGTAAGCATTAGTGTTGTCTTGCCGGCTCCACTTGGACCAGTAACCGCTAGGAATTCGCCCTTTTCCACGCTGAGTGAGATGCCTTTCAGTACATGGTCTGGCGAGGAGTAATATTGCCAGTAGAGATCCTGGACGTTGATTATCTCCACTTCAAATCACCCCGAAAATAAGTAGCTGTGCAAAGCCAAGGACAAATACTGCTAGATCCACTCTTTTAAGAGCGAGCTTTCGGTGTCGCTTTGACTTTGTCCATGGAGATATTCCCTTTGATTCAAGGGCAAGAGATACTTCGTAGCTCCTGTTTATCATCAACGAGACGAGGGGTATCAATGCGTTTACGTAAAGCATGAATTTTTTTGAAAGGCTTGTTTTCTCGAAGTCTACTCCTCTAGACATCATTGCTTCTCTGATAATTTTGAAGTCTTCTAGGAATAGACTTATACCCCTAAAGAAGAGGGACACGGCTACTGAAAATCCCAAGGGTAAATGGAGGTCTCGAAGCCCCCAAACAATGTCTCTGTCGCTTACCGTTGCAACGAATAGTGTCGCAGTGAAAATCATAGCGAGTATCCTAAAGATAAATATGCCTGCCTTGATAAGAGCGCTGTCAGTAAGGCTGATCCTCCAGACAAGTGTGCCCTTCTCGGCGTCGACCTGGAGAAGTGTGTATTCAAATAATTTGTTTCCAGGGACGTTTGTAAACAGGATAAAACTCAAAACAATGAAAATGCTTATACTGGTTATAAGTATTAGGAAGCCCTTGAGTATTCTCAACGGGACACCAGCAAAGAGAATAGTAGCAAAGACGAGTAAAACGAGAATGAGTGCCGAATAGATGTTCTTTATCAGTAGGACATCAAGAGAGAAAAAAAGAGGAACTAATATTTTGATTACAGGGTGCAAAGACATATAGACATTGTTCTTTGCTTCAAAGCCTGTTAGTTCTCCAAGTATTGTCGGCATTAGTTACGCCCACCATTTTTCAACGTAGAGCCCAGTTCGCTTGAAGACAGGCGTAAGTGCCACGAGCAGGGCAGTTGAAAGTACTGAGAGGACTATTAGGTCTCCTGCAACCCAGCCTACAAATACTGGCCAGAAGGCTTCGCTGGGGAGAGGCGGAGGAAAGTTAAAGATGGTTAGGGTGCCGGCTCCCCAAAGACCTGAAATAAATGAGGTCAGAACGACTCCGACAATGTACGTAGCCCATGTTTTTTTGTCACCTACGAGGAGGCCTATGAGCAGGCCAAGTAGGGCGAGGGCTAGTCCTGTATAGACAGAGTAAACATAGATACTTGTGAAGGGTTCGCCAAGGCTTCCCCAGAGAACCTGTATTGTTATGCCGACCAATAGTATAATTGAGCCCAGAGAGATAAACAATGGAAAGAGCTTGGCAGCCCAGCCCCTTTTCACTGTGAAGTCTGGATCGATTTTGAGGACTCTAAAGAGGAATGCAGGTATAAAGGCCTCGATGAAGTCTGCGAAAGACCAAACAATGGATTGTAGTAAGGTGTAGCCCGAGGGATAGAGCCCCAGAAAAAGGCAACTAAAGTATCCTGCTAGGGCGCCCCACATGCCCATCCAGATGCCTAGTGGAACGTAAATAGCTGCCGCGACGTATAGCGCGGATACGCCGGGCGCGCCGAGGACTGGGAAGATGAGGGACGAGACTACTGCTAGGACATATGCGACTGCTGTCGCAAATACGAAGGTGACTATGTGCATCCATGTTATTTTTCTTTTGACTTGCGCCGTCATGTGTTTTGCAACTACTTTTTATTTTTAAATTTTTCTCTCTGATTTAGCGTTAAACTTATATATTTCTTTCAAAAAAATGAAATCATGATAACCAGAAGTGAAGCAGCAATACCCCAAATCCTGGCTTGGAGAGCCCTGAGAACCCTAAGCAAACATTTTGAGCTCGGCTACTTGTACGAGATCTTGGCAGAGAACAAAGTTAGGATATCACAGCCTGAACTTAAACGGTACATTGCTGGGACAGTTCTGCCCCCACAGTTAAAGGCAGTCCACATTATCCAGGCATTGAGGAACGAGAACATCTTCGCCCAAGTTGTTCAGAACAAGCTGAAAATCGATGAGAACGGCGTGGTCAACGTGGCTGAGCTGGCCTACGATGAAGACGTCTTGACAGTGGCAACGGCCGAGGCTTATCTATCGTTTTTTAGAAGCGTAGACGTCGTCTTGACGGCTGCAGTAAATGGTATCCCACTAGCATCTCTACTTGCATGGGTTTTAGACGCCAAGCTGGCAGTGGCACGCAGAGAGCGGGAAAGCCAGTCGATAAAATACCTCTCTGCACAGATTTTCCAGACAGATCCACCCAGCATTGTCCACATATATCTCCCGGCGAACCACATACCAAAGAACTCTAGAGTGCTCATAGCTGATGACCTACTCCGTTCAGGAAGAACTCTGAAAGCACTATTGAATATTGTCCGCGACGCTGACGCATACACTGTGGGCATCTTTGCAATAGTATCTTTGAGCAATGCATGGCGGAGCATTCTCAGCGAGGAAGTTAGGTCTCGGGTCTTGCTCAACATTCAGCAGTGAAAAACAATCTTTTTTTCTTGCATTAATAATTACACATGGTAATTACATCGCGCGCTCTAGAAGAAAGTTAAACTAATCGGCGAAAATACAACCAAGATGTGTAGCCTTTTATTCCATAATTCATTCAGTTAGTCACGCAATTATATTGGATGCATGGGGTCTAAAGTAATAAGTTATCCTTTTATTCTTGAAAGGTTTCAGCACTAGGTGAAGAAATGTTGTTGATAGTTGTTGACTATGATGGAACTCTGGCTGAGGAGAATCATCCTGTTAAACGCGAAGTAGCCCAGTCGGTCATGACTCTAAAACAAAAGCATGGTTTTAAGCTAATTCTAGCTACGGCCAGACCTTTAAGCGACATTGAGAGATTCGTTGAAGCGAGTTTGTTTGATGCCTTGGTTCTTGAGCTTGGCAGTGTTCTCTTCTTCCCGCCAAGTGATTTGATCTTATTTAGGCCAAGGTGGTGGAGCACGTTTATCGAAGAGGTTTCTAGAGTTGTCCCCAGGGTTAACCTGGGAGAAGTTCTGTATTATTTTGACCAAGATAATATTTCCCTAGCGAAACAGGTATTATTAAACAAACAGAGTGAATACTCTGTGGAAATGAAGAAGGTAGGTTCGCGGACTCATGTTTTTGCACCAAGGGGGCTTGATAAGGGTGTCGGAGTGTCTAGGCTTTTACAGGTAACTGGCTGGGATGCTAAGAATATGGTTGCTATTGGAGATAGCGCGTCTGATATACCAATGTTTCGGATTGCCCGCTTTAAAGTGGCTGTTGCTAATGCGGATCAAAAATTGAAAGAGATGGCAGACTATGTGACTAATAGGCCTTATGGTGAGGGGGTCGTAGAAGGCTTACAGAAGATTCTTGGAGAACCAAAATAAAAAGAAAAAATATTTTTATTTTATCCCAGGACTCCTATCAAAGCCAACACGAAGGCTGTGAGGAACAGGATAATGACAGCTTTACCGTAGCTGTAGCCTTTTGTCTTGATGAGCCAGTAGGCATATAGTGTAAATAGGAGTGGGAGCAGTGATGGCATGAGCTGGTCTAGAACTGGCTGCAGCTTGATGGCCTGGCCACCGAACTGGGCTAAGACTATTGGTGTTGTTGCTCTGACGTATGTGGCTGCTATGCCTCCAACCATAGCCATTGCAAATGCCGCGATTCCTTCCCTGAATATCTTGAGGACGTCTCCCCTGAGTACCTCAGCCAATGATAGACCATACTTGTATCCATAGACGAGGGAATAGTATTTGATGGCCCATGAGACGGGTATCCATATGAGGAGTGCAACCACTGGGCCAAGGATATTTCCATGTACTCCTAGGGAGGCCCCTATAAGGAATGCTATTGGGAGGATTGTGAACCATAGTAATGAGTCTCCTAGTCCAGCGAATGGTCCCATTAGCGCTGTCTTTACGCCTCGGATAGTGTCTGGGTCTGCTCCTTGTTCTTCTAGCGATATTGTCATTCCATATATTGCGTTGTGGATATGTGGCTCAGTATTGTAGAATTCGTTGTGCAGTCTCATCCAGGCTTTCAGTTCTTCTGGGTCTTTTCTTAGTTTCTTCTCTATGTCTAGCATTCCGTGTGCAAATCCTGTGCCCATCATTCTTTCATAGTTCCAGGAGGACTGAATAAACCATGAAACGCCAAACCATCTGATAAAGTCTTTTGTTGTGGCTTTTCCAGCTGGAGGCGCTGTTGTAGTTGAAAGCTGTGTCTCGAGGGTTTCGCGATGTATAAAATAATAGATGGCAAATATTATTGAGCCTGCAATAAGTGCTATTGCTAGCAGGCTTAGCTTGAGGTAAGCAGCCAGCGCGAATCCAAGAATGAAGAACATGACGTTTCTTCTAGAAATCATAAGCTTCATTAAGATTGCGGCTCCAAGCGCTGGTAGAACTGCTCCAGCAACAGCCATTGCATCCCAGAATTTAATGGCAAATGGCCCTATGTATACTACCTGTAATGCATCTATGGCTGCTTTAACGGCTGGCGGGTTGATGGCTAGTGCACCTACAAAGAGCCATATAGGTATGGCTCTGGAAAGACCCCAGGGAACTGCACCCAAAATGTTTATTATTGGTATCATTCCATAGTTTCCTCTCTCTATTTCACGGTCGGCCCAGTGAGTGAATACGGCATCAAAAGACCTGACAACGATTTCTATGTTCATTGTCAACACCGCGACTGGAATTGCTAGAGGTACAGCTGCCTCCGGCTTCAAACCGGTCACTACGGCTACGACGACTGATGCTATTGTTCCTGTTGCGGCCTCTGGTACTGTGCCTCCACCGATTGTAAAGAGACCTGCAAAGACGAATTCGAGTAGTGAACCTACTAGTAGACCTGTTAGTGGGTCTCCAAGGAGAATGCCTGTTATTGTGCCGGCTACTACGGGGCGCCAGATTCCCAGCGGGGTTACCCAGATGTAGTCAAGTCCGAAGAAGAATGCTAGGAGTCCTAGAAGTCCCACTTCGAATGGTCCAATTGCTGTCATACAAATGTATAACGGATATTGCTTATTAATAAAATTTTTGGATTATAAATGTTTCTATCGAAAATATTTTTAATTCAAATATGCTTGTTTTATAGCTGTGGCTAAAAGAGTTTTGGAAATGACTGGTAGAGAGCTCTCAAAATGTTTAGCTAAAGATTTTAAGGCAGCTGTTCTAAGCTCTGAGGGGAGGACCATTGCAACAGAAATTGTGGTTACTGCTCCTCCACTCATAGATGGCGTATCTAACGTCGAGTTGGCGGCGTCATTTGGTGCGGATGTAATTCTTCTGAACATGATTGATGTATTTAATCCTAGGATTGAGGGTGTTCCTGAAAAGTATTCTACTTCTTTTTCGATGCTTTCTGAATTTCTCGGCAGGTTTGTCGGCCATAACCTTGAGCCTGTGGATCCTGGATTGCTTCCTGCTGGAAGAACTCTTTCTGAAGAGAGTGTCAAGGCCAGCACTGATTTGGGATCGAAACTATTAGTTGTTACGGGAAATCCAGGTCTCGGCGTGACTTGGAGTAGGATATCTAAGGGTGTAGAATTAGCGAGAAAAGTTGCTAGGGATAGAGTTTTGGTTTTTGGTGGAAAGATGCATAGTGGAGGCTTGAGAACAGAAGAGATGTACGACTTGAGACTTATTGAAGAGGTTTTAGCTAGGGGTGCCGATGGAATAGTGATACCTGCACCTTACACTGTTCCATGGTCACTGCCGGAAAATGTGAGTTCGGTTGCTAAGCTTGCTTATAGGTATGATGCTGTACTTATGTGTACAATTGGGACGTCTCAGGAGGGGGCCCAGAGAAGTGTAATTCGGAAAATCGGTTTAACCTCGAAGGCATGCGGCTGTGATATTCACCATATTGGGGATTCTGGTTATGGGATGAGAGTAGCTCTTCCAGAGAATATTTTGGAGCTTTCTTTAGCTGTGAGGGGTGTTAGACATACTTATAGACGTATCGCTATGTCTTATTTGAGGTGAGGGGTATGAGGATAGTGTTTGCCTCTCATGGAGGTCTTGGGTGCGCAATGCGTGAGGCTGTTTCAATGATCCTTGGCTTATCTGTCAAAGAGAAGACTGACTGTGTAGATCTTTTAGAGGGGGAGAGCCTCGAGAATTACTATGAGAAGCTTTCGGGTAAAGTGGATCCTGAGACAATAATATTGGCTGATCTGTTTGGTGGGACTCCTAGTAGGGCCGCATTAATGTTGCTCCAAGAGGGAAGGGCTAAGGCTGTCATTACAGGTTTTAACATGGCAATAGCTATAGAGATCCTCTCGAACGAAGATCTAGGAAGTAATCTGCAAGAATTTATTTCTAGAGTAAAGGACGCGGGCTTGCAGGGAATAAGAGCCTTTGTGGGACCTCAGCTTGTTGAAATTTCAAAATAAACTCGTCTTAATAATGCCTAGAAAAAGCTTAAAAGATAAAATGAAAACTTACATGAGTCAGAGTTTGGGTGTAATTGATGGAAAAAAATCAGAGTATTATCATTCGTATTGATGACCGTTTTATACATGGCCAAGTAACAGCGGCATGGACTAAGAAATTTGGAGCAAATGCTATTTGGGTGGTAAACGATAGGATAGCTAGTAATCCTGCTTTGAAGCAGTTGCAGGTTATGCTTGCTCCCCCAGGCATTGCTGTTGAAGTGTTGAAGATAGAGGAGGCTGCCACTAAAATCAAGAATGTAAATAATACTCTAAAGATATTAATGCTCTTTGAGAACCCCGTCGATGTTCTAGCTTTCATTGAGAAATCTGGAGTAAATGTTGAGTGGGTTCTCTTGGGACAGATGGGTTATAGAGCTGGGAGAGTCAAGGTGGAAAAAACATTCGATATTGGTCCCGAGGATCACAAGGCTTTGCTTAAGCTTCTCGACATGGGTATAAAGCTTTATTATCAGCAACTTCCAGATTTTCCACCTAAGCCGTTAGATATGGCTGAGAAGATAAGAAGTATAAAATTCTAAAAGATGATGCCCAGTGAAGATTAAGGCTGGACTTATAGGGGCGGGGTGGTCGGCTCAAGCACAAGGATGGACACTTTCTTCATTAAACAGAATAGTTAAAAAGAAAGATTTTCCCGAAATAGAGCTTGAAATTGTTTTGAGCAGAACAGCTACTCATGCAGAGGAAACTGCTAAGCAGTTTGGGTTCAAAAGGTGGACAACAAGCGAAGATGAGTTTTTCAATGCAGATTTAGATATCGTTGCAATTGCTACACCAAATAATACGCATTATCCTTTAGCGTTGAAGGCTTTAGAAAGAGGGTCTAACGTTGTCTTGGAGAAGCCTGTAGCTTTAAGCCTCCAAGAAGCAAGCGAGATTGAAAGCTATGCTGTTAAAGCAGGCAGAAATGTGACTGTATGTTTAGTTTCGAGGTTTACCCCGGGAATCCAATACTTGCGTGGACTTCTTAGGAGTGGGGAGCTAGGGGACTTTCTAGAGTTCCGGGGTGTAATTGCCCATGCAAAACATGCTTACAGAGATACTCCTTTCGAGTGGAGAATGAGCAAGGCCATTGCAGGAGGTGGGGTTTTTGCAGATATCGGCGTGCATGTTCTTGACCTTGCTGAATACGCCACAGGCAGACGCATTAAGAGGCTTTTCGGCAAGGCCTATACGCTAATAGGTGAGCGAATTGACCCCGCGACTGGTACAATGCGTAAAGTTGACACAGAAGACGTTGGTTTTGCACTTCTCGAGTATGGCGAGGGACAAGTAGGTAGTATTGAGGCTTCAAAAGTGTCTCCAGGCTTTGAAGAACAGATGAGAATAGAAATCTATGGAAGTGAGGGGGGTGCTAGGTTCCTCTTGAATGAGCCTCACAATCTTTATGTTTTTAAGAGAAAGAGTAAGAGCATCGAGAAAATAGTTAAAGGTTACGAGGAGATTTATCCAGACTTAGTATGGCCAATTTCAAAGAGCTTTGAGGGATGGGTTTACTCCTATGTTATCTTGTACAAGCAGTTTATAGAGTACTTAGCGGGTCTACGGGAGGACTATCAGCCTACCTTAAAAGAGGGGCTTCGAAATCAACAGTTGTTGGACTCGTTTTATCTATCTAGCTCACAGGGAACATGGATCGATGTCTAGCACATTACATATCGCAGAAAACACTTGTTGACGCGTTTTCTCATCTACAAACTGCATTATGTTTTCGTATCCTGGCTCGGCCTCCTTCATCAATAAGTAGCCAAAATATTCATTTGTATATCCTACAAGCGCAAGATATTGGGGCTCCACCAGTTTTTTTAAACTTAGAGAAATATCTGAATGCAGTTCGAACGGGACGAATACCATTTTGAGGTCGCCAAGATTTAGACCTATTATTTCTGTTTTC
>Ga0272449_1003059_pt1 | contig 14785 bp, 12 predicted proteins | sample YNPCB0241_FD_198679 | JGI IMG/M metagenome (GOLD analysis project Ga0272449, IMG submission 198679) | Hot spring sediment microbial communities from Yellowstone National Park, WY, United States - YNP-CB-024-1 | ecosystem: Environmental > Aquatic > Thermal springs > Hot (42-90C) > Sediment...
CGGCCGCTCCGGCCGCGGGCCCACGGCGCTCATTTCCCCTTTGAGGATGTTCAGAAATTGGGGGAATTCATCGATGTGGGTCTTGCGCAGGAGGCGGCCCACCCGGGTGACCCGGGGGTCGTTCTCCCGGGCCCAGACCGCCCGCCCCTTCTCCGCATCGGGCACCATGGAACGGAATTTGTAGACCTTGAAGACGCGCCCCCCTTCCCCGACCCGCTCCTGGGTGTAGAAGATCGGGCCCGGGGAGTCCAGGTAGATGGCCAGGGCGATGAGGGGGAAGAAGGGGGCCATCAGGAGGAGGCCCAGGGAGGCCAGGACGATGTCCATGGCCCGCTTGATCATGCGGTTGAACGTCCGAGTGAGGGGGTGACTGATGGGCATGGCCACGTACCAGTTGCTGCCCACGTGCTCCACCGGCACCCGGCCAGTCAGTTGCTCGTAGAGGACAGGCATCGGGACGATCTCCACCCCCAGCTCCAGGCAATCCATCAGGATCTGCAACAGCTCGCCGTTCAACTCATGGGTGATGGCCAGGATGAGGGTGTCCACCCGATGCTGGCGGATCAGCTCCGGGAGGGCGTAGCGGTTGCCGAGCACGAAAACGGAGAATGGAGAACGGAAGTCGGAAGCCGGATTTTCCCCCTCCTCCGTCCAAGCTCCCCCTTCCGTCTTCCCCTTTCCGATTTCCACCTTCCTCCCTTGCTTCTCCGGATCATCATCCACGAAGCCCACCAACTGGTATGTCCCGTCCCCATACTCGGCCAGGGCCTCGGCGATGGCGCGGCCGGCCCAGCCGGCGCCGATGATGAGGGCGCGCCGGCGGAGCGCGGGCTGGGTCAGGACCGCCCGGTAGAGCCCCCGGCCGGCCAGGAGCGCCCCCATTGTGACGAGGGGAAAGGCCAGCAGAGAGGAGCGGGAGGTAGGCAAGGGAGGGGTCACGTAAGGGATGAGAAGGTAAACCCCCACGGTGATCAGGCCGGCCTGGAGGCCAGCCCGCGCGGAGGAGGAGAACCGCCCGACCACGCGGGGGTCGTAGGCGTCAAAGGTGTGGGCGATGAGCAGCCAGAGCAGGCTCAGGAGGAGGAACCAGAAGGGATGCTGGAGCACGAGGCTCCCATCCAGCCCGTATCCGGGCCGCAGGGCCAGCGCCAGGAGCAGCGCGCCGTTCACGGCCAGCAGGTCCAGCGCCATCAGGACCAGCCGCCGCTCCATGAGCAAGAGGGCCAGCCGCCCACCATGGGCCTCCTTCCGAAGACTTTGGGCAGTGTGCATCCCTCTACCTCAGCAAAATATCGCTTTCTTTCTGCCTGCCTCATGAATGACCTTTGCGTATTGTTCCATGATCTTTTCGCGCTGAAAGTATCTTGTATAGAGTTCTCTGGCGATAGCTTTTTTCCAAGCAAGTTCATCTGGTTGAGATAAAAGTTTTCTGATTAATGTCACGAGTTCCTCAACTGTCATAACATTCCATCCGCACCCATTCTGTTTAACCAATTGAGCCAGTTCTGCTTCTGGAGACATGAAAGTTATTAAAGGACATCCGGCAGAGAGAAAAGTAAAAGCCCGAGAAGGGAAAGCCAGTCTTTCTAAGCCAGGTTGCAATACGACAAAACAAGCATCAGCTGCGCCAACGATTTGAGCAAAGCGCTCCTCAGGCTGGTAAGGAAGAAACGCAACCCGTGTGAGTCCTTCCTGGGTAGCTCGCGACACAAGCTGGGATCGCTTCACTCCTTCACCAATAAAAAGAAAATAAACAGGTTCACCTTTGAGAGCAATCGCAGCATCAAGCAACGGATCAAGAGGATGCATGATACCCATGTTCCCTGCGTAAAGCAAAAGAAGCGACTTTTCATCTATGCCAAGCTCCTTCCGCACCTTTAGAGCTTGTTCCCAGGTCAATGGTTGCAACTCAGGCCGTCCCCATAGGGGAATGGTGATGATCTTTTCAGCTATGATCCCCTTCTTCAGCAGTGTTTCCTTCATAGCTTGCCCTAATACAATCACGAAGGTAGCTTTGCCCAGAATATATCGATGCACAGCTTCCCAGACTTTAACAAATAGCCAGGGTAACTTCCATCCTGTTGCAAGAAGCACATCCGGATGGATGTCATGTAAAACATAAACAAACGGAATATGATGTTTCGATGCTACTATAGCCCCAAGCCACCCAACAAAAGGGGGATTGTGAAAGGTGAGCACAACATCAAAAGATTTCTCTTTAACTAAGAGGCGTGCTCTCCACCATGCACCCCACAGAAATTGTAAATATCCAAAGATGCGGGCAGTCAAATGCTCACGGCCTTTGAACCAGATTGACACTCTATGCACCTGAACACCATTTCTTAGCTCAAAAACCGGTGCTTCCGGGCTCGCCGAAGAATAGCTTGGGCGTCCTGTCACAACATGGACTTCGAAGCCTTGTGAGGCCAAACTTTCACATAGCTCAGCTGCAAGCTGGCCCGTTGAAGCTATATCAGGAGCATAATATTGATTAATCACTAGCAAATTCATAAGCACATTTCCTCATCAAAGAGTTCGGAACTTTTCTTGTTTCACAATCTTAACTAGCCCATTAAGGAATCCTATCCATTTCCCAAAATTGGCTTTAGTTTTGGTGTGCAAGCAACACTACACTTGTTTATTCGCCTCCTGATTTCTCGGGTACTTACCACTTGAGACCATTGTTGGAAGATTGACCACTAAGCCTAAAAATGTGAACAAATCTTTGTTCATATCCAGCGCAAAGCTGAACTGTTTTTCTATCAACAAGCTTATCGTTATCACTATAACAATCAAACCTGCGCCTTGCATTTGTTTATTCAATTTTGGAAGATGAAATTTTACATATCGAAATCCTTGCCGAGACACAAACATTAGGAAACATCCAAAGGCAATTAAACCCAACAGACCATTCTCGACAGCAATTTCAAGGAAGATATTATGTGGATATCCAAATTCCGTCAACAATTCATATCCATTTGTTCCCACTCCAAGGAGTGGGTTTTGCTTGAATAATGTAATCGCTGTTGAGTATTTCTCTAATCTTTCCAGCGTGGGAAGCCCCCTTAAAATGAACTCAGGATTGTAATAATAAATATTTGGAATGGTTGTTATTTGAAATAAATTCCATATAGTAGAGCCAAGAGTGATAGCAATAATTATCACAGTAGAAGTTAAAGCAAGCCGTAAGCTCACCCGCCATATTGATTGACCACGAAAAACATAATAAGATACTAATCCTATAGCTAATGCGATTAACGGACCCCTAGACGCAGTCAATAAAAGACCGTAAAGAAGCACTGGGATAATGATAATTGAATAGACTTTTCCTAATTTTGAACCCCCCCATAGATGTTCTAAAGCTCCTATTATGGCAACGATCAAGCCTACGGAAAATAGCACTGCTACTGGGATAGGATTTGCTTCCAAGAAATACATGCGGCCACTGCTCTTCTGAAGGACACTTAAGGCGATTAACGCAATCGCAACACCAGAGGCAATACCAAGTATAGCAACCAGGAACCTCTTAAGCTGGTCATATCGTTTCATAAAAACCCTTGTTAGCACGTATGGAACAAACACAGCCATGAAGAATCGCCCAGCTTTCATAAACCCATACTGTGGATCGGGGACTAAATAACTTCCTACAAATAATATCATCACAAAGAGCCATAAGCTCAAATCGCTGGCATTTAGCTTAAAATAGGTTTTACGTCCTAAAGTAATGGGAAGCAGAAATCCGGCCGCTGTGATGACTAACATGATCGCACTTAGGGGGACGTATAGCAAGCGTTGACCACCTTCCACAACATAAGCGAAAACGAAAAGAGCAAAAGTTATTTCTGGGTAACAAAACAAACACAGAAAGATCACTATCTCTACTGGAAGCAATAGTATTAGTGCATGTTCTGGGCTCATAATTGGCTTGTGCGCCTAAGAATCCTTCTTATAAGTCCCTTTATGGCGTAGTCCGCATCACCTTGAAGAATATAGGCTACAAACCTCTTCAACTGACAAAGAGTGCGGTGATAAAAAAGAGAATATTCGTTTATGTTTTCTGGTAGATAACGCCGCTGTATTTGCTCATGTTCAATCTCCCCTATGCTCTTAAGAATTAATGACTTAGCACTTTTATGAACCCGAAAACAGGCCAGATAATCTCGCAAATGTACCAAGCGTCCTATTTCTGCCACTCGACAAAAGAAATCAAAATCCATACAAAATTTATAATAAGGGTTAATTCCTCCTACCCGTTCATATATGCGCCTTCTCCAGAAGGCACCTGTTTGGTGAAGATTACCACCTTCAAATATCAATGTTTTGAAATCAAATTTAGTGAATCTTAACTCGCCAATCTTGTGATCATCCTCATCAATTAGATAAATATTCCCATATACCAAATCTGCTTCTGGATTCTGTCGGAACAGTTTGGCAACTTTCCATAAAGCCATTGGAAGATACAAATCGTCCGAATTAAGCCATGCCATAATCTCGCCAGAGCTCTTCTCAAAACCTTTGCGAATCGCATCCGCTTGTCCCTGATCTGGTTCGCTCACCCAGTATGCCAAATAATGCTCATACTTCCTGATGATTTCGACACTTCCATCTGTTGAACCACCATCTATTATGATGTACTCTAAATTAGGATAATTTTGTTTAATGACGCTTAGTATTGTGCGTTCCAAGAATTTAGATTGATTATAAGATGGGGTAACGATAGAAATTTTTGGCCAATCCATATTAGCATTCTCCCATTCATTTCTCTAATATGACTACTAGGCAATCACCTTGGCCAAGAAAGTCTATGATTCTATTAGGTACCACTAGTAACAATCTTTCAAGGACACCAATAGGTTTATTTATTGCCCGGTTAGGATAACCCAGACGATCAAATCGCCAAATACGCCAAGTCATAATGACCCAATAGCCGGGGGTAGTTGTGTATAATTTCCTAACCCGAAGACCCACTTTTCTCGCAATAAAACGCAGCGAACTTTTGCTAAAGTGATGTAAATGAAACGGCAGATGCCAATGAGCCCAACGCATGCGGAATAGTTTTCGATACACGCTATCAACATGGGGACAAGCAATTAGCATACGACCACCCGGCCGTAGTAGAGCGAAGAGTTTTTTTAGATCAGAAATAGGATCGTATAGATGCTCAAGAACTTGAGATAGAATAATATTCTCAAAAAACTCGTCTGGCCATGGACTTTCTTGTATTGTTCCACAGAACACTTCATACCCGAAACGACGTGCTGCTTCAGCTGCACTGGGATTGGGCTCCAGGCCATAAGGAGTGCATCCTAACTCAGCCAACAAGGGCAAATCGTAGCCAGTATAACATCCAACATCCAAAGTCGGGCCTGGCTTAAGGAATCTAAAAAGGTCAACATGACCATCTAAGATGCGCCACAAACGGTACAATAAAGAGTTCCGATAGCGCTTCGCCTGCTGTAATGGAGATATACAGCGAGAAGCACCCTCGCCTTCAGTAGTGGCCAAATCGTAATATCGCTCATACAGATATGCCATTTCTTGAGGAGTCGGTGGGTTCGATGTATAGACATGTCGACAGCTGCGACATTTCATTATTTGGTATTCTTCAGGAATACCAAAGCGCGTATCATGCCCTAAACCAATACGCTCTTGATCTGGACTACCGCATAATGGGCATAACTGGATCAACATCCTCTGAACCTGGATTATACTGGAACTACACGTGCTGGCCATCCCAGGAGACGCACCTCCACCTTAGGTGAGAGAAAAGGTACCATATTTTGTAGCATGTTAGCCCAATATAGGTGACACCCGCTCCAGCTAGCAAGACGCTGTCCGCGTTTTGGTTTAAGCCCCAGCTTGATGTTTAACACAAACAATAACATTTGATATCGTCGGAAAAGCGCATTCTTCAGAGCATCATTCAATTTCAAGAGCATGTCCTGTTTAACCCTCATCATTTCGCAGTATCGTTTCCTTATGCGCTCCTCTTCAGACGAGAACTCAAGATGCCTACGCACTCGTTTCGCATGAGGATGCAGACGATCAACAGCTAGGAACTCATTGCAATGTACCAGCTTAATCCCATTCGTTGCAGCACGAAGCCAGTATTCGCAATCAGCTAACAACCGAAAAGCTGTATCAAAGGGACCAATAGTTTCCCATACGTTACGACGAATGAAAACCGAGGGCTGACCAATAAATCCAGTGCGCGCATAAAAGTTGTAGTCAAAGTCTTGATAGAACCATAATCGTATCCATCCATCAGCAACATTGACGACAATCAAATCCCCAAATATGATGCCGGCTTCATCCGTCTTAGAGAAAGTAGCCACAGCGACTTCAACAGCCCAGGGCAAATACATGTCATCAGAATTCAGGTAAGCCAATATTTCGCCCCGAGCCATGCCAAAACCTTTGTTGATGGCATAATACATACCTTCGTCGGGCTCTGACAGCCAACGCATATTGTAGGTACCCTCGTATTTGTGTAGAATATCCAAGGTATTGTCCACGGAGCCACCATCTACAATGATATGCTCAATTTTAGGATAAGTCTGGTGCTTGACGCTGAGGATAGTTTCCTCAATGAACTGACCCTGGTTGTAGGAAGGAGTAATGATAGAAACGAGAGGTAAATTGGACATTTGCGCCCCCTAAAAGACGCGAGAGCCTAATGCGAACATAATGTTACGCCGTAGTAGCAATCCAATCAATGTGCGTAGCTCACATCGGCTGTATCCATAGTTGAACTCAGGCATTATCTTTCGAACATTTGCCATAATGGATCTTAATTCAACGATATAAGGGGCATAAATGAGGGCCTTGGAGATCGAATCTAGCCTATAAGGATACATTGCAACCTCATATAACCACTCATTTAGTATATGGAACGAGTGAAAATGATAAAATATAAGCGGATCTGAGTCTACAAAAACCTGATCGCCTTGCCGGCTAATTTGATAATTCAAGATATTCCACGGGGCTAGCCCAGCTCCTTTATGCTGAAGTACAATTACATTCTGGAAGCGAGACGGCCAATCATTTAGATACTTTTGATCACCAAATTTATCGCCCTCCAGACGCTTATAGCACCATTCGAGACAACGATCACGCCACCAATAAAGACATGATAATCCATTGTAATCTCTCCGGAAACACAGAAAACTAACATTGTAGATTCCGAATTTCGTTAGTTGGGCATATTCTGGAGCATAACGATGCTCAACTATTAGAATGGAATGTTCGTTGAATTCTTCGTAGATCGGAGAAGGGGTAGAATAAAAATACAAATCAGCGTCAAGATAAGTTAATATATCTATCTCCGGATTATGAGTCAATACATATAGGATCCATGAAGGAGTGCATGTCCAATAATATTCAACCTGGCTTCGGTTTTGTTTCGCTATTTGAAGTTGTTCATCATTTCGCTCGAACTCTTCCTGTTTGACAAGACGTACATTCGATAAGTTCATTGTGGATAGTATATTGTAAGTGACATCATCGAAACAAAGTATCCATAATACAAATGGGTTGCTGTGCCGAATGAGTGAGCGATATAGGGCCAATCCCTTATAGAGATAGTTGCGGTCAAAGTAAGTACAAAAATAATACATTGTTTTACCTCCGTTTACTGTCTTGATACCAGTCGATAATCGCTTCAGCAACCATATAAACCTGCTCTATAGAAAGTTCGGCAAACATAGGTAAACTTAAAATTTCTCTTGTAATTCGCTCAGTTTGTGGAAGAGAGCCAACGTCGCCTAACCTGCCGCGGTAGGCTGGCTGCAGGTGAACAGGCACGGGATAATGAATAAGTGTGGCAATGCCTATTGAACGCAGATATTGATGAAGCTCGTCACGACAAGCGGCGCGAACCACATACTGATGATATACATGCTTAGCATCGTGTTGGACTTGAGGAAGGCAAAGCGGCGTATCAGCCAACAATTTATTATATAATCCTGCGATCTCTTGGCGTTTAGTGTTTTCTTCGTCAAGGTAGCGCAGCTTTACGCGAAGGACTGCTGCTTGCAATTCGTCCAGCCGAGTATTCCAACCAGGCATCTCACTGATATAGCGCTGACGCCACCCATATTCCCTTAATAACCTTGCACGTTCAGCCAATTGTGGATCATTTGTCACCACCATTCCCCCATCGCCAAGCGCACCTAGATTCTTTGTCGGATAAAAGCTGAACGCTCCTATGTCGCCCCAAGCTCCCACTTTACGCCCTTTGTAGATAGCCCCATGCGCTTGTGCGCAATCTTCGATAACATACAACCCATGGCGATGTGCAATAGACAGAATCGCATCCATATCGGCGGGATTACCATAAATATGAACCGGAATAATGGCTTTGGTGTGTTTAGTAATAGCGGATTTGATCGATTCTGGATCAATTGTATAAGTGTGAGGGTCAATATCTACAAGGACTGGCGTTGCACCGCAAAGCTCAATAGCAGCAATAGTCGCCACCGCCGTATGAGATACAGTGATGACTTCATCGCCTGGCCCGATTCCAAGGACTCGCAACGCTAAATGTAGAGCTTCGGTGCCACTGCCCACCCCAATACCATAGCGGACACCAATGTAAGCAGCGAATTCATTTTCAAATGCAGCAACCTCTTCCCCTAAAATGTACCTTCCACTCTCCAAAACTCGGGCAATAGCAGCATCAATCTCGTCTTTATGAGCAAGATAATTTGCTTTAGGATTACTTTGGGGCACTCGAATTGGCGTGTTCATATATATTTATCAAGATAATTTTTATAGTAATCTAAAGTTCGCTTTAGGGCTTCTCGTAAGGGTATTTTCGGTTCCCATCCCAATGTAGATCGAATTAAGCTGTAATCAGCATAATAATCACCAATGTCAATCCGCTTCCGGTCTGGTGGGAATTCTTTAACGATATACTCGCCACCGCCGTTGACTTCAATCAGAAGGTCCGCTAGCTCCTTTAAACTAATGACATAATCACCGCCAAGGTTAAAGACCTTGCCATTAGCAGCCTCGCTGGCTGCTGCCATAAGAAAAGCCTCTACCGCATCGTCTATATACGTAAAATCGCGCAATTGCTTACCATCCCACACCTCGAATGGCTTGCCCTCCACCAACAGCCGGATCCAGATGCCCAAAAAGGTCTGGCGGGCGTCTTTGACCCGCATGCGAGGGCCAATGGTATTGGTTAAGCGCAAGACACAAGTGCGGATACCGTACACATCATTATAAAGTAAATGATACCACTCCCCGGCCAGCTTGTTGACACCGTTGATGTCCACCGGCCGGAGCGGATGCTTCTCGTCCACAGGCAAGTATTGGGGCTTACCGTAAACCTGTCGGGTGCTAGCAAAAACGATCTTAATATCCGGATTGTACCTGCGGCAAGCTTCCAAGATGTAGAGCTGGGCTTTGGCATTGATCTCCAGATCGGTGAAAGGATCGCGCATAGAATCCATATGGCTGGTCTGGCCGGCCAGATTGAAGAGAACATCCTGGCCCTGCACCAGGTACCTCATGCTGTGCTCGTCACGCACGTCGGAAATGTTGACCCGCACCCGGTCCTCGATGCCGGCGATGTTGAACAGGTTGCCGCCGTATTCAGGGATCAGGCTATCCACCAGAGTAACGTGCGCGCCCTGCTCCACCAGCCGCCGGGCCAGGTTGGAGCCGATGAAGCCCAGGCCGCCGGTGATGAGAACCCGTCGTCCTTGGAACGTAGTTTCTATCTCTTGCATGTTATAGGCCCACCATTCTGCTGAAGGTGACGCTTGAATTCAGTCTCGCTTTCAAGACCGAGTCTGCTCAACCATAAAATGCTACCGTTGCCCAACCTTCAACATTCAGATACGCCAAATGGTAGATCTCGTCGGCAGGCAATTATGCCTTTCCATGTCGTTTTTACAGGAGAGGGAAGTCTATCAAATCCTTCAAACTCTGCCACAATCTCCCAGCTCTTGCTCAGAAAGGAACGGAAACGGTGCGCTGAAAAAATCCAACAAGGGTAACTAGCGGGGTAAATACTGGCTGGCACATGCTGAACGCACAACCGATCCATAGGTCCATCCCAGAATGGTGTCCTGTCTATGATAAGATAATTACACTGAGAGGCTGATAATGTGCACAAAACGTCAAAGGGACGCTCCAGATACTGCAAAACACTGCTTAGGATGATCACATTAGGCTGGGTCTCCGCCAGACAGGCTTCAATACTACCATAGAATTTCAGGCGCTCATCTTCAAACTCGGCCTTTCCGACTTCTACCCAGCGGGGCTGCTCAACGATGTTCCAACGCACGACCGGCAGGCGTTCCAGAAAGTGTCGGTTCTGGAAGTAGGTAGTGCCCAGCGAGCCGCCGAAATCCAGCACGTTAAGCCTACCGCCGGACTGGGCAGCTACCCACATCAGACCAGCCAGCAGCGGCCAGGAATACTGAATTTCATCGAAGAGGACTGAATCTCGTTCGTAGGCTGCCTCGCCTTTCTTGACCTTGAGCAAAGCTACCCTGGTTTTCTCCAAGATGATCTCGCTATCATAGCCGGTGCTAGCAGCCAGGGCTTCGGCCCAGGATGAATAATTACCAGAAAGGTAAAGTCCACCTCGTATTCTGGCACGAAGAGCACGATAAGCTTGCGTCAGAATAGGTGGAGCGAATAGCTTTAACATCTCTTTTATTATCATATTCAACCCTAACCCTCCAGAGTTAGCCGTCCGCCAACCTATGCCCACATCTCACCGTCGCCCCCCACGCCGGTGTAGCAGTGGCGTTATGATATCAACCAACTCTTGCATCCGCTGATAATAAGTATGTTCGCGGAGTGTCCGTTCCTGCCCTGCACGGGCGATGGCTTCGCGCTCTACCTCGTGCTCCAGGTAATACTGAATTAGCTCCCCACACTCTTCGGGAGTCCGGTAAGCAATAACCTCTTTGCCGGGCTCAAAGAGCTCATGCAGATTTTCTTTCCAGTCTGTAATAAGCAGAGTGCCAACTCCAGTAGCTTCATAAAGCCGCATGTTATTTGCATAAGACCCTGCCCACCTACCATGAAAATTCAGAGTTATCTTTGAATTGTATAAGATCTTATACATATCCTTTCCCCAGGCTTGCCCCTTATAGCACCGGTAGATGGGCGAACTGCGGGGCAAACTCTCAATTCCCCTGCCCCAAATTTGAACATCATATCGTTGGCATAGGTATTCAAGCAAGCGGATTCTTTCTCCATGGGCGCGAGATAACCCACCAACAAATGAAACAGATATACTTACATCACGTGTTTTGTCAAGCACACTAAGCACCCTTGGCTCGAAACCCAAACGATGTAGTTCACTAGGAATACCCTGTTTCCGAAAGTACTCCACAAAGTTTTTTAATGAAGAAATAATGAGATCATAGCAGCTATAATCCTCATCTTCTGGAAATGGGGCTGCAATTTGACCCACTAATAGACGTACATAAGGCTTCATCTCCTTTAGGAACTTGGTGCTGATGCTATCCATAGCTTGATTCAGTAGAATATCAGGTTTATAATACTTAATCTGCGCCGCAAGAATGTCATAAAACCAACCCTGAAAGCCAACTAACACTCGCGACATTGGTCTAAAAAGAGGCCTCAGAGAGAGTAGAGGCGTTTTGTCAACCATCTGTCGGGCACGCGACAAGATAGCTCGAGCCCAATGCTCCAACGGTGTCGGCTCCTCAACGCGAATCCCATGCTCACGTGCCCACGCTTTTTGCATAAATTCGTTATTAACATGAATATCCCACGCCTCGTGTCCCAACTTACGCAAGTTACTGGAATAGAAATCAGCCACACCAAACAAGCTCTCCACCCGCACCCGCATCTGTTCCTCATACGGTTTATTCTCCAGCCCCGGATGCTGGGCATAGAGCCAGTATAGGAATTCAGGATAGTCGGCGTTGAGGATGAGGACCCGCATTGCAATATCTAGCCTCAGCGTTCAAGGTATCAATAGTTCCATCTAAGCGAAAAACAAAGACAGTGAATTTGTCATGCCAAGTGAACATGACGTTAAAAACATCTTGGTTATCGTAAAAAGCCTCTTGAAGCGGATGATACCACTTGCTAAAGATGAGATCTCGCCAAGCTGATGACCTAATCCCGTCTAGCTGGCGCTCTGAATATTCAAAAAAACATAAGGTTTGTCCAATAGCTACTACATGCCACTTGTGCCTACCTTTAGCCCAAGCAAAGAGTATATCCTTTCCCATGGTTGGAGTTTCAATAAATCCACGCTTACCAACTCTCATTAACTCAGAGCAAGCTAATATTGGATCATTAACATGTTCAAGAACATGGGAACAATAAACGAAATCGAAGCATTTATCACGAAAAGGCAAACTGTGGATATCGGCTACGATTAAGGGTTTGCCATTCCTCACCAGCGGTTCATACCTATGCCTCGATGCTTCTAAGAAACGATCTACCAAAACGGTCGCATAAGGAAACGGATAACCCCCACTGCCTACGTCTAAAACACGATCATCTGATTTTATCTCGAAATTAATATACCGCATTTGATAGCTAAAACGATCAACTTCGCCCGGATATTTAGTTCTCCTCCAGCGAATTTCGATCTTCATGGGGATCTTATCAAACAGAAACCGTGCAAACCCCTTAATGTTCTTCAGAATTAACTGTTCTAACTTATAAGGCTTCATATTTAAGTTTGGCCTAACTAATTTCAATTTTCACAGGCATTTTGTTTGATAGAAATCACTATAGTCTAATAAGCTGCTGAAATAAACCTGTTTTCATTTTATACGACGCCAAATAGTGGTTTCCCAAAAATTGGAACAGTAGGGCCCAGGGCCATAGAATGCGTGCTTCTCCCAATCCGACAGAAGCCCTTTCGCTCGTTGATAGTGAGGGCGTTCAGAATTGTCTAACATTAGATATCCCCCTATTTTGACCTTACTGCGAGCATGAAGAATACATGAAGGCCGGGCTCGCCCATCTATTGCAATAAAATCAAAAAATTCGTTTGGAAATAAGTCAATGTATGATGCATAGCGGTAAAAGTTGTAGCCCCTATAAGATTCGCTACTAGAACAGTAAGCCTCTGGGTCATCAATATTCACATTGAATTGTGCTGTATACTCCGGAGGGATAAGAAGAAGATCACAGTTATTAATTTCTCTTTTAGCTAAAGCGTCTTTTACACGATAGAACCAATTTGGATCATGCTCGACTGAGATCACCCGATTAACTCTCTCTGAGAAAAATAAGGTAGATCCACCTGCTCCATACTCAAATACAGTAAATCTATTATCTAACACCGACTCGAGGAACAAACGAGCTTCAAAGGTAATCCAAGGCACCCCATCATCTAAAGAATTCCTCCCATTTTCTAAGGATCGTTTCCACGATGAATAAAAACTGAGACAGATTATTAGTTTATGTAGCATGTTGGACCGACTCCTTGCTATCATCCGAAGACAGTTGGACCAATATGCTAACATGTAGGATCCTCTTCTTTTAGTGATTATTATTAATGATATACCAATCATGATTTACCACAACTGAGCCGTACCCTTTTGGTGGGAGTCTACCAGTGCCGAAATAATCCCCTTCTGCCACATGAATGCGAGCAGCATCAACCACCCAATCTGCAAGGATACCGTTTACGGTGCAATACAAATTAATAACATAGGTACCAGGCAATAGTGGTAGCTTCTCAAAATGGCAGACGAAGGCTCCAGTTGACGGCAAATCATCAAACCATTTACCAATCAAATCGTTACTGAGAAAAAGGACGCCTTCGCCCAAAGGGGTGTAAAGGCCTATAGCAACTTGCACATTCTGAAGAGGTGGAGTGCCTTTGTACTTAATTACAAACGATGTTGGCATTCCACACACTATTGTATTATTCGAATGAATCGGACCTGTGACAGAAAACTCAACAAACCTTAGTTTGCCATTACCTTGCCTATCCTTCCTGTCTGAGAGTGCAATGTGCTTAGAATCACTTACTGTTTGCAGATACTGTCCTATGACATCGATTGCATTGCCAGAAGCAACAATTCTTCCTCGATCAAGCAAGTAAGCGCTTTTACATAAATTCTGTACTGCTGCCATATTATGACTTACAAACAGTACCGTCCGCCCTTCCTTCGCCACTTCTCCCATCTTTCCTAGGCACTTCTTCTGGAACGCGGCATCCCCTACCGCCAGCACTTCATCCACAAGCAAAATTTCCGGTTCCAGGTGCGCAGCTACCGCAAAGGCCAAACGCACATACATCCCACTGGAATAATATTTGACCGGTGTATCTAAGAATTTCTCAATCTCGGCGAAGGCAACAATTTCGTCAAACTTCCTGTCAATCTCGGCTTTCTTCATCCCCAGAATGATCCCGCTCAGGTAAATGTTCTCCCGGCCTGTCAGTTCAGGATGGAAGCCGGTGCCCACCTCCAGGAGCGAGCCCACCCGTCCGTGGATCTCAGCGTAGCCTTCGGTCGGCTCGGTGATGCGAGAGAGGATTTTCAGAAGGGTTGTCTTTCCTGCCCCGTTCCGCCCGATAATGCCCACTACCTCCCCCCGTTTAACCTCGAAGGAGACATCCTTTAGGGCCCAAACATAACTATTAGACAGTGAGTTCTGGACCGCCGATCGTCGACCGCTCAGGAAAGCGCTTATCGCCCGGAACGGAGCATACATGGCAGCCGTCAACGTATCCCGCAAGGCTTTATAAGGCTCCCGCGGTCCGATGCGGTAAAGTTTGCTTAGATGCTCAACCCGGATGGCAATATCGCCCATCTGCGTC
>Ga0272449_1003060_pt1 | contig 14783 bp, 16 predicted proteins | sample YNPCB0241_FD_198679 | JGI IMG/M metagenome (GOLD analysis project Ga0272449, IMG submission 198679) | Hot spring sediment microbial communities from Yellowstone National Park, WY, United States - YNP-CB-024-1 | ecosystem: Environmental > Aquatic > Thermal springs > Hot (42-90C) > Sediment...
TAAAATTGGAGTAATAGATGTGCTCAGGGAGAATAATGGATTTGTGTATGCATATCTTGCACACTTGAATAACGCTGATCGCGAGCTCGCATCGTTTTTGAAAAAGAATATTCTCTAGAATTTCCACTTACCAATCTCGTAAACTTATTATCAAGTATGCTTTCAAGCTAAAATGACTTAGTGGAGACTATATTCGAATTCTGGAAATAAGGGGTAGGTTTTTGAAATAAAAAGGTTTAAAAAGCTAATAAAACATTAAGAAAAATTGGTGAAAAATATGCCAGGCCAAATACCGTTAATCGGTGAGAAATTCCCTGAAATGGAAGTAGTTACAACGCACGGTAAGAAAAAGCTGCCTGACGATTATAAAGGAAAGTACCTAGTGCTCTTCAGTCATCCCGCGGACTTCACGCCTGTCTGCACCACGGAATTCGTAGGGTTCGCGAAGAGGTATGAGGATTTCAAGAGGTTGAATGCTGAGTTACTTGGGCACAGCGTTGACGGAGTATTCGCCCATATCAAATGGGTTGAGTGGATAAAGGAGAAGCTAGGAGTGGAAATACCCTTCCCAATAATAGCCGATCCGGCCGGCGAAGTGGGCAGGAAGCTAGGCTTCCTGCACGCCCAGAGCGCTACAAACACGGTCAGAGCCGTGATGATAGTGGATACGGAGGGAATCATACGCGCCATACTTTACTACCCCCAGGAGGCAGGCAGGAACATTGATGAAATACTGAGACTGGTTAAAGCCCTGCAATTGAACGACAAGTACAAGAGGGCTGTGCCACACCTGTGGCCGAACAACGAGTTAATAAAAGACTCACTAATAGTGCCTCCGCCGACGACTGTTCAGGCAGCTAAAGAGAGATTGGCGGCTTACAAGTGCTACGACTGGTGGTTCTGCTACGAGGAAGGAAAAGTCCCCGAGGAAGAGGTGGCAGAGGTTAGAAAGTGGCTTGAAAGAGCCGCTTCTAAACCCTAATTTTTTCCATCTAAACCCTTTTCCCATTAACACCCTTAAAGGTTAAATTCTCGCCTCCCATTATCCTGGATAGGGGATTAACCGTGGGAGACATTGCGTATTCCAGAGTGGGAGATAACCTGTACATGCTTCAATACAGGGATTACGAGACAAAGTATTTTGAAGGACTATGGCACATACCCGAGGGCGTTACCTATAACTCCTTCATACTTGAAACCAAGGAGGGCTTAGTAGTCTTCGACACGTGGAAGAGGTCGCTGAAAGGGCTGTTTATTGAGGAGTTCTCAAAACACTTCGACGTTAGAGACGTCAAATACCTTGTCGTACACCACATGGAGCCAGACCACAGCGGCTCAATACCTTACTTACTCGCCTCTAATCCTGAGGTAACCGTTCTCGGTCATGTTCTCTCGAAAGGAATGATCGAATCGTTCTATCAAGTGAAACCCCGTTTCCAGCCTGTTAAAGACGGGGAGGTCTTGCAGTTAGGGGGTTACAGGCTGAGATTCTTGCACACGCCATGGCTACACTGGCCTGAAACGATCATGACCCACGTGGATGAGGAAGAGGCCCTTTTAACCTGCGACGCGTTCGGATCCTACGGAGTCCCCAGCAGGTTTTTCCACGATGAACTAGGTGTTGAGGAGAAGGAAAGGTTCTCGCGATACATGGTGAAATACTTCGCCAACATTATCGGGCACTTCAGGGAATGGGTTGTTAAAAACATTGAGAAAATCTCTCAGCAAAACCTAAACATCTCCGCCATCCTACCTGCTCACGGGGTTCTCTACAGAGGGGATTCTGTCAGAGAGGTTGTCGAGAAGTATAGGAGCCTGGGCGCTGGCGAGACCGTTCCGGGTAGAACCGTGATTGCTTACACGAGCATGTATGGGTTTGTATCAGAAGTGGTGAACGACCTAGTAAGCCTTCTAGATAAATATGGTATTAAGCCATCGGTCTACGGGTTCACAGACAGGGAGCGCGCGGATTTCAGCGAGCTAGTTACTGACGCGTATCAGGCGGAAAACTTAATAATAGCCACTGCAACATATGAGGCGAGAACGTTTCCTTTGATGAAGGAAGTGGTGGAGCTGATTATTGAGAAAACCCCTGTCAACAAGAATGTCCTAGTCATCGCGCTGTACGGGTGGGGAGGTAAGGCCGGGGCCGAGCTGGAAGAGCTTCTCACCAAGAACGGGTTTAGGAAATTAGAGGTCATAGAGTTCAGGGCCGGGCAGCGCGAGAGCGTGCGGAAAGAATTAGAGGACAGATTGCCGAGGCTCCTGGGTAGGAGGTAATGCACTAGAAGAAACCTTTTGACGAGAGCCACATTGATTAAATGATTTCAGCTGAACTGTATTATTGTTTTAGCAGAACGTTTAAGCATGAAACCCTTAAGAAGGTTTTTAAAACTAGCGGAAAACGAGCGATCACACGCTATGCTCCTCGAAAATTATAAACCAGCGAAGGAGCGCGTAGTGCAAGACGGGTTTCATGCTGAGGGTTAAAGCATCATTGTACAAAATTTTCACCAGATTAATAGGGTACAGAGTTCTCTTAAGCCTAGTGGAGGAGGCCCCAGTGAGTGTTAAACAAGCGTGCGCGACATAGATAAGTACTACATATCCACGAGATACCCTGGTGCATGGGCCGAGGGATTCCCGGAAGACTACTTCACAGAGGCCAATGCGGACGGGGCGCTGGAGAAGGCATTAGTAATTGTTGAATGGGTTGAAGGAGTATGGAGAGAGTTATCGATAATAGAAGGGTAGGGTGGGGAGGGCCCGTGGCTCCGCCCCGGAGCCTTGTTCCGAGCCGGAATTATTGAATCCTTCACGGGTTGCGACACCATTAGGGTGGTGCGGGGGCTTCTTCGCGTAGGGCTTGCTTACGGCATCTCTATGAGCTTGGCTGAGAGGTCTTTGCCCACTATTAGCATGTGCTTGTTCGGTATTTCCAGCCAGTCCTCCTCAGTCAGGGGCTCCGAGGCCACTAGTACTGCTTTCTCGCCGTGTGCTAGCTTAGCCTTTATCAACTGTAGCGTTGTCTCTGAGAGCTGGTTTAGGGATAGTGGGCCCTGGGGCCTTTTGAGGTAGTATAGTGTGTAGTAATCTAGGCTGTGGTTTGCGTACCGCAGCGCGTAGAGCTGGTGTCCATCGCTGGCTAGGAAGTTGAGAGAGCTGTGTCCAACCCCCTCCTCGCTGATCTTCTCCAGCGCTCTTCTAACCCCCTCCGGGAAGCTTCCAACATCCAGTGCTTCTTGAACTATGAGGTGGAACAGGACCTCGGAGTCTGTCTCGCCCTCGAAGTCCCCGTATTCCCGTCTAACCAGTCTGAGCAGGCCCCATCGATCCACTGTGCCATTGTGGGCGAAGACGTAGCCCTTGTACAGCCATGGGTGGGTATTCCCCAGCGTATTTCCACCCGTGGTGGCCAGTCTTACATGCGAGATTATGATCAGGCCTCTAACCATCCTAGCGGTTGAACGAGCCCTCTCCGACTCGTAGAGCGCAAAGGGCTCCTTGACCAGCTCCCACTCCACTCCATTAAACCATGCAATACCCCAGCCGCTGGTATTGGCGAGGGAGAGCTGAACCATACTGTTCCTAGCGTGATAGAAGCTGAATTCAACGTCCACGGGCATATTAGCGTATAATCCAAACAACCTGCACAACTAGCGACCACCCAGGGCCGATGCCTCTCCAGACCAATGAAATAATTTTTGTTCACACGGCTTTTGAAATTTCGCTTCGCTGATTAATAATTCGTTGAGAAAACACCCTAACATCAGTTTAGCCGGCACAACCTTATCCGCCTTAGTGCTCGCAGTCTCGGCTATAAAACTTCACGGGAGAACAGTGCTCATAAGACTGCAGAGTGGACGGTTACTTATAATTGAAAGCCCCGGCTTTTAAAGCGTGGAGCAGGGCTAGACTTAAGTGGACTAGAACATATGGGTGTTGAAAAGGGCTCAGTCCTGAATGCTTTCCTTAAAGCTGTTTTCCAGCCCTTTGAGCTTAAAGGGATTATAAGGTTTAGGCGGGATGATATAAGGGAGGTTCCTGTAGAGGAGTACCCAGGCTTTGCTTCTAGGAGTAAAAGCACTGTAGTGGAGGATCAAGCGATCCAGCTTGACCTAATCGAGGTTAAGAGGCTTGAGCCACTACAAGGGGAGCTGACGGATGTGTCTACTGCTGTTCGGAGCTTCCCTGAGAGGGGCTATTGGGCTCCTCATAGAGGTGATTATAGGGGTAATTGGGCTCATAAATACCAGTGCACTAATCCTTAAGTACGCAGAGCCCGGGGCAATTGTTCTAGACCCTATGATCGGATCCGGCACTGCTTGTATTGAGGCATTATTGCTTCGTAGAAACCGCATTGGTGTAGATATAAACTACAATGCCGCAATGCTCACCCACCACAGGCTCTACTACCTATTGACGGCCCTGAGGGAAGGTGGGCGTGGAACTGCTTCACCCGTGCCGAGCCCCAGTTGCATGCTCCAAACGACATGATTTTCCCCATCTAGTAGCTCTAAGACAAGCCCTGAAACAAGTCATGAAAATGACAATTCGGTCACTCAACCCGTTTGATCAACACACCCTCTTTTCACGGTAAAACATCTGGAAACCAGCTCCCCACCACAGACCAGGCATTAACAAGCATTAACAAGCCGCGTGGCCCAACCAGCCTATACACAAACTCCTTTCCCGGTTTCACCATGCCACACACGTGCAAACCCAGCTCAGCGATCTAAACTATGCTGGGCGTGCGAACTCCATCGTCAAGCCCACCGTGAAGCAGGGCTTAAACATGACCTAGAAGCCAGGCTCGCAGGGTGCAAGCCAATCTGCGAGCGAGACTAGAAGCCCCAGGAAAAACGGGTAGCAAAACTATGCTTCAAGTAGGGGTAGGGCCCGGTAGAGGAGAAGATAAGTAGAGTATGAGAGCCACGTGTAGAAAACACTATCCTACCAGTAAGCCTGGGGAGGCATACACCTCCTAGTCGAGGAGAAGAATATGGCTCTAAATCCCTGGATGCGACAAGAGTAAATAAGCAAGTTTAGAGAGTTATTGGAGAAGGGAGTGGTCTATGAATCCTTCGTACAGGGTTAGAGTATGTGTTAAGGAGGTTAAAGGGAGCTGCGCTATGGACTATAGACTAGGCGACTGCTTCACCGTGGAGAGGTTCTACGTATCTGATGCAGGGAAGGGTATTTGTATACATGCACTAAGCTCAATGCTAACACTACTATCGCCACTTCTCAAAGGGGTATCGGCAAAAGTTCTCGGTATAGGTGAGCGGGATGACATCGGCTATGTTCAATGTCCAGACCCCGGGGAACCCCTTACTTGTGGTATGGTGGTGCCCGAGTGTTTACTAGTAGCTCTTCCTCGTTATCCTAGAGACTATTTTCTCCCCTATGTCACGCCTCGATGTAAAGTACTTGGCTATGTTTAATAGTGTCTCCCGGAGTAGTGGGTCGTTTACTAGTTTACCCATGTATGCTCTAAGCATTATACTTGGCTTAACCCTACACGGTGCTTCTACAAGGTTGTTCCTAATGAGGCTACACGTCTCTAGTAGCATCTCCAAGGACCCCTCAACGCGGTGTTCTACAGCTATACCCCAAGCTCTCCTATTGGGCCGGTTTCAGGTTACTAGCAACTTAGTAGCTATTTTCAAGTCCCCGTAAAATAATCAGGTAACAGCGTTAACCTCCACGTCCCAGTGTAGTTTTAAATTAAGCAAAGTTGTATAGACTACGGATACCTGTAGTGTCAATAACAATTTAGATTAAGGGTTCCGCATACATTGCTTACCACTCGTGGTTATTCTTGCTGGGCATCCACCACGGGTATATCTAGATCCCTCGCGATTGCCAGATAAAGTCTCCTCTTAAACTCTATCTCCCTGCCAGAAACAATATCCCTCTTCCTAACTACAGCAGTATCAACATAGACATCTGGAACCACGGCCCTGCGGACTCTATTCTGCATGGCAATGTAGAGACTTAGGGAAAACCATCTACAAACCTGCAAGTATACGTAGCGTCGACGAGGGCGTTGAGGTAAAACCTCACGAAAACAACTGATTTAGGTAATAAAGGGCTTAGCCTTTATTAATGCATAGTTCTTTATTGATGATGAGCTGGGGATTCCTGAAATCTCCATAAACTCGTGAAGCTTTCTCTGTACAAGCTTGTTGTGCTGATATAATAATAGGTTAAAACCTGCTCTTTTAATATAACCTTCATCGCTAATCCTCCGAGCTAGATATTTCACTATAGCTGTTGCCAGATTTTCATTAACGCAACTAGATACAGCATTATGTAAATTGTCTAATGACAAAATTAAACTAATCGAAGCCCTTCTCAATTCCAGTTCAACCTACACCACGTTTTACTAATGTTACTATAACAGTATAAGCTAAGATGCTCTTTACAATAAGATATGCTGGTAGCCAAGCAATACTTACAACGATCTCGATTAAGGGATCTTTATAAGGGAGGTGGGCTAAGACCTCTGTTATTCCTAGAAGCGCCAAGTACACGAATATTAAGGCTAATAATAGTTCAGAACCCATAGCTATAGCTAATACGATCAACAGCGTTATTGTTAATGGCAGAATAAGTAGATACACCTTTACATCTACCAACCTTAATACATCATTTACGGTTCTAAATACACCCCAATACCATCTCAGCCTTCCATAGATAAAGCTTAAATTATAAGCCTCATGAACATGTCTATGATCCTCGATCAATACTTCATCTATATGTCCACGACTTTTGCTTCTGGCTTCGTGCAACTTTATTAACATCCTAAGATCTATCTGATCGAGAAGAGACAGTTTGGGGTACGTTATTTTCGATAATGCTGAAACTAGGTCTCGTCGCCAAATATAGAGAGTGTTTACAAACCCGTATCTCCTATGAAAAACGAGACCTTTCCTCAATGCAGCGAGAAGCTGGTGAGCGTAATAAAGTCCCCGCCAACCCCTTAAAATAATACTCTTTGAAAGCACAGATACGAATGAACCCTTTGTAAGTAATGGAATTACTTTCAACATGAAATCTCCTCTTAAGATGTTATCTGCATCCAAGAACAGTATATGCGTACCATTTGCAATCATGAGACCTTTGTGCATTGCAACACCTACTCCTTGCCGTTCCCCGCGGAGTAATTTCACATTCACTCCAACACCTTTCATCATATTGATGCATCTAGTTACGTATTCCTCATATTCAGGATCACCATCATCAACTATGACAACCTCAAAATACTCCTTACTATGTTGCCTTGAGATGCTTTTACAGAGGTCTATGAGGTTTTGTCCCTCGTTTTTAACAGGTACTATTATTGAAAATAAAACCACGGCAATTACACCATTACAAGTAGTAAATCTCCGGCGTTATACACAAGATCTAAATTTAGTGCTTGCTCTGGCAAGCCTTCATACTTAGGAGAAATTACGAGAATGTTTAGAGATCCTTTAGCGTTTCCGAGTATGTAGGAGCCGTTTAAGACGTATTGAAAGTATTCGATCCCTACACAGATGGTGTTATGTGCATCTAACAATGCAAATGCATAATTATTTATGGCCACGTATGGCTTTATGACTACGTATCCCACATTAAACTTGCACCCTGCATAAGTAGTCAAGAATTCCATAACATTTTGAGGATCTATATTCAACCTATAGTCAGCATATTTGAACAAGGGTGATACTTGAGCTAGGTACCCTAAGGCAAGTAGTGAAAAAAGGAAAGTGTAAATAACTATGATTTTCTTCGAGACATTAATCTCTAGGTGTTTAAGCAGACTTGTAATTATAACGATGTATAAGAACAAAAAGAAGTGGGCGAACCTCATCAATGGATATCTTCCCTCTCCTGGTATAAACCTTGCATAAAGAAATGTGTAATACAGGATTACTAGGAGTGTCAGAAAAACCCTGGCGCCCAAACTTAACCTCCTAAATACTAGTATTATTAGTAGTAGCAATAATGATAGTAACGCTGTGTAATGAATATATATGGCAATTCTTTCGAATAATGGGAGACTGCTTCCAATCGTTGATACAACTTGAGGAACTGTAATGGGGTAATAGAGTATTTCTTTTATCAAAGTTGAAAGCCAATTAAATGTGTATATTGCCAAAAAGCTATTGTAAAAAATATATATCGCATTAGAGATTACTAGAATGATAAATAGCGGTATTATCTTGTCTCTTTTTCCAAAGACTTCGAAACTCTTGAAATACCTCGCTAAAAAATGTACTAGGATTAGCATTATAGCAATTGCAGAGATCGTATATACATTTACTGCGTAGTGAGAAAACACCAATGTGACTAATGTAAAGATTAATACTGGTATCTTCATGCTTGTATTATTCATAAACATCGTAAATATGTTTAGGAGTAACAATGTTGAAAATAATGAGGCGTACGCTTCTCTAACTAGTGTAGACCAATATTGTGCATGTAATCCTGCAAGAAGAAAAGCTGTGCCTAGTACTAGGCTTAACTTGAACTTACTGATTTCGCTATATGAGATGTTAGAAACAAAAATTAACAAGATTATTGCAGAGATTATTTGTGGTAATATAACTAAAATTACTATGGGATCGACGCCAGCTATTTGAGTAAAAACTGATGTGAAGATGTGAAGCATAGGGTAATTTATGTACTCAATATTATGACCGTTAATCTTCTCGTACACTAAACGACCGTTATGCAATGTAATTAGGGCAGTGCTAAGGTCGTAACCTTCATCACCTGGTGCTAGTGCATAACCCGAGAAAATATTTGAAAGCCTAGGAAGTATTCTTAATGACATGAATGTTACGAGAACTGCGAGAAACACTACAGGCTTACGATCAGTGTTGACAAGAACCATGGTAAACGATGCCAAGATTGCGAGATAGCCTAAATACAAAAGTAAAACATAATATTGCGACGTATAGAAATAGGATAACAAAAAAGTTAGAGTAGTAATGAGGGCAGTACTAAGTATTATATAGATAGACTTTGCCTTCAATGGAACTGCACCTTTCTCAATAAGTAGAGATACCTGTAACCATCCTCGTACCAGCCTGGAACTGCATCGTACATAGCATTCCTATCAAGCCTTCCGTTATCAGCTAAAGCTTTGAGAAGCTTTAATGCTAATGTTGATGAAAAGTCGTATTGCTTTATTTCAATAATATAGTCAGTAAGCCCAGCCATGTTAAGATATTCTGGGTTGCCACCGACATTTGTTGCTATTACTGGTGTTCCACAAGCCAAGGACTCTGGCGTTATTAGGGGTCCTCCCTCGGAGTATGAAGGGACAATGGTTGTATCTGCCGCGTTATAGAGCAGTGGCAGTAATTCGTGCTCTACGTATCCAAGCATCTTTATGTTCTCCTCAAGCTTCAAACCTCTTACCATATTCTCTACATACTCCCTATAGGTTTTCGGCCCCAGCCTTCCAGCTATTAGCAATGTGAAGTTGTCTCCATAGATTCTTCTTAGCATGGCAACGGCTTTTATGAGGATGTGGGTGCCCTTTATTGGTCCCGGATTCACATGTAGCAATACCTTGTCTCTTAACCTAACCTCAAATATTTCTTCAATTTGTGTTTTTGCGTAGTCCTTATTCATGGGCTTGAAAACCTCTTTATCAACACCATTAAGTATAGATACAACTTTATTTTGCTGTATTCCCGTACCTATGAGTTCTTTCCTTGTATTCTTAGAAACTGCGACCACTAATAATTTTCGCCTTGTTAAAGCTAGCCTTAGCTGTAAAAGCTCTACTGCTTGTGAAGCAAGTATACCCGTTATGTACCTTGTTCTTTCAATACCCTTTATTGGATGAAGCCACATATACTTAATTTCATTGAGGTATGTTCCGTGAACAACAACAAACATAGGTATGTCATCTGGTATAAGGCGAGAGACTAGGCTTAGCCAGCCAGGTTGAATTATTATGGCATCTGGCTTTACCTGATTGATTATTTCTGTGATATGCTTCCTCCTTGTAGGGATGTATTCCGCTGAGTTAAAGGGGTTTACGCTTCCGCCTAGAACAAAGATGTGCGATGTATAGGCACGTAGTAAAACTACCAATTCTTTTCTTATTTGAGGAGTTATAACAACGTTTTCAACATTGAATCTATAGAAAGCCTTAAACAAGTTTACTATAACGTTGGTTACGCCTCCGTGTCCAAGATCCTGAACAATGTGAAGAATCTTCATACTTCTATACCATGTTTCAACAAAAGTTCCCTATAGAGACCCTTCATAATTTCGAACTCTTTCCTCAGCTCTTCTCTATACTTAGTTCTCGATAAGCTCTCGCTTCTTGCGATGTGAAGGATGGGGTTGCTGGGAATGTATATGGTGTCAAAGCCTTCGAGAATTAGTTGCAATGCAAAATATTGCTCATTTCCAAATGCTCTCTTCAGCAGTTCGTGCTCTGGAAACCAAACATCGTAGATATAGCTTGTTTTGAAGCTCATGTTAGCTCCTCTGAGTGGTAGTGAGTAGCAGGTTTTGATTGGTATGCCGTATCCGTGTGCTATGTTTAGCTTCTTCGTTATGTATACCCCTAACCTATACTTCCTCATTAGTGGAAGTGGTTTCTCAAGCCAAGGCCTAATGAAAAACCTGTAGAGCTTCACTTCAGGCTTATCATCAGGTATAGGTAGAAGCCTTACTCCCTCCAAATCTATGTAGATATCTCTGCTACACACTCCAGCAACATGCTTGTAGAGGGTATGCAATTTAATATACCTTTCTATCCATTTCTGCAGAGGTATAACATCATCATCAGTAAATATTGTTATATCCCCCTTAGCCTCCTTCTTACCAAGGTTAAGAGCGTGAGTAAAATAGCCCCCTTTCTGCTCGATAACAACACAATTGAGAGAGTAATCCTGGCATAAAATCTCAACGACCCTAGGATCACAATCCTTGAGAACTAGAATAACCTCAAAGGATCGGCATGATTGGCTCCTTAAACCCCTAAGTAAGTATCTAATATATTTGCATCCCTTGCTTGGAACAACAATAGAAGCCTTCATCCCCATCTCTCCAGCACCCGTACCGTTGGTTCTCGAGCCTTTGTTGCAACAACTACTATTAATTGCCTTAGGCTTGGCCTAATCTTTACTATGAGGTATGCTAAGAGCCTTAAAATGTTCAGCTTTGTGAGCTTCTTTAAAGCAATCCTCACCAAGTCTTTGAAGCCTGAAATCCTTAAGTACTCCTCCGGATCAGCATCGATAAGTGTTAAGTCGTTTACCGCTGAGTAATAAGCCTTTATCACCTCGAATCCTGCTTCTCTAAGCAACGATACCACCTCCTTCATAGTGTACTCCCTCACGTGGTAATGGTATATGGGTTGAATGCCTAGCAATAGTCTTAGCCTTCTGAACAGAGATGCCATGTTCGGAGTTGTTAGTATTAGTGCTCCTCCAGGCTTCAAAGCCTTATTTATCTTGCTCAGGACTAGAGGCGCGTAGTAGTAATGCAGGTGCTCCAAAACCTCTATAAAAACAGCGCAGTCAGCATTGTCAACGCCTAACTCATCCCTCTCAAGATCACATTTAACAACATCGACGTTGCAAGCCTTTGCAATCCTCATATAGGGCTCTGGATCAACATCAAAAGTAATGACATTGTAGCCCATTTTCCTCAAAGCACATGAAGTTATAAAAGGCTGTGCACCGAGATCCAGGATCGTTGAACCCTGCTTACAGTGCTCCTCAACAAGCTTTAGAACCTCCAACCTCCTACCAAACTCAAGGTTGTAGCTGTGAACAGCCTTTGAATCACCAAACCTCTCAACAACCTCTTTAACACTTAGTAAAGTCTCTCTAACGTTCGTGGAATTCCTCACCTAGGACAGGAGATCCTTAAGGTATTTTGATTCCTCAAATATTTTATCCATATTCAGGTATCTCCAGGTACCCCACCTACCAAGAAACGTTATTCCAATATTAGATAAGGAGTTAAGTATTCGAGTTCTCGCATTATTAGATACATGTGTATGTACTGGGTAGCCGTAGGTGTTCATCCACGCTTTTGTAAAAAGTATTTCACGCTCATTTTCACTTATTAAATTTAGGTTCTTGAGGCCCTGAACAACTTCATCTACAATCCTATCCACCTTTATCGATTCAAGTTCTTCAGGTCTTAATGTTACTTCAACTATAAGCGATGAAAATTCATCCTGGTTTGGGGTATTGTATGGGCTATAATTTGAAATCCGTGGATATCTATAAAAGATTATATCCCTGCCTGGTACATAAACCCAGTGCATCTCAGGTGCTTTCTTTCTTAATGCTACTCCTACAACAATCAATGAATTAAAGTCTAAGTACTTACTATGTTGAGTTAATTCGTGAGAAATATCAGGGATATCAATAATATTCGTGAGCTCTTTTAATGGAATCGTCGAAACGATCTTTCTAGCCTCAATTTTATCGTTTACTATCCACTTTCTATACGCATCCCTCCTTATAGATCTTACTTTGATACCTGTAATCAACTTAAGTCCTAAATTCAAGGCTTTATTCAAAGCGCTATTATACAATGCTAGTATACCTCCTCTAAGAGGGTAGTGAAATGTTGCCTGCTCCTTGTACCCCACTGTAGGTATACCAGTAGCGCTTTTCACAACATCTCTCCAATTAGGTGCAGGAAGTCTGCCAGGTATAGACAGCCAGTCAACATCTATCTCGTTTAAACTTCTCTTCCATATTTTCTCATTATAAGGCTTAAGGTAAATCTCTGTTAGCTCCTTGCCAAAGTAATATCTGAAATACTCTTCGAGATTTCTAGGTTTCCACGAAGGATTTTTAGCAAACTCCAACAAGGACTCTATAAAGGAGGTTAAGATCTCTGCACGCAATGAAGGGGGAAATACGTACAGACCATTTTCAAATGGGTAGGGAACGAATACATCATGCAATTGTACGAAAGTTTCTCTGTAATGTCTAATGACATTGCTACCTAAAAATGATAGTATTTCCTCCAATACTGATTCGTTAGATGAGAAAATTATATGACTACCTCCAATATCGAATATGAAGCCATTTAACTCTACTGTTTTCATCAGACCTCCAAGGGCAGTATCGCTATCTACGCACACAACGTCTTTTACTCCATTTCTCAATAGATGGTACGCCGCTGATATCCCTGCCCATCCGCAACCAAGGATCGAGATATCAGTGCTAATCATTTTGATCAGCTTAGAGTAGCTTGGTATAGTTTTTATAGTTGCGAGTAGGGTTTAGGAATAGTTTTTATAATCCCAAGGTTTTCAAGCAAATACTTCGAATAGCCCTTCTTCTTGATAAGTCTAGAACTAACGAGAACAGCAACATGATAATCGTAATGTAATCGATTTAGACCTAGAAGCTTGAGAGCCCGGAAACCGAAATCCCAATCGTCATTGGCCTTTAGATAGGGGTTAAAATTGAGCTTCTTTGTAACCTCTTTTTTGAACGCTATAAAATACCCAGTTGTGTTGTAGGGTTTCCTTACGTAGCGATCATATAGAGACGCTATCAGATTCGTTGTTAAATCAAATGGATAATATATGTGACCAACTGTAGCAACAAGCTTTTTAGAGCTATCTATAAAAATTTTTATGGTTTCATACACTGCTGAAGGTGTCATTATAACATCTGCATCTGTACGAATTATTATATCACCCTTAGCGCTTAACACCCCTACGTAGGATGCATACCCAACGCCCGGCTTATCAGCCTCTATCACCTTACTTCCCATTTTCTTCGCTATATTTGGTGTTCCATCGATACTCATGTAATCCACGACTATGGTCTCAGCGGGAACCCTACAAATTTGAGTAATGTAGTTGATGCTTGTCAACAGCCTTGGCAGGTATCTGGCCTCATTTCTTGTTGGAACAACGAAAGATATGAGGGGCTTGTTGTTTAATTGTCTAAGCTTTTCACAATGATACTCAAAGTTAAGATTGAATGCGATGCGCTCGAACATCTGTTTTAGCGAGGTGAGGGCTTTGAACAAAGCGATAGCGTAATTAAGGTTTAAGCTCATAACTGACGCCTAGGCTAATGCTTTCATTAATTCCATTCTTCATAGCTTTTTTCCTAAGCTTTGTATAGTTCTTTTTTTATCTGTGCTTCTTCCGCTATTAGATCGTTTGTGAGGGATTTTGTTTGCGCTTCCAAGTTCTCGGCTATTTCCTTTAATATTATTGCTCATATCTGTGTTATTAGTGCTTGGGCATTTTCCTCATAGCTATAATTATGCTCTGAAGGTTTAGGTCTTGGCTTCTTTGAATCTTCGAACTTCTTCTAATAATTTTCTCGTTGCCGCTCTTACTGCCTCTCTCGAGTTCATTACTGGTTTGAACCCTAACTTGTTTATCTTTTCTGTTTTTAGTGCTATTTTCTTTACGTCTCCCGGCCACCCAACTCCGTGGAGCACTGGCTTATATATCTTCTTTACGTTGTTTAATCCCGTTGTTTTGATTACTTCGTCTGCTACCTCGTCTACTGTTATCCAGTCTTCGGAGGCTATGTTGTACACTTCGTAGCTTGCCTCCGTCCTTCTCCAAGCAGTTATTGTTGCTTCTACTGCGTCGTCTATATGTACGTAGCTCCTAACCTGCTTACCGTCCCCGAGGATCTCCAGTTCTGTTGGGTTCTCAAGCAACTTGTTTATGAAGTCCCACACCACACCGTGCCTAAGTCTTGGTCCAATAACATTTGCGTAGCGTAGAACAACTGCTTTTACTCCGTAGAGCCTTGAGTAGGCGT
>Ga0272449_1003065_pt1 | contig 14762 bp, 12 predicted proteins | sample YNPCB0241_FD_198679 | JGI IMG/M metagenome (GOLD analysis project Ga0272449, IMG submission 198679) | Hot spring sediment microbial communities from Yellowstone National Park, WY, United States - YNP-CB-024-1 | ecosystem: Environmental > Aquatic > Thermal springs > Hot (42-90C) > Sediment...
CTGCCTGGAGGCAGGCCACCCGAGCTTCCAGATAAGCCACTCGCTTCAACAGCAAATCGGTTCCCAGCCGTAGCTTGACCACGGCTGTAGTTTAGCACAATTCCTGCAAATGGGTAGGTAGTTACCATTGATCTCCAAAAGCCAGGCCGTAAATGGCCTGGCTGAGGTTGCGCGGCGCTGGAAGCGCCCTCTCCCTTCGGTAGCCTTTCAGAAACGCGAGTTGCCAGGGCGGAGAGGGGCGCTTTAGCGCCTCGTCTTTGCCTGAGCCTGGCCGTTGATGGCCAGGCGGAAAGGCCGACGGCCCAGCCTGACGAAATTGGGACACACCCCGAGAGGACAATGGATTGCGTAGTCGGGCACTCTGTGTTAAAATGCTCCACTATCTACAGCATATCGGGCAGGACTATGGTAACCAGCCAGCACTCCCTGCGTGGGTATCTTCCCCACGGCGTGCAGGACCTGTTTCTGAGCGAAGCGGACCGGCGTCGCCGGGCCGAAGCGGTTCTGCGGGACCTGTTCTCCCGCTGGGCTTACCGGGAGGTCATCCCTCCCACCTTTGAGTATGACGAAACCCTGGTCATCGGTGCCAGCCCCGACCTGCGCCGGGCAATGTACCGCTTCTTTGACCGCGAGGGACATACCCTGGCCCTGCGGGCCGATTTCACCACCCAGGTCGCCCGCATCGCGGCCACCAAACTCTTTGACCAGCCCCTGCCCCTGCGCTGTTTCTACATCGGCAGTGTCTTTCGCTACGAGGAGCCCCAGGTAGGCCGCCAGCGGGAATTCACCCAGGCGGGCGTGGAACTGATCGGCGCCTGTACCCCCGCCGCCGACGCCGAGGTGGTGGCACTGGCCGCAGCGGCGCTGGAGGCCCTGGACGTACACGACTTCCAGATTGTCCTGGGACAGATGGCCCTCTTCCGGGCCCTCACCGCTGATCTACCGGGGGACAACCTGGAGCGAATCCGCGAGGCGATAGACCAGCGGAACCCCGTCCGCCTGAAGCGCGCACTGGACGACGCAGGGATGACCGGCCCCCGGCGGGCCATGCTGGCCAGTTTGCCCGACCGGATTGGCGGCCTGGATGTGCTGGAGGACGCCTTCGCGTTTGGGGGAGCCGTCGCCGAGGCGGCCTACTCCCTGGCCCAGGTCTACCGCCTGCTGGAGGCGTATGGCCTGGCCGCGCGCGTCGTCCTGGACCTGGGCGAAGTGCGCGGGATGGACTACTACACCGGCATCACCTTCCGGGGTATGTCTCCAGGCGTGGGATGGCCGCTGCTCAGCGGCGGTCGCTACGACGAACTCATCGCCCAGTTCGGGCGTCCCCTGGCTGCTGTGGGCTTCGGCCTGGGGATTGAGCGGGCCCTCCTGGCCCAGGCCTCCCCGTCCTGCTTCACCCCCCTGACGGCTCCCCATCTGATCGTCCAGAACTGCGACCATGCCGCCTGTCTGAGCCTGGTGCAGCGGTTGCGTCAGGCCGGATACCGCGTGGAGGTGGACGTACTGGGCCGCCGGGAAGCGGATTTACTGGCCTATGCCCGGAGCCAGGGATGCCTTCGGGTCCTGCGCTGCAGCGGCCAGGAAGGCCTCTGGCATCTGTGGGACGAAGGGGGCGAGCGGCCCGTGACGGCGGCACAACTCTGGGAGGAGACGAAGACGTGGAGCGACTGACCGTGGCCCTGCCCAAGGGCCGCCTGCTGGAACCCAGTGTGCACCTCTTCCAGCACCTGGGGTACGTCTGTGCCATTGGCAACGGCTCCCGCCAACTGGTGGTGGACGAGCCGGCCTCCAACCTGCGCTTCCTGCTGGCCCGGGCCAGCGACGTGCCCACGTACGTGGAGTACGGCGCGGCCGACCTGGGCATCGTCGGCCAGGACGTTCTGTGGGAGAGCGGCCGGGACGTGTACGAACCGCTGCTCCTGGGGTTCGGTCACTGCCGGCTGGTGCTCGCCGGGGCCCCGCACCACCGGGGGCGCGACTTCCGACTGGTCAGCAGCGTTCGGGTGGCAACCCGGTACCCCCGCATCGCCCGGGCATACTTTCTCCAGCAGGGCATCTCGGCCGAGATCATCCCCCTGACGGGCGCGGTGGAACTGGCCCCCCAGGTCGGCCTGGCTGACCTGGTGGTGGACGTGGTGGAAACCGGTCAGACGTTGCGGGAGAACGGCCTGGTGGAACTGGCGGAAATTGCCCGGTGTCAGGCTACCCTGATCGTGAACCGCGTCTCCCTCCGGTTGCGTCTGGCGGACGTCCGTCGCCTGCTGGCGACCATTGAGATGGCCATCGGGAGCACAGGGAATGGGGACCCGGCACGGGTCTGAAAGCGCGCGGAGTGCCGCCACTTCAGCCCGATGGTAAACCATCGGGCTGATTCAGCAAAGCCCTGCGGGCTGTTTCCGAGCCCCGAAGGGGCTTTGCAGAATAAGCCGACGCTTCAGCGTCGGGCGAAAGGTGGGCAAGGGCGCAAACGAAACCGCGCAGGAGGTTGCCCGACAATTCTGGGATACACCCGACAACCCTTATGGGTGCGTCGGAGAGACATGGTCGGCGAAGGCCGACCATCGGCCGCAGCCCAGGAAAGGTGACTTCAGTCAGCGCTGAATCGTTACGGCCAAACTTCAGGAGGAACGAGTGGCTGTTAATGAATACTCTGCACATCGGGAGACGGGGGAGTTCCTCCGCATCTTGGATGGGATGGCGGCGGGGCGGGAACACATCGCCCGCCTGCGGGCCGGGCTGGAGCCCCCACTGACACCGGACCTGCGCTCCCGCCTGCGGGAACTCTTCGGGCGGGAACTCACGCCGCAGGAGGCTGTCGCGCAGATCATCGCGGATGTGCGACAGCGAGGGGACGCCGCGCTGCGGGAATACACCCGCCGCATAGACGGCGTCGCGCTGGATACCTTCATTGCCGACGCCGCGGCCATTGAGGCCGCCTATCAGGCCATGCCTGCGGACCTGCGGGAGGCGCTGCACCGGGCCGCCGAACGCATCCGCGCGTTCCACGAGCGGGAACCGCGCCACTCCTGGCTGGAGTGGGACGCGGAGGGCGGTGCCCTGGGCCAACTGCTCCGCCCGCTGCATCGGGTGGGGGTCTACGTGCCCGGCGGCCGCGCCGCTTACCCCTCATCGCTCCTGATGACCGTCATTCCGGCCCAGGTGGCCGGGGTGGAAGAAATCGTGGTCACCACCCCGCCGGGCCCCCAGGGCCGGGGTTCGCCGACGGTCCTGGCCGCCGCGCGGGTGGTCGGGCTGGAGCGGGTCTTCCTGCTGGGCGGGGCACAGGCAGTGGCCGCCATGGCTTTCGGCACCGAGACCGTCCCCCGGGTGGATAAGATTTTCGGCGCCGGGGGACTGTTCGTCACCCTGGCCAAGAAGCAGGTCTACGGCGAGGTGGGGATTGACGGCCTCTACGGCCCCACCGAGACGCTCATCATCGCCGACGAGACGGCGGACCCGGCGCTGGCCGCGGCCGACCTGCTGGCCCAGGCGGAGCACGACCCGCTGGCCACCCCTCTGCTGATCACCCCTTCCCGGCGACTGGCGGAGGCGGTACAGGCGGAGGTGGAGCGGCAACTGGTGGCGCTGGAGCGCGCGGACGTCATTGCCGCCGCGCTGCGCGGACAGGGGGCCATCATCGTGGTCGCCACTCTGGACGAGGCGCTGACGCTGGCCGACGAGTTTGCTCCGGAGCACCTTTGTCTCTCCGTGGCGGAGCCCTGGCCGCTGGTGGGGCGGGTGCACAACGCGGGCGGGATATTCGTGGGCGAGTGGGCGGCCGAAGCCCTGGGCGATTACATCCTCGGCCCCAGCCACGCCATGCCCACGGGCGGCACGGCCCGCTTCGCCTCCCCGCTGCACGTGCGCGACTTTATGAAGGTGACCAGCCTCTTCGCGCCTGCCGAACCGACGGTCCGGCATCTGGCCGCAGCGGCCCAGACCATTGCGTGCGCCGAGGGACTCACGGCCCACGCCGCCGCCATCGCCGCCCGACGGGAGGAGCGGCATGCTACCTGAGAACCCACGACAGGCCCGGGTAACGCGCAGGACGAAGGAGACCCGGGTGGAGGCGGCCCTGACGCTGGACGGCCAGGGCCACTACCAGATAGAGACTGGCCTGGGGTTCCTGGACCACCTGCTATCTCAGGTCGCCGTCCATGGCCATCTGGACCTGGAGGTGCGGGCGCAGGGCGACCTGGAAGTGGACGAGCACCACACCGTTGAGGACGTGGCAATTGCCCTGGGGCAGGCGCTGGACCAGGCCCTGGGCGACCGGCGGGGCATCGTCCGCATGGGCCACGCCTATGCGCCCCTGGACGAAGCGCTGGCCCGGGTGGTGGTGGACCTGAGCGGGCGGCCCTACGCCGTCGTGAGAGCCGCGTTTCGTGCCCCGCGCCTGGGCGCGCTGGACAGTGACCTGGTCATCCACTTCCTGGAGACCCTCGCGGTCCACGGACGGATGAGCCTGCATGCCCGGGTGCTCTACGGGCGCAACGACCACCATAAGGCTGAGGCGCTCTTCAAGGCCCTGGGCCAGGCGCTGGATCGCGCCAGTCGCCTGGACCCGCGCCGCGAAACGGTGCCGTCTACCAAAGGGGTTCTGTAAATGATCGCCATCGTGGACTACGGCATGGGCAACCTGCGCAACGTCCAGAAAGCCGTGGAGCGGGCGGGCGGAGAGGCCGTCATCACCAGCGAAGCGGAGACGCTGAGCGCCGCCTGGGGGGTGATCCTTCCCGGCGTGGGCGCGTTCGGCGACGCGATGCAGAACCTGCGGGAGCGCCGCCTGATAGAGCCCCTCCGGCGGGAGTACGCGGCGGGGAAGCCCCTGCTGGGCATCTGCCTGGGGATGCAACTCCTGTTTGAGGAGAGCGAAGAGACGGGCCTCCACCAGGGGCTGGGCCTCCTTCCCGGTCGGGTGGTTCGCTTCCCATCCCGGGTACCGGCAGGCGCCGATAGCTCCCCCGACCGCCCGCACGTCCCCCTGAGAGTGCCTCATATCGGCTGGAATCAACTGCACATCCGCCGTTCCAGCCCCCTGCTGGCGGGCGTGCCCGACGGAAGTTACGTCTACTTTGCCCACTCCTACTACGTCCTCCCCGCCGACGACGCCATCGTACTGGCCACGACGGATTACGGCCTGGACTTTGCCTCCGTCGTGGGGCGCGGGAACCTCTTCGGGGTGCAGTTCCATCCGGAGAAGAGCCAGGAAGTGGGACTGCAAATCCTGCGGAACTTTGTGCAGATGAGCAGAGAGGCGGGAGGCAGCGGGCAGTGATTGTATTTCCGGCCATTGACCTGCGGCAGGGGCGGGTGGTGCGGTTGCGGCAGGGGCGGGCCCAGGAGGAGACGGTGTACGCCGACGACCCGGCGGCGATGGCCCGGCACTGGGTGGACCTGGGCGCAGAATGGCTGCATGTCGTCAACCTGGACGGTGCCCTCGGCCTGACCCGCGCCGAAGGGCATCCTTCCCGGTTGCCCCTCAACCTGCAACGCCTGCGGGAGATTCGGGCGGCCGTGCCCGATACGCCAATCCAGTTCGGCGGCGGGTTGCGGACGCTGGAGGACGTGGCCCTGGCGCTGGAACTGGGAGCGACGCGCGTGGTCCTGGGTACCGTCGCCGTGAGGGAGCCGGAACGGGTGGCAGAGGCAGTGCGGCGCTTCGGGGAGGAGCGGGTGGCCGTGGCTCTGGATGCCCGGCAGGGTTGGGTGGCCACCCACGGCTGGCAGGAGACGTCCACGGTGACCGCGGTGGCGCTGGGCCGGGCCATGCGGGATCGGGGAGTGCGCTACGCCATCTACACGGACATCGCCCGGGACGGAATGCTCTCAGGGGTGAACGTGGAGGCCACGGCAGCGCTGGCTCAGTCCACTGGACTGTGGGTCATCGCCTCCGGCGGCGTGGCGACGCTGGATGACATCCGCCGCCTGCGCGCGCACGAGGCCTGTGGCATCGTCGGCGTGATTATCGGTCAGGCCCTGTACAGCGGCGCGATCTCGCTCCCTGATGCCCTGCGCGTGGCCCGGCAGGAACAGGTGCCCTGAAGTTTAGTCTTTCCATAAGAAAGCGTTTTCACCTCAACACCACAGGATGATGGCGTATGGACACTCATCCCGCAGACCACCCCACCCTTTCCTGGCCGGGCGGCCCTGCCCTCCGGCAGGTCGCCGCCGCCGTCCGCTACCGGCTCGGGGACGCTCTCCACACCCTCACCCTGACCGAACCCGACCGACCCGTTGCGGGCCCGGGCCTGCAGGCCGTCTGGCGGTGGGAATCCGTCCCCAACGGATACCGCCTCTGGCTGGAACTGACCGCCACCGGCGAGACGCCGGTTACTCTGGAGACAGCGGACGTCCTGACCGGCCCCGCTCCAGACCTGGGCGCGCCGATGCCGACCTGGCGCGTCTACCAGAATGGCTGGCAGTCGTGGAGCCCCACCTTCGCCCGCCACCTGGGCGACAGCATCTATGCCGACCCTGGCACGCCGGAGTACCGGGCCGCCCACCAGCCCCACTGGGAGCCCGACTACGACGGCCTGATCTCCTCCGAGTGGGTTACCGTCCTCTTCGCCCCGCCCGCTCAGGCCCTCCTCCTGGGTTTCGTGACCGCGAAGGACCAACTGGCAGAGATTCGCCTCCGCTCCGACGGCTCCGAACTGACCGCGCGCTGCCATCTGGACTCCGTCCTCCTCTCCCCTGGCGCCTCTCTGCGTACGGAGGTTCTCCACCTGGAGGCCGGCCCCGACCCCCTGCGCCTGCTGGAAACGTGGGCCGAGATGCCTCACCCCTCCCCCGCCGCCTCCGGCGGCACCCCCTCCCCTCTCCTGACCCTTGGTCAGGAGAGGGGAGGGGGCAGGGGGTGGGGTGAGGTCACCGGCTGGTGCACCTGGTACTACTTCTACGGCGAGAACACTGCCGACGACGTCCTGGAGAACCTCCGCGCCATCGCCGACTACCGCCTCCCCCTGGATGTCATCTTGATAGACGACGGCTACCAGACCGCCATCGGGGACTGGTTTTCCATCAACCCTGACAAATTCCCCGACGGCATGGAGCCTGTGGCCGAAGCGGTCCGTGCCGCCGGGCACCGGCTGGGCATCTGGACCGCCCCCTTCGGCGCCGCCGCCACCTCCGAACTCTTCGCGGCCCACCCCGACTGGACCGTGCGGGACGACAATGGCAACCCCGTCGTTGGCTGGATCCATTGGGGCGTGCCCTGCTATGCTCTGGATACGACCCATCCGGGGGTGCTGGCCTGGCTGGGGGAGACTTTCCGGCGGATGCGCCGGGAGTGGGGCGCGACGTTCTTCAAGATAGACTTCCTCTTCGCCGCCGCGCGGCCGGGCCGTCGGCACGACCCCACGGCAACCCGCGCGCAGGCCCTGCGGCGGGGCGTGGAGGCCATCCGCGCCGCCATCGGCGACGACGCCTTCCTGCTGGGCTGCGGCGCCCCCCTGGGGCCCTGCATCGGTCTGGTGGACGGGATGCGCATCGGCACCGACGTGGACCCCAACTGGCACCCCATCTTCCGCTACGACCTCTCTGCTGCGTCCACCGAGAATGCCCTGCGCAACGCCATTACCCGTGCCCCCTTCCACAACCGCCTCTGGCTCAACGACCCCGACTGCCTCCTGGTCCGGCAGCGCGGCCCCGACCTGGACCTGGTCCTCAACGAAATGCGCACCCTGACCGCCGTCATCGCCCTGCTGGGCGGGCTGACGCTGAACTCCGACAACCTGCCCTTCATCCGGCCGGGACGGCTGAAGTATCTGCGGCAGGCCCTGCCCCCCACGGGCGTCTCTGCCCGGCCCCTGGACCTCTTTGAGCACGAGATGCCCCGCCGGCTCCTCCTGCCGGTGGAGCGGGACTGGGGCCGCTGGTGGGTCGCGGGTGTCATCAACTGGGAGGACCGGACGGTGCAGACGACCGTCCGCCTGGCCGACCTGGGCCTTCCCCCTGGCCGCTACCACGTCTTCCACTACTGGCGGCGCCGCTACCTGGGGGTGACCGACAACGCGGTGGTCCTGAGCCGCCACCAGCCCCACGAGACCGCCGTCCTGCTCTTCAAGCCCGTCTCCGACCGACCCGACCTGCTGACCACCACCTTCCACGTCTGCCAGGGAGCGGTGGAGGTGACGGACTGCCGCTGGGATGAGGAGACCGGTCTCCTGCGCGTCCATCTGGAGAAAGCGGGCCAGCAGTTCGGCGATGTCTGGCTGACCGTGCCCCCACCCTGGGAGGCGGTGGAGGTCCGGGTGGACGGGAGGCGTTCCCCCTGGCTCTCCCCGGCCCCAGGGCTTCTGCGCGCCGGCCTGATGCTGGAGGGGCGCGCAGAGATCACCGCCACATTCCGGAGAAAGGAACGATGACCGAACCCCAAAACGCTCTACCGTCCGCTGGAAAGGCCATCCTGTTCATCGGCATCGGCCTGGTGCTGTTCGGGTGTGGCCTTTGTTTGGGGGCGACGGCCGCAACCGTCCTGACGCGCCCGGGTCTGCCCCGGACGTTCTCGGCCCCCGCAGGCTCCGCTCTGGACAACCCGGCCCCGCCGGGCACGGCCATCGCGGTGGGGGACCTGGAAATTCAGGTGACGGGTGTGGTCCGTCCGGCGGACGACATCGTGGCCGGGGGCAACATGTTCAATCCCGAACCGGAGCCGGGCAACGAGATGGTGCTGGTCACCCTCTCCGTTACCTGCCAGACAGAGGAAGATGACACCTGCGCCTTTGCCCCCTCGCTGGATTTCCTTCTGGTCAGCCCCCAGGGTGTGCACCGACCGGAATGGCTGGTGACCGGCCTGCCCAACCTGCTGTCGGGTGGCGAAATATCCAGCGGAGAGACCGTGTCCGGGGATATGCTGTTTGAGGTCGGGAAGGGGGAAACGGGCCTGGTCCTGGTCTACACCGAGTCGCTGGGGGATGAAGTCGCCTATCTGGGATTGCCGCCCGGGGACGCCCATTGAATATCAGGCCAGCAGCGGCCAGAGAGATTGCTGGCTACAAATCCCCACTCCCGGTACGGTGCAGCGGCAGCCAGAGGCTGCCGCTGCACCATTTTATGCCCGACTCTGGCCGGCTGAATGGGCCGAGCCCGCTGCGGCGTTCCAGGGTGTGTCCCAATTTGGTGGGGTTGCCCGACAATTCTGGGACACACCCCGTGTTCCATGCCACTTGACAAATTCCCTATACCAGTGTATAATTAGGGTGATTCACGCCGGGCCATAGGGACATGGCCGCACCACGGGGAAGTGCGCATCCCGATCAGATACCTGAGCCACGGTGGATGAAGATGCATTCGTACGTGCTTCCAGAGCGGCGCATCCAGCCTTTGCTCCCTGGCCTCCGAGAGAAGTCCCGAGGTCAGATAGATTCCCCTGGGAACCAGGCTCCCACAATGCCATGCAGGAGGTGCGGCCGTCCGAAGAAATCCCCCTATCAATGCCTCAGCGTTCGTAATCCCATTTCATAACAGGAGGGCACGATGTCAGAAGAACTGGTCAGGGCCATTGCTGAAATGAAGGAAGAGGAGGCCGTCCAACTGGTCCGCGATATGCTGGCGAAAGGCGTCCAGCCCATGGCGATTCTGGACGCCGCCCGGCAGGCCATGGACATCATCGGCCAGCGGTATGAGAAAGGCATCTATTTCCTGCCGGAACTGATGCTGGCCGGTGAGATCATGGGGCAAATCGCCGAAATCCTCAAGCCCAAACTGGCCGAATCCCCGGAGGTCCGACGGCTTGGCAAGGTGCTGATCGGCACCGTCCAGGGGGACATCCACGACATCGGCAAGAACATTGTGACGTTCATGCTGGACGCCAACGGCTTTGAGGTTCTGGACCTGGGCGTGGACGTTCCCCCGCAGAAGTTTGTGGAGGCCGTACGGGATTTCCAGCCCCAGGTGGTGGGCCTGAGCGGTTTCCTGACTCTGGCCTTTGAATCCATGAAGGAAACCATCCAGGCGCTGGAGGCGGCCGGGCTGCGGGACAAGGTAAAGGTGATGATCGGCGGCGGCTCAGTGGACGAGCACGTGCGGGCCTACACCGGTGCGGATGCCTACGGGAAGGACGCCGTGGCCGGTGTATCGCTGGCCAAGAAATGGGTCGGCGCCCAGTAAAACGACCCCGACAAAACCGATGGAGGTGGTGAAAATGAACCCCCAGATGTCACCTGACGAAAAGCGGGAAGCGCTCTGGCAGGGCAAACTCTCGCCGAAAGACCCCCAGGGGAACCCCCTCCCCTTCCAGAGTCCAGAGGCCGAGAAAAAGTACAAAGAGAGAATCCTCCGGGTCAAGGCCGCCATTGAAATGGAGAAACTGCCGGACCGGGTCCCGGTCACCATCTTCCCCAGCATGTTCCCCTGGAAGTATGCCGGGATGACGGTCTATGAGGCCATGTACGACTACGAGAAGTGCGCCGCGGCTTTCAAGAAATTTATCCTGGACTTTGACCCGGACCTCCAGTGGGGCGCGTATGCGCCCGGCCCGGGGCGGTTCTTTGAGATTATGGACTACAAATTGTACTCCTGGCCGGGACATGGGGTCGCACCGGAGTGCTGTTATCAGTGCAACGAGGGCGAGTACATGAAGCCGGAGGAGTACGATGCTCTGATCCAGGACCCCACGGGCTACTTCATCCACGTCTACCTGCCCCGGGTGTTCGGTGCGCTGAGCGGTTTCCAGATGCTCCCCTTCTTCCCTGGCATCCTGGAGATGTATGGCGTCGCCCTGAACTTCATCCCCTTTGGTCTGCCCCCCGTTCAGGCAACGTTCCAGGCTCTCTTTGAGGCCGGGGCTGAAGCGCTGAAGTGGATCGCGCCCATCGGCGGTGTGGACGTGGAGTTGGCCACCCTCGGTTATCCAACGCTCCTGGGCGGGTTCACCAAGGCTCCCTTTGATGTCATCGGCGATACCCTGCGGGGAACCAAGGGGATCATGCTGGACATCTACCGGCGGCCGGAGAAACTCCTCAAGGCAATGGAGGCCCTCACGCCGCTGATGATCCAGATGGGCGTCAACTCGGCCCAGGCCACCGGCAACCCGCTGATCTTCATCCCGCTCCACAAGGGTGCCGATGGCTTCCTCTCCGACGAGCAGTTCAAGAAATTCTACTGGCCCACTCTGAAGGAGGTCATCCTGGGCCTGATTGAGGGCGGATGTGTCCCGTTGCCCGCGGCCGAAGGAGGTTACCGTTCCCGCCTGGAGGTGGTCAAGGACCTGCCCAGGGGCAAGACATTGTGGATGATTGACCTGACCGACATGGCCGAGGCCAAGAAGACCCTGGGCCAGAATGCCTGTCTGATGGGGAATGTACCCTCTTCCCTGCTGAACCTGGGCACTCCGGACGAAGTGCGGGCCTATGTCAAGCACCTCATTGAAGTGGCCGGGAAGGACGGCGGCCTCATCATTTCCAACGGCTCCTTCTTTGACGAGGCCAAGCCGGAGAATGTGAAGGCAATGGTAGAGGCTGCCAGGGAGTACGGCGTCTACTAAAGGCCTGCCCCCGATTCTCCGATAGAAAATATTTTCAGTTGCGGCGGCTTCGCCGCCGCAACTGAAAATCATCTGCAGTTGAGAGCACTCTCGGGATTCTCCCAGGCGGGCCGCTTTGCGGCTCGCCCGGAAACCCGACACCCTCGCCCGGCCCAGTGTCTTGCGAGATAGCAAAGGAGGGATGCATGAAAACCAGAGCGGCCGTCCTTTGGGAGACAGGGGGGGATTTCCAGATTGAGGAACTGGAACTGGATGAGCCGAGGGATGATGAGGTACTGGTCCGCATCGTCGCCTCGGGTATCTGTCATACCGACCTGGGTGCCCGGGCCGGGCACCTGCCGATTCCGGAGCCGCCCAGTGTCTTCGGGCACGAGGGTGCCGGCATCGTGGAGAAGGTGGGGGCACGGGTCACCAAAGTCCGGCCGGGTGACCACGTGATTCTGACCTGGGATTATTGCGGGACCTGCACCGCGTGCAAGGCTGGCAAAGTCCTCTACTGCCTGAACTTTTTCCTCCACAACTTCCACGGCGCCCGCCCCGATGGCAGTGTGACCCTCCATAAAAACGGTCAACCCGTTCATGGCTCCTTCTTCTGCCAGTCCTCCTTTGCCACCCACGCGCTGGCCAGCGAACGGAACGTAGTCAAAGTACCGGACGACGTGCCTCTGGAAGTCCTGGCTCCGATGGGATGTGGCGTGATGACCGGTGCAGGAGCCGTCATCAACTCGCTCCAGGCCGGGCCGGGCGATTCCATCGCTGTGTTCGGGGTCGGCACAGTGGGCATGAGTGCTATCCTGGGCGCCAGAGTGTGCGGCTGCACCACGATCATCGCGGTGGACATCAACGCGGACCGTCTGGAAATGGCCCGGGAGTTGGGCGCAACGCACACCGTCAACGCGGCCAGGGTGAATCCCGTGGAGGCCATCCGGGAGATCACGGGCGGCGGCGCTCAGTTCACCCTGGAGTGCGTTGGCAATCCCAAAGTGCTGCGGCAGGCAGTGGACTCGCTGCCGCGCCTGGGCGTGTGCGGCCTGATCGGGGTTGTGCCGCCGGGCACCGAAGTGGCCCTGGATATGGACCTCCTGATGAACGGTCGGACGGTGCGGGGCATCCTCGGCGGCGATGCCATCCCGGACCTCTTCATCCCCAGGCTGGTGGAACTCTATCGTCAGGGTCGCTTCCCCTTTGACCGACTGATTACGTACTATCCCTTTGAGGACATTAATCGGGCCGTCCACGATATGGAAGCCGGCCGCGTGATTAAACCCGTCCTCCGGATGTAAGAAAGAGGGAGGTCTCCGATGAAACTGATCCGGGTCAACATGACCACGAAGGCAATCCGTGTGGAGGATGTGCCCCCAGAATACAGGGAACTGGGCGGCCGGGGGCTCACCTCCACCATCGTCAACACCGAAGTACCGGCCCGCTGCGACCCCCTGGGGCCGGAGAACAAACTGATTGTGGCCCCTGGGCTCCTGAGCGGCACGCCGCTGCCCAATACCAGCCGCACCTCTATTGGGGCCAAAAGTCCGCTGACTGGCGGCATCAAAGAGAGCAACGTCGGAGGCACGATGGGAGCCTCCCTGGGCCGCCTGGGGATTACGGCGATTATTGTGGAAGGCCAGGCGCCCGAAGGAGAACTCTACATCCTCCGCATTGACCGGGAGGGGAACGCCAGCCTGGTCCCGGCCCAGGAGTACCGGGGGGTGCGAACGTACCCGCTGGTGGAGCGGCTCCTGGAGACCTACGGGAAGGACAACTCGGTGCTCTGTATCGGCCCGGCGGGCGAGTACCGGATGGCCATCGCATCGGTTCAGTCATCCGATGTGGATGGTCACCCCTGTCGGGCTGCCGGTCGGGGGGGGATGGGAGCCGTAATGGGTGCCAAGGGCCTCAAAGCCATCGTGGTGGACCACCATGGCAGGAGCGCCGACCCCATTGCGGACCCCCATGCCTTCAAGGAAGCAGTCCAGGCCATCGTTCAGATGGTCAAATCGGACCCGATGAACGCCGAGGTGATGCCGAAACTGGGCACCGCGGCCCTGGTCGCGCCGGTCAACACGATGGGGGCCTTCCCCAGTTACAACGCGCGGAAGGGTGTGCTGGACGGCTGGGAGAACATCTGCGGGGAGCGGATGGCCGAAATCATCCAGGAGCGGGGAGGGAATCCCACCCATCTGGGCTGCACCCAGTGCATCATCCACTGCTCTAACGTCTACGTGGACAAAGACGGCAAGTATGTCACCAGTTCCCTGGAGTACGAGACCATCTGGGCCATGGGCGGAATGACCGGCATTACCGACCTGGATGTGATTGCCCGGCTGGACTATCTGTGCGATAGCATCGGGATAGATACGATGAGCACCGGGGCCGCCATCGCGGTGGCGATGGATGCCGGGTACCGGCAGTTCGGCGATGCTGAGGCCGTCCTGGAGATGGTGGAGGAAATCGGCAGGGGCACGGAGTTCGGCAGGGTCCTGGGCGGCGGTGGGGTGGCAGTGGGCAAGTACTTCAACCATCCCCGGGTCCCTGCGGTCAAGGGGCAGACCATCGCGGCCTACGACCCGCGGGCCATGCTGGGGAACGGCGTGACCTACGCGACCTCGCCGATGGGGGCGGACCACACGGCGGGGAACGTGGTGGGGGCATACCTGACCGGCGCGCTGAACCCGCTGAATCCGGAGGGACAGGTAGAGACCTCCCGCTTCCTCCAAATTGCTATCGCTGCCTACGATACGCTGGGGTTGTGTTTTATGGCCAGCGTCTCCCTGCTGAACCCGGAGGGGTTTGAGGCCGTCGGCAAGGCCATCAGTGCCAAACTGGGCAGGCCGCTGGAGCCGGAGGAGTTCCCCTTTGGTCTGGGCCGGCGGGTATTGAAGGCGGAACGGGAATTTAACCGGAAGGCCGGCTTCACGAAAGAGGACGACCGGTTGCCCCGGTTCTTCTACGAAGAGCCTCTGCCGCCGCACAATGTGGTTTTCTCTATCCGCGATGAGGACCTGGATCGCGTCTTTGACTTTTAATAAGCCATTTGCGGCGACACCCCGGTTGTCGCCGCAGCCTTTTGAATCCATTCTATAGAAAGGGGGGAGAGTATGTGAGAAACCATCGCTATGCCTCTCATAGAACGGGAAAGAGACTTGCGCATGTTAAGTCTCTTAAAATCGTACCGGGGGCAGAAGCCCAAAGTCCTGAAAAACCGTACCTCCAGAGTGCCGTAACGGCTGAGACTGGCTGCGCTCACCGGCTTTTATTAACCCCTCACCCCCCTTGA
>Ga0272449_1003069_pt1 | contig 14751 bp, 11 predicted proteins | sample YNPCB0241_FD_198679 | JGI IMG/M metagenome (GOLD analysis project Ga0272449, IMG submission 198679) | Hot spring sediment microbial communities from Yellowstone National Park, WY, United States - YNP-CB-024-1 | ecosystem: Environmental > Aquatic > Thermal springs > Hot (42-90C) > Sediment...
TCAGTGTCTGTGATAGTGGGAGTGATAGGTCTCTTTGTGTCTGTGTCTGTGCTTGTGAACCAGATTTGCATTTATCAGAATCTCTTCATTGTTGAGGAGTTCATTTATTCCACCATCGAAGAGTATCCTGTGATCCTCCGATAGCAGGATTGTTCGCTCTCCGAGTTCCGGGGCCAAAGACAGGTTGTGAGTACTGATGATGGTAGTAATATTCAAATCATACAAAAGGTCGATTATCTCTCCCTGACTCCTCGGATCGAGGTTTGCCATAGGCTCATCCAGAAGGAGTAGTTCGGGTTCGATTACCAGAATAGATGCCAGGGCTACCTTCTGCTTCTCCCCGCCTGAGAGTTCGAGTGGGAAACTCCTTTCATACTTTTTTATATTGAGGAGGTCTATCCAGTGTTCTACCTTCTCTTTTATAAGTAATTCGTTCTCTGAAATCTGTCTTAAAGAGAAGGCTATCTCGTCATATACCGTAGGATTGAAGAGCATCACATCAGGCGATTGAAATAATACACCCACCGACCTCCTGAATGACCTTCTGTACTCCTCGTTTTTGAAGAAACTCCTGTCTATCACTCTATCTTTGAATGTGTATGTGCCCTTATCCGGAAATATAAGACCCCCAATGATTTTAAGTAGTGTAGATTTGCCGCAGCCGTTCACACCGAGCAGGACAATCCTCTCCCCCTTCGATATGCTGCAGGAGATATCTACGAGGACGGGTTTTTCATTGTAGGCATAAGATACATTCTTCAATTCAATCATCAATCACTCCTCTTGCGCGCATAGCACAGGAGGTCTCTTTAGCATTATAAATCGATTTGGTAAAGAATAGAGCAACGATGTGAGAAGAAAATATCCGATAATTCTTTCTTGATCTCAATATCTGTCTGCTAATCTGGGCATCCCTTATATCTGTCATTACCTTCATAAAATTGATTATCTGGCTGTATGTGATTGTGAGTAAAAAAGAGAGTGTCTTAGAAAATGAGAGTGCCTCGAACAGGTTTGTATGCCCTATGAAATAGAAGGTAGTATATGTAATAGTCAGAACCCGAAGGTTTATGAGGACGATATATTCCCAATCGACGCTTGAGGTAAAAAATGTCATTACGGCATAAGAGATGGTAACAATCAGATTGAATACGAGAATGCTTGCAAGGACGAATCTTATCTTCTTTATGAAGAATCTGATATCGAGCAATACAAGAATAGAGAATACTCCCAGATATAACGACTTTGAATGAATGGTCGTAAGCAGGATTATCAGAAGGGCATATATTACGAGTCTAATTATTTGCATTGAGAATCCTGCTTCTATCGAATCTCCGAATTACAGATATGGCAATCAGCGTCAATACACCTTCAGCTACACCTACAAAGATGTGTGGAATTACCATAGCGGGTATTGTGACCGAGATACCGAACGGGAAGAAGAGAGGTTTACCACTCTCGTCGACGCCGATTATTGGTTGAATCCCCAGTATTATTGCTAAAACTACTGCTGCAAGGAGGACAGATAGGATTGAAGAGATCACAATAGCAATCTTTTCATATCTGATGAGGAGTCTGTAAGTATAATACAGAGAATAACTGCCGACAAATCCTATTGCAAGGGCATTTATAGGGAGTGTGGTGATTCCGCCATTGCCAAAGAATAGTGCCTGAAGGAGAAGCACGAGACTTATACATAAAAAGGACATCGAAGGACCAAAGAGGATAGAGAGGGGACCAATTCCGAGGGCGTGGGCAGTAGTTCCACCGGGTATTGGTACCACTACCATCATCAGGACAAATGAAAATGCAGTGGTAGCACTCAAAAAAGGGAGAGTCTCGGAGCTCAGTGCCTTTTTGAGTCTTGTGGCGGAGTATGCCCACAGCCCCGCAGAAATGGCATATGCAGGGATATATACCTTTGGAGAGATGAACCCATCAGGTATGTGCATATCTTTTATCCTTATAAGAGTGTAGAGAATGTAAATATCACACGCACATTCTCCTTACCTTCAGACCCCTGCTGCTGATCTGACTCGTTCAGGATTGTATATACAGGGAACTTGGTACCGAGTCCCATACTCACATTCTTTACATAGAATCTGACACCCGGCAGTATATAAAATATATGTCCGCCGGTGGCATCTGCACCCTTTCCGTTCTCGATATCCCTCCCCAGATTGAGGTAGGTCCCTTCGAGATTCAGATCCAGTCTCATCTTCTTTTCAGCATTCGTATATAATCTGTAATTCAGAGCAGTATTTACCCTGAATTCGCCTCCAAACTCCAGTCGGGTACCGTCCTTATATTCGTTTTCGAAGAATTTTACATAGTTTATATCGAGGACATAGGTAAATCTTTCCATAAAACCTTTATTTGCAGCAAATCCTCCCGTTACCGAGGGCTTACCAAAGCCGAGGGACTTTCCGGGGTCTATACTTCCTTCGCTGTCTGCGATATTGGCATATCCAGTTGGCAGTGTTACTCCTCCATAGAAAGCAAAGTGCCAGTCCATCATATCGTCGAGACTCTCATTGGGAGGTGTGAGTTTGAGTCCCTCATCATATTTTAAACTGAATGTTAAAAATAGAGATGGGTCTGCAAATCCTGCGGTGTTGTATGAATTATTCTCGACTGTCTTGATATAGAGAGGTGCAAATGCATATATAGAGAGATAACTTGTAAGTCCATAGCCCACTCCATACATTGTGAAAATATTATAATCTGTCTCGTCATCTCTCTCTTTGGTGAATTTCTCGAAGTTTGCGTAGTCCAGTTTGTAATATAGAAGTACCGAATCCTTTGGTAGTGTCTGCGATGTGGATGTCTCGATTGGAGCACCCGTACCTTCAAGCCCTGCAGCACCTATAGCCGCTACACCGTGATGGGCATAAAGCGGAAGTGTTGGTAAAATCGAGGCAAAAAATACCAATAGACTAATTACTCTTTTCATCCTTCTTCCTCCTTACGAAGATGTTGATTATGGCAAATATTATCAAAATAATTCCAACTCCAAAGATGGGTCTGGCAAATCTCTCGAAGAAATCCACCTTCTTCTCCGAAATTGTGAGACCCTCCTTTACATCGATATCTACTGTTATCCCGTGTCCATCATCAGAAAATGCCTTGAGCCTCCATCTACCCGCCCTGTCTGGCACAAAGGCAATTCTCCCGATCTCATTTGTCCTGCCAACCTGATATGCCGTCTTCTCATTATCGGGTCTGTAGATCTCGTATGACTCGAAGGCGAACTTCGTACCATCTGCATAATAGATATCCACTATATATGCATTGCCCTGCGATATAGAATAGTGAACATCGTGAGCCAGAGATTCCTCAGGGTAGAAAAGGATCAAAGCACAAAATAAAACAAGGAGAGTTGGTAAGGTTGCAGATTGCCGTTCTCTCTTTTCCATCGTCTTCTCCTTTATTTGACGATAAAATTAAGGTTGGTGGTAATTATCCTCTCGTCAGCCTTTACTCCATCCTCTTTTTCTGAAATGGATGCAGAGACTACCTGAAATCCCGTCTCCTTAATAGTAATATTGATATTCCCCTCCTCATCTGTTGTACCTCTCGGTTTATCATTATATGCCACAACCACATCCTTCCGGGGTCTCCCCTTATAGTAGATTTTGAGTCTCAACTTGTCTCCGCTCTTCAATTTGGACAGATCTGAGATGGGTACGATCTCGAGGTCTTCACTTATTGGCTTTTTCGAACTATCCCTAAGGTTCTTGATATATTTTACGGATTCAAAGGATAGCCAGCTCTTGACAACCTGCTTCTCATTCTCCTTTGAAACATTCTTCGTTCCGTATACAGTCTTTGTCCAGTATCCCGAGCTGAACATTATATATACCTCGTCACAATCCCTGTTGATTTTAATCGGATAGGTCTTCTCGAAAGAGACATCCTCTATCTTTCCCCTGGACAGACACTTGATGTACTTGACATACTCGGGCTTGTACTCCATTATAGCCTCTCCCCCGTGGGAGGAGTGTTTGTGCCCGTACATAAGTTTGAATCCCCCGCCGTCCTCCTCGATCCAGAGGTCGTGAGACATTACTACCGATGGGTGCACGATACCCATAATCATAAGAACCGCTTTCAAAATAATCTTCTTCATAGCACTATCTCCTGTTAAATGCTACCAGTAAGCCCCCTAATATTAAAAATCGTGCTACCTGTCAAGAGGATAATATGCTTTGTTAATGCCATATTTCAACTAATTCGTGCTACGATATTTTATGTGTTTTTTGCAATTAGACAATTGTAAGCTCTCGGTTACAAGCGTAAGTATCATCCTTCCTCTGCCTACCTATAATCTTCGATTCTGTTACTCCTTTACCTGAGCCAGAGAATAAAGACCCATATCTATTTCGATTTGAACCACATACACCTTATACTCTTGAGCCCGATACACCTTATGTCATAGTCTTTGATCCAGACCCCGACAGTAATGATCAGGGAGCCTATAATATGCTTCACATCGATAATGATGAAGGATTTCTCAGTGCAACAGGGACCACTGATGTGGATGTATTTATGCCCCCCTTTACAGTCAAGAGGATGCTCGATGTAACACCGCCGCAAGGGGTACCTTATTATGCAGTCTGGAGTTTTGTAAGAAAGGATAGAAGGTATCTCGTAAGGGTTATTGGTAGCAATTGAGGTAATGCTACTCAGTCAGTCCTACAGAATTTATTCACTCTGTCTCAGATTATACTCAAATTATATTCGTGAGATAGAGTTCCATCAGTTTTGTAAAAAGTATACCTCAATTCTCATTGGTTGCATATTTCAGGTCTCGTAATAGATAGTCATAGTAGATAATGTGAACCATTCCTGTGGGTGTAGCGAATATCCCCGTCGTATATCCATTTGTGCCGAGTCTTCCATCGGTGTCTATCACAAAACTCTGCCAGCTGCCATATTTATTGGTTGCGTATTTCACTTTATAGGCCGTGGCATCATAATAGGCGATGTGAATCTTGTTGTTTGCATCTATACTTATCGATGTGTAGAGCCCAACATTGTTTATGTGAGAATCGGCAACCGAGATATTCCAGTTTGTACCATCAAATATAGCCACCTTGAGATTGTAGTTGGGGGCACCGTCGTAATAGCTGATTACAGGATTGTTATTAGAATCGAGGGCTATGGCAGAGTAAGCCCCTACATCTCCGGCAGAATCAATTGTGTATGTCACAAAGCTACCTGATACATTAGTTGCATATTTAAGATCCCTGTTTGTTGCATCGTAGTATGAGATGTGTACATAACCATTGGAATCCACAGCAATGGAATTGTACTGCCCTACATTTGCATTTGCAACCCCACCATCGTCTACAACCAACGGAGACCAATAACCGTCTCTATTGTTGGAGTACCTCAACTCACCACCGTTTGCTGAATCATAATAGCTTATATGGATAAATCCGCTTAAGTCAACGGCAATGGATGTCTGATACTGCCCCACCGTATTGATATTATCAGGATTCTCGGAAACCCAGCTACCAGAGAGGTTGGTAATGTATTTGATATTCCCTCTGCTTGCATCGATATAACTGATGTGTACCTTGTTTGCTGAATCGGTCTTGATGTTGCAGTATCTTCCAACAGTGTAATTCGAAACGCCTCCATTGTCTATCGTAGATACATTCCAGAGACCGTTTTCTTTATATGCGTACTTCAAATCCCCGCCAAAGAAGGCGTCATAATAGCATACATGGGGTCTATGGAGTGTGTCGAGGTGTATAGATGGGTACTGACCCACTGAGCCGGATGTGTCGACAAATTTAAAATTTGTCCAGGTGCCGGATGTGAGCCTCATAGCATATTTGAGTTTTGCATTTGTCGCATCGTAGTAAGATGTATGTAATCTGCCGAGACTATCTATGGTAAGTGAATTATATGTCCCCACAGATGCACTGTTGTCCACGAGTTGTGTAGAGAATACACCACCCGTATTGTTTGCATACCTGAGCGTTCCGTTGTAATAATAGACAATGTGAGCTATGCCACTTGTGTCTACTATAAGGGAGTTGTATCCGCCTGCGGGAGAGGCTGCGGTGATAGGTGAATTCCAGACTCCACCCAAATTGTTTGTGTAAACAATGGTTGCTGAAGTGGCATTATAGTAAGAGATGTGAATATTGTCCATGGAATCTACAAAAATGGATGTATATTGCCCAACATAGATACCATCTCCTCTGTCATCCACTGTCTCTGTAACCCATACACCCCCACTCTTATAGGCGTGTCTCAAGATCCCTTTGTTTGGGGTGAATCCTCTCTTATAGTAGGCAATGTGTGGAGTGTTTAGTGAGTCGATTGCAATACTGCAGTATTCACCCGATATGTACTGGGACTCTACTACCTGAGTGGTCCATACCCCGCTACTATTGGTTGCATATTTCAAATCATAGGTAGTATTGTCAAAATAGGCAATGTGAACATAACCATTGTTGTCGACGGCGATCGAGGAATAGAGACCCACATTATTGCCTGAGTCCACTGTGGTCTTTGACCATACACCACCTGAGTTTGTGGCATACATAAGGGAGAGATTGGTCGGATTATAATAACTGATGTGGAGATAGTCGTTTCTGTCTATGAACAGAGATGCATATTCGCCGAGTCCCTGACTGTTGTCTATTGTCTCAGTTACGAAATTACTACCAGACAGATAGGCGTGATACAGATTGTCTCCACCGTAAACTATGTGGACAATATTGTTTGAATCTGTCTTGATGGCTCTATTGTAGAAGTTCGTGAAGAACTTTGGTGAATCAACCTTTTCGACCCTGAAGAGCATTATGTCCCAGTTATACTGCACAGGTGAGGAGATGTTCTGAGCCTCGTCTATACACCTCACTTTGAAGAGGTGTGTACCTACACTCAAACCGGTATAGGTTATCGGAGAGGAGCAGGAGCCAAAGGAGCCTCCATCAAGGGAACACTCAGTTGTGGATACCTCGTTGCAATGGAAGGCGAATGTGGCATCTGTACTCATAGATGGATTCCCGGGCATACTATCGATGAACGCCGTTGGAGGTATGGTATCTACACGCCACGAGTACTGAGCGGGAGAGGAATCCGTATTCTGGGCTGCATCGATTGCCCTTACCCTGAATGTGTGAGTGCCGTCGGATAGATTGGTGTATTGAACGGGTGAGGTGCAGAGTGCAAAATTGCTTCCATCGAGGGAGCATTCAAATGTACAGGGGAGGGAATCATCTGTGCATTCAAAGGTAAACTGTGCATTCTTCGAACTCGTAACCGAAGCTGGTTTGGTGAGAATATTGGTCTCGGGCATAACGGTATCGACCTTCCACTGATACTCCGCAGGTGTCGAATCTACATTGTTTGCCAGATCTGTTGCCCTCACATAGAATGTATGCAAACCATCCGACAGACCGCTATATGTCTGGGGGCTTGAGCAGGGGAGGAATGTTCCGTCGTCGAGTCTGCACTCAAAGGTTACATTGCTCTCACTGGAATAGAATGTGAATGTGGCAGAGGTCTGCCTGGTTGGATTGGTAGGTTTGTTGATGATATAAGTCTCGGGAGCAGTCAGGTCTACTGTAAAACTGTATTGTGCAGGTGTTGGATCAATATTTCCAGCACGGTCTATGGCTCTTACTCTGAAGTATCTGACACCCTCAGATATTCCACTCCATATATGTGGAGAGGAGCAGGCAAAGAAGTTTCCGAAATCATACGAGCACTCGAAGGTAGAGCCGGATTCACTTGAATTGAAGGAGAATGATGGTGCAGGGTCATTGGTTGGGTCAGTCGGGAACAGTGTAATTACTGTGTCAGGTGGAGTTATGTCAATGTCCCAGGTGTATGATGGTGGATTCTGTTCAATATTGCCGAGCAGGTCCTTTGCTCGTACTCTGAAGTTGTGAGTTCCCTCTGAAAGAGACGAATAGCTTACTGGAGAATTACAGGATGTCCATACACCTCCGTCGAGGGAGCACTCGTATATTGCCTGTGGGTCATTCGAAGTGAAAGTAAATGTTGCATTTGTAGAGTTAGACGGATTGGGAGGCATTGTGAGTATTCTCGTGCCGGGTGCCTCAGTATCCACTGACCAAACAAACTCCGCCGGAGTCGGATCTATGTTTGTGGCTGTATCTATCGCTCTGACTTTGAAGGTATGGGTTCCACTCGATAGACCACTATAGGTCATTGGGGATGTACAGGGTAAGTAGGGGGAATTATCGAGGGAGCATTCGAAGGTCGAGCCGGACTCGTTTGAATCGAATTCGAATATTGCAAATGTCTGGTTGGTAGGATCTGCTGGATGGTTGAGTATTATTGTATCAGGCGGAGTAATATCTATGGTCCATTGATAACAGGCGGGTGTAGAATCTGTATTGCCTGCCCTGTCTGTTGCTCTGACGCAGACCTTGTTGGGTCCTTCTGAGAGTCCTGTAAATTCTTGATTCATAAGACAGGGTGTAAATGCCCCATCATTTAGTGAACATTCAAAGGTTGAATCGCTCTCCGTAGATGAGAAGGTGAAGTTTGCAGAAGTATTATTTGATATAGCAGGTGGGTGGCTTACAATCGATGTGTCGGGTGCTACAGTATCGACTGTCCAGCTGTAGGTTGGTGGGGATACCTCCATATTTCCTACATTGTCGGTACATCTGGCTGAGAAGATGTGTGTGCCGTTTAAGAGATTAATATACACTTTTGGAGAGGTACAGACAGTCCAGGACTGGCTATCCAGTCTGCATTCTATGGTCCCGTTTTCGTTGCAACTAAATCTGAATGTAGCAGATGTACTCCTTGTTGGATTCTGAGGACCCTCTGTAATGGTCGTAACGGGGGGTGTAGAGTCTATCAGCCAGGTGTAAGATGAGGGTGTTGGGTCGACATTCCCCGCTTTATCGATACATCGCACAGAGAAGGAGTGATTCCCGTCGGGTAGATCTGTGTATGTAACGGGTGATGAACATCTCTGATATGGACTGTTGTCAAGAGAACATTCTGATGTACCCTCTTCAGTACAGGTGAATTCAAAGGTAGCATTTTTGAACTGCGTTGGATTGTTTGGTTTGGAGATTATATTCGTATCGGGTGCGACAGTGTCTATATCCCAGGTGTATTCTGCAGGGGATGCATCCACATTCGAAGCCTCATCGATACATCTGACAGCAAAATGATGACTGCCATCGGATAGATTTAAGAATTGTTTTGGAGAGTTGCAGTTCGAGTATGCAGAGCCGTCGAGTGAGCACTCCGCTCTCCCATTCTCTGAGCATAAGAATTCAAAGATCGGATCCCTGTTGCTGGATATCGTATCGGGCTTGAGGGTAATTGTAGTATCGGGTGGAATAGTGTCTACAGAGAAGGTATATTCGAAGAGGGGACTTACATTATTGCAGGTGTCTCTTGAAAAGATTTTGAAATTGTGATCCCCATCGGACAGGTTGTCGAAAACCTGTGGAGATGTGCAGATATAGAATGAGGAATAATCAAATGAACACTCAAAGACCGCCTCCGAATCAGAGGATACGAATGCAAATGTTGCCTTTGTCTGGTTTGTTTTACTATCGGGCTTTGCAGATATGGCGAGGTCTGGCGGTGTGGTGTCAGTCTTGAAACTATACGAGAGTGGCGTATCGTCGTAATTCCCTGCCTCGTCCTTTGCCCTTATATCTATTTTATGGCTGCCATCAGAAAGATTCTGAAGGTCTATTGTACTCGTTGTGGGTTGCCAGTCGGATCCATCTATGGTGTATTCGTATGTACAGTTGGTCTCGTTGCATTCTACTTCTATATGAACGGAGCTCTTGCACTCGAAGTCGGGCGGGGAGACAAAGGAGGTCTCGGGAGGTATTGTGTCCTTTATCCATCTGCAGGAGGCGGGTTCCTCCTCTACAGATCCATTGAATACAGCCCTTACATAGAAGGTGTTCTCTCCGTCAGGGAGATCAGGAAATTTCTCATTCGGTATCGTAAGTGGTGATGAACAGTCTACGAATTCAGAGTTGTTGAACCTGCACTCAAAACTGATTGCATCAGGATTGCCGAACTCGAATGTGACCGACTTCTTGTTGTTCGGAGAGGTTGGACACTGGCTGATTGTAGTTCTGGCAACTCCACCATCATTTGAGGCATCTAAAAGGACATCCTCGATCGATGTATCAGTTATTGCATCGGTTAAGGCATCTGTAGATGAGTCATCCTCTGTTGTGTCAGGTATGATATCCGTAGATATATCAGGGCCGGCGTCGATATCCTGCGGTTCTGTGTCTGTAGCTGTGTCAGTTATGTCTGTAATATCTTCATAATCAACTATGTCCTCGGCATCTATAATGTCCTCTGCTCCATCGAGGGTTATATCAGTAATATCCTCCACATCTTCTACAATATCATCCGAGACATCATTTTTGATATCCTCGGCAATATCAGAGGTGTCCTTGATGTCCTGTATAACATCTGTTAGAGAGTCGGGTGTGGGTGCGTCAACCTGTTGTACATCATATAAGATAAACTCCGGGCCCCCTCCACAATCACAACCTGAAAGGACCAGTGAAATGAGGAGTATTGCAACAAGTAGATACTTCTTCATAAAACCTCCTGATATAAAAAGGCATTTTGCATTCAAAACTATTTCTTGCATAATGTCAAGTGGTTTTCTTACAATATTATCGGTGCAATCTTATTCTTGATATTTGGCGATTATTATAATATTAGGGTTGATTGTATATGAAGGCGTATATCATCAAGTCGCAGAGAGTAATCTATCCTTTTGGAAGTGCAGACCGGGTGTACTCTCCAATGTTGAATTACTCGAATCTCCTCAAAGAGGAACTTGCCCTTGAGAAACTCGAAGTGAGATTCATCAAGTCACTGGTGGAGACAGATACGACAGATGAGTATCTCTTGATGCCCGATTATGTGTTTATAACCACAGGTCTTATTAAGAAGTTCCTCTTCCTCTGTAAGAATACCCCGGATATACCTTTGAGACTGACAGTACCCGAATCCAGGCTCACAGGATATTACACCACTCTGATGGACCTGGACAGGATCGAATTGAATGGCGAAAGGAATCTTCAGTTCGATGTCTTCTATCTGCCCGCCGGGTACAGAATAGATAAGGAGTGCTCATTCGATAAAATGATAATGACACTGAGGGAGAACTCATCTCCAGTAAGGGTTGTTCAGTCATTTGGGATAAGACTGAATAGGTTGTCCAATGTAAACGGCAAACCGTATTTCGAAGAGTTTCCATTGACTGATGAGATAGTTGGCCATCAGAGGATCTGGTTTCATTCTCTCCTTATGAATATTCTATATCTCGGCACCTATAGAAATCGGGTGCAGGATTGTCAGTATTCGTTTGGCTTTATGCACAGGAAGAAGTTTGTGGACACCGGTATGGTTAGAAACTCTATCATTGGTAGCAATGTCTGGATACATCCGACTGCCATTATCGAGGATTCAGTAATAGCCGATAATGTAAGGATAGGGGCGAGCACAGTTATAAAGAATTCTGTAATAATGAGAGATGCCAATATCGGCGACCACAATATAATAAAGTATTCCCTTATAGGTGAGAATGTCAACTCCCTCTCAAATTCGGTATTCGAATACTCTGTCATTGCCCCTGATTCCACCATCTCGAACCTCTCGTTCTGTTATTCTATGCTCGGTAGGGGGGTCTTTCTGACCACTGCTGTAATTTTTCTGTACGAGGGAATAAATGAGACAATAAAGCTCAATTACAATGGCGAAAATCTCGACACTGGCAGATATTTTCTGGGGAGTGCGGCTGGTGATGGTTGCGTGCTCGGTACAAGGGCAATTATAAACCCTGGTATGGTTATTCCTGCACAGACCATTATAGTGTTGAGACCGGAGGAGGGTGTAATGAAGATACCCCAACTCAACGAGACGGATTATTATATCTGGGATGCGGCAACCATCAAGAGATTCGAGGATGTATTCAAGGAGTTTGATAAGACAGATTATATTTGATATAAAGGACAGACTATGAATGTATATATCTTAAAGACCGGCGTCAGGATAGAACCTTTCAATGAGGATGTCCACCTCTCAGTATTCGGTAATGGGAGTGTCTTGAAGTATCTGGTGGATACGATTGAATCACTCGGGCATAAGCCTGTCATAACAGAATCTGATAGAGAGTTCGAATCGGGTGCAGGGGTTATAATCTGTGAGAGGGTATTCGTGAGTAAGAAATTACTCAGGGACTTTCTGAAGAGTATAGATAAAAATAAGATAAATATGCTTGGAGTTTACAGGTCTGTCACATCCGCCTATAACCTCCCAATTATGGATGTGGAGATAAGCAGGGTGGAGGATGGTAAGGAGGGAATCTTCTACTCCTGTTTCTACCACCCGGACTGCTCTAAACTGAAAGGGATAAAAATAGAGGAGGTAGAGTCTGTATTGAAGAATCAGGCAACAAGGCATATCACGAACACCAGAGAGATAACAATGGATATGCGGCTCCCATCGATAAGGGGGAGGCAGTACTTTATGAGCTTCCCAATTACCTCTTCGGTCGCTGGACACCTTACCCACTGGGTTCACATCTTGCGGCTCAACCACCTCGCCTTCGGGATAAAATGGCTCGAATACATCTATACACACATCCCCGCTACTGCCTCGATGGTCCTGAAGGCCCTCAAAGGCGGAATACCATCCTCCCACCACGACATACTCAAAAGGATGAACATAATTGATAAAGAGGCGAAGATACACCCATCTGCCTATGTGGAGGCTTCATTCATAGGTCGGGGGGCGAGGATCGGTGCCAATGCCTTAATAAGGAACTCCTTCATAGGAGAGAATGTGGAGATAGGGGATGGAGCCACCGTCCTCAACTGTACTATCTCCGATAATTCATACATCTCCGATGCAACAGCGATAATATTCTCCACCGTCTACCCGGACTCATCCGTCTCGAATGTGAAGATCCAGATGTCCCTAATCGGGAGAAACACATTTATACACCAGTGGTGTTCATTCCTGGATGCCCGATTCGTTGGAGATGTAATGGTTACACACAATGGTAATACTGTTTCATCGGGTTCGCCATTTCTTGGTAGTTGTATAGGTCACAACTGCACAATGGCAGGTAAGGTTTTGATAATGCCCGGAAGGACAATCCCTAATAACATAACGATGGTTATGAGGCCTGATGAGACCATCTCGTATATCCCGGATAACCTCCCTCAGAATGTACCACTCGTGCGGGACAACGGTACACTGGTTCCCCTATCCCGCCTGAAAGGAGACAAGAAGTGAAGAGGTTTGTATTTCTCATAAGTCTTGTATTGATTGGTCGGAATCTTCTTGGGCAGGAGATAGAGGGCTCAAAGCCATTTGCAATGTCTGACGCCTTCTCAGCGGCTGCGAATACCAACGATGCCTTATTTGTTAACGCAGCAGGTATGTCTCTATTCCCGAACAGGTATAATCTGGATCTATCTCACAGATTTGTCAGATCCGACGGATTCAATGTCACAAGCATCTCAATTCTCGATAGTACCAATCCGCCTCTCGGGGCAGGACTCGCCTTCTCTTATATGTGGGGCAAGGACTATGGAATTGATAAACGGGGTTATAGACTGGATCTCGGCTTCTCCTATCCATTTATGCCTAAACTCCTGTGGGGTTTTGATGTAAAATATGTAAGGCTGGATATAAACGACAGAGAGAATGCCATAAATGCGGCAACTGCGGACACAGGTTTTCTGATTCTGATTACGAAGTGGGCAAGGGCATCTATCTTTGGGCAGAATCTGATATATATAGGAAGGGATGAACTCCCGATGAAGGCAGGGGCAGGGGTTATGATTGGCTCTGAGAGCTCCTTCTATGTGGCAGAAGATACACTTATGGCATTTTACAGAAACTCTGAAAAGAAGATAGTTCAGAGTGTGGGTGCCAATCTATTTCTCGCTGAGATGTTATCCATCACGGCGGGTTATAAATATGACCAGACTGCATATAGTAATCACTATCTCTCAGCGGGGTTAGGTCTCTTTTCGAGGGCAGCGGGGTTCGAGGCAGCGTATAGACAATCCATAACCCAGAAGAATGATTTTCAGATATTAGGTTCATTAAAATTCTTTATGGAGTGAGATATGAAAAGATTGGTACTGAGTTTAATTTTCTTACTGGTGTTTATATCATATTCAGGTGCTGAGGAGAAGAGGCACAGGATCAATGTAAAAATCCCTGTAGATACAGAGTGGAAGAGATTGCCCCAGTACTCAGGGCCTGATATCTACTACAGAATCCTGAATGAGGATGGTATGACATTTCTCAGGGCAGAGTATAAACCAAAGTATAAGACAACAATATTCTACAGAAAGCTCCCCAAAATCCCATCAAAATACAAGAAATTGAAGTTCAAGTGGAGGGTCTATAAGTTCCCGGCGGGTGCCGACGAGACAATAGAGGGACGAATGGACTCCGCTGCCTCAGTATATCTATTCTTCAAAGATGGACTGAAAAAATATGTAATCAAATACATATTCAGTCAGGCCCACAAGAAGGGATTTAATTTCAGATCCTCCGATTCTAATTTTTTAAATAAATTACATATTGTAGTCCTTGAAGATAGGTACAATGATGTTGGGAAGTGGCTCGAAGAGGAGGTCGACTTTTACGAGGACTTCAAGAGATATTTCGAGAGGGAGGATGTCCCACCGCTTATGGGAATAGGTGTATTATCCGATGGGGATGGGA
>Ga0272449_1003070_pt1 | contig 14748 bp, 12 predicted proteins | sample YNPCB0241_FD_198679 | JGI IMG/M metagenome (GOLD analysis project Ga0272449, IMG submission 198679) | Hot spring sediment microbial communities from Yellowstone National Park, WY, United States - YNP-CB-024-1 | ecosystem: Environmental > Aquatic > Thermal springs > Hot (42-90C) > Sediment...
AATTATAAGTTAAATTGTTTTAATAGAAATGATTGGGTGGATACCATATATTATACAAGAAATGTAAATACTAAAGGTTTAGAAACATATTTTTTTTATAAGTAAAGATTTCTTGTTCAAAATAGAAAAGGATAAAATCATAAATCCATAAGGTATGAGAGCAAGGTTAATTTTGATATGTTTATGGTATAGTTGTGTTTTGTTGGGTCAAGATACATTGTTTAATGAGGCGAAGTATTGGGTATGGCGAGATAGATTGGTAAATGACTTCATGGTACCTAATTATACAGGTGATATGGCTCATGATGGAAGAGGGATAGTGTTTAATGAGCGAGGAATAACTGGGTGGCACCGAGCTAAAGATACTTCAGGAAATATTACAAATTTTTATGGTGGTTTTAATATAGGCGATGAAGGCTTTGAACTTGGGAAATACCTCATTGTATTAGCCACGGAGTGGCGCTTATTGCATAACAGTGGTTTACCCACTAAACAGACGGAAGCAGAAATTTATTGGGCACTAAAAACCATTGATCGGCTTGATTTTAATGCGGAGCATCATTGGTGGTATTTTTGGTCAAAAGGACAGAACGATTGGGGAGGGCTTATAAATGGTTTTATGATACGAGATGATGTGTTCACAAATTTTTTATGGTATAATCCTACCTATCCTACCCCCGAAAATAATATAGATACAGCATATTTTAATTTTTTTAAAAAACATTATTCGCTTAGTTCTATATCTGATATTCCAAAATATTTAAAGTTTAACGCAGATGCTTATGAAAATTACAAATATCTAAATCAAGGGGCAGGAGGAAATAAAGGTAAGTATATCGACCTTAATATTATGCTGACTGACAATTATAATAACATTTACGATTTAGTGAAACTGATGGAACGGCAAAGAATATCATGAGATAGTGAAAATTATCCTATAAATGGAGGTTTTTCAGGGGCTATGGCTGGTTTATACAGTTGTTTTGATGATAAATCCAATGATTATGACTTTGATAGAAAGTATTATAATTATGATCCATCGTTTAATTTTAATAGGAGCGAATTTAGGAATTATCATTGGACGGGACCTCAGGAATATTCACAGGATAATTACATAGGTCTTTTGCAGGGTTTAGTAGCTGTGCGTAAGTTTGTAAATTCTGATGTAGTAGTAAACGAGATGAGATTATCAGCGTATGCAGCTCAAATTATAGATAGAATAATTTATTCTATTAAAGATAATGATTCTTATCCTGAGAATTGGGTAATTGATAATCGGGTGACTGACGAGTGTGTTAAAGGTGTTTTTTGGAGTCAGTATATCGATAAATGTTATATTCCTGATGTGTGTTTTAGCCATTTTTGTAATGCAGGAGGCGCACAAGCAGGGATGTTTTCGTTTGCATTTTACAAAATACATCAATTATATTGTAGTAGTGATTGTCCGGGTTGCCATACAAGTGATGAGATTGGACATCAAGGAGTTACTATACTAAATCAAGGTTGTTTCAAAAAATCAACTGCAAAAATGAGAGCTATTTTAGGGACATTAACAGGTGAATTGACAAATGAGAAATGTTGTTAGTTAATAAATTGTAGCGATGATAATGAATATCGATATCTTGATTTATTATATTGTGCTCTTTATGGAGGGACACCCGTGAGAGGTTACTCTTTTTATGATTATATTTTAAATAAAACCAGGTGCCCTGTTACTTTTAGTAATAGATCAGAAGGAAATTTACTTTCAGCTATGATTATTCATAATTTGTTAAAATTATTAAGAGGTGAGAAATATAATTATCAAAATTATCAAGTGAATGATAACAATATTTATCCAAGAACTAGAATAACTAGAGTTGTTTCGGTGGAGAGAGATCATCTTGTTTATGAGACAGATTATTATCCAATATGCAATGATACGGTGGTTGCTATTCACAAGATAGAGTCATCAGCGACCATATCATCTTATGCTCCATCTCCAGCTAATGGTTATTTGGGAGATCCTTGCAAGGCTAATGTAACTTATAAAGCTGGAAAAGAGATACATTTAAAGCCAGGTTTTAAGGTAATAAATGGAGCCAAATTTCATGCCTATATAGAGCCTGTGGATTATTGTCAGGTCAAAGAGGGTAATCCTGATGTAGCTGTGTTGTTTTATCCACCGTCGGAAGAACATGTATCGTCTTATGTAATGAAGATGAATTATGCAAAATTAGAGGAAGTTGAAGGAAACGAACCGAGCCATCAAATGGTGAATAATGTGGTAAATGATAATGGTATTTTGCTTTTACCAAATCCGGCGACGGATATGCTTTATTTGCAAGCAGATGAAAGTGGGAATTATCAGATAGAGATTCATGATATAATGGGGCGGTTGATAGAAAAGAGAGAAGTAAGAGTGAATGAAAATTTTTCGGTCAGTCACTTGAAGCGAGGTTTATATATTATTAGCATTTTTAAGGATGGTGAAATGGTTCAAAAAGAAAAAATTGTGTTGCAATGAGACATATAATTGTTTTTATAGTGTATGTATTTTTTGCAGTTGTTTCAGTTAAGGCGGAAGGATTTGGTTTTAAGGAAGCGGGGGGTGATAGTGCGAAAGGTTATCCGCGATTTAGGTTAGCAAAACCCTATATAGGTTGGGAAATATGGGGTCCGTCGTATTATTTACCATTGACCTATCAGCAACAATTTATTGAATTAAATAAATCTTCTTTTTTAGATTTGCAAGTTTTAATGAATAATAGAAACATACTGGGAATTATAGAAGATTTATTTTTCTATAGTGATTCTTATATTAGGACTCATAAATTTGCCCTGTATCTTCTTGAACGTAATAGGATATGTAAACCAGTGAGTTTAAGTTTTGGCTTGGGATATTTACATTATCAATTCTTTAAAATTGAAGATGAATATCACTATAATTTAGAATATGAACAGGATGTAGTGAATCATCAAAGAGATTTTGCTATTTTGAAAGGGATACTTTCTTTTCATGTGAGCAGAAATTTTTTAATACATATCACAGTGAATCATATTATTAATGCTAGTGAAGACGATGTAGATGATTATATGCTTTTATCCCATCCTACAAATATAAGTGTAGGTTTATTATTTGGTTTTAACAAGAAAAATGAAGAAAGGAGTAGTGATACAAAGTTTGAAAAAAATGAGGTATTTTTTAATTTTACCAAATTGCAGTTGGGGTATGAGCGATTTTTATTACAACGCAATGATTTTAATGTATCTGTTAGCATGGGGGGTACCTTTATTCCATTTAAGCGTTTTGAGGACTATAGTTATAAAGCGGGTTGGTTTATTCTTTTAGATCCGATGATAAATTTTGATTATAGGTTAAATGATAGGTTATATTCTTTTGTGGAGATAGGGGGTACATTGAATGATATTTCTTATTATGTTTTAAATGACAAGTATAACAAGTATACCTATGGTTTGCGTTCGCAGATAGGTTTTGGATATAAATTGGAGGATCATTGGGGTATAAAATTATTTTACGCGCCATATATTACAAAGCACTTTGATATTAACATAGAGTACATGGATAGGTTCCGTTTTTTAAGGGATTATAAACTCAATTTATCGCTGGTGTATTCATTTGGGAAGTAGCTTTCATGTTTTAGTGAATTTATATTTTAAAAAATTTATTTGATTTTTTTTGCCATAAAATTTTCCATTTATTTTAAAAAATAGGTGAGATAAAAATGAAAAAAAGAAATAGATAAGGCATGGGGATAAGCATAAGTTTATATTTTTCTGTTTCTTTTGGGTAAAGAAATCCCCCCTGTGTCCCTCCTTACTAAGGGTGGAATTAAAAAGGGGGATTTTTATTTTTTTATGATTCGAACTTGCATTCATGTTTTACAAATATGATGTTTCTAGCAATTTTTTTCTATAAATAAAAAAATGGTGAAAAAACTTTTCCATGCGATCTTTTCATTTTAACGTTTTTTTCTGTTAAAAAAATTAAAACGGACTTTTTAATGGCAACTACATGGCTTTTCTATTTTGTTTTCGATGATTGCAAGGATATAAAAACTTAAATTATTAGATGTTACTTCGGTAGGGCGGAAGAAAACAACTCATTAAACTTTCATGCAGAACTTTTGACATGCTCTGCAAAACATTTTCGTCGTCTCTCACAACGAAGATATGACCCTTGTTCTCTCTTGTCTTTGCTTACAAAGAAGATATAAGGCTTCAATGTATTATCATGTTTATCCCCATTATCCCAACAATTACTGCGAAATCATGAAAACAAAATATGCTTAGTTTGATTTTTTACAAGTAAGATGTAGAGACATGTTTTTGATGTAGTTTTTGCTGAATTATGAAAATCTTAAAAATCAAGAAAAGGTATGAATAGCACTCTTCAACATCTACACAGGTTTGCATTTTTAAAAAAGAGATCCAGTCTCATATTTCATTGTTTAGAAAAGTATATAAATTTGGAGCAAATTTGCATGAAATGTCAAGGACATTAAAAATTAGAGATTTGACTTTGCGGGATGGTCAACAATCTTGGTTTGCTACTCGAATGAACTTAGATCAAGTAAAACGGACTTTACCTTACTTTAAAGAAGCAGGTTTTTATGCCATGGAAGTGTGGGGAGGAGCTGTTCCCGATAGTGTCATGCGTTATCTCAACGAAGATCCTTGGGAAAGACTTGCCATAATCAAAGAAGGGATTGGCGATAGTTCTCTGCTGACAGCCCTATCTAGAGGAAGGAATTTGTTCGGTTACAATCCTTATCCTGAAAATGTTATCGAAGGTTTTATCAAAAACACCATAAAAGCGGGGATTGATATTTTGCGCATTTTTGATGCTTTAAACGACCTGAACAACATTAAATCCAGCATCATTTACACCAAAAAATATGGGGGAATAGCAGATGGAGCCATTTGCTACACCACAGATCCAAAACTAGAACCTACCTTGTTGTTAGGAGGATTAATCAAGATAAAACCTAAGTGGAAACCTGTTTTTACGATAGATTATTTTGTGAATAAGGCAAAAGAAGTCGAAGCTCTCGGTGCTGACATGATCACCATTAAAGACATGGCTGGCCTTGTCGATCACATCAGTGCTGCCAAAATTATCAAAGCCATCAAACAAAATGTGTCTTTACCTGTTGATTTTCATACGCATTCAACGCCAGGCTACGGTCTTGCTTCAACACTTACGGCTATCATGAGTGGAGCGGATATCGTCGATACGAATTTACTGCCTTTTGCTGGTGGACCTGCAGCTACTGCTTTTGAGATTATTTATCTTTTCTGTAAAAAATTAGATATTGAAATTCATGTAAACATTGACGCCATAAAGCCACTCAGTGACTTACTTTTTCAAATTCGTGAAGAACTCAGTGACTTCGACAACATAAAGAAATCTCCGCGACCTTTTGACATACAAAAAGATCGATTACCGAAAGAAATAGAATCACTGTTTGACAAAGCCATCGATAGCGTAGAAAAAGAAGATTACGACCAAGTGTTGAGTTGCTGCCAGTCTATTGAAACGTATTTCAATTTTCCTGAACCTAACGAACTTGTAAAAATTGCTCAAATTCCTGGGGGAATGTATACGAATATGCTAGCTCAGCTCAAGCAACTTAAAATTGACGAGCATCTCCAGCGAGTACTCAAAGCTGTACCTCGTGTACGAATTAATGCAGGTTGTGTACCTCTCGTGACTCCAACGAGCCAAATCATTGGCACTCAGGCTGTAAACTGCATTCTAGATGAAGTTAACCAGAGACCGTGGTATACTACCAAAAATACTCAATTTATCAACCTTGTCAAAGGCCATTATGGAAAAACACCGGTACCCATTGATCCCAACTTCCGCGAAAAAATTACTGGATCTCGTGAGGAAGAACCTTATGACACTTCTACTTACAAGCCTCAACCTAACAGAATATTAACAGAATTTGGCAATAAGCCTCTCATTCGGAACGAGAAAGATCAACTCCTCATGGAATTATTCCCAGCGGTAGCTGAAAAATTCTTGTTGGACCGTGCAAAGCGTGAATACGAACTAGAAGTTTTGGCAAAACAGCAACAAGAGGAAGTTCTGCAAAAGGAAAAAGAAGAAGCTTTTCTCAGAGAAAAGAAAGCTTTTGATGAAATGACCCCAGAAGAAAAACATGAACGTTTAGTGTATGGACTCTATAACTACAAATGGACTACCTACTGGGAAGAGTTGACAGAAGATTCTCTTCAAAACGAAAGTTGCTAATTTTCATGGAATTATTTTTCTGTGAAAACATACCTTCATCTGTCATTCAAATTAACGATCGGGAGGAGCTACAACATTTTTTTGCATTGCGTTTTCAAAAAGGTGATTGTGTTCATTTTACGAATGGCCAAGGAATAGAAGCTATTGCCCAAATTGTTGATATCACGAAAAAGGTTATTATCTGTCAGGTATTAGAGGTAAAGGAGCACACAAAACCTTTGAAAGAAATCATTTTATGCGTGCCACCTCTCAAAAATGCTTCTCGCTTTGAGTGGCTACTTGAAAAGGCTACGGAACTAAATGTTTCTTGCATTCAACCTATTATAACTCATCGGACGGAGGGTTTTTTTAAAAAAAGAGAACGACTTGAAAATATCATAAAAGTAGCCAGTTTGCAATCTTTGCGTGTATTTTTCCCTTCGCTCAAAGATCCTCTTCCTTTTGAAAAAGCAGTCGAATCTTTTGCTACACATTTAAATCTCATTGCTTATTGTGAAGAAACTATCAATAGGGTTCCTTTATCTCAACTTAAAGTAGCTGGGGAAAAAATAGTCTTATGGATTGGTCCAGAAGGGGATTTTACCTTGGAAGAAATTCAGCGTGCTATCTCCAAAAATTTTACCGTCGTAAGCCTTGGTGAAAGACGGTTGCGTTCTGAAACTGCGGCCATATCGATGATTTCTTTAGTTTATTATTTAAACATATAATTTTTCATTTTTTATACATTTGCATGTAAACAAAGGATGATGAAAATTTTGCATATAAAAAAATTTTTTGTTTTCTTCAGCTGGGTTTTATTATTGGTAAGTTGTAGAAAAGATCCCTCGTGGGAAAGTGAATATATTTTTCCATTGTTTCAAGATAAACTCACATTGCACAATTTTTTTGCAGATACTTCCATTAAAGCTGATACAGACCAAACAGCCATTTTGGTATTAGATCAAGATATCATTACTATCATGACGGATACCTTTGTAGATCTACCAGATTCCCTTTATTATTTTAAATATGTTTTACCTATTGGGACCGAAGTTCCGCCAAATACTTTGATTTTCACCAAAACAGAAAGCAAATATTTCGACTTGGGAGGTCCCGAACTAACACAGGTTAAATTAAAATCAGGTTTCCTTTACATTAAAGCATACAATTATGTTCATGACAATGCCTATATTGAGTATACCATTGAAAATTCAAATTTAAATGGTGCGCCCCTCAAGTTATCCGGAATTCTGCCGAGTTATCCTTTAACTGGGAAATGTCTTATTGATTCTATTCCTGTAGATGGCGTTTTTTTAGATCTTACTCCCTCATCCCATCATAACAATTCAATTCGTTCTACCATAAAAATTTATGCCAATCCTTATGCAGATACTAATGTTGTAGTAAATTTTAACGACAGCATAATGATTGTCGTCGAATTTCGAAAAACAGTTATTGATTACGCTCGCGGTTATTTTGGTTCTACAGATCTTGATGTTGAAAAAAATAATAGTTTTTCAGCAATAAAAGACCTCGGGACGGATTATCTCGACCTTGATAAGATTACCATGCAACTTTCCATATCTAATTACATTGGTGCTGATGCGATTTTCTCGATCGACGAGTTTACGGGGACAGGAAAGCAAACCTTATCGTTACAAAGTCCTTATATAGGCAAAAACATATATATGGCTCGTGCTCGTGAAGTTACACCTTTTACGGGGCAAGTCATACCTACCAAAGTTGACCTTGATTTAACGAACTCAAACATCGAAGAATTTATTGAAAATCTTCCTTATCAACTGTATGTAAGAATGAAAGCTAAAATCAATCCCTTTGGAAACATTTCTTCAGGCAATGATTTTGTTTATTACGGTTCAGGTTTAAATTTTCACATGCATGCTGAAATTCCTTTGCGTATTGCTTTCTCAAACCTTACACTTCGAGATACGATGAATTATGACTTTCCTCATACCTCAACCATCGACATCAAGGAAGCCCAATTCCTTATAAACTATGAAAATTCTTTCCCCATCGATGCCCAACTTACCTTGTTTGTTTTAGACAAAAACAATACTGTGTTGGATAGTATTTTGGCATCTCAACCTATTCAAGGTGGTTTTCTCGATAATGTTACCGGTAAAGTCATTCAACCTAGAAAAGGGTTTCTCAAAATCGATCTAACATCTCCTAAAGTGGCTACACTTAAACAAGGGAAAAAAATAATGGTGAAAGCTCAATTTTCTACAAACAACGGACAGCAAAAAGTTAGAATTACTCCTGAAAGTTATCTTTTACTTAACATCAAAACAAATATAAAAACCAGCGTTGAATGAAACTAAATGTTTTCGCATTTTTGGTTTTCACGATTCTGACAGCTTTTTCCCAAGTTGATATTACCTGGCAATCAAGTTTCGATGTAGGAAGTCGGTGGCTTCGGCAAGATTTTTTTCTTTCTTTCTATAGAGGAAAATTTCTTGATTCGACCCTCAAGCAAAAAGCATTAAAGCATTTGGGGAACTTCAATTCTTTTGGCTTTTTGGAGTATTCAAACGTGAAAATAGATTTTCTTTCCAATGACACGGCGAAATGGTATCTATCTTTTCATCAGCAAATAGGGGCAAGTGTCGAATTCAATAAGCATTTATTTGAACTTATTTTCCTTGGCAACAAAAATTTGGAAGACTCAGTTTTTTCGTTAAATCCTACGTCTTATTATTACTCAAATTTGTTAGCTATTGGTGGTGGCAAGTATTTCAGGAAAGGACTTTTTGCATGGAGCTTGGGAGCATCACTCAATGGCATATTTAATTATCAAAAAGGAGATTTCACTAGATCGAAACTAGCATTTTCAAGTAATTTCGATACCATAAAGGCCTGCATAGATGTAACGATGGAAAAACCTTCATCCTCTGCTGTTTTAAGTGGCATAGGATTAGGACTAGATGCATCCATCAGCTGGAAAGTTAATCAAGAAGAAGCATTTATTGGTATTTACAACCTTGGTCCAGCTTTGCTTTTTAAGCAACACATGACCACCTATCACGATAGCTTATTAAAGTTTTATGGTTTTACTTTTGACGATCTTAAGGCTTTTGCAAATCAGGAGGATTCCTTTCCTTCTTCCATCGATCAAATTCTCACGCTTTCACGCGACACTGCACCTCGGTGGAGAATGCTTCCCTTCCAGATACAAAGTGCTTTTCAGGAAACGATGAATAAACAAGTCTTCATTGTTCGAACATTTTATATAGCTATACCAGCCTTTATACCCGAAATATCTTTATCTTATTACTGGCATCCCACTGAATGGCTTTATGTTGGCCCGATGGTTAAATATGGAGGGTTTAACGGTTTCTGTGCTGGAATAGTTTCTCAGGCAAAAATAAATTCCCATTGGATGATTGAATTTAATCTGCCTGCTATTTCTCAAATTATTGCACCATCTTCTTATGTAGGATACAAAGCATTTTTAAAACTTAATTACGTATGGAAAAAACAATGAAAAAAGTTGGTGGAATTGTTTTCTTTTTGTATGCATTAATTTTTATGCATGCTCAGACCCCTTACGTTCGCACTTACGGCATTAGTGGCTTTACTAATGAAGGCATTGATATTATTGCTTTACCTGATATAACCTACATCATTGCAGGGAATAGAGTAGCTCCTTCAGGTTATTCTTGGGCATGGATCTTTAAAACAGATTCTCTAGGAAAAATCTTGTGGGAAAAATATGTAGACGAATATGATCTTAGCACGGTAAATGAGTTAAGAAAAACCAGAGATGGAAATATTCTTGCCATTGGCACAGCTTTAAAAAATAATTCCTATTTTGGATATGTCTATAAATTTACTCCAACAGGACAGATCTTGTGGAAGTATGCGAACATGGCTAATGAGTGGAACCAAGGAGTTTCTGTATGTGCTGGAAAGAACAATTATGTTTATGCCACTTTTACCTCTTTAGGAACAGATTCTCTTGACCAAGATGTTGTTTTTAAAGTCCTTGATAATACGACGGGGCAAGAAATTCTAAGTAAGCGGGTCTCTTGGCATGGAGAGCAAGAGCCTACGTTTATCGATACCTTGAGCGATAATACCTTAGGGTGCACCATTGTCCAGAAAGACTCAAATGGCTATAGCAGTTATTTTATTCAGCTTAGTGAAAATCTGGATTCTATCTTTGCTTACCATGTTGGCAACGATACCATTCAAGTTTATCTTAATGGATTTGTTATAGATACGCTTAATGTCATTAATTTTTATGGTTTTCATCAGAAAAGGAACATGACAGAAACTCGTTTTTTGAAGGGAAAACTTGATTTGAATCTAGGAATACCCTTTTTTATTTTCTACAATGATTTTGCTTATACGATGAATGATGGTGTAATAGATAAAACGACAAATAATGTATATCTGGTAGGAAACACGACCAACAATTTTGGTTTTGGGAATTGGGATGTAGCTCTCTTTGTGGATACTGTTGGAGGAGGTCGTTGTGGCTATTATGGAGCTATTGCACGCGATTGGGGTAATGCTGTAGACTTAAGCCCCGACAACGCTGTAGTTCTTCTCGGGAGTACGGAAAACTATTTCAATGCCGTGCGATCTATACTCTTCATCAAATTACATAAAACAAAACTTTCTTACAACGATCAAAATTACCAGCATTATACCCCCATTGGAAACTCTATGTTTAGTTCTTTTTCTCCACTTGTTTTTCCAAATCCATCGACAGGAGCATTGTTTTTCCAAGCAGAGGAGGAAGGAATACTTTTTTGTTATAATTCATTTGGTCAAAAAATCTTTTCTCAACACATTTTTCAAAACCTAGAGCAGATCGACCTTACTGCCTTGCCTAATGGATATTACTTTTTCGTTTTCCAAACTTCACAGAAGGTTGCTCATTTTTCAGTACTTTTGCAACGATGAAACTCAACAAATTTTTTTTCCTTTTTCCAGTGGTTTTATTACTTAGCGTTGGAGCTTGGTTGGCAAAAATCCAATTTACTTCACATCAAATTTTTGCAGAAAAAGCCTTTACTAGTTCACCGGTAGATAGCATTCTCATTGTAGCCACTGGTGATGCCATGATGCATATGCCTCAGCTCAAGATGGCTCAAGATCCTAGGACAGGAAAAATTAGCTTTGATTCATGTTATGTTCTCATACGTCCCTTGGTCAAACAGGCTAATCTCGCCATGGTAAATTTTGAAACAACCCTTGCTGGTGAACCTTACAGCGGTTATCCTCGTTTTAGTGCTCCACCAGAATTTGCTCAAGCTCTTGTAAACACAGGTTTCAATTTGTTTGTTTTTGCCAACAATCATGTATGCGATAAAGGCAAAGAAGGAATAGAAGGCAATATAAGCTTTGCCGAAGAGAATAAGCTTTATTACGCAGGTATCTACCGAAGCAAAGAGGAAAGAAAACAACGTTATCCGCTTATCGTTCCGTGGCATCAGTGGAAAATTGCTGTTTTAAACTATACTTACGGAACAAACAACATTGCTCCTCCCAAAGGGTATATGGTGAATTACATCGACACAGTCCAGATAGAAAAGGACATAGAAGCAGCCAAAAGAGCTGGAGCTGATGTTTTGCTGTGTGCCATCCACTGGGGAGAAGAATACAGACTTGTACCTACAGAGTACCAGCGTTGGATAGCTTCATTTCTCATGCGTCGTGGAGTGCGAATTATCATAGGAAGTCATCCCCATGTCATTGAACCTGTTGAAAGGTTTGTACCCCCAGGAAGTATGGACGAGCATCTTATCGCGTGGTCTATGGGTAATTTCATTTCCAACCAAAAGGACATTTATACCGATGCAGCCATGTTACTTTTTATTAAGCTTTATTTTTTTCAAAACGATCAATTTAGCTTTGGCTCTGTAAAGGTGCTTCCTCTTTGGAGATATAAAAACGACATTCCACCTGGGTACTACTTGGTACCTGCTTTCCTTGATTCGTTAACCCTTGCAAAATTTGGGTTTACCAAAGACAATATACGCACGTTTTATCACGTTATTGAACATGTTCGACGCCAAACCTTAACCAATAACATTGAGGAATATTCGTATGAAAGAAATGAACGGTGAGATTATCTTTCCAGAACTAGAAGAGTTCTTATTTGTAGCAAAAGAGTATTGCTTTTTTCTGGAAAAAATTGCTTCAAAAAATGAAGAGGAAGTTTTTGAATTTTTTCGCAAAATTCTTCCTTACCTTTACGTCAAAGCTTCCATCCTTCCTCAAAATTTACCCAACGAAGATGATTTTATTCAACGTTATGTTACCGAAGAAGATTATGAAATAGTTTTTAATGAAGTTCGTGAAAAAGTCGAAAAATTAGAACCGTATTATTTTTTTGATCCTGACATTCATGAACCTGAAAAAATTTCCATTGCCGAAGCTTTGACAGACATCTATCAAGATCTCAAAGATTTGCTATTAGCCTACTATCGTGGTCTTTTACACGAAAAGATGAGTGCTGAAAAATATGCCTATGCGTGGTTTCTCGAACGAATTGGCACACGTATTGTTCAAGTATTACCCGCCTTTCATCATAATTATGTTAAAAACAAAGAGAAGCAACAGTAAAAAATTAAAAATATATGAAAAAAAGTATATTTCCCATGCTTTTATTTTTGGTTGGACTTGTTTTTTTTCATCCAGCCAATGCTCAGGGGTATCGTATTACCTTAAAAACCAACTGGAAAGATACTTCCATTTTGCTTGGTTACTATTACGGGAAGTACCAATACGTACTCGACACAGCTAAAGCTGATAAAACAGGGTTAGCCGTTTTTGAGAAAAAAGATACAGTTCGAGGGGGCATTTATTTCTTTGTTTTTCCTAACAAAAAATTTTTAGAATTTATTCTCGACAAAGACAGAAAAATAAGTTTTGAAGCAGACACATCAGATTTAATTAATACCGTGAAAGTAAAAGGTTCTGAAGATAATGTAATTTTTAACCAATACCAACGCTATGTTACCGCAAGAGGAAAGGAAGTTGAGGAACTTTCAAAAAAACTCAAAAACTTGAAAGATAAAAATCCTAAAAGCGATTCTATCAAAATATTTGAGGATAAAATCAAGGATCTAACAGATGAAGTCAATACTTACAAAAATGATTTGGTAAAAAAATATCCACAAAGTCTTTTAACTAAAACTCTCATTGCATCGAAAGATCCAGAAATTCCAGAAAACGTCCCCATGCTCGAAAATGGAAAAAAGGATTCACTTTATATTTATATGTATTATCGAAAACATTATTGGGATAATATAGATCTCACGGACGATAGGTTGCTAAGAACTCCTGTCTTTCACAATAAACTGGAAACTTATTTTACTAAAGTTGTGCCACAGATCCCAGATACAATCATCAAAGAAGCTGATGCTTTCATCGATAAAGTCAAAGGCAACAAGGAACTTTTCAAATATGTTTCATGGTATTTAACATATACCTACGAAACTTCGCAAGTGATGGGGATGGATGCAGTATTTGTATACCTTGTAGACAAGATTTATAGGCCAGGCTTAGCTTATTGGGTTTCTGAAAACACTAGAAAAAAAATAGTGGACAGAGCCGATAAAATTAAGCCCAATCTCATCGGAAAGATAGCACCAGAACTTGTTTTAATTGATACAGCAAATAATTTGGTATCCTTACATTCCATTAAGGCAAAATATCTTGTTGTTTACTTTTGGGATCCGCAGTGCGGGCACTGTGCTAAAGAAACGCCAAAGCTCATCGAATACTTTAACCGCGTCAAAGATAGTATGGACATTAAAGTCTACGCAGTATGTACGGATACAAGTTTAACTCGCTGGAAAAAAGGCATAAAAGAAAAGCACATGGAAAACTTCATTAATGTCAATGGTACCCGAACGGCTTATGGAAATTTTCATGAATCCTACGACATTTATTCGACTCCTGTTGTGTATATTTTGGATCAGCGAAAGCGTATTATTGCAAAACGTTTACCTGTCGAACAAATAGGCTCATTTATAATTCAGTATGACAAAAAACCTCTCTTCAAAGATTAAGCAGTATCCTTATTATTATCAAGGGCTTTTTTGGATTTTTGTAGATGTTTCTTCACTTACGGTAGTTTACATGGCTACCAAGCTTTTTCTTAATAGTTTGCCTTTCCCGGTTTTCGGTATTTATTGGTTTGGAACAGGCTTTTTATGGAATCTGCTTTTTTTGTTGTTTACTCCCGAGGCTAAACAGTCTCTAAAAAATGCTATGAAGTTTTCATGGTTTTTGTTCTTTGTTGGTTTTCTTGATGCTGTTGCTACCATCATGTGGTTTAAAGCTATCGAAGAAACTCCCAATCCAAGCGTTGTTTCGTTTATGACCAACATAAGTCCTATATATGCTTTGTTATTTGGAATGCTAATTCATAAAGAGCGTTTTACGTTGATGGAAAGCTTGGGCATGTTAATTACTTTTGTTGGTGTTGTTATGGTATCCTATGCTCCCTCTCTTACTTTTCATAATTTTCT
>Ga0272449_1003072_pt1 | contig 14745 bp, 11 predicted proteins | sample YNPCB0241_FD_198679 | JGI IMG/M metagenome (GOLD analysis project Ga0272449, IMG submission 198679) | Hot spring sediment microbial communities from Yellowstone National Park, WY, United States - YNP-CB-024-1 | ecosystem: Environmental > Aquatic > Thermal springs > Hot (42-90C) > Sediment...
GTTGGCAATATTCCGATGGAGGCAAAAATCCTTCCGCAGGCATTGACACTTATGTTTCCTTCAAGCAAGAATTCAGGCTAGACACCAACACGCACTCGGGTAAGGCGATTTCAACTTAGCGACGCAAGAGCGTTCAAAATCCATCACAATCACGGGAACGGGGGCGAAGTGTGCGTTTTATTTAGACTTAAATACCTTAGCGTGCTATGATAAAAGCCCATGCGCCGCCCATATTCAAGAAAAACGCAACATCGAGGCTTACCCAACCGGCACGGGTGCTTTCTGGCTTCCATCTTCTTGTTTTGCCTTGTGCCGCCCAAAAACGCAGTCGCCAGGGACCTTGGTGCCCTCGAGCTCTTGCGAGACCCGTCCACAGGCGAGGTCTTCACAGGTTGCTGTGGCTACAAATTGATAAACTTCACTGAGGGGTCGGACATTCGTTTCACATTCCAACCAAGTGATCCTTCTCAGCCAGAAACTGCCAGGGTTACCGTCATATTGACCCAGAAAGCAGGCAATCCTGCTCGTCTTGTGGAGACCGAGAGGTTCGATGTCCTATGGAAGGGGTGTCGGAAAGGCGCAACGGTGTGTCGCGAGTATCGCCCTCTTCTTGAGAAGGTCTTGGGTTTGGTCAGGGAAAACGAATCGAAAGCATCTTTCCTCTGCCCAGGAAGAACCGAGTTGCCGTTGAATCAGCGCATTCCAGCACAGGTGCGCTTCCTCGGAGACCTTTGCGCCTTCTCGGTTTGCGTCGAAGATTTTTACCCCTTTTTTCTTATTCTTCTTGCTTTCCTCTTGTTGTTTCCTTTCTTGCTCGTCTTTGAAATAGCACAAGAGGACAGGCGCTCAAAATTCATACTCATGCTTTTGGTTTTAGTCTCCTTCCTGGCTCGCTGGACCCTTGCTACCTTTGGTCCAGAGGACAACGACCCAGACATCATGAAAGGTGGGGATCGGGGGGGTGTGGTGTCTCTTTTCGGTGGACTTCTTACCCTATTTTCTATGCATTCAGTGCCCCTTCTGGTATATGCCAACATGGTTGTTGGCTCCCTGTCGCCCGCTGTCTTTTATCTTACTATCAGACGGCTTAAAGTCGCTTATCCCATGGATGTGCTCTCTGCACTCTTGTTCTCGTTGCATCCTCTTTTGGTAAGGTTTTCTGGCGGTTGTGGAGCGGCAAACTATGTCGTGTTCTTTGCCCTTGTAAGCCTCTGGGCATCGCTTATGTATGTTGAAACAAGGCGCATTCCTGCGCTGTTGCTTGGTGTCTTTGCGTGCGGACTTTGTATCGGCAGTCGTCCGGAAGGTGTACTCGTCGTTCCACTCGTTTGTTCAGCAGTGATGCTTGTCAAGGGTTTCGAGTGGAAGACATGTATAATCATCGCGCTAGCAGGCATAAGTTTCTTCGCTTTGACGGGAGTGCCGAAGGGTGACTTTGTTGACTTTATTATCGAGCAGGGTTTTGTGTACCCCTGGGCGTGGCTTACGCCCTCCCGAGTCGTCTGGCTTGCCCCTTATCTTACCCCCATCGTTGACATCGTCCTTTTCTTCTTTGGACTATTTCACCTGTTTCGTTCCAACAAACGGCTTGTAGTTTGGGCGCTGTCCAATCTAGTTCTTTGCGCAGGCTTGTTTGCAAGCCACCCTGTAAATGGTCCACAATTTGCAAACGCAAGGTATCAGGCTATTACGCTCATTCCATTTTTTATTGTGTTAGCCTTTGGGGTAGGGCCTTTGGTGAGGTTTTTCAATAAGGGCACGGTTAGACTGCTCTGCGCAGGTTTGTTAGGTGGTTTCTTTTTTGGGCAAACTGTGGTAGTATCGCTCGCTGTGACCAAGCCAACCACATTGGACCACGAGTTTACCTTTTTGCAAGAGGCGCTACCCATGTTGCCCCACAACGCAGACATTTACCATGTTAGCCCTGCTACCAACTACTTGCTCGACCATCATGGCTTCAGGGGGTTTCTTTCTACATCCTTGCTTGTGGAGCGACCAGACATTCGGTGGTATGAATGGAGCGAAAATCAGAACATCCCACTTGAAGGATGTCCAAAGTTTGCTTATTTGCGTGCCATTTGCAACCTCGATGGCAAAAAGGTGGAGGAGATAATGGCGGATAGAGACATGACCAACGAGCAATGCATGACTTTGCTTGGAGAGTCGAGTAAAAATCAATGCGTCAGGTTCTTTTGCCAGCACAGGGAAGATATTGTTATGGGCAGGTCCGTAGAGGGCAGGACTTTTGCTCGAGACGAATATCGCTATCCCGTTGTGTGGATAGGGATTTTCCGTTTATGATGAAAGGGAAGGTGGTTGAAGGTAAAGAAGGTTTTTAGTGGGTGCAAGGCATGTGTGGAGTCTCTGCGGTATTTGCATTGCTCGATGTTCTAAAAGATGAGGATTTTCAGGTCTTGAAATCAATGTGTGCGGTTCTTCGTCACAGGGGACCTGACCAGGAACGGCTAGTGTGCGATCGGATTTTTGCCCTTGGCAACACAAGACTCAGGATCCTTGATCTTTCGGAATCTGCAGACCTGCCCATGGTGTCGGACGACGGTAAGGTCTTGCTTGCTTATAATGGCGAGGTTACAAACTTCGTTGAGCTCAAACAAGAGTTCCGTCTGGAACAAAAGCACCTTTTCAGAACAGACTCTGACACCGAGGTGCTCCTGCACCTCTATGAAGATCTGGGGATAGGGTTCTTACAGCATCTCACAGGGCATTTCGCATTTGTGCTTGTGGACCTAAATCTTCGTAAAGCCTTCTGTGTAAGGGACTTTTTCGGAATCAGACCCCTTTTCTACGCAGTGACGAAAAATCGGCTATGGCTTGCATCCGAGATAAAGGCTCTGTTAGAAGTTCCAGGCATCTCGAGGGAGTTAGACCTAGAAGGGCTATTTCATTATTTCACTTTAGCATACATCCCAGGGGCGCACACCCCTTTTGTCGGGATCAAGGAAATCCCTGGTGCGCATTACATTGAAGTTGACCTCGACACAGGGAAGTTCGACCTTGTTGAATACTACAAACTTCGATACGAACCAATCAAAGGGGCTAGTGAAGAAGAACTTGCCCGTGCATTGCTTGAAAAGATGCGAGACGCGGTGCGAAGAAACCTTCGCTCTTCTGCACCATTAGGACTTACATTCTCGGGTGGGTTTGATACGAGTAGCATACTTACGCTCGTTCGTGAGGTTAGACGCCCTGAAGAGATTCCAACATTTTCTATTGTGATGGAAGAACCTTCCTTCGATGAATCCAGGTGGCAACGGCTTCTTGTTGACCCCAAAATACATCCGCATCATGAGATAAGAGTAGGACCAAAGGAGGCGGAGGAAAATCTGGAAGTCACCATGGCATTTATGGATGAACCATCAGGGGATGGGGCGGTGATCCCTTTTTTCTTGCTGGCAAAGGAGGCTAGAAAAAAGGTCAGGGTCTTGCTTTCAGGTGAAGGCGGAGACGAAGTGTTCAACGCCTATGAAACCCACCTTGCGAACAAGATGAGGCGTCTGTATTTGCGTTTTGTGCCACGCCCTTTGAGGCGACTGTGTTATTTTGTTGCGCATTCCCTCCCCTGCGATTATCGAAAACTTTCTTGCGACTTTCTTTCTAAGCGGTTTACAGAAGGGGCTGAGTTGCCTGTCCCCGAGGCTCACATCTATTGGCGTCATGTCCTTACAGACGAGGAAAAGATTTTGTTGATGCCAGGTTGCAAGGACATCGAACCCACCCACACGATATTCGCCCGAGTATATGAGCAGCTCCCGTTCCAAGATGAGCTCGACCGCATATCATATCTGGACATAAAGTATTACTTCGAAGGGGATTTGATAGTGAAAAACGACAGGATGCTGATGGCTCATTCGATCGAGGCACGAGTGCCATTCATGGACAGACTTATTTTCGAGTTCATGGCAAAGGTTCCTCCGAACCTGCGCATTCGAAGATTTATGCGCAGGTACTTGCAGAAGGTGGCGATGAAGGACCTTGTCCCAAAAAAGACCTATCGCAGAGGGAACATGGGACTTGAAATGCCTCACTCTATCTGGTTTCTTGGTCCACTGAAAAATATGGCTGAACGGGTCCTCTCGAGGAAGAATATCGAAAGAATCGGCATACTTAACCCTTCTTTCGTGCAGTTCTTGTTCGAAGCGCATCTAGCGAAAAAACGGGACTATGGACGGGCGCTTTGGTGCATCATAGAGCTCATGACATGGTTCGATTTGTTTGTGGATTCGAACAGATACAAACTCTTCCTTACTACTGGAGATTAAGAGCCCTGGCTGACGCTTGGGGCTAGAAACAATGAGCTGGAACACGACACTATATCGTTTGCAAAAAACTCTTTGCTTTCTTATAAGCGGTGTCCTTCTGATTCTTGTCCTGAACAGTGTCAACTGGGGTGAGTTCGCTTTTGGTAAGCTCCATCTAGAATTCATTGCCATAGCGGTTGTGGTATCTGTGGCGGGGAACATCTTCCTCGCCTCTTACAAGTTATGGCTTCTTTTGAAATGGACAGACTTAACCGTTCCATTCACCAGAGTGCTTCGCCTGATACTCGGTTTGCTTGCCGCAACATTCTTTGCACCCTTCCAATCTGGGCATGTCCTTTATGCAGTTGCCCTTGGGCGTGTGGAAAGAAAACCTGCCTTATCCGCCTTCGAGGTTATTGCCCTTGACAAGCTAATGACTCTTTCGGGCACGACATTCCTTCTCTTTGTTGGCTCGCAGTTTCTTCCTGAGGGTCATTTACTGAGCTCATGGGTCTTTCGTTTGCTTGGCATCATGGGGTCTATATTGCCCTTTGTGTTGTTGTTCCTGCCTTTGCTAGGCAAAAAATGGCAATTCCTTCGCTCGTTGCGAGTAGCCTCCAACCCATTGGGTGCGTGGAAAACTTTGGTTCTTCTTGCCCTTTCTACAATCTATCAAATGACGGATGTTTTGGCAGTCTTCCTGGCTTCCCAAGCAGTCGGTGTGAAAGTCGAGTTTGTCCAATCTCTTGCAGTTGTGCCTGCAATAGTGCTTTTGGCACTGATCCCCATTACGATTAGTGGACTGGGTGCCAGAGAACCACTCCTTGCTATCCTTCTTCCTTCTAGCGAAGACTGGAATCTTGCGATTCAGACAGGTCTAATCTGGGATTTTACAGAATATGTAGTTCCCGCTCTGGTTGGGTTCGTTGCATTGCCAAGCCTTGTTTTGAGCCTTGCGAATCCACGAAAAGCAGACCAATAGTTTCGTGCCGCTCCGATAATCCATCACAACCTGAAGGCGCATCGGAGTTTCAGTGTTTTGGGGCAACCAGGCAAACTGCGACCAAGGTTCAGAAGATCAGCCTAGTAAATCCTTATTATTTCGACATCCCCGAAATAGTGCTTCAGTATCTCTTTGTAATCCTTACCTTTTTCAGCCATGCCTATCGCACCGACCTGACATAAGCCGACACCATGTCCAAAGCCCCCTCCGATAAATCTGAAATCCGAATTGCCTTCTTTTTCCACTACAAAAAGCGAGGATTTCAGTTTGCCCAATGCCTTTCTTATAACAAGCTCGCCAAAAACCGTCACTTCCCGCCTTTCCCCGATTACTTTGATTTGCAAGACCCTCCCCGATTTCCCCCTTTTGAGCACCACAATGTCCTTCACCTTGCCTGGGTCATCGCCTGTTTGCTCCAAAACCCCTTTTCTTATCTGTTCGTCTGAAAGCCTGACCTCCCACCTGAACGACCCTTTCCCCCACTTTTCAGAGTTGCAATAGATGTCAAGAGGTGGCTTTTCAAGGAAGGTTTTGATTTGGGCGTCGTCATTCAGTTCTAAAGAACCCTCCGTCCTGTTTGGGCTATCTGGCATCCCTTTCAGATAGGCATGTGATTGCCCCTGCCACACATTTGCGCCGTCCTCTGTGTGCCCCCCGCAGTTTGCGGAATACACGGAATCCACAAGTTGCCCTTTGTAAAACAGCATCTCGCCCCTTGTCCTATCAACAGCCTCTGAAGTCCTCTTGTTCTCTCGCCCTGCCCCCCTATACACCTGACAATGCACATCAGCACACACCATATAAGGGTCTGCAGTGTGCCTTTGCCCCAACTTCGCAAACAACTCCCCCCTTGCGCACACAGCCTGAGCCTTTAGCGCCTCCATCGGCGCATCCACATATATCTCTGAAGGCACAAGCCCTTTCAAGAACTCCTCTGCATCCACCGCATTTATCACTGCCAGTTGCCCATCCCTATCTGGCGCAAATATCAAACTCCCCTTGTATCGCCTCGTCTCCTTCCCGTGCCACGCAAAGCCCTTTCCATATTCGACCCCCTCGACCTCTAAAAGCCCCTTTGCTCTCACTACCACCATCCCAACGAATGTCATCTTCGCATTCACCCCATCGCACCTCACATCAATGACCCCAAAAGGTCTTTCCACAACCTCTTCGAATATCTCTATTGTTGCATCTGCATTTTCTTTTGCGACCTCGTCTCTTCGCCTCTCTGCCTCTTTTCGATCCTCGAACCCTTTTTCTTCAACTATGATAACCACCCTGTTATCAAGCAACCTCCCGAAGAACCCAAACACGCTTCCCCTTTCGAAGACCTTTGTCCTAACACCTTTTTGTTCCCACTTTGCCCGCTCGTTCCTTATCGCATCCATTGCCTTTGCTGGGATTCTGGCAAGCGATACATAGAACAAGAGTTTCGCAGGTCTCGATTCCCTGATGCTTGCAACACAGCCCTTTGTTCTCAAAACTTCTATCACACTTCCCCCTTCTCCTTCGGGCTCGAATCTCATCTCTTGATCCGCCCTGAATCGCACCTCCTTTTGCCCTTCAGACACGAGCACATTTATGATAGGTATCTGCTCGGGCGTGAAAAGGAACTTTGTCGAATATAGAAGTGCAGTCCTGTCCCTCCTTGTGAAATCCTCGCCTACCTCCTGCCCAAAAGCCCCAAAGACAAGAAGGACTGAAATTACGAAAGGTGCAAACCTCATCACCCAGTCACCACATCGCCTTCTACAAGTTCAATCCCTTCTTCAATCAGCAACACAGGGATACCATCCCTAATAGGATACAAGACCTTCCCATCCTCCCTCAAAAGGGCTTCCTCGATCACCTTTTCGACCTTTTTCCCTGCCCTATTCTTTACCTCACCGTTCACGATCCTTTGATTCAGCCTTTCAAGCGCACTTTGCCCAACCAATTTCAAGGACAAATCCTTCCTTTCAGGGCAAACAAGTATCTCTAAGAGCCAATCAGGAATCTGCATGTTGCCTCCTTTTCAAAAGAGAAGCCAAACCGTGTATTGACAAAAGTCACAAGCCTCTCTATATTACCGCATCTTCTCTGAGGAAGATAGATGAAAAAGATAGAGGCGATCATAAGACCTTTCAAGATAGACGAAGTCAAAGAGGCACTTATGGATGCAGGTGTCGGAGGCCTTACTGTGACCGAGGTCAGGGGCTTTGGGCGCTCTATGGGAAAGCGTGAAGTGTATAGAGGCGCAGAATATGTGGTTGACCTTATCCCAAAACTGAAACTCGAGATAGTTGTCCATGACGACATGGTGCCTCGCGTTATTGAGGCGATCATGAAAAGCGCCTTCACAGGAAAGATAGGGGATGGGAAGATATTCGTTTTGCCTGTCGAGGATGCAATAAGGATACGAACAGGCGAGAAAGGACCGCTTGCAATATAAAAAAACAAAAGGAGGTTTTATGAGTCCGAAGGAGTGCATCGAGTTTGCCAAAAAGCACGACTGCCAGATGGTTGATTTGAAGTTTTTGGACTTGCCTGGGGTCTGGCAGCACTTCACAGTCCCGATCCAGCAACTTTCAGAGGCTTCTTTCGAGCAGGGCTTTGGCTTTGATGGGTCTTCTATAAGGGGTTTTCAGGTAATCCATCAATCTGACATGCTTGTGATTCCAGACCCAGACACCGCTGTTATCGAGCCCTTCGCATCTGTGCCAACGCTTTCTTTGATCTGCGATGTCTATGACCCTGTGACCATGCTTCCATATTCAAGGGACCCGAGGTTCGTTGCAAAAAAGGCAGAAAAATATCTCAGGGATACGGGCATTGCAGACGACTGCTTCATAGGACCAGAGGCAGAGTTCTTCATCTTCGATGACATAAGGGCGGACCAGGGCAAGAACTTTGCCTTTTATGAGGTTGACAGCATCGAAGGGCAGTGGAACTCGGGCAGGGAAGAAGCACCAAACCTTGGTTACAAGGTGCGCTATAAGGAAGGCTATTTCCCTGTGCCTCCAACAGACACGCTTCAGGACATAAGGAGCGAGATCGCGCTTGTGCTTCAAAGCCTTGGCATCGAGGTCGAGGCATTGCACCACGAGGTTGCAACTGCAGGGCAGTGCGAGATTGATATGAGGTTCGCCCCGCTACTTCGCATGGGCGATAGACTTATGTGGTTCAAACACACTGTAAAGAATGTCGCAAGGAGGCACAATAAGACAGCCACATTCATGCCCAAGCCCTTGTTCGAAGACAATGGCTCTGGCATGCACTGCCACATAAGTTTATGGAAAAAGGGGCAAAACCTGTTCGCAGGCAACCTTTATGCAGGGCTTTCAAGGCTTGCGATGCACTTCATCGGTGGCATCCTTGCCCATGCAAGGGCACTTTGCGCATTCACGAATCCCACCACAAACTCGTACAAGCGCCTTGTTCCTGGCTTTGAAGCCCCATGTAACCTTGCATATTCCTCACGAAACAGGTCAGCAGCGATAAGGATACCCATGTATAGCGCAAAGGAAGCCTCCAGGCGTGTGGAAATAAGGTTTCCAGACCCATCTTGCAATGGCTACCTTGCCTTTTCAGCGCTTTTGATGGCTGGGTTGGATGGAATAGAGCGGGAAATCGACCCTGGTCAACCCCTTGACAAAGACATCTACGGGCTTCCTCCAGAGGAACTAAAGGATGTGCAAAAGACGCCATCGTCGCTGGAAGACGCACTCTGTGCGCTCGAAGAAGACCATGATTTCCTTTTGAAGGGCGAGGTCTTCACTGAAGACATCATAGAAAGATGGCTTTCGTACAAGAGGCAAAATGAGGCGACTCAGGTTTCGATAAGACCTCATCCATACGAATTTATACTTTATTTCGATATTTGACCTTCCGAATCGTGGCTTGTGCCTAATAGACAGAACTTTAGAAAAAATGGTGAGCACGAGAAGAACCAGGGAAGGAGCAATCTTCCAAGGTGGGCAATCGAATCAGTTGAACCTTTGGCCGGTGGAGGGAACTTAGAGGGTTTTATTCGGTCTCGTTCTCGACATAGAACGCAGCAGAGCCGACCTGCGAGCACTCAGCATAGGTGGCGTTGGGGTCGCCGTAGATGAGTCTCTGGAATGTGGACTGAGTGCCGTCGCAGTCCAGGTCTGCATGGGCGTTCGCAGTTGCCTGAGCCTCCTTTAGGTCCTTGTCGTTCCAGTCCCACGAATAGACGAAGTAGTGATGGTCTGTCATCTGGAACGATAGCGCTGCCCATGTCTTTGTGTTCCAGTGGTTCGAGTTACCATCGCAACGCTCATCCTGTGGCGCATTGTCCACCTTTGAACCCTGCGAGGCGCAGCAGGTCGTGTCAGGGGTTACACCCTGATCCACTGGGAACTGGCAGTAGATCTTCGACCCAGCTGCATTGACATGCGGTGCAGTGTAGTAGTAAGCAGCACCCTTGAAGATCTTGTCCAGCTCATCAATCGCCTCTGTTGTCTTTGCCCGCCTCATGTATTTGATGAATGCGGGGACGGCGATGATCGCCAGGATGCCGAGGATGGCGACAACGACCATCAACTCGACGAGTGTGAAGCCTTTGAACCCTTTTGTCCTTAGGTTCTTCATAGATACCTCCTTTGAAAAAGACCTAAAACACCATCGGCCCGGTGGCTGCCCGCTCTCTCCGAGCCCACACTATTTTGCTAGCAAGTCTCGTGCCAGTCAAAGTTTCGATAAAACCCATTGATTTCTTTTGGTTTCTCGCATCACAGGTCTGTTGTTTTTTCCTAGTCTGACAGTTTTCGTCTAACCAGAGTGACAAAAATTGGCACTTATTGCAAACCTTCGTGAGTTCCCATGATCTTATCACCTGCCAAGATGTGAAACCTGCTTGGCGGAATGATTTGATGCGGTTGTCACTTAGGTGGCTCTTGAACGCTTTTTTCGCCGACCGAGTCAACTTGAGATGCAAGACCTATCGCCATGCTTAGGCTCTTGGGCGCAACTTGGCTCCACTAGCCCTAGAGTGCTGGTAAACCAGTCCGAGACCCCCAAAAAACCATTATCCCCCTCACTTACGCCTGTCGTTGAAACAGCGATTTGCGGATAAGATGGCACGGGTAAGGGGCATGTATCTGTGTTCTGACGATTAGCTATTCGTTCAGTTGTGCCCGATTAGGCGGAGTTGCGTGAATAGGAGGGGGAAAGCGAGTTCCCCCCTCTCCTTTGGGGCGAGGACAAAGGTATGGAGAGGGAGGTTAGGGGGGTGAGGAAGGGGCGGGGGAGGCTGTGGCGAGCCATAAGGAACAAAAATGACTATCGCCAACTCCGGGTTGAAAGATAAATGAAGAATTTTGTTGTTTCACCTGTCTTTGCATCTTGTGCGTGTTTTAGGGTAATCTTTGGATGATGGGCGTGCGTGCTTGTGCGATAGCGCTGTTTTTCCTTGCTTTTCTTGTCCGCATCTATCCCATGCATTCGATGCTTGAAGACTCTAAGGTCTTGTTGTTTCCAGATGACCCGCCTTATCACATGCTTAGGATCGAGAGGCTACATCAGGGAGTATTGTATCAAACAGAAAAAGACCCGCTTGTCGCCTACCCTTTTGGCGCTGTTGCAATCTGGCCCACCTTTTTCGACCTTGCACTTGCCTTGTTTTCGCTTCCATTTTCTTTCAACCAAGACGCTGTTGTTTTTGTTTGTTCTTTGATCATTCCCGTGCTTGGAGCACTTACATGCGTTGTTTTGTTTTTGTTTGTCCGTCGCCACATTGCTTATCGTCATGCAGTTTTTGCCTCCCTAGCGCTTTCTATCCTCCCAGCGCACAGCGATTACACGATGTTTGGAAGGGTTGACCATCATGTGATGGAGCCCCTAATCGTGCTTTTGCTTGTCTTCTTTGCCATGGAAGCATTGAAAAAACCAGAAAACTCGAGGCTATTCGCAATCTCTGGTTTCTTTGGTGGCTTTTCTTTTGCCCTTTTCCCATCCGCATTCGCTGTATCGTTCCCTGCAGTTTTCATCTTTTGCGTCGCCTTCCTTTTCTTTTGCCCTCAAAGGATTTTGGTGTTCGCTATCTCGAACTTCTTAGGATTGTTGCTTGCACTTTTGTTTTCTCCCCGTCCTTTCGAGTTCGTGTTTTATTCCCCAAGCCTTTTGCATCTACTCTTTTTTCTGGGGTTCTTCGCACTTTTTTCCACACTTTCGTTCTTGAAACTGAAAAGAAAGGTCTATGCCTTTGGCTCTTTGATGGTTTCGGTTTTGAGTTTGTGTTTTTTCATGCTTTTCGGCTTAGAGCCAGTAATCAAAGGCATTGAGTATCTTGGAGGAAAGGGTTTTGCATCTCTTTCGTTCGAAGCGACCAGAACCCTCGACGACCCTGAAAGGCTCAATAGCATCCTGGGTTTTTCATGGCCACTTGCCCCTATTGGCGTTCTTGTTCTTTTGACCAGAAAGGAAACTAGGATCATATCTCTTATCTCGTTTTTCTATCTTGCGCTTGCCCTTTTTCAAAGACGCTTTCTGGTTGTCACGAGCCCTTTCTATTGCATTTTGCTTTCCTATCTATTCTTTTTTGGTAAAAGCAGGCTCACACAAGGTGTGGTCAAGAGTTTTATCCTGCTTTCCTTTGCTCCATGCATCTATCATATCGCCAGGTTAGAACCGCTAAGCGCACAGGATAAGGCAATATATAAGGTGGCGAGCCTGCTAAAAGACAAAGATGGCGCAATCCTCGCCCCTTGGTTTTATGGTCATGTGTTTCAGTTCGAGACAAAAAAACCAACCCTTTGCGACAACTTTTTTGGGGTGCCAGAAAGCGATGAGGCTTTGTTTAGGTGTCTATCGTTGTTGTTTGATGAAGACGAAAAACACGCCTTTCAAATGCTTGAAAAATACGGGGTCACTAACATCGTTATCGTGCCTCCACATCCAGAGCAAGTTTTAAGGGAGGCAAATCTTTTGGGCCTAGATAAAAAAGGATATGTTGACGAGGAACGCACCTTGACCACAGCATTTCTCAAGACCTTCTGGGGAAAACTGGGGATGTTCGGGATGAAGGCAAAGGAGGGGGACAGGGTTTATCGCGGATGGGTCCTCGAACTAAAAGAACATTATCCAAACGATAAGAACCCCGAGGCGGAAGTTTTTGTTTTTACAAGGAATCGAGACTAAAGCCATTCAATCTGGGATAAAAAGATGGCAATATATGGACGCGTTTGGTGGAGGAAAAAATGAAGATCGCTGTGATTGGTGGAGGCTCGACTTACACGCCAGAACTCTTAGAAGGCATTGTTCAAAGGCAAGAGGTTTTGAGGGTTTCAGAGGTTGTGCTTGAAGATATAGACTCGAAAAGGCTTTCAAGTGTTTTTGGCTTTTCGAAAAGGATGCTTGCGCACCTTGGGGCAAGGTTTGCATTCAGGATGACTATGGATCTGGAGGATGCGATAAAAGGGGCGACATTCGTAGTGATCCAGATAAGGGTCGGGGGGCAAGAGGCAAGGCACAGGGACGAGGAACGAGGAAAAAGACTTGGCATAGTTGGGCAAGAGACAACGGGTGAGGGTGGGTTTGCAAAGGCTATGCGCACAATCCCTGTTGTTTTGGGGATTGCAAGCAAGGTCAAAGAACTTGCAGAAGGCGCATGGATCCTAAACTTTACGAACCCATCTGGCATCGTGACAGAGGCGCTACTGAGGTTCGGGGGGGTTAGGACTGTCGGGCTTTGCAATGTGCCGATGGACATGCACATGGAGGCGGCGAAGGCGCTGGGCGTGGCTCCAGAAAGATTGGAACTCGATTACTTTGGGCTGAACCACCTTGGATTTGTGCGTGGGATAAAGGTGGACGGGGTGGATGTGACAAGGGATGTGTTGGCGTTGTTGAGCAGTGAAAGGGGTCCTGCGAACCTGCCAGAGATAGAATATGACAGGGCTTTCATTAGTGCGCTCGGCATGATTCCTTCGCCATATCTCAGATACTATTATGCGACTGAAAAGGTTTTGGAGGAGCAAGCAAAGAGCGCAAAAACAAGGGCTATGGAGGTGATGGAAATCGAGCGGGAACTTTTTGCATACTATGACGATGAAAGCAACTTTGAAAAGCCAGAAGCGCTGAACAAGCGTGGGGGTGCGTGGTATTCGAGGGTGGCGGTTAGGGTGATGGAAGGGCTTCTTTCGCCATCAGGGAGGAAAGAGGTCATAAATACCTTGAACAAGGGCGCAATCAACGGGTTGCCAGAAGATGCGGTTGTCGAGATTCCTGCGCATATATCTGCTTATGGGGTTGTGCCAGAAAAGGTGGGCGATGTGCCTGAAGAGGTATTCGGGCTTATAAGACAGGTAAAAGCCTATGAAAGGCTTACGATAGAAGCGAGCATGACAAGGTCTTATGAAAAAGCACTGATAGCACTTGTCAATAACCCGCTTGTTAGGACTGTCGAAAAGGCTAAAGCAGTTTTGGAAGATATGATAAAATCTGGTGACTTTGTGCCAGTAACATAAGGAGGAGATATGCCAGCACTAGCAATATTTGGAGGAACACCTGTTCGCCAGAAGCCGTTTCCTGCGTGGCCAGAGTTTGATGACAAAGAAAAGGAATATCTGTTGGAGGTGCTTGAATCTAGGGAATGGGGCGGATACCCATATCCCACGAAGCTCACTGAAGAGTTTCAGAAGAAGTTTGCCGAGTATCATGATGCACGCTTTGGGATTGCTTGTGCGAATGGGTCCGTGTCTTTGGAAACAGCGCTCAGGGCTTGCAAAATAAAGGCTGGGGACGAGGTGATAGTGCCAGCGCTTACTTGGATTGCAACTGCTTCGGCGCCTGTGCATGTAAACGCTGTGCCTGTGTTCGTGGATGTTGATGAGCATAACTATTGCATGAACCCAGACGCATTGGAGGCAGCGATTACTGATAAAACAAGGGCGGTTATACCTGTGCATCTTGGGTGCTCGGTGGCAGATTTGGACAGGATTTTAGAAATCGCAGCAAAACATGGGCTTGTAGTCATCGAGGACTGCGCACATGCACATGGCGCAAAATGGCGGTGGAAAGGCGTAGGTTCCTGGGGGGATTTTGGTTCGTTTTCGTTTCAGTCTTCCAAACTGATGACTAGCGGGGAGGGGGGGATCATAATAACCTCGAACGAAGAATATGCTCAAAGGTGCATGAGCCTTATAAACTGCGGACGAAAACAGCCCCCTTACGATGGATTCGAAGGCTGGATGCTGGGATGGAACAACAGGCTTTCGAATCTGCAGGTTGCAATCCTTATGGCTCAACTGGAAAGACTGCATGCAAACACACTAAAGAGGGCAGAGATGTTCGGATACTTTAAAGACCTTTTGCACAAAGAGTGTGCGGGGCTTACGGTCGTGGGGGATGACCCAAGGATTACGACAAGGGCAGTTTATCATGTGGTTATGAAGTATGATGACAAGTTTTTCAAAGGGGTTCACAGGGACAGGTTTTTGGAGGCACTTCGGGCAGAAGGCATTGACCTTGATGGGGCTTTCT
>Ga0272449_1003076_pt1 | contig 14708 bp, 12 predicted proteins | sample YNPCB0241_FD_198679 | JGI IMG/M metagenome (GOLD analysis project Ga0272449, IMG submission 198679) | Hot spring sediment microbial communities from Yellowstone National Park, WY, United States - YNP-CB-024-1 | ecosystem: Environmental > Aquatic > Thermal springs > Hot (42-90C) > Sediment...
CGGTGAGGCATTCAATAAATAATTCAGAGATTATAGACGGCGAATACTTCTACAGGATCTCTCCAAGCATCAATACTACAAAGAGAATTCTCCTGAAAGCCATGGAGACAGGTATATCCGAGTTTTCTGCATATAAGATACCCGTTTCGGCTTCAGAATCTCGATTGGAAGAATATCTCAAGGAGACTAGACGTAAGTTTAAACGTAAAGTATACATTCAGCATAAGCACTTAGTCGACTTCCTAATATTAACGAAGCAGATAAAGATAGCCTTAGACGTAATCCAGCAACCCCAAGACATAAATGAAGCTGTAACTTATCTCTCAGCAAAAAAACGAGAACTTACTCGAAAAGGATACCTCTACTACTGGATAACGTCACAGCAGTTGGATGAATATTTCTCCAAGGTGATTAAGACCCTCAATAGAATAATTGCAAAAGCAGAAGTTAGACCCTCTGGCCCATTATGGGGAGGAGTTGAGATACGGGAAAACACTCCTCCAGTACGGATATTATTAAAGCTGAATAAGCGAGAATCAGTTATTGGTAGCAGAAGTATATTAGAAATATATAAGATTAGGAAAACACGTAGGAGAAGAATCTACGCGAAGATAGGTGAGATCAAGATGACAGGAAATGCATTAAAATTTGCACAAAATTTATGTGACACCTTCTCAAGAAGCAACTACTTCTATAGCTATAAGATGGAAAAATATAAAGAACTACATACACAGCTAACTCAACGAGACGAAGTCACAGTATCTGTTAGAAAGTTTTCCTCTAATATAGGAGATGTACTTACAGGTAAGCTTGCAGTTAGAGATGGAGTAGAGGAGATCGAGTTGTTTGATAGAGAAGTTACGCAAGCTAAGAAAACAGCAACTAAAGATACTTCTCCACCAGAACGAACCCTCAAGATAGAGAAAGTAGACATAGATATTATTAGAAATCTTTCTGAGAGTGACCTAGAAGAGGTAGTCTGTAGAGCTAAGCAGTTATTGAGAGATAATGTTAGAGTTAAGCTGGAGTCGATACCATTAGAGGTCATAAGAAGCTTCATTGAGAAATTCGTCTACAAGATAGAACCAATAAGTAATGAAGAACTCGAAAATCTAATCTCATATGGGTTAGTTGACAGAAGCAGGAAAAGGAAGAGGACGCTGATCGGCAGAATGGTAAAGAAAGCACTAAAAGAAATTATTGAAGAATATAGAGCAAAAGATAATGAGTCGAGAAATTAAATATATATCTTCCAACTCATAATAGAGATACTCCTGTAAAAGCGTTATTCCAAGTATAGTATCCAGCTTGACGATTAGGGATGTCTTCTTGAAGCTGTTTTGAAGATACTCTCAACGTTTTAGCATCTTCTCCACATCATCTAAGTATGCTTTAACCTACTCTAGCTCATATCTTATGTCGTCAATGTCTATATTTCCCTCATAGAATACCATTTCGTGTAGGTTTCTTTCCCTAGCTCCATACCTATCCCTAAACATCAACTCTCTAATCTCTGAAATCTTCACTTCAAGCTCTCTGAGCATCCTTCTCAGCTCCCAAAGGCTTAATGAAAGCTTGCCAACAAGCTTCAAGATCTGAAAGTCGTCGCCAGCACCACGCGTTCCATGCTTTCCCAGTCGAGTCCCTAATCTTGTAAAGATTCGTAATAGAAAGGATGCTGAGTACCGCAAAAAAAGTATAGATTGTCAAATTGATGTAAATATTTAAAACATCTAACTAAATCTGAGAACGTATTTTTCAAGAGTGTACATCCATCCGAGACATAATTTCTGTTGAGATTGTAAGACCGACCGAACTACCAACTTTAACTCTTTATGTCTACGCCCAAGCTTCTGCTCTCTTATTCATCTGCTAGACCATATCCTTGGTAAGATTCGAAGCATATACAGACATAACGATCAAGCAATAGTAAGAAATCTACTCATAACAATAGAAACTCCAGGGGGAGATATTTGCCTGACAGAATCCTAGAACCCAGCGGATGTAGTATCTGTGTAACCGAGTCTTCTACTCAAAGTCTCTATTGCTCTCCTATATGATTCTATATCTCCTATATCTCACCAATCCCTATCCAATACGTATCCGTACACAGGAGTCTTCTTGTACAGCCACTGGATAAAGTCTCCCAGCCTATCTCTCCCACCACTTCCACCGAGATATTCCCTGATCATATCGAATACTTGCCTAGGAAAGATGTAGATTCCTGTACTGACCAATGTTGAGGAGGCCCATTCGGTGAAAAATACTATCCACCCATAAACTATTATCACGGCCATAGCAAGCACCATCAACAAAGCCTCAACAACCCGATCCCTACTCATCCCACACAACACCGCAAAGCAAAGAAAAACTAACCATCCTCATTTTTTACCCCTTTCGGATACTTAACGATTGGCCAGCCACCTTTGCCGTTGCATGAGATTATGATTGACTGCATACCTTTCATGTAGCCAAGCTTATTCGCTTATAGTGGCTTGGGAACCGACTTTAGATGTTGTAAAGGGATTGCTGAGACTTTTGGAAAAGTAGCGTTGCTACTGTCGTGAATCCTTTGTTAGAGAATTATCTCGGAATAGTCTCCAATATGAATGCGAATGTTGTCCATGCCCATTTCTTTTAGTATCTTCGCGTTACTTCCAATAATGCTTTCTTCCAATCTTTTAACGCCTTTAATCAGCACATGATCCAATACTACTGAATATTCGATTGAGCTATCTACTATTTCCGTATTATCGCCTATACTGGTATACGGCCCGATGTAAGAATTCTCGATTCTACAGTTCTTTCCGATTATACATGGGCCTCTAATAATGCTTTTAATAACTCTCGTCCCCTCGTCTATAGCGACGCGCCCATTGATTTTCGAGTCGATTATCTCTCCGTGAATGTTTGGTTTTATTCTCTCATCTAGGATGACGCTATTTACAAAGAGTATATCGTCTTTCTTGCCCGTGTCAAACCACCACCCATCATGTATACCGTATCCAACATTAAATCCACTTTGTATCATCAGGCGTATTGCATCCGTTATCTCGTATTCTCCCCTCCAGCTTGGCTTCAGCTGTCTTATCATATCGAAGACTATTGGTTTGAAGAAGTAGGCTCCGGTTATCGCGTAGTTACTTGGAGGCTGCTTGGGCTTCTCAATAACATCCACCAATCTTCCATTACTATCAAATTTTGCTACCCCAAATCTAGTTGGATCTTCGACTTCCTTTAAGATTATATAGCAGTCATAGTCTCCTTTCTGGAACTCCTCTAGATACTTTCTTATTCCATTCTGGAATAGGTTGTCTCCGAGATAAACCACGAAATCATCTTCACCTACAAAATCTTCACACAATCCAACAGCATGCGCTATTCCTTTCGGCTCCCCCTGATGTATGTATGTTATCTTGACTCCGAACTTTGTCCCATCACCATAATGGTTAATGACTTTTTCTGGGTAAATGTTTCCAAGCACTATCGCTATATCCTTTGTCTCGCTATCTCTTAGATCTTCTAAAACATATTGCGAAATTGGTTTATTTGCTACGGGTATAAGCTGCTTGGGGCCGGTAAAGGTTAACGGTCTAAGCCGTGTTCCCGTCCCTCCATGGAGAATTATGCCTTTCATGATGGCATCCTCCACAATCTATTATTAAACACCATGAAGCCTCCCTTTAATTCCTCCAACCCTTTTAATGGAATTACTAAGGTCCCGTTTCGACTCGCTATGCCCAGCTCAACAAGCATGTCTTTTTGCTCTTTTATAATCCTCTTCGGTAATTTCGTGAATACAGCAACCTCCCTTGCATATTTATTTCCATGTAGTCTTCCGCCTATTCCCTTAGCTATAAAAACTAGGGCGATCGCCTGCCCGAAAGTGACCCTCCTACTGTACTCTTTGACTCCGATGATGCCTAACGGTTTAATTGTTAATCCAACTTCTTCTCTAGAAATTCGGACTGCTGCCTCAGATAACCTCTCTCCTAAGAGTACTGTTCCTCCGGGAAGATGCCACATACCCTTACATGGAGGTATATCCCTCTTCGATAAGACAATTCCATCTCCGTGGAATATTATCAAGTCTATAGTCATCCTAAGAACCATCGAATATATCTTGTAGTATTGTTTCTCAGGAAGCTTCCTTACCTTCCCCATCACATAGCCTCCCAGTTCTTTAACTCCTCTCTTAAAATCCTAATGGCATCACGAATGCTTAATGGCTTCTTTTTCAGACTCCTTTGAGCTTTTGCTACGTTTAACGACGCATTTTTAGGTCTCTTAGCAACCCAATTTATCTTATCTGATGTTGTTGGCTGGATCAATTCTTTTTCCAGCTTAAACTCTTCAGCAAGTAAGCGAGCAAAATCATACCTGCTAATTGGTGTGGCTCCAGCTATATGGTATAACCCCGTTAATCTTTTATCAAGTATCTCTAGTATCGCTTCAGCGAGGCTCGTGTTCAGTGTTGGCGAATTTATTTGATCTACAACAACGTTTATTCTTCTTTCCTGCTTTAGGCTTTCGAGAACCCATAAAGCGAAATTTATCTTCCCGGCGGCTGGTTTGGAGCCAAAGATTACGCTCGCTCTAACTATACAATAGTCGTTAAGGATACTTCTAACAACTTCTTCGGCCCTAAGCTTTGTATAGCCATAATAGTTTATTGGATCTGGTCGGTCCTTCTCCGAATAAAGACCTTTCTCCCCATTAAACACGTAGTCGGTGGAAATGAACACCATAAAACAATTAAGTTCCTCGCATAACCTTGCAATTAGCTCTGTTCCATAGACATTTATTCTCCAAGCTGTCTCTTTTTCAACCTCGCATAAATCTACATTTGTTAAAGCCGCGGAATGAACTACCGCCTCTGGTCTTACATTCTCGAAAACGCGCCTACAAGAGTCTAAATCGGTTAAGTTCATCTTCACCGGAGATCCGTAGTTAATGGTGTGCTGATTGTAAGCTGAGTATGCTTCATATCCTTCACTAAAAGCCAGCTCTGCTACCTTGGAGCCAAGTAATCCACTCGCTCCCGTTACAAGGATTTTCATATTAGCTCACCAGTTAAGCTTCCATGGAGTTGGATGTAATATCTTCTCTGTTGCAAGAGGTCTCCACCATTTCTCATTATTCAGATACCAGTCTACTGTCTTCTCTAACGCTTCTTCAAAAGAATATTTCGGCGCCCATCCCAACTCACTCCTTATCTTGCTGGAGTCAAGCGAATAACGTATATCATGTCCAGGCCTATCATCCACAAACTCTATCAAATCTTCTGGTTTACCTATTATTTCCAGTATCTTTTTCACAACCTCTATGTTTTGAAGCTCGTTTCCAGCAGAGATGTTATATATCTCTCCGGGCTTTCCGTAGAATAGCACTTTCGTTAATGCATTACAATGATCTAATACATATATCCAATCTCTTACATTCCTTCCCGAACCATATACTGGAACCTTAAGGTTTAAGCTTGCTCTGATTATTGTCTTAGGAATTAACTTTTCGGGAAACTGGTAAGGCCCGAAGTTATTAGTACATCTTGTCACAATTATGTCAAGATCATATGTTCGATGATAAGCTAAACAGAACATGTCAGCAGCAGCTTTCGATGCAGAATATGGATTTGAAGGCATTAACCTGTCACTCTCCTTAAAAGAACCCTTCAAAATATCTCCATACACTTCATCAGTCGAAACTTGAATGAATCTAACCTCTCTATTCATCTTTCTAACGGCCTCCAAAAGATTAAAGACTCCTATTGTGTTGCTTCTTAGGAACTCTTCTGGATTCACTATGCTTCTGTCAACATGGGTTTCAGCCGCAATATTCATAACCGCGTCAACACTCTTTATCAGTCTTTCTATCAAGTTATAATCAGCTATATCACCTTTCACGAATTCGTAGCGTGGGTCATTTTCATATTCTTTCAAGTTTTTAGGATTAGAGCCATAAGATATCTTATCAAGGTTTATTATTCTAGTATCTCTGTTCTCGTTGAGTATGAATCTTATGAAGTTACTGCCGATGAATCCCAACCCACCGGTTACTAGAATTCTCATACTGTTTCACTCTTAGTTAGTGTTAAATTAAATTTTTGCTATGTCATTTATGGGGTGGGTAATTCCAGTCCCATGGTCGGTCAATCCTCGGATCATCTCTTTTCCCATTAATTGCCACCGGGATTATACTTGGATCATTCCAAGGCCTCCTTTCTTCATCTGGATTAGCATAATCGTAGAGCTTATTCACGAAGTATATGAGATACGCTGGCTCGTGACTCACAACCTTAAAGCCATGCCAATACTTCCCCGGAACCCTCAATATCTGCATCCTATCCTCACTTAAAACCACCTCAACAAGATGGCCCCTTGTAGGCGAGCCTTTTCCATCATCATATGCGCACACTTTAATCGAGCCCTTCAACACTAGGAAGTAATCCGTCTGGCCACGGGCATGCCTATGCCAAGCCCTAATAATGCTTGGATACGTCACAGACATATTAGCTTGAACAATCTCATCATTATCCAGTAATTCTCTCCAGTCAACACGTATGATCTCTGTGAAGATTCCACGCTCATCTGGAAACCTAGCCAAATCAGCTAATTTAACACCTGAGAGAGGCAATTCTCTAATAGTGGTTAAAAGAGGCATAATATCGTATAATTGCCTTGCGCTTTAAAAACCTTAATCATTAGATGGCAATATACCATGTTACTGTTTACTGTTAGGTAGCTTCATTTATGAGATTAACACAAGGGGAATAGTGTTTTTACATTCTATCCCTAATAAACTAAGCATTAATGTTTTTCAGATACGACTCTTTTGATGATCTTTAATAAGTGTTTTGAAATCCTTTCTCCGTTGAATCTCTTAAATGCGTATTGTTTCGCTTTTTCTCCAAGCATTTTCCTGAGCCGGCTATCACAGGCCAATAACATTATCTTTTGAGCCAGCTCCTCAACATCATTAGGCTCATATAATAAACCATTTTCTCCATCTTGAATTATTTCTACGATTCCTCCTTTTCGTGTAGCAATTACTGCTTTGCCAAGTTTCATGCTTTCAACTACTACTCTACCAAAAGCTTCTGATCTGGAACAGATCACTATAATATCCGAATTCTTCATGAGATAAAGAACTCCTTCTCTAGGGAGGTAGCCCGTAAATATAATAGATTTCTCTAACCCATTTTCAGCAATTATATGTTTTATTCTTCGATAATACTCCTTATCTTCTATCGCTCCCACAATATAGCAGATAAATTTTATCTTGTCCCTCAATATGCTAAGTGCATGTATCAAATCTTCCTGACCTTTACCTTGTTTTATAACCCCCGCGTGTACAATCCTTATATGTTCATTATTTTGCTTTTTCCCGCAAGCTCTTTTAATAGTAGGAATATGTAAAGGTGTTTCAACGATGGAATCTATTACATATATGGGGACTTTTCGCCAATAAGTGAATCGTAGAAACTTTCTACCCACAGCCTTACTATTCACGAAGATAGCTTTAGATAAACGCGCTGTAATGTTGTATCCTAATTTCTCACCTATAATAAAGGAGAATCCATGATCTTCTTTACCAAATTCATGAATAAACCATATATGCGGAATATTTAGTAATTTACAAATCATGCCTAGGATAGGGGGCGGAGTCATAGTATTAGTCCAGCATATATCTGGTTTAACTTTTATGATAATACGGGCTACAAGCAGTAAAGAAACTAGATTTAATGCATTAGAGATAGAGTAAGGTATTAGTTTCAATCCTTTTGCACACCACCAAAAGAATGGAACTACATAAATTTCTTTGACGAACTTCTTTAAGAAAGTTATAATAGACCCATTTTTGGGTAAAATGACATATATGTCCATCTTACTAGATAGAGCTTTTAGATGTTCCAAAAGAGATAATTCAGCTCCACCTAAAGATGAAGTATGGCTTAATACGAGCATTCTCAGCTTACTCTTTTTTATCTCTTTAATCATTGTTACTTCTTAACAATGAAGATTTATTTTAACATCTACGTTACATTCTCATGAAAATGAAAATCATTGTTATAAGGGACATTTAACCCTATTAAATCTTTATTGCCCATAATTCGCTATGCTCCACAACAAATAATTTATTCTCTCTTGGTTTTTGAGGTATTGTTTGGATTAGAATAAGGGCTAAATTACTACTCATGAATATAGTGCAATTGGAATGACACTGTTTTTGAAAAAGGGCTAGAAGCTCAGCATCTTTCCATGCTAATAATGTATTTGTTTGATATCTTTCTAAGAGACTAATAATATTTAGGAAGTCCCTCTCTTGTATTATTTGTTCAACGATAAATTTTCTTGTAGCAACGGTGTATGTGGGAACTGCAGCAAGATAGTTTGCTAGGTATTCTAGGTCTTCGGATAACGGTAACACAATACTGATTTTTCCATCATAGGAAAGTTGTCGCAGACGCTCAAGCAACATTATATCATCATTCTTAAGTTTATTAAATAGGGGATTATATGTGGCGATATAGTGTGAATAATATATTGTACCTGGAATGGCTAAAGAAATCAAGAACAAAAAAAGGATCATGAGAGCCCTTATCTTCTTTAGGATTCTTGAGGCTATAGTCATTAAAATAACAAGGAAGTATACCATAGAGGATAATATCCACTCAGTAATAGTCCTATTAGAGTAGTACACACCAAAAACCTCTGATATTATCATAGAGGCTGGTAAGAAGCATATTACGAAAGAGGAAGCAAACATTAATTCAAGTAAAGAAATTTTGTTAGCTCTAGAACCTAAAGCTTTTAGAAAAATCGTTAATAGAGCCAAAAACGATGGAATTAATATTGGAGCATAAGCTGCTAAATAAACATACCACTCATATTTTGGGGAGACAAAAGTATAGGTAGACCACTTATGAACTTGCCATTGGAAGCTGACCCGTGGTGTAAATATGAAAATTATGGAGGATACTAAAATTGCGATAAGGAGTAAGAAAAGTGCAGTAATGATTGCTTTTATTTCTGATGTATTAAATCTAAATATATCTGGTTTAACTTTTATGATAATACGAGCTCTTATAACATTTGTTGAGAAACCAACTTCAATTTTTCTCATCCTTCTCATTATTAACCCACTATAACAAATAATGAGAAGGAGTAAAGGAGGCAGAGACGTGACGAGCCAAAATAATATGTTTTGATAGATTCCTGTTCTTAGCCAGGTAATAGTTAGTGAAAAAGAGATTACCAATGCTTGAACTTCATTCAAGATAAATATTCTTTTTGATGTTTCTGGATTAAAGTTTCTTAGATGTAAAGAAGCGAAAAATGAGAATAGCAAAAAAGATATGGTAACTGGAATTAAGTAAAGAGGATATCCTAAAGTAATCAAAACTACTGCTAAAGAGAAGAGCAAGGTAGAACGAATCATATCATGAAATGAGCCCCCTCTTAAAAAGAGAATAAATGAGTAGATAGTAGCTAATAGGCCAGACACTCCACATATTGTTCTAGGACTAGAGTATGAAGGAAATAGCACGCCGCTGGTAAAGGGGCCAATATTTATTAACATTTTATTAACATAAGATGCCATATTATTAAAATCAGGTACTATGCCATGGATTAGCCCGTAATAGGTCATATAGGTACCAGTTAAACTTGTCAGGAAACCTATTACTATCAATTTTATTTCACCTTTCGTTAAATCTATTAAACTTAAAAGTAAAACTGTTAATGGAATCCAGTGAAGGATGCCGCTTAAGACGTAAACATTAGTCGTGGCGCATTGAGCAAGCTGATAAAGCTCTGCTAGAAGCCAGTAAAAGAAGGATGGGTCATTAATATAAAAACCAGAAACCGCTATTACCGCACCTTTACCGTGATTAAACAATCCATCCCAATACGGTAGGACAAAGTTTGAAAGAGTGTGGTAGAAGTATATCACCATTATGGTGGAATAACTTATTATAAATAGTGGGATGAATTTTCGAAGCGGTATATCTATGTAGACTCTTGAATTTCGGCAAGAAACCGTTCTCAACAAGAAGACTAATGAAGAAAATACCAATAATATGAAAACGTATCTATGGATAGTCGTTGGAAGTATAATGTAGTTGATGAGATAAGAGTATAGTATGAGAGTGATTAAACCGAGCAAGATGGAGGAAATAGCATCTTCACTTCTGAGAATACCATCAGATAATCTGAGAATTTTCTTAAAAATAATGAGAAGAAAATAACCGATCAATATCATAGCTATAGAGAAGAATACCGAGACTAATGTTATGAAAGTTATATTTCCAAAATTCCAATTCTCAAAAATAAGTGGAACTTGATAGCTCAATCTCTCAATTACTAATTAAAGGCTCAAATAGAGCATAATATTTTACGGTATTTTAAACTTTTAAATTTTTCATAAAAACTCGGAAGAAATCATCTGCTATTCATAATTAAGCAAAATAATATCGTTTTGATTTTTCATCAACAATTACGATTATAAACCTTACAAATTGTCACATGACCTCTTTTTATCCAGTGTGTTCGCTGAATTTTTAAGTTCCAAGAAGAATCGTAAAATAATCGTCAAAAGATAGAAAAGAGATTCCTTTTATTTCAAAATATTTGACCTTTGGTGAAGAATCTATTTTTCCATAAATGCCATAAGCAAATCTCTCTTCTTATACACTCTGATATACCTGACATAACTTTCATTTTTTCTAAAAAACGGTCATCTACTTTTACAGACTGCCAAATACTCCTCTTAAGCTTAAAATATTTTTTGTTTATGATTCGTATAGCATCAATATATGCGTAAAGAACAGAAAAGGCACAAAAAGTTTTTTTCTGTATGATATAGCGCGCGAACCGTTCTAGATCAAGTCCAATGCTAAGTAAAAGTCCAATTGGCAGCCTATGAGGTCTAATAAATTTGAACATGTTAAGTAATCTGTTCCGGGTTTGTAAATACACTTTTAATGGCGTTGGCCCTCGCTTGCCGAAAGTTGCGCTAACTTTATGGTAGACTTTTGCTGATGGAACATATACAACTTTCTTACCTGACAGCCAAATCTTAAACCCTAGTTCCGCCTCCTCTGCGGAAGCAAAATATTCTGGATCAAAGCCGCCTAAACGTAGAAACACATCCCTCTTTACGAGGGCAGCAGCACCGCATGCAAAACCTACATATTTTTCACTTGAGTATTCTTCAGAATCAATATCTCCATCTCCGATATAAAATCCAAAGCCTATTATAGAAAGTGTGGCACCAGCTACGTTTATAATTTTTCTGTTATCATAGTACAATATCTTTGGCGCAAATGCGGCGACGGAATCGTCATATCTTTGTATAGCCTTAGCCAATTCCTTTAGTGTAGAGCGTTCAACTATAGTATCATTATTTAGGAAAAATACGTAATCGCCCGATGCTAGACGTGCTCCAATATTATTAGGAATGCAAAAACCCAAATTTTTATTCAACTGTATAATCCGGACGTGGGGAAATTTTGCCATCACACTTTCAATGGAGCCATCTTTAGAGCCATTATCTACAACAATACCTTCCAGCTTATCAGGTGGATAGTCTACGTTGGAAAGAGATTCTAGACATTCTTCCAAATGTTTTTTACCATTAAAGTTTACTATGACCACACTTATACGTGGATAGCGACATTCTATTTGATTCTCGTTAGTCATAATCCTTCACAATCAATAATGGAGCCGTATAAAAATATAAAGAGTACGATGCTTGATGCATTAAAAGGACCAAGACAATGGTTTAATACTCCTTATTGAGTAGTTTCTTATAAAATTCCAATGTAAATAAGGCTATTTTCTTCCATGAAAGTTCGAGAACTTTTTCCTTTAGCTTCCTCGAGATCTGCTCCGCATACTCCTTAATTGACAAAACTTCAGTGATGCGCTGAGCTAGTGTTTTGTAATCTCCGGGCGGGAAGAAAAGTAAAGTGCATTGATTTCCAAGAATCTCTTCAAAGAATTCAGTTCTGGATACTATAACAGGCTTACCATACGCCATTGCCAATGATAAGGGCCCACTTGCCGACACGGAGAACAAGTAGGGTAAAACTACAAGGTCAGCTTGATGAAAAAGGTCTTCTAATTCCTCATCTGAGATCCTTCCTAAGAAACTTACTTTATCTGATATGCCTAATCTCTTTGCCATATCCTCCAATTCCTTTTTATACCCTCTATAGTAAGTAGGTTCATCACCAGCAATTACTAATCTAACGTTAGGTAAAGCGTTTATAACGATTGAGAATGCCTGTAAAAGGGTTTCCAAACCCTTCCTAGGAGATAGAACTCCAAAAAACAAGACTATTTTCTCGCAAGCACTACTCTCTTCATTAAAAGTTACACGCATACTATGTAGAAAATCAATGTGAACTCCGTGTGGAATTACAAAGCAGTTATGTATCACATGTTCCGCCAACCACCTCTTAAAAACATTCGCATGAACAATAACTGCTGAAGATAACTTACTAATAAGCCGATAGATGAGCCAAATATATGAGGAGAGTAGGATTTTAGGTACCTTAGTAGAGCTGGGCATTAGACTAGAAATAACTTCCTTTTCAATACTCTTTGGGAAAATAGGTCCATGCAATGTTACAATGGTCTTAATCTTTAGAAGCCTCAATATCAGCAATAGAAGTATTATGAATGGGGAAACATAAAGAGGTCCAAATGTAATGAATTCGAACTGGATGTGAATTATCTTGACACGATCCTTAGCTGCCTGTAAAGCTATCTGGAATGGATAAAGATACGGGGACCAGATTGCTCTGTAAATAATATTACCCTCAGTACTGTAAGCTCTATCCCTCGGCCCGTAGAGGAAAAAAAGATCCCCCTCATCAAGCAATTTTGCTAATTCTTTCGCCAAACTCCAAGAATACCAACTAGTGAAAGGAAATCTATCCACTATAGCTATTCTAATTCCCTCCTTGTTCAGACACCTTCCAACTAAGTTTTTATCAATCATTGAGGTTGAATCCTTAGCTATTATGAAAAACAGAACTATGTTACGTATGCAAACAAGCCCCTAGCGAAAAACAATGGCGATCTCTGTACATTATATTCATGTGCAACGCTTGTTTGATACTTTTACGTAATATTCCGTCATTTAGCCTGTCTTATTAGGCTTACTAGTATCCACAGTATTAATGCTGTTGAGCATAGTATTGCTCCTAATATTCCGAATCCTACCGTGATCATTGCTAGTGGCAGGCTGAAATATCTTGTTAGATTGAATAAATGAATAAGCACCAACCCCGATAGTAGAGCTATAAGTAGAAAGATAAATCCTGGTACTCCATAAAAGATTAATGGGTGCTTAATAGATAGCTGTTTTATCATGCTTAAGGATACGTCTAGAGCTTGAAAGATTGGCCCTTTCTTAGATGGCTTCGGAACCCTATACTCGACTCTTACTGGCACCTCAACTATTTTGAGCCCGCGTTCTGAAGCTTTGTAGAGTATTTCTGAGTCAACTGCAAACCCCATCTCTGCAGGCTGTATCAACTCTATCGCTTTTCTACTATAGACCCTGAAACCACTTTGAGTATCTAATATCCCCTTTACAGATGTAACCATTGTAAGTATTCTGTTTCCAATATACCTGTAGGTTGGAATCTTCTTCGCAGTCTCTTCTGTCAGAAACCTACTACCAACTACTATATCTGCACCACTCTCCTCCGCAATTTTAAGAAGTATTGGTATCTCATCTGGATCATGCTGTCCATCAGCGTCTAAAGTAACAATGACATCAGCATTTTCTTCCCTTGATTTTCTGAATAAGCTTCGTATGGCTGCACCTTTACCCATGTTTATCTCATGCCTTATCACCTCTGCTCCTAGTGCTTCAGCTATCTCGGCGGTCATGTCTGTTGATCCATCATCACACACAATTACTTTATCAACATACTTCTTAGTCTTCACCAAGACCTTAGCTATAGTTTTCTCCTCATTGTATGCTGGGATGCAAGCAATAACATATGGTTTTTTATCCGTAGATTTGTCTGGAACTGTTGGTTTATTTAAAGAATTATTCGAATGTTTCTCCTTCAAAGACATAATGAATTCTATATTTCACTAGTTTTCATGAATACTTTGCCTGCTTTTTTCCTTTTCAGTTATAGTGGGTAAACATAAGTTATTCATGTAATTATCTTCTCCCTTCTAAGGAAACCTCCTAAACTTGTTATGGATATCTGTATAGTGATAGTTCACCTATACTTTGTAGCTCTTTTGCCCAATCAAGCCCGGAGAACCAGATTAAGTATATTTTCTCTTTGCATGTGTCGGATGCCTTTTCTGCATACATATGTAATGATTGTTCTGTAGTATATTCTGGACCAATATAGACTGTCTTTCCAACATATAGATACCCGGTCCACCAGAAAAAGTATGGATAGTGGGTTATGGCGCATGCATTAGCATCCACACCATTTAAGTAGTTAGTGAAAGATTGTATAGCATGTATGTGTTCTTGTTTAGCAGTCGAGCTAGCAAGCGTTTTGGGGATCTCGGGATAAACATCATGCATGAATGAAGTAACCGGTGTTCCTGATGGGAAGAGCATTCCAACCCCAGTAGTAATTGTAAGCACCATTGTTAGGATGAGCATAGTACTTTTACTCCGGCTGTCGCCTAGATGTTTTCCATAGGAATTAACTACGAAGAAAG
>Ga0272449_1003077_pt1 | contig 14697 bp, 6 predicted proteins | sample YNPCB0241_FD_198679 | JGI IMG/M metagenome (GOLD analysis project Ga0272449, IMG submission 198679) | Hot spring sediment microbial communities from Yellowstone National Park, WY, United States - YNP-CB-024-1 | ecosystem: Environmental > Aquatic > Thermal springs > Hot (42-90C) > Sediment...
CCGGCCACCGGTAAGACCTCCACAACCGCGTTCGCGGGCTCTTCCCGGTCACCGTAACTCTCAAGTCGCGAATCAGAACCCCAACGCCAAAGTCTAAATCTCGGCAGGCTTCCCTGCTTAGTTTCCGAAGGCCCCAATCAACATGAATGAACCCCAATTCCCCTTTTGCCCCGCCTAGCCGCTCACTCGACTGCCTCCCTCGCTCAAAGTGAAGTGCTAATCTCGATAATGGGCAACAACAAGGCGACCAGGACGAACATGATGATTACACCCATGATCAACAACATCGCGGGCTCAACCATGCGGACCATCAAATCGATCTGGCGAGCCAGTCTTCGCTCGACACTCTCGGCAATCTGTACCAACACCTGGTCCAAATTGTTCGCCTGTTCAGCAACAGTAATCATGGCCATAACGGGCTTAGGGATTAGCCCGCACTGGGCCAGCGGTTTGGAAAGGGTCTCGCCGGAGGAGACATTCTCCGCCGACTTGCGAACGGCTTGTTCCAAAATTCGGTTGCCGGCCGACTGACTGCTAATATCCAACGCCTTTAAAAGCGGAACCCCGTTCCGTAAGAGGGTACCTAATACCCGGCAAAAACGTGCCACCGCGTAATTCAGGAAGATAGGTCCCAATACGGGAATACGAAGCTTGATCCGATCATACCACATCCTACCTTTGGGAGACTGCACCGCCTGCCGGAAGCCCCAAATCGTACCGATGAAGCCCAAAAGCACCACCCCGCCAAATCGAGCCAGAAAATCGCTTAGCCCCAACAGGGCTACGGTAGCAAAAGGTAGTCCCCCACCTTCGCGTTCCAATTTTTCGAAAAGCTCAGCGAACTTTGGAACAAAGAAGACAATCAACGCGGTGGTAATTACCGTCCCCACTACTGCCAAGAAAGCCGGGTAAAACATCGCCCCTTTAACCCGGGAGCGAATTTCCTCCTGCATTTCCAGGAAATCTGCAGTCCGCTTGAGGGCATCCTCCAAGAATGCCCCCTCGGCCCCTGCACGAACCATGCTTACCACCAACTCTCCGAACACCTGAGGGTGGGCCGCCAGGGCCTGATCGATGGCAGTACCCTCCGCCACCCGCTCCCGAACGTCCAATAACACACGACGCAGCTCTGGGTGTACCGCTTGCTCTGCCAGCACACTCAGAGCAGTCAGAAGCGGCACCCCGTTTTGAAGCAAATCGGCTAGCTGGTTCAACGTGGTAGCAAGCTGGCTCGGACCGACCCGCCGCCTGAAAAGAAGCCTTAGCGGCTGGCGAACCGGCCCGACCCGCAAAGGGTAAAGAGACCGCTCTGTAAGGAGAGCAATTGCCTCCCGGAGGCTTCCCGCAACCAACACTCCGGAAACATCCTCTCCATTAGCAGAGCGAGCCACATATGCAAATTCAGGCATAGGCCTATACACTTGTTGCTGCCGCCGAAACCACAAGCCCCTTTTCAAACATACCCGTGGCGATCCATGCCCAGCCAACCCTTCCCTGCCACCGCACCGCGAGGTCCTTCAGTGGCCTTTAGTCTCCCTTTGTAACCCGCAAGACCTCTTCGATGGTGGTCTGTCCCCGCAGGACCTTAATCCAACCGTCTTGGCGAAGGGTCCTCATCCCAGCCTTCATGGCAACCTGCTTAATCACGTGTGTTGGAGTCCTCTCTCCCACCAACTTCCGAATCTCATCGTTGGTAACCAACAATTCGAAGATGCCAATCCGCCCGCGGTACCCCGTATTTCGACACTGGCGACAACCCACGGCCCGATAGAGCAATGGCGGGAACCGTAATCCCTCCCGAGGAAAATCTTCCGGCAATTCATCCTCCGAGGGGTAATAAGGCTCGCGACATTCTTTGCACAACGTGCGGACAAGCCGCTGAGCCATTACCCCCTCCACCGTGCTCGAAACTAGGAAGGGCTCCACCCCCATATCCGTTAGCCGCATGAAGGCACTGGCAGCGTCATTGGTATGCAAAGTACTAAATACCAAGTGGCCGGTGAGGGAAGCTTGGACTGCGTTCTCGGCCGTCTCTAGGTCTCGAATTTCCCCGACCAAAATTACATCAGGGTCGTGCCGCAGGATACTCCGCAAACTTGCGGCAAAAGTCAGCCCTACCTTGGGATGAACTTGGATTTGGTTGATGCCCTCCAAATGGTACTCGATGGGGTCCTCGGTAGTAATGATCTTAGTTGCCTCGCTTTTGATCTCGTTTAAGGCACTGTACAAAGTTGTCGTCTTCCCTGAGCCAGTTGGTCCAGTAACCAGGATGATTCCGTGGGGTAACCGAATAAGCTGTTGAAACTTCTCGTAAACATCCTGCTCCATCCCTAGTCCACGCAGGTTGAATTCCATGCGGTCCTTGTCCAAGATCCGCATGACAATTCCTTCCCCGTGGAGCATGGGGATGACGGACACCCGGATATCGACTTCTCGACCATTTACCTTCAATTTGATCCGACCATCTTGAGGGAGTCGTTTCTCGGCGATATTGAGCCGAGCCATAATCTTCAGCCGACTGATGATAGCATTTTTAAAGCGGTTAATCTGGGGTGGTGTCGGCTGAGTTTGGAGGACCCCATCAATCCGATAGCGGATTTTCATCCCCGAGGCTTGACATTCCAAGTGAATATCGCTGGCTCGAGCCTCAATCGCCTCCACTAAAATTTCGTTCACTAGCCGGACCACCGACGCTTCTTGAGCCTCGGCAGCTTCGGCAGCATCCCATTCCGGTTCCTCGAGAAGCTCGACCTCCGAAGCCTCTTCTTGTTGGGCCAGGAGATCGTTGATGGTCTCGGCCCCCACGCCTAAGCGATTTTTAATCAGCTTCTGAAGTTCTCTTGCGGTGGCAAGTACCGGAATAACACTTCGGCCGACGGCAGCACTCACCGCGTCGATGGCCTGGAGGTCGAATGGATTGCAAATAGCAAGGACCAAAGCTCCGCCCGATAAGGCAACCGGAAACACGTTGTAGCGGTGGATAAGCCGAAGCGGAAAGTCTTGGAGGAGCGAGAAGTCAATCCGGGCGGCTCCTAAGTCGATAAAATCCATCCCCAAAGCATCCCCCACCGCCCTCCAGGCCTCCTCTTCACTGGCAAAGCCCAATTCCTGAGCAAACTGCTCGAGTCCCCCTTCTCGCTCCAAGCATTCTCGAGCGCGCGCAAGCTGACCGGCATCAAGTGCCCACATCCGCTCGGGGAGTTTCAGGGTAACCATGGCAAACCCTTTTGCCATCATCTGAAGAAGCTCGTCCTTAAGACCTTTCGAGGTCCGGCTTCGTTCCTTCGTAACTCCGTTGCCACTTCCATGTGAGGTTCGGAATCCTCGAGGACGACTAACCAATTGGGCGAGGCGGGATTTCCAAACAGCTTAGGCGGGCTCGTTTCACACTTGTTCTTTATGGCGGGAATCAACCAATTTTTATCACCGTACAGAGGTTAGCCGTAATAGATTCTATCCGATTGGTCCTCTCCGTCAAGCCGAAAGACCAAGTTGACCCTGAAAAAAGGATACATAATTGATCATTTTTCCGGTTATAAAGCAACAGCCTTGGGTTTCCCCTCCCTCCGCAGTCTAGCCATCCGATTAGCGGGAAAAACTTCCTAGAGTCTCTCTCCCAGGGCTGGACCTCCATACATCATCAGGGGCAGAGCCTTTCGCCGATTTCGAACATCCTTGGATGGATCGTCGCACCGGCCCCCCTAGCAAACGCGGTTGCTACTTTCGATAGCCCCTCTGTTTCACCCCACTAAGAAACGTGAGTACACCTATGGCATCTAGATGAACACTCATGGCAGCCACCTTTTGCCGAAATTTTCTAAGTTTTCCCTTTTGCCGACTCTGTGACACCGGCGTCAATTTAAGTAAGCTAAAGATTTGGGGGATCCCGGTGAGAATAAACTGCTAAAAAACTCGCCGAGAGTTTACCGAAATGGTCAGGATTAACATTCTTTCCTTGACCCTCAATGTTCGGGAAGTTCGTGACGTCGGGCACTTTTTGCAGCTACAATTTACCGTAGGAGTGAACTTCTGTTAACTTCTTAGCCGCCGGTTGGTGATGGCCAATGATCGTGCCGCGGCAATTCGTAAACGATTGTCCCGAACGTAACCTGCAAGAAAAGTCCGAGGGTTGCGATGTCCTATACCCGGCCCGGCTAGGAAGCCCACAATAATTCCGGTCATGGAAGGCCAGACCCGAGCGTATTCACACTTTGCCAATTCACTTAGCCACATGTTCCGGTGTTCGACAACCGGTTACTGAAGTTCGCGGAATTAATCAGAGGGTCCGCTTGAACGTACAGACAGATCGTAAACAAATGTTTGCTTATTCATCATCCCTAAAGAGGAATCTAGAGCTGCCTGCGGGTTTTCCCTGCGCATATCGACTCGGGATACCTGGGAACTGCAGTCGCCGACCGTGAGCCTGGGCAGATATCGACTCGAAGATGTTGGGTTAGTTCCCATCGGCCTGAAAAATCTACCCGCTCTGGTTCTCCCCGGAAGGAATTTGCCACGTTTTCGACGGAGTTTACCATGAGACAGGCCAAGTACTTGCTTTCGATGGTGTTGCTGGCCGCCATAACCTTGCCCTCAAATGGCCAGATCCAGAAGCCATCTGAGGCGGCCCGAGCGACCCTGTACAACTTGGAACGCTCGGAGCAGGGAGGGGGTTCCGGGGAAAGTTCGCAAAAAGTCATCGAGCAAGAGAAGCCCTCCCCCACGTCAGCCTCTGGGATTGAGGAGGGTTCATCGGTGAGAACTGGAGCCACGCCACGTCACGGTCCTGTCGCGATTCCTCTCAAAATTTTGCGGTTTGCAAGTTATCGGTTCTCTCAGAGGGACACCAACGGTGATGGGCGATTGTCGCCTGGGGAATGGCCCGAGGCTAAAGACATTTGGGAAACAGTGGATCGGGACAAAGACGGCAGCGTCACTTTGGAAGAATACGCTCAATGGTTAGCCCGATTCGGAACCGGCCGGCGAATTCGGTTGCAACTTCCACTCCTGGCACAGGGACAAATGTTTATGCACGGAATAACTCCGGAACGGGTGTCGGAAAAGTCTGTCCTTGGATCTTCCCATGCGATTGAGGAAAAGCAGGCCGGAGAAAGCAGAACCCCACTTGTGCCCCCATTGAGCGGCTCTGGAACCCAAAGTTCCTCCGGGCCAGTTCGCAACGGTGGAAAGTATTTTGTGCCGCCGGAGCAACTGCCTCCGGGACTTCCCGCCTGGTTCTTCCGGGCTGATCGCGACGGCGATGGCCAAATTGTCGTGGCAGAGTTTATCGCTAATGGTGGGCCGGAGCGGTTGACGGAATTCCAGCGGTGGGATCACGACGGCGACGGAGTAATCACACCGGAGGAGGTCCTTGTCGGTGCCCGGCCGAGCACTTCCCCACAAAGACCTTCCGGTCCCTCAGAACCGGTTCCCGCCACCGAGGATTCTCCGCCGAATGCCACCGACTCCGTCCCTGCCGAGGAGAGTTCTCAAGGGAGTAACACCTAATCAGGAGGCGTCGAACCGATCCAGAACTCCCATCCAGGAATTTGTGATTTTAACCCTCTAATCCAGAACATCCTCTAGCGTCCGGCAAACGAGCGGCAGGAAAGCACGACCGCTGGGATTGCCCCACAAAGTGGACGTGTCACCAGGCATCAATCGAAGGCAATGAATAGAAGATAGACTTTCGCGGACGTGATCACCGCCCTCATCATTCCGAACCAAATTGAATCCTCCAGCAGGAGGCAGCCTGCCCCGGGTCTTCGTTAGCAGTTCCTCGTACTTGAAAAGGAGCTAAGTCGCGGACACCATAACCCCCGCTTCCCCGGGCGAGCCAGTTGCGAAAATCCGAAGCAGCTCCGCAGTGGGAAGCAAAGGATGAAACCATTTTCCATGAGCCTTCGCGAGTTCTTGGGGGCGAGCTCACGATATAAACATTTCAATACCTTCGGTAATAGGACCGAGGAATGAGTTCCTGAATAACCCTTTGTACCCGGGGGGCATTTAACTTCTGAAGCGGAATGATCATCAGTTGCCGAGCGGGATCCTCGGCCGCGGTTTGGTCTAGCCGTTCCACAAATTCTGCAATCCGGTCGACCACCGAGGTCGGCCCACTAATGATCAGGCTATTCGTGGTCGTATCCACAGCTAGTTGCGGTGTGAGCACTCCCAGTGTGGGCTGTCGGGAGGTTCCCCAGGGCGTATAGCGAGGTTGAGGGGGTGTAAAAACTGCCCGAAAAACGTTTCGAACGACCTCCTCGGCACGGGATGCGTCCATGTTTCGAAGGGGAATAATCCGCGGTTGATTCGTGCGAACCGCTTCCGGAATCTGGGGGGTATCCAAGAGGCGGATCAGCTCCTCGACCATGGCTCGGTCCGCACGGCTTCCTTGAACTAAAAGGGTGTTCTTCCGCTCATCAGGTATAATCACTAGTCCCCCAAAGGCACGACGCCACCCCCAGCCCGAACTCCTTAAAAACTCCTGGATTGTATCGGCCACTGTGGATGCATCCGCATGCCGAAGCTCGTAGACCGTAATCGACCGCCCCATTGGGGTAGTCTTCGCCGATAAGGTTCGAAGGATGGATTCAAGTTCTGCGGCGGCTTCGGTATCTTCGGAGACAATGGTGACTGCTCCCTCCTGGACGATAACGTACACGGGGGCTGCCTCGGGGGTCGACGGCTCTTGCGGTGACGGGGGAGAATCAGTGGCTGCCCCCTCCGAAGATGGGGAAAGCTTGCCAGCGGACTCCGCGGTCAAAGCTTCGGTAAGCGAACTGATTTTTTCGGAGGGGGCTTCCGCTTCCGAACCTTCTTGTGTCTCGGAACCTCCTTGTGTCTCGGTCGAGGGATTTTGCTCTGATTCCTCGGCTTGATGCCTCAGCCCAACCAGCCGGAAGAGTTGGCCTTGTGAAACTCGCCATTTCTCCGCATCGACCGAACGCAAATCCGCAAGGAAATATGCATCCAACCGCTCAGGGCTTTCCGGAGGGATACAGCAGTCCAGCTTTGCAAAAAGGAAGGGACTTTCCTGGGGTTTTTGTTGCTCAGTTGGATCGCTGCCGGCAAGTCGACACAGAGAAAAAGCCGATGTCCGGGTAGTGGGAAAGGCGGACCTTGCTGTGGCTAGGGTCTTTTGGGCTCCGCCCGGCAGCTCGGGCATATCGCGGTGAGCGGCGGCAAGCAGCCGAGGATCCGACGGCCGCAGGAGGTTATACGCCCCTCCCCCCGGTAATTTCCCCCCAGGGGTTTCCTTGATAACCTTTTCCCCCTGAGAACCGCCCGGGACGATGATCCGGATGGGATTTCCCCGCAGTCGGGACCAAATTCGCTCTACCTCGCGAAGCATTTCCACCGGATTACCTTCCACGGGGACAACCCGCGGGGTTCCACCGCCCAAAGCAGCCACAATTGCCAAGCGTGTCTCCCCCAATTTCCCTAAAAGCTCGCGAATCCGCCGATGCTGCTCGGCAGTAGCCTGAATGATCAACTGCTGCGAAGTATAATCGACAGACACTTCCGGAGGATAAGGCTCATCGGCAAACAACTGACGAATAGCCGTCTGAGCGGAATAAGGATCGAGCTCTTCGAGCTGAAGGATTTCCAGCTGGCGGTCCTCCCCTCGAATCTGCTCCAGGGCCTCCGCTATTAAGCGATGATGGTCTGCCCGAGCGACCACAAGCAACTGGTTAGTTCGTGACTCCAAAGTGACATCTGCCCGAAAGCCCCGCTGCTGGGCTAAGTTGCGAACTAAACTGAGGGCTGCTTGGGGATCAATATTTCGTAGAGAATAAGCCTGGATGAAAACTCCCCCTCCTTCCCGGGCAACGGACTCCATCTGCCCAATCACCTCCGCGATTTGCTCGTGCTTGGCCTCCGGAGCAATTGCGATAACGGCCCCGGTGGTTTCATCCAGCGAAATTTGCACCGAAGGATCGTAGCGAAACAGCTGTCGAAGATTCGCGTACACCTGATAACTATCAAGACCGTCCATGGGATAAACTTGAAGGCGAGGTCGTGCTCCTCCTACGTCTGGCCGATCAAGCTGAGCAAGGGCTGTTTCAATCCGGAGGTGATCTTCGGCACTTGCACTTACTACCAACGCTTGGTTGGCCCAATCGTAGGCCACTTGGGCATCCGGACTGAGGGTCCGAATCACAGTAGAAGCTGCGGAAGGGTCGGCATAACGAAACCGATACACCCGCGGCTCCAGTTCACTCAGCCGATCCACAGAAGCCTGGTACTCCTGCACCGTTTGCCGGATGGCTTCGTGGTATCGCCGATCGGCCCATACCACGAGGGCATTCCGGGTGCTGTCCACAACAAATTGAGCGTGATCTCGAAGGAGAGGAGTCAGCAACTGGATTAACGTCTGGGCATCGCCTCGGCGAAGAGGATAAACACTCATAATGCGGTTTTCCGGCCCCCAAGTTTCGCCTTTTAGTTTTTCCAAAGCCTGGGCGATTAGTTGATGATCGCTGCGGGAAGCCCACGCAATGAGCTTGCCGGGCTCACCCGAAGCCACAAATCGCGAGCCGGGAAAAGCCGTCCCCAACATTAGGGCAAGCTGAGCAACGTCGGTGGTTCCCACGTCGTAGACCACCATCTCCGGCTGTTCTGTCTGGGTAAGTTCTGCTAACCGTTCGATAGCCTGGGCAATTTGCTCGTGTTCGCTGGGTGAAGCATACACCACAAGCTGCTGTAGATTAGCCCCGATGGTGAACTTCGCCTGAGGAAAGACCTCACGAAGAAGCATCATTACCGTATAAGCGTTCCCTATCCCGCGGACGGGATAGACTTCCATGCGGAGGTTGGCTTCTTCCCCAGGAGAATCGGCACTCAGAAGTACCTCACGGATACGGTCATGCTCGGTGGGTCTTGCAAAAACCAGCAACTTTCGCCCATCGGCACTAACCGTGACTTTTGCCGCAGGAACCACCGCCTGGAGCAACGCGGTAGCCGTCCTCGAATCAAGCGATTGCAACGGGTATGTCACTAAAGACGGAGCATCTTTCCCCGGGGAACTCAATTCCTGAAGTGTAGCCTCGATTTTTGGGTGCTCCTCAGCTCGAGCCCACGCCACCAATTGTTGCGGGTTCGCGGTGGGTAAAAATTGGGCTGCCGGAAACAACCGGCTTAGAAGTTGAATCACGTAATAAGCCGCCACCCCGTCGACGTTGTAGACTCGAGCCGCAAACTGAGTGTCCGCGGATTCCGGAAGATCGATCTGGTCGATCACTCGGGCGATAACCTCATGCTCCTGCGGTGAGGCCCAAACGGTCAGCCGATAGAAATCGGCTGGATCCACTGTGAGGGTGGCATCGGGAACAGCGGCCCGGAGGACCTGGACGGCGGCGTTGGCCGTCACATGCTTCAACTGATACACTTCTGCCCGGGGGGCCTTCTCCGGAGGTGTCCGCTGGAGCAAAGTCTCCACTAACGCTTGAACCCGCTCGTGTTGTTCGGGGGTAGCCCAGACCAGGAGTTGGGTCGGATCTGCACCAAGAGCAAAGGTTGCTTCAGGGACTGCCTCCCGCAGGAAGCGAGAGGCATAGAATGCCCGCATCGTGCTCATTCCCTCCAAGGTGTAAGTCCGAAGCTCTCCCGCAGACTGAGGCGGAACATCTAGTTTCTCCAAAGCTGCCGCTACCCGCTGGTGAAGTCCAGGTCGGGCTAAAACCACTAGTTGTTTTTCATTGGCCCCTACGGAAATCTGGGCCTCCGGAACCACTGTGCGAAGGGCTTGGAGAGCACTGTAAGCCGTGATATACCGCAGCTGATATACACTAAGCTCCGGAATCGTCTCCGGCTTTTTGACGGCTGCCTGCCACTGATCGAGCAGCCCACGAATTTTCACATGGTCCGCCGGCCGAGCCCACACCAAAAGCTGCTGCGGATCGGGACCTGTGGTGAAAGTGGCATCCGGCACTAAAAGCCGGAGAATTCGCGATGCCTCGGAGGCATTAGTCCCTTCCAAAACGTAGGTCTCCAAGCGGGGTGCTTTCTCCGGAGGTTCTTCCTTCTGAAGCTCCTCTAATACTTTTGCTACTTGCTCGTGCTCTTCCGGCCGAGCCCACACAAGCAATTGATTAGGAGCTGTACCGATAGTTACCCGGATATTGGGGAACACCGTGGCCAAGACGTTGATAAGCCCCCAAATGCTTCCTCCGCCGCTGACGGTGTAGGCCCGTGCCTCGGGTGTCCCAGGAAGCTCCTCCGCATTGAGCCGTTCCAAAGTTTGCCGAATTAACTCGTGATCTTCGGGCTTGGCAAGAACCGCCAGACCTCCGCTCTTTGGATCAGTGGCTAAGCGAGCCTCCGGGACCAAAACCCGAAGTAAAGAACTCAAGCTAGTCAGATCTAACTTTCCAGGCGGATAAATCTCCACCCGCGGACGTTGACGTTCGTCTACGCCAGTCTCCAATTCTTCCAGGAGCTTGGCAATTTGCTTGTGATCCTCCCCACTGGCCCAGACAAGAAGGGTGTTGGCCTTCAGATCGGGGGTAATTCGAGCCTCGGGCACTTGCTCCCGCAGAACCTGCGTGGCAACCTGGATATCCAGCTTGCTAACCGGATATACGCGAAGCTGCTCCTGCCAAGCCCCTGGCGGCCCGCTATCCAACTCCCGAAGAGCCTGTCGAATCTGAGGTTCTACCGATGCAGGAGCCCAGATCATAATCCGACGGGCTTTAGGATCGAGCACCACTTGAGCATCCGGGAATAGCTTTTCCAGCATGTTGAGCAGACTCTTGGGGTCTGCGGAGCTTACCGAATGGACAATCAGCTGGTAGGATTGCTCCGCCTTCTGGGGTTGCCGGATCTGTTGGACAATCTGCTCGATGACCCGGTGCTCTTCCGGACGTGCCCAGATGGCTACTTCCCCCGGGGTAGTTTCCGGCAACACTTGGAGTCCCGGCAATTGGGATTGGAGGGCGGGAAGAAGGGCCTCCAACCTTTTCCGCTCGCTAGGCAAAAGCTGGTACACAAGCAGTTGCCGTTCCTCACCTGGAGGTGTTTGAGCCTCATACTGCCGGAGAGTTTGCTCGATGATGGAGTGGTCCGCAGGCGTGGCCAAAACCATAAGCCGCCGATTTTCTTTATCGACCGTGACCTCGGCCGAAGGGGCCAACCTTTTCAGGAGGTCCAAAAGCCCCGACGACGGTGGAGATTGATAACCGTAATACCGCAGTTCCATGCCCCCTAAGCTTCGTCGGGCCTCTGAAAGCCGGTCGAGTACCCCCTGAATCACCTCGTGATCGGATTTCGTGGCCACAGCAAGCAGACTGTTTGCTTGCGAATCGACCGTAAGTTGGGCATCGGGGACAAGCGACTGTAGCAAGGAAAGAACATTGGAGCTCTCAAGCCCGGCCAAAGGATACACCGTCAAATAACGACCGCCACCCGCAAGGTCCTCCTGACCGAGTTGGGCTAATGCCTCGCGGATCGCTGCATGTTCGGCAGGAGTTCCCCAGGCGACGATTTTCCGGCCGGTGCTGTCCAACACCAAGCGAGCAGTAGGCACTAGCTGCTGCAAAGTAGCCAAAACCGAAGAAGCACTCACTCCACGAATGGTGTAAGTTTCAAAGCGAGGCTGGGCTTCCTCCGGACCGGGTAGATCAATCTCCTCGAGTACCCGGGTAACTGCCTCGTGCTCCTCCGGAGTGCTCCAGATCAATAAGCGTCGGGCCCCGGGCTCCGCGACGATCTGGAGATGAGGGAAAATCGTCCTTAAGGTCTGCTGGGCCACATTCGGATCTACCCTGCGGAGGGAGTAACTTCGCAGCTGCTGGGCACCTACCTCGGCACTAGCCTGCCGCAATTGTGCCAAAATCTGTCGAACCACCTCATGCTCAAATGGCCGGGCCCAAATCGTGAGAGTACCAGGGCTGGTATCCTGAATAATTCGTAACGTAGGGAGCTCCGTGCTTAAATTTGCGAGAATTCCTTGCAACCGCGATCGTTCCTCCGGGGAAACCGCATAAATCTCAAGCACCCCTTCAATGGGCTGAACGCCCTTGATCAATTCGGACAGCATCTCCGCGATTCTTGCATGCTCCGCCGGAGTCGCATAAACCACGATCTGCCCTCGTTTTGCATCCGGAGTAACCTTTGCCTGGGGTACCAATTGCTGGATGCTGCTTACGATAGTCTGAATCGAGGCAGCGTCCCAACGTCCCTCAGGCAAAGAATACACCTGTAACTTTGTTTCGCTCTCTCCCTCGGGGGGAACGTCAGCTTCTCGGACTGCCTTCTCCACTTGGGCCTGGAGTTCGGGTGGTGCGACCACAGTGAGCCGGCGGTGGGCGTCGTCGGCCGTCAGTTGAGCTCCAGGGAGTGCCTCCCGCAACATCTCAACCAGACTACTTGGGGTGATATACCGTAGGTTATATACCCGAAGTTCCGTCTCGGCTCCCCGAACCGCCTGAGGCTCCAATTCCTGGATGACCCCACGAACCACCGCCTGGTCGCTTGGGGTCGCATAGACGAGAAGGCGTCGGCCCGAATAGTCATAACTCACCCGGGCTTTAGGAACCAACCTTTCCAAAAGGTAAGCGATCATTCGAGCATCGGTCCGACTGAGTCGGTAAGCTTCGAGCTGAGGCACGGATAAGACGTCCGGCACCTCCTGGAGCTTTTCAAGAGTTTGCCGAATTTGCTCCTGCTCTCCGGGAGTAGCCCAAACGATTAGTCGGTTAGTCTCCGCCTCGGCCCGAATCTTTGCATTGGGAGCCACCAGCTGCAGGCTATTGACCAACTCGGTTACATTGCTTGCCGCGGGAAGGGTATAAACCTCCAAACGAGGCATACGTTCTGGTGCCTCGGGAGACTGGAGCCGCTTCAAGATGCTTTCAATCCCGCTGTGCTGGCTCGGAGTGGTATAAACGTTCAGTTGGTGAAGCTTGCTGTCGTACACGATCCGGGCGGAAGGAAATAGCTCCTTGAGAATATTCATCAGAGAGTTGACATCGACGGTCCCGAGGGGATAGATCCGCAACTCCTGCCGCTCGGGCTCCCGAGGAGGTGGTGGCGGCTCTTTCGGCGGACTCGGCTCCGGTAGGGATTGAATCAGCTTGTCAATGGGGCCGATCAAGCCAGCCCGTTCGGTAACTACCACTTGGCGGGTACCCGCTATAGGAACAACTCGCCCATAGGGACTCAGAAGGGGCCTGATAGCTTCTGCTACCTGGGAGGGATCTCGTCTGCCCACGGAAAAACTCACTTTCACAAAGTCGTAGGCTCCCATCCGCTGAGCCTCTTCCGGAGTTACCCACGGCACAATTCCCTCCGGAATTCCTCCGCGAAGAGACGCCAGGATCAGCATCCCCTCCCGCCGGATCAACGCATATCCTTTGGTCAAAAGCACGCTATTGACCAAATCGATGGCTTCGGTGGGGGTATACTCCCTGGTATCGGTATAGTTGAAAGTTCCCGGCGGAGGGGCATCCATCACTAGCGAAAGCCCCGCTTGCTCTGCCAACCATTGGAGCACGTGTTCCCATCGCTGAAAGCGGAACTGGAAGCGAAGCCGCGGAACCGCCCTGCCCGTATCGTAGGCCTGCCGCTGTTCTGGGGTAAGCACCCCCAAGATTCGAGAAGTATACTCGCGAGTGAGCTGGTGGCGGGTGGCCTCGTCTGCCTCTGCTACCTTGGAGCGGTACTCACCGAGAATTCTTCGGATTTCAAGCTGTTGTCTGCCGGTAAGTTTAAGCCGCTCCGCCAATTCCGGCTGAGCGAATTCCTCTAACCCTAAGTCAGGTTTGGAGGGAGCCACTGAGGTGGATCCTGTAGGAGCAGGAGCTTGCTGCCCTGAGGTTTCCGCGGGTTGAGAAGTGGACACTCCGGTTTGTTGGGCAGAAGATTCGCCACCGCTTTCTTGCGATGCCGCTGCCGGAGCTCCCGGAGAAGCCGGAGACCCGGCTTGAGAAGAACTCTCCTGGGCCGTTACCCAGCTCGGGCCTTGGAACCCCAAATCCAATGGGAAGAGCAGAAATGCTAGGAACGCGGGCTGTACTACAATCCTGAACACGCCTTTCCACGTCCACCACATTGTGTGTGCCCCCACAACCTTAGGCCATGCCTTCCCGGAACCGCCTTTTTCCCCACCCGGCCACCATTTCCACCTTAGTATGCTGCTTGCGGATCCCTTGAAAACCTCAATCCTGCCAGGATCACTAGTCCACCGCCGCGGTTCTTCACCGATCACCGAAAGTTCCTCCTCCGGGTTGGTTGCCGGAAAGTTCACCCTCGAATCCGTGGAGTATAAATCCCCGCTTTGGCTTGCCCCGCCAAAAATCCCCTTTGGGCCTATTCCGACAATCCTGCTTCAGGACAACGGCCAAGCTACCTCCTCGGGGAAATCCTCAAACACCGACACCCCCGTCCTAGCCTTAACCATCACTAATTTTCTGTCCGGCATGAGAGTCGGAGGGCTTTCCGGTGCCCGAGGCCGGAGTAAAATACCGAGGCCATTCCCCACTAGGCCCGGACGGGCTTTAAAAAGCTTTCTGGCCGAGCTTTCCACCGGACGTTTCAGGAAGGTACGGGTTCGGCAAACTCGCGAATTCGGGAGGTATCGAGAGCCAACAGAGCCACCCCTGTCCAACACGTTCCCCGAAACCAGGGCACGGGCCTTCTACTTGACTGCAGAGCCAAACCTCTAACACCTTGGGGCCAGACACCTACATTTTCGACAGGTGA
>Ga0272449_1003082_pt1 | contig 14688 bp, 14 predicted proteins | sample YNPCB0241_FD_198679 | JGI IMG/M metagenome (GOLD analysis project Ga0272449, IMG submission 198679) | Hot spring sediment microbial communities from Yellowstone National Park, WY, United States - YNP-CB-024-1 | ecosystem: Environmental > Aquatic > Thermal springs > Hot (42-90C) > Sediment...
TTTTATATACTAATTATTTAGTATGTTATTTTAACATAGATATTTTTTCTGTCAAGTGTATTTTGAAAATTCTAAAATCCCTTGTGTATCAAATGTTTTTACATCTGTTGACAAATTTCTGGGGGGGTATAATAATGTGGTATAATATATAGCAAGTTGAAAGATTAGGTTAGAGATAAAAATTGACAAGTGGGATTAGATAGGGTAAACTAAATGCAAACGCAGTTCACTAAATATTTACTATAAATATAAAGAGAATAAAAAAGATATATTGACTTAAAACTAAGGTATAATTATAATCCAAGAAAAGATAGAGGACCCGTAGCTCAACGGCAGAGCAGCGGACTCATAATCCGTTGGTTGGTGGTTCGAATCCGCCCGGGTCCATTTTAAGAATTTTCAAGAATTTTCATATAGTGATTTTTTATATTATTAAACTCATCCATATATGCCGGAGGAATATTCTTTTCAGGAACAAATTTCAATTTTAAAAAATTTACAAACTTTCCATCCTTCTTTACTCTAAAATCAAGATGTGGTCCTGTTGCAATTCCAGTCATTCCAACATATCCAATTACCTGTCCTTTTTTAACTCTTACTCCATTTTTAATTCCACTTTCTATTCTACTTAAATGTCCATAATAGGAAATATACCCATTTGGATGTTTTATTTTTACACATTTTCCATATCCATTATTCAAACCAGCAAAAATAATAGTACCGTTTCCTATAGCAGATACAGGGGTTCCAATTGGTGCAGAGTAATCAATTCCAAGATGAGGTCTATAAATTTTATAGATTGGATGGAATCTTGAATTGGAAAAAAACGATGTTATCTTTCTATATGATAAAGGTGCTTTTAAAAATCCTGATTGTAAACCTTTTCCATTTTCATCAAAAAATCCCTTGAAGTTTTCTTCTTCAAACCAGAAAGCATAAAATCTTTGCTTGTTTGACTCATATTTTCCAGCCAGTATCCTTATATCCTTTAAAATTTCTCCATTTTTATCGGTCCAACTTTCCCATATAATTGAAAATTTGTCATCTGTTTTGCATTCGGTAAGAAAATCAATTTTTGATTCAAATATTTCAGCAAATTGAATTATTATTTCAGGATTTATATTCATCATTCTCATACTTTCATAGAGCGAATCTTTAATAATACCAGTTTTTTGAAATGTTCTTTTATATTTTTCAACTTCCTCAATATAAGAAAAATATTCACCATTCTGTTTTTCAACAATGTAATAATTAAATGGTTTTTCAAAATATCTAAACTTTAAAAAATTTCTGTTTTTATCAAAATAAATTTGCCATTTATCGCCGATTTTGCTTTTTCTTGGGTCAAAAATATCTTTCAATTTTTCTATAATATAATGAGTTTCTTTCTCAGGGATCCCCTCTTTTTTTAATATCTCTCCAATTACATCACCTTTTTTAATCTCCCCCTCAACTTTCTCTTCTATTTGTTTTTCCTTTTTTTGAAATAATTGAAAGAATGGATAAAAAACTATAAAGGTCAATAGAAGAAAAAAAAGTAATTTAATACTTTTCCCCATTAGTTTTATTTTTCAATAAAAAATCCCTTCTCTTTATTTATTTTCTCATAATCAGAAGAAGGAATTGTGAATAAAATTTTTCTCCTCGGATGGTATCCATAAATTTCTTTATCTGTTTTTTTCCCAAAATGTATTTCAATTTTTTTTGTTTCATCAATTGCAGATATTTTTATTTCAGGTGGAAAAAGTGAGTAATCTTTAAGTTTATTTTCTGAATAATCAATAAAATTTTCTATTTCAATATGTCTTAAATCAGAGAGAAAATCTTCTATTTTCTTCTTGGAAATTTTTTTGGTTTTATCTTTTTCTAAGTACCATGTATCTTTTTCTTTTAAAAATTTTAATTCTTCGTTTCCTTTAATTATTGTTATTTCATTTACTCCAAAGACATTAAAATCAAACAATTTTCTTTCCCTCAATTTATTTATTTCCTCAGGTATATCCTCTAAGATCTTATCTTCAACTAAAAATATATATGGTTTTAAAGAGTTTTTTGCATAGTAAAGATTACCTTTCTTTTTCCCAAGATATAAGAAATACTCATTGTTTTTAATTTTTATTCTAAAAGTAGAGTGTGGTTTTTCAAGTCCGCATTCTATCTCACTTTTATCTTCTGTGTATTCCTTAATTTTTCTGTCAAATATATTTTCAAAAATTTCATCCAATTTTTCTTTACTTGCCAGGTCGTTAATCCCATCTTTAATATACCAATAATCTCCATTTTTCACAAAATAATAGTTATATTTAGCCCTTTTTATTTCAAATTCTTCAATATCAGTTTTAACTATATCAACTGGGATAATTCTTTTATCCCTAAAATCAAAAATTTCTTTTTTCAGAATATTCTCTATGTCCCATTTATAAACAAGATTAATATTCTTTTTATCTTTGGTTGTATATACATAACTTCCTGTAGGTGCTTCGTCTCCAATATAAAGCGTATATTTTTCCCCATCTCCTTCTAATTCAATAATTTTATCTGACTTATCAAGGCCATATAGAGATAGATCATTCACCTCAATTGTTTTTTCAATTTCAATAGCCAAAATTTTATTTATTAAACTTTCAATTTCATTTTTATCACATTCATAGTTTTTCCCCTTTATAATCCAATTTTTGCCACCATTCATAATTTCTATCTCTTTATCCCTATTTTTAATATATATGGAATTAACTTTTTCCTTCTCAATAACAAATAATTTCTTGTTTTCCTGTTTTTTCTTTTCTTTTATAGGGGTGGTTTTAATTTCATAAAAATAATAGGCAGAGAGAATAATTAATACACCAAAAAGAAGTAAAGTTTTTCTAAATACTTTCATATTTAATATAAAATTTTTCTTTTAAGAATTATAAATGAACCGATCCCTATTATTGAAACAGGAACTATCACAAAAGACAAAAAGAATATGAATTTTCCTGCCTTTTGAGATAAAATAAGGGGTTGATTTTCTTCTTTTTCGCTTCTTATTGAAATTAAAATATCCTCTTCACATAAATAATTTATTGTATTTAAAATAAAGTTCTTATTTCCTGAAAAATTTATAAATTTATCTGTTATAAAATCAGAATCCCCAAAAACACTAATTTTTGCATTTATCTGTTCTTCAATTTCTTTTTCCACTATTACTGCTACTGATATTGGACCTTTTTCATCATGGATATCAAATTTAACATTCCCACTTTCAATTTCTCTCATATTTTTTTCACTCCAAGAGGCCTCACTTGTTTTCGCCAGAATATTCCCTCTTATTCTAGACGGTAGATTTTCTTTTATTTTTACACTTCTTGCAATTGAAAAAAGAGAGGCAAAATTAAAATCTTTTGTTATTCTATGATATGGATAATTCACAATAAGAGGGCTTAAGGGATCTTTGAGATATTCTCTACTTGCCAAATCTATAATTATATCATCTTCAATTTTAATCCCATAATAATCAAGAAAATTTCTAATATTTGGAAATTTATCTGGATCAATAAGTAGAAGGAGTTTTTTACCTTTTTCAATATAATTTTTAATTATTTCTATTTCTTTTTCTGACAAATCAATTTTTGGACCACAGATTATAAGAAGACTACAATCAGCAGGTATTCCATCTCTTAAAATTAATACTTCTGAAACAATATAATTTTCATCTTCAAGATATTTTTTTAATAAACTCAAATTTTCTTCAACTTTTTTCTCTCCATGTCCAATAGTAAAATATATTTTTTTCTTTTCTGTCTTTGTCAATTTTAAAATAGCAGATGTTATATCTTTTTCATCCGGAGAATAAATTTTTTCATATTTTTCACCACTTTTTATTAAAATTGTGTCATAACTTGTAATTCCATATTTTCTGGCTAATAAAACCTCTCTATCCGGATCAATAAATTTATATTCTATTAACTTTGAATTTAATTTGTATAATTCAAGTATATCCTTTGTTTTATCGTCAATTTTTTCTTTATAAAAAGCGATTATTTCTATTGGTTGTTGCAAATTTTTAATTATTTCTTTTGTTTGAGGGGAAAGGGTATATTTTTTACTCGCTGTTAAGTCAAATCTTTTGTAATGTTTTAAGGAGAGTAAATTTAAAAATATAAGAATTCCAATAGAGATAATTGTCATTAAAAAAGCATTTATTCTATAGAAAAATTTTCTTTCAGCCATATTAACCCCTGTATTTTTTTGAAACAAGTATCCTTAAAGTTAAAAACGAGAAGAAAAAACAAATACTTAAATAAAATATTAAATCTCTTGTATCTAAAATACCTTTTGGAAAATTTTCGTAATGATTGAAAAGAGAAATAAAATCAAAAAAACTTAAATACTTTGCTGGAACAATTTCAGAAATCCATCCAATAATCCAAAAAATTAATGAAATACCGAATGTCACAATTGCTGAAATAATCTGACTTTCAGTAAGGGATGAGATTAAAATTCCTATTGATATGAAACTTCCACCCAGTAATAGTAATCCGAAATAACTATTTAGAATAACTCTTTTATCCAGAATCAACCATTTTTCAAGAATTAATAAATATAAAGAAGGGATTAAAGTCATAATGAGAAAAATTGATAAACAGGATAGAAATTTAGCCCAATAAATATCAGAATCTTTTAAAGGATATGTAAATAGAAGTTCTATTGTCCCAAGTCTTCTTTCCTCTGAAAATAATTTCATTGTTAAAAGAGGTAAAACAATAAGTGAAGTGACAGCCATATTATGAAATAAAGGTTTTACAATCCATTCATTTGGAGAAAGTGTAAAATATGGATAAGGATAATCTGAATATTTTAGTGAAGAGAAGGCATAATAAATACATAAAACATAAAATATATAGCTATTGATAAGCAGAAAGATCAAAATAACAATATAGCCAATTGGAGAGACAAAATAACTTTTTATCTCTTTTCTATAAACACTTAAAAAATTCATATTTATTCCTTTGTTGTAAGTTTCAAAAATATATCTTCAAGTGTCATTTCTTCTACTTTTATTTCAAGAAGTCCAAAACCTGAATTTACTATTCTTGCTGAAATCTCTTTTCTTAAATCCTTCTTCCTATCTGTTATTACAATATATTTATTTATTTCTTCCTTTACAGGTGGTAATATATTTACATTTTCAACTCCACTTATTTCATTTAATACATTTTTAACCTTTTCTGGATTCCCTTCAATTTCAATATATATTTCCATTTTTCCTTTTAATCTTGAACTTAATTTTTCAACAGTATCCGTTGCAATAATCTTTCCTTCATTTATAATAATTACTCTTTCACATATCATACTTACTTCTGGCAAAATATGACTGCTTAATAAAATGGTCCTTTTTCCAGAAAGATTTTTTATCAAATTTCTTGTTTCAATTATCTGCTTTGGATCTAGTCCTATAGTTGGTTCATCAAGAATCAATATGGGTGGATCGTTAATAAGTGCCTGTGCAATCCCAATTCTTTGTTTATATCCTTTTGATAATTTATATATTAATTTGTTTTCAACATCAGAAATCCCACATTCTTCCATAACTTTTGAAATTTTCTTAACTTTTTCTTCTTTCTTTCTTATACCCTTTGCCTCACAAACAAAGTTTAAAAATTCACCAACTGTAAATTCTTCATATAATGGATTTTTTTCTGGCAAATATCCAATACTTTTTTGAACTAATAAGGGATTTTCAAATATATCATAACCATTAATTTTTGCAGTCCCAGAGGTAGGTGGTAAAAAACATGTCAGTATTTTTATAATTGTTGTTTTCCCTGCTGCATTTGGCCCCAAAAGTCCAACAATCTCTCCTTTATCAATATAAAAACTCACACCTTCTATTGCTTTTGTTTTTCCATAATATTTGGTTAGATTTTTTGCCTCAATCATTTTATAGACCCTTTTTTATTATTATATTTTATCCTTTTTCTCTGTCAATTATCAATAAAGATTTTACATATTCCAAAAAAGTTTTATAATAAATTAAAAAGGGGAAAAAATGAAGATAGGTATAGCATCTGACCATGCAGGATTTGAATTGAAGGAATATTTGAGAAATCATTTAAAAAAAGAAGGTTTTGATATTATTGACTATGGACCAACTGTAAAAAAAATAGTTGATTATCCAGATTATGCTGAAAAAGTTGCAAGGGGAATACAAAGAAATGAAATTGAGTATGGTATCCTTATCTGTGGAACAGGGATTGGCATGAGTATTTGTGCAAATAAATTTAAAGGGATAAGAGCAGCAAGGTGTTGTTCAATATATGATGCAGTTTTATCAAGAGAACATAATGATGCAAATATAATAACTATTGGGGGAAGGCTAATTGGGAAAGAACTTGCTTTTGAGATTATAAAAACATTTCTTTCAACTTCATTTCTTAAAGGTAGACATTTAAGAAGGGTAAACGGGATAAAAAAAATAGAAAATGAAAATTTTTTGTGAAAGTTTTCCTTATCTAATCCCAGAAAAATTTTTTTATTTTCTCCATAATTTACCTTTCAGTTTTTATATGGATGTCTTCTGGAATAAAAATGAGCGATATTCAATCTGTGGTTTTTCTCCATTTATTATTTTTAAAAGTAAAAATAATAAAATTGAAATTAAAGATGGTGATGAAAAAAGATTTTCTAACAGCCCAATTTCTGAACTGGATAAAATTTTAAATACATTTAAATTTAATACAAATTCATTCTTTGTGCCTGGTGGAATTGGTTTTTTATCATATGATCTTGCCTGGCAGATAGAAAAACTGCCAAATATAGCAACGGATGACCTTTTGTTGCCAGATATTTTAATATGTTTTTACGATGCATTTCTAATTTTTGATCGGATTAGAAAAAAGACAATTTTTATTTCTTGCAATTTTGAAAAGGATATTTTTTTTAAAACTAAATTTATTGAGAAGAAAAAATCTATAAGATCTTTGTTTGAAAAATCTTCTAAATTTAGATTTAACAAAAAAAAATTTAAAATTGAGAAACTTTGTTCAAATATGAGTTTTTCAACATATGTCTATTTAATTGAAAAAATAAAGAATTATATAAAGGAGGGAGATGTATATCAGATAAATTTTTCTCATAGATTTGAAATAAAAGGAGATTTTCATCCATATAATTTATTTTTAAACCTAAAAGAAGTAAATCCATCTCCTTATTCCGCCTATTTCAACTGTAATGATTTTATCCTAATTTCAAATTCCCCTGAACTGTTTCTTAAAAAATCAAAAGATAAAATTCTAACAAAGCCAATGAAAGGGACGAGAAGAAGTGGCAAAAAGGAGTTTGTATATGATTTACTTAAAAGCGAAAAAGATAGAGCAGAACTTATTATGATTGTTGACCTTGAGAGAAATGACTTTGGTAAAATCTGTAAATATGGAAGTGTTAAAGTAAAAAAACTGATAAATTTTGAGAAATATAAAACAGTTTATCAAACAACATCAACAATAGAAGGAGAATTGAGGAAAAATGTTGGTTTTGAAGAAATAATAAGGGCAATTTTTCCGAGTGGTTCAATTACAGGAGCGCCAAAAAAAAGAGCAATGGAAATTATAGAAGAACTTGAACCAACAAAGAGGAATTTTTACACTGGGAGTTTTGGTTATTTTGGATTCAATGAAAATTTACAATTAAATATACTTATAAGAACCCTCCTTATAAAGAATAATAAAATTTACTATCCGGTTGGTGGAGGGATTGTATGGGATAGTATCCCTGAAAAAGAATATGAAGAAACAATTACAAAATCAAGAAATTTATTTATTGCATTAGGAATTAAAGATGAAGAAATCAGAAATATTAATATTTAATTATAAGGAAGTTGAAGAGTTAAAATATAAAGATTTAAAAAGGGGATTTTTATATGGAGATGGAATTTTTGAAACACTTATAGCAAGGAATATTAAGATTTTCAGATTTGACCAGCATTGGGAGAGATTGGAGAAAGGAGCATATGTTTGTAATTTTGAAATTCCTTGTAGAGAAAAATTAAAAAGATTGATTGGAAAAATTTTAGATAAATATAAATTTAATACTTCATATATAAGGATAAATTTATGGAGAAAAAAACCAGATAGTTTTTCTCCCCAGAAAAATAGTCAAACGAATTCTCTTATAATCATAAGGGAATTTAAACCTTATCCTGAAAAATTTTATAAAGAAGGTATAAGATGTATTGTAAGTAAAAAAATAAGAAGAAATGAAAAATCTTTAATCTCAAAAATAAAATCATTTAACTATCTTGAAAATATCATTTTGAAAATTGAAGCAGAAAGAGAGAATTTTAACGATGCTATTGTTTTAAATACATCTGATTATATTTGTGAAGGAAGTCTCTCAAATATATTTTTTATAAAAAATGAAAAGATTTATACTCCATCTGTAGAATGTGGTTGTCTTAATGGTATAACAAGAAAAATTTTATTTGAAATATGTAAGAAAAAGGGAATTGTAATAAAAGAAGGCCTTTTTAAATTGGAGTTTTTAAAAAATTGTGATGAAGTTTTTCTTACAAATACTTTAATGGGAATTATGCCTGTTAAAGAAATCAAAGGTTATTTTAAAACAAAAGAGTTTAAAATCACTGAATATTTGATTGAGAAATATAATGAAATTTTAAAAGAAGAGATGGCTTGTGTTAAGATATAGTATCCAGTTGGGTAAATATGTATTTGCCTGAAAGATTGACAAGAAAATGAGAAAGGAGGTACAATATAAAATAATAAAAAAAGAGGGGAAAATGGCAAATGAACTCTCTCTCTCTAGTGTATTGAATTTAAAAAGGCCTTCCTTAAAATTTAAAAGTGGCTTTACATTAATAGAATTGCTCATTGTAATTGCTATAATTGCAATTCTTGCAGCACTATTACTTCCTGTACTTAAAAATGCAAGAGAGAAAGCAAGACAAGCAGTATGTTTGAATAATATGAAGCAGATAGGATTGGCAATTTTACAATATACTCAAGATTGGGATGAATATTTTGTTCCTTATGCCTCTGGTCGTATAGGAGGGATAGCGCAGCCGCCATTGTGGCCAGAAATATTAAATCTATGTGGATATCTGAAATATACTGAAAATATAGATGAGCCATTTACTCCAGATATTAAAAGAGCAAAAGTATATAAATGCCCAAGTTTTAAAGCAGAGATTACAGCTTCTTATGATATTCACTATGGTATTAATAGATATCATGTTGCAGGAAGTTATAGATATACAGGAGAACTTTTTGTACCAGCTGGATGGTCTCAAATTGCAAAGCCAAGTGAAACTATCCTTTTGGTTGATGCTACAAGTTATGGAACATATGGGACATGGATTGTATATGATTATTATAACCCTGCAGGATTTAATCAAGCTCATGCAAGACACGGAAGTGGGTTAAATGTTTTGTGGGTAGATGGCCATGCAACTTATATAAAAGTATCTGATCCATCCAATCCATATAAAGAACTTGGGAATGAACCTGGTGGAGAGCCAAATAATGTTGATACTTACTGGGATAGATATTAAAGAATGAAAAATTAAAGATTTGTTTTTAAGAATTTTTTTGTTTTTCTTAATATTGTATTTTTGAAAAAAATTGCTGTTGTATGAGTAGATGGAATAAATAACTTTTCTGGCCTTCCAAGATAATTCCATAATTGAATAACTGCTCCAAAAGGGATAATAAGGTCAAAAAATCCATTTATTAAAAGGACTTTTCTTGGTTGATTTAAATGTGCATAAGTGAGTGGATCTATTAAAAACCATTTCCATTTACATTCTACATTTTCTATTCCTTTCTCTTTAACTTCTTTTAAAAATTTTATATAGTCCTTTGCAACTTTTTTATAATCCCTAATTCTTAATCCACGAAAGAAACCATAAATAACTAAAGGCATGGTAATTAAACTTCTTATGAAAATATAATGTATATTCCCTCCTCCTAAAATTGAAACACCTGCTTTTATTCGCTTTTCAATTCCCATAAGAGTATTCAAAATAATTGCACCTAAACTTATTCCAATAACTCCTATTTTTTCTATCTCTTTTCTTTCACAGAGATAATCACATAGAGCCATTATATCTATTATTGCCTGTCTGTATGCATTTATTGACCTTTCAATATTACCAGTAAGAAAAAGCTGACCACTTCTATATTTTTTAGGAGTTCTTCTCATATGATATGGAAGGTGGATAAGATATACACCAAATTCTTCTTTTGATAATGAAATGCCAAATGAAATTGTGTGCCCTTTTTCTTTTTCATATAAACTATGCAGAAGAATTATTGCATTGAATTTTTCTTTTTTTGGTTCAATAAAATTTACATATACAATATCATTTTCTGGATATCCTGAGGAAAAAGGAGAAACAAAAGAAATTATACCAGTTTTATAAAATCCATTTTCTCTTTCAACTTCGTATTTAAATTTTCTTACCTTCTCATATTTAAAAAAATCCATTTAAAAATATTATAAAACAAAAAAATTTATGATAAAATTAAAATTAAAAAGGCAAAAATGGTAAGAGTAAGATTTGCACCAAGTCCAACTGGGTATTTACATATAGGAAATGCGAGGACAGCACTTTTTAATTATTTATTTGCAAAAAAGAATAATGGGAAATTTATTTTGAGAATTGAAGATACAGATAAAGAGAGAAGCAAGAAAGAATATGAAGATGCAATAATTGAAGATTTGAAATGGCTTGGTATTGAATGGGATGAAGGACCTGATATTGGAGGGGCTTTTGGACCATATAGACAGAGCGAAAGAATCCATATATATAGAGAGTTTGCAGAAAAACTTTTAAAAGAAGGATATGTTTATAAATGCTATTGCACAAAGGAAGAACTTGAAGAAATGAGAAATAAAGCAATAGAAAAGGGGCTCCCCCCAGGTTATGATGGTAGATGCAGAAATTTAACAAAAGAAAAAATAATTGAATATGAAAGAGAGGGAAGAAGTTATGTATTAAGGTTAAAAGTTCCACAGGAGACAATAGAAATAAATGATTTGATAAGGGGAAAGGTTTTATTTGAAGGAGAAAATATAACTGATTTTGTGATTACTAAGTCAGATGGAACCCCAACTTTTAATTTTGCAGTTGTTATAGATGATTATTTAATGAAAATTACCCATGTTATAAGAGGGGAAGACCATCTTTCAAATACTCCAAAACATATATTAATTTTTAAAGCAATAAAAGCAGAAATACCTAAATTTGCTCACATGTCAATGACACTTGGACCTGATAGGACTAGATTGAGCAAAAGACATGGAGCAACATCTGTAAGAGCATATAGAGAAAATGGATATTTACCAGAAGCATTTTTTAACTATATTGCACTTTTAGGATGGGGGACAACTGAAAGTAAAGAAATTTTTACAAAAGAGCAATTGATAAATGAGTTTTCAATAGAAAGATGTCATAAAGCAAGTGCAATTTTTGATTCTGAAAAATTATTATGGATGAATAGTTTATACATAAGAAATGCAGAGATAGAAAGAATCTATAAACTTGCAATTCCATTTTTAAAAGAGGCAAATTTGATAGATTCAGTTGATAAAGAAAAAGAAGAGTATATTAAAAAAGCAATTACTCTTGAAAAGGAGAAAATAAAAACATTGAAAGATATACCATATTTAATAGAGTTTTTTCTGAAAGAACCTGGATATGAAAAAGAAGAATTTGAGAAACTTGTAAATGAAAAAACAAAAAAGTTGTTGAGTGAAATTGCCGATATTTTTGAAAATATAGAAGATTTTAAAAAAGATATAATTGAAAATAAAGTTAGAGAATACTGTAAGGAGAGAGATGTAAAAACACCTACAGTTTTTCATCCTTTAAGATTTGCAGTAAGTGGTAGAACAAAAGGTCCTGATCTTTTTGGAATGCTTGAATTACTTGGGAAAGAAAAAGTTATTGAAAGGATAAGGAAAATAACAGGAGGTGAAATATGATAAAAAGAAGCAAAGTAGAAGAATTAAAAAAGAAATCATTGGAGTTGTTAAAAAAAGCCAATATAGTGATTACAGATGAAGAGTACAAAAATATGGAAGTTGTTGATTGTGGTCTTGGAATTCCAGATGAAATAGGGGTACAGATAATAGTTTATGTTAATAATGAAAGATATTGTGCCAAAGAACTTATTTTACTCCCAAGGCAGACATGTCCTGAACACAGACATCCACCAATTTCATCTATAAATCCGGGAAAACAGGAAACATTTAGATGTAGATATGGACAAGTATATCTATATATTCCAGGAATTCCAACAAAAGATCCCAAAGCAATTTTAAAAAACAGGAAGGAGTATTTTACATGCTGGCATGAGATTATTTTAAACCCAGGAGACCAATACACAATTCCACCAGATACTCTTCATTGGTTTCAGGCAGGAGATGAAGGAGCAATAGTAAGTGAATTTTCTTCCCAGAGCATAGATGAGAAAGATATATTTACAGATCCTGATATAAAAAGAATAACGGAGATTATAGATGATTAGATTTTTTAATACTTTAACAAAGAGAAAGGAAGAATTTATTCCAATTGAAAATAACACTGTAAAAATATATACATGTGGTCCTACTGTTTATGACCTTGCCCATATTGGAAATTTTCGTGCTTATGTTTTTGAAGACCTTTTACACAGATATCTTGAATTTAGAAATTATAAAGTAATAAGAGTTATGAATATTACAGATGTTGATGATAAGACAATAAAGAGAGCAAGGGAAAGTGGATTAAGTTTAAAAGAATATACTGATAAATATATAAAAACTTTTATTGAGGATATGGAGACCCTGAGATTAAAAAAACCAGATTTTATGCCAAGAGCAACAGAGCATATAAAAGAGATGGTTGAGTTGATAAAAAAATTGCTACAAAAAGGATATGCTTATTATAAAGATGGCTCAATCTATTTCAGTATATCAAAATTTCCTTCATATGGTAAATTATCAGGAATAGATAAAAGTGAAATAAAAATAGGAGCAAGAGTTGATATTGATGAATATGAAAAGGAAGATGTAAGGGATTTTGTTTTATGGAAAAAGGCAAAAAAAGAAGAAGGTGTCTGGTGGGAAACAGAAATTGGAAAAGGGAGACCCGGATGGCATATTGAGTGTTCCGCAATGAGTATGAAATATCTTGGAGAAACATTTGATATACATACAGGAGGCATTGACAATATTTTCCCTCATCATGAAAATGAAATTGCTCAGAGTGAGGCAGCGACAGGCAAAAAATTTGTTAATTACTGGCTCCATTGTGCACATCTACTTGTAAATGGAGAAAAAATGTCAAAATCAAAGGGAAATTTTTATACATTGAGAGACCTTTTAAATAAAGGATATAATCCGATTGCTATAAGATACCTTCTTTTGTTAACCCATTACAGAGATCCATTAAATTTTACAGAAAATTCATTAAAGCAGGCAGAAAATACAGTAAAAAATTATAATGATTTCTATAAGGGGCTCAATATTTGTGGAACTGAAATTTATAATGAAGAAATAAAAGATGAAATAGAGAAAACAAAAAATGGTTTTATTGAAGCACTTGATGATGATTTAAATATATCAAGTGCATTGTCTTATGTTTTCAATTTAATTAAGAAAGTCAACATTGCCTTTTCAAAAGGAGAGATAGGGAGAAAAAATGTAGTTGAGATTAAAAAATTTTTTGAGGACATAGATAATGTTTTATGTATCCTTGAAAAAAAAGTGGAAGATTTGCCGGAGGAGATTTTAAATTTAATTAGAGAAAGAGAAATTGCAAGAAGAGAAAAGAATTTTAAGAAGGCAGATTTAATAAGAAATAAACTTAAAGAAAAGGGAATTGTTCTTGAAGACACTCCATATGGAACCAGATGGAAAAAGGTATAGAATAAAATGGTAAAATCAGATAGATGGATAAAAATGATGGCTAAAAGAGGAATGATAGAACCATTTTTTCCAGAAAAAATTACAAAAGGTATCTCTTTTGGTCTATCTTCCTATGGATATGATTTCACTCTTTCAGATGAATTTATGAGATTTAAAGGTAAAATCGCATCTCCTAAAAAAATAACTGAAAATGACTTTGAAAAATTTAAAGGCAAAATATGCAAAATCCCCCCAAATAGTTTTGTTCTTGGAAGGAGTTTAGAATATTTCAGGATACCAAGAGAAGTTATAGGAATTGTTTTTGGTAAATCAACTTATGCAAGAAGTGGAATAATTATAAATGTTACTCCTTTAGAACCAGAATGGGAGGGATATATTACAGTTCAAATAGCAAATTTAACAAATGTTTTTGCAGAAGTTTATTCAGATGAAGGAATAGGTCAGATTATATTTATTTCTTCTGAGGAAATTTGTGAAAGGTCATATAAGGACCTATCCGGGAAATATAATAAAGCAAAAGGTATACAGATTTCAAAGTGAATTCTCTTTATGGACCTATCTCCTTTTCAAATTCAACTATATAAGGAATTTCAAGCCCTTGACAAATTCTTGGGGGGGGTATAATAAAAATGTGTGATATAATATAAGTGGATATGAGGTAGCATAAAGAAATATTGGAAAGTAGTATGGCCAATGAGATATTCTATAAAAAGGGGGTAAGAAATGAAGAGGATTTATTTAATAAGCAGTTTAGTGGTAATTTTATTTAGTGGGTTAGTCAAT